>WNGB01002983.1_pt1 | contig 31195 bp, 30 predicted proteins | sample 5400681 | NCBI WGS metagenome assembly WNGB01 (sample SAMN13153367, study PRJNA577476) | soil metagenome | isolation source: 115 cm soil or saprolite under grassland replicate 2 | place: USA:California | collected 2016-06-15
GAAGCGCTCCAGACGCGGCCGCTGAAGATCGACTGGACCTTCTGGTGCTATCGGTGCGGCGGGATGGCTTCGGGGCGCACCTGCCCGCACGAGGACAATGACCGACTGCTCGTGTCGGGCACCAAGTTGCGCAAATGGCTCTCGGAGGGGAGCCCCGTGCCGCAGGAATTTTCGCGGCCCGAGGTGCTCGAGGTCCTGCGCAAATACTACGCGGGGCTGACCGAAAGAGTCGAAGTGAAGCTCGCGGGTCATTCGGCCCGCTAGAATCACCGTTCGCCCTGAGCCTGTCGAAGCCTGTCCTAAGCTTCGCCGAAGGAGGCGGCAGCTCGATGTCCGTTCATGGTTCGACAAAGCATATCCTGAGCTTGTCGAAGGGCTCACCACGAAGGGACTTGATCAGGGTTTCCCTAAGTCACGTTAGCAATAATTCGAAGCCCGGGACGATGCGGTGAACGGGAAGCTTCGACATCTTCCACTCACCTGACTTCGGGTCGTATTGCGATCCGGTGAAGCAGTGCCACTCGCTGTCGTCGAGCTTCGGATAGTCGCCATGATAGTAGTAGCCCGGCCAGCGGGTCTCCTTCCTGAACAGCGTGTGCCTGGCCACCGCCTCGCCGGTCAGGATCCTGTGCTGAAGCTCCCATGCCCGCTGGAGCTGGTGCAGGTCCTCGGCCCCGATGTGCTCGAAGTCCTCCGTGAGCATCTCGAGCAGCTCGAGGCCGCGGTTGAGCAGGTTCTCGCTCGTGACGTAGAACATGCTGTAGCCGCCGACGTACTCGTCCATGATCTTTTCGAGCCTCTGCAGGCCCTGGAGAGGGCTGATGTAGCTCGGCGAGACGGTTCCGGCGACGATCTCGTTCCGACCAACCCGGTAGTTTTCCAGCGGCTTGAATACCGCTCGCTTAAACTGCTCGACTTGGGCGTCGTCCACCTGAGGCGATTCCCCTTTGCGGTCGAGGATGTAGCGGACGGCGGCTTTGCCGGCGAGCCTTCCTTCCGTGAACGAACCCGCCGAAAACTTGTGCGCGGAACCGCCTATCGTGTCGCCGGCGCCGAACAGGCCCTCGACGGTCGTCATGCGGTTGTAGCCCCACTGGTACTCGGCCGGCGCGCAGTCCTCCGGGCCGCTTGCCCACGCACCGGAACACGTGGCGTGAGAACCCATGATGTAGGGCTCGGAGGTCGTCAGCTCAGACGGCTTTTCCTTGGGATCGATGTTCTGCGCAGCCCACACCACCGCCTGGCCGACCGTCATGTCGAGAAAATCCTCCCAGCCGATCTCCTCCTTCTCCTTGGTGTCGAGAACCTTCTGCGTGTGCATGTAGATCGGGCCCTTGCCGGCCTTGATCTCCTCCAGCATCGCGTGATTGCGCAGGCACGTCGGCATCGGGTGGATATCGACGTAATGCCCGACTCGCTCCTTGATTTCGGGATAGCGATCCTGCTCGTAGAACTCCCCCGCGGCGTTCGTCGCCTGCGCCTTGAGCAGCAGGAACCACGCGCCGACCGGACCGTAGCCGTCCTTGAAGCGGGTGAGAACGATCTTGTTCTCCATCTGTGTCATCGTGGCGCCCGTCGGTATGATGAGACCATACGCCGAAGCCGTGCTCCACGGGGCATACCAGGTTCTTCCCATGCCTTCGCCGACCGCCCTCGGCCGGTAGATGTGCGAGCCGCCCCCGGCGCCCACGATGACCGCCTTCGCCCGGAAGACGTAGAAGTCCCCGTTGCGAACGTTGAAGCCAACAGCGCCGGCAATGCGGTTGGGGCGGGACTTGTCCATCAGGAGGTGCGTCACCATGATCCGGTTGTAGACCTCGGTGGCGGACTTCCTCGCGGCCTCGGCGACGAGCGGCTTGTAGCTCTCGCCGTGGATCATGATCTGCCACTTGCCTTCCCGCATGTACCGGCCGTTCGGGTTCTTGAGGATCGGCAGGCCCCACTCCTCGAACTTGTGCACCGTGGAGTCCACGTGCCGGGCGATGTCGTAGACGAGGTCCTCCCTCACCAGCCCCATGAGGTCGCCGCGTGCGTAGCGCACGAAGTCCTCGGGCTGGTTCTCGCCCCACTGCATGCCCATGTAGCAGTTGATCGCCGACAGGCCTTGCGCAACGGCGCCACTCCTCTCGACGTTGGCCTTTTCGACCAGGACGATCTTGAGATCCCGCCCCCAGTACCGCGATTCGTAAGTGGCACCGCAGCCGCCGAAGCCGCCGCCGACGATGAGGATGTCCGAATCGACGAACTTGGTTCTTCTGGCCATGGCCTGATTACCTTCTGTCTATGCCTTCTTGATCGTCGGAAGCGCGGCGATGTGCAGCGCCTCGGGCTCGTGCGCGAGCAGCGGCGAGCTGAGCGCGCTCAGGTCCGGCTTCGCGTAGTCCTGCGGCGCCTTGATCGAGCCCCAGGGCGTGGTCCTGATCGGGAAGGCGAACTCCTTGATCCGCCCATCGCGGTACCTGATCTTCCAGGAGATCGATCCCTTTTCCGGCTCCCTCAGCACCCGGACCTTGTGCCCCAGCGGGGCGAAATCCGCATAACCCCGCACGTCGATCGCGTGCTGCTGGCATACCTTCACGCACGAGTAGCACTCCCAGCAGAAATTGGGCTCGATGTTGTAGGATCGGCGGTACACGGGATCGATGTGCATGATGTCGGAGGGACAGATATCCACGCAGTCTCCGCACCCGTCGCATCTCGTCATGTCGGTGTAGGTGGGCATATCAACTCCCGACGATGTGATTCTCGGCAGCCGGGCTTGGGAGGTCCGAGGAACCGTTCGCCTCCTCGACCCGTCTCTGGAAGGCAACCGCCGGCTTGAAGAACATGTGGGCGAACTTGGACCAGGGAACCGAGACAAATAGCAGCGTCGTAAAGAAGATGTACACCCCGAACACAATCCACGTCGATGCAGCGTGCCCGTAGGTGGTCTGCATGAAATGCCAGACGAGCGCGAATGCGACGCTCACGAGGAGCGAACCTATGAACAGGTCGGCCTGCCCAAGATGGAAAGGCGAAGCGCCGTCATAGGCGACGTTCACCCTCAGGAAAAAGAAAAACCACAAGCCGCCGGCGAGGACCATCAGAGCGCCAATGGTCCACAGCGTGGGCAGAATGGCCGGGGCAGGCGCGCCCGCCGGAGAGACGAAGATCATCACTACGGTGGTAATCACGTACAGCAGGAACCCGTACATCGTCAGCAGGTGAGAGAGCCGCCTCGGCCATTTGCAGAACTCGCCCGACACGGCACCCTCCGCGATGGTGGCAATCGCCAGCGAAACCGTCTCGCCACCGCTCAAGCGCCGTTGTGCGCGAGCCTCTGATTCTTCTGTGCGTCGCGCGAAGAACTTGGCGCTACCCTTGTGAACCACGTCGACGTACGTTCCGATGACAACCGCCAGGATCATCAGGACGATGTAGGCCTGCATGAGGAGCGGGGGCAAAAAATCGGTCAACGCAGCAAATGGATTGTCGGTGAACATTATTGCCTCGATGTTAATCTGCATCCCTTCGCGGCCTCGAATTCAACCGCATTCGGCTGCTTCCAGCGCCGCGATTATGCCGCCTCGGACTGTCAGGATCGCCTCTAGGCCTCTAAGGGTTGGATACGGCCGCCGTTGTGTCTCCTCCTCGCGGCGATTCTAAAAGCGCAAGTCGGACAAGTCCCACTAAAAAGAGCTATGCGGCTATAGAGACAGCGAATCACCACGCTTGCGCTCAGGCGGCAAGCTGTCGCATCTCGAAGCGCATGAGTTCGAGGTCGCCGAGTACCCAGGTGGCGGGCGCCGATAACCCTGCCACCGTGCCGGGATTCACCATCCAGGTCTTGCCGCCACTTACGTTCGCGACGTGCTCGATTCCGGCGCAGTGCGAATGGCCGCAGCATACGAGGTCCCACTCCCCGGTGCACGCCATCGCGTAACCATACTCCGGATAGTGCACGACGAAGATCCGCCGCCCCCCGAGCTCGATGCGGGCGTCCACACCGTGGTAGCGCACCAGCCCCCCGCTCTCGTACGACAGCCGGTGCAGGGAGTGAGGGTCTCCGAGGTTGTTGCCGTGGATCAGATGCAGAACCAACCCGCTCGTCATCGCGGCGCGCAGCGTGTTCGTGCCGATCAGGTCACCGCAATGGATGACTGCGGTCGCGCCTTCGGCCGCGCCATCGCGTACCGCGCGCGCCAGCGCGTCGGCGCGATCGTGGCTGTCGGAGACAATGCAGATCTTCATGCGTGGGACTTGCCTTCATCAACAATCATAGCGCACGAGAGAACCGTTGAGTGGGTGTTCGGCAAAAATCAAGCTGGCTTGCCGGAGGTGAGAGTATCCCGTTGCTTCACGCGGGACAGCACCTCGCGCCGCGGCTGCCAGCCGTTACGCACCACCGCCGGGACGGCCTTGTATGGCGCGTGCACGACCTGGTGTTCTGGGACAACCGCTGCACGATGCATTACGCGCTGTCAGATTACGATTTCTCCGTGCGCCGGCATATGCACCGCACTACGATCGCGGGAGACGCGCCATTTTAGGCACCGGCCCCTTAAGATGCCTTGAGCGGGAACTCCGGTCCCTTGGTTTAGCCGGCGCGCACCAGCTCACAGTAAACCGGTAGGGCTGCTCGGAGGGGTTGCGGTTCCCCGGATTACGCATAGAGTCGTCCTAATTCGTTGGCCGCCCAACGTAGGAGGCCGACGTGCTCAAGCGCACGGCGCAGGCTCAGGCGAGCACTGGGCGCGTGCACGGCGACTGTCGCTATCATCTGTCCGCGCCCGTCCAGCACTGGGACGGCGACAGAGATCAACCCAGCCAGGAAGCCCTCGTCATCGGTGGCGACCTTCGTCTTCCGTATTCTAGCTAGCTCCAACTCCAGCCGGGCGCGATCTGTCACTGTCTTCGGGGTGTACCTCTTTAGCGGCACCCTGCTCAAGATGCGCTCCCTTTGACTGCCCCGCATTTGGCTGAGAAATAACTTACCACTGGAGGTGCAGTGTATCGGCACGTGCGATCCTGGTTGAAGGTGAAGCCGTAAAGGCCAGGCCGACTCGACGCGATCGATATAGACAATTTCGACGCCGTCCAGTGTGGTCATATTGCAAGTTTCGCCTATCTGATCCACGAGTGCCTTGAGCACCGCATGGCGCTCTCCGCGCACGGACGAATGCATTTGGGCAGCCAGCCCTAGCGCCGCAAGACGTGGCCCAACAGAATAGTTTTTTGGGCGGGCGTCGCAGGCCAGAAAGCCTATTCGTACCAACCCGCTTACCAAACGATGCGCGGTTCCCTTCGGAATCCTCGTGGCTTGAGAAATCGTATCTAGACTCACGGGATTCTCCTGCACAGCGATCAACTCCGCGATCAAGAAGCTCCGCAGCGTCGGTAGCCGCAGGTCTGGTTCGCGAGCTGAGATGGAAGGGGATGCTCGCCGGTCGCGTGCTCTAACTTTCATCACATTGACAATACTGCATAATTTTTCGTTTCTAGCAATATATCACAATGAATGGAATCTCCTGTGCCATTCAGGCTCGCATTTTGTTGTTTTGGCGAATTCGTCGTGATAGGGTTATTTGGGTTCTTGCGAGATCCTGCATCGATGAACTTAAACCGGGCTTCTGGAGGAAAGGGGAGAATGGCGCGCGCAACAAAGAACGAGACGGGGCTTTTCTGCTACGTGGCGACGCCCTACAACAAGAAGGGCGATATCGATGTGGCGACGTTGAAAGACTATGTCTCCGCGATGATTGGATCAGGCGTCGATGGTGTTACATGTATTGCGAGTACCTGCGAGGGCCCGTACCTCACCCGAGAAGAGCGTCACCTCGTGGCAACGACCGTCGGCAAGGTTGTCGGGAGTCGGCTAAAGCTCAATGTGGGCGTTGGCGCGCTATCAACACGCCAAGTGATCGAGTACGCGAAGCAGGCGGAGGCGTCCGGCGCAAGCAGTTTGATGCTCGATATGCAGCAGTACTTCCCGATCGGTTTCGACGATGCCTATCGTCACTTCGAAGCCGTAGCACGCGCGGTCGCCGTGCCTATCCGCCTCTATAACATCACCGCGCCGACGCACTTCGATTTCACCCCGGAGCGGGTCTCCGAGATGAGCGGCATAAGCGCGATCAGTTCGATTAAGGAGGCATCCGGCGATGTCAGTCGGATCCGCGACATCAAATCACTCTGCGGTGACCGCTATAGCCTCTTCTGCGGCTTCCACTACCAATGCCTGGAGGCATTTCGTCTGGGGGCTCTAGGGTGGGAAGCCATGCTGCACCCGGTTATCGCCAAACCGTGTGTTGAGCTCTATCGTGCGCTAGCGAAGAATCCCTGGGCACAGCAAGCCGAGACCCTCTACAAACGGGTGCAGCCCCTATTTGATTTCTTCCGCTTTCATGGGGTACCGCAATCGATTAAAGCGATGTCGCAGTGGACCGACTTGAAACTCGGCAAGCCGCGTGCGCCGCTCGCCGAGTTGGCGGAGGAACCCACAAGGAGACTCAAGGAAATTCTACGTGGCCTAGGCACTCTTGGTTGATGCAAAGTGTGCAAAGGAGGACAGCGATGAATCGAGCTAAGACAAGACGCAGGCAAGTGGTACTCGGTGGTCTAGCAGGTGTTGGCTCTCTTGTTTCGTGGCCGCTGCTTCGTAATGCCGCACATGCGCAAGGGAAGCCCGATCACACCATGATATTGGCCCACACCTTTTCAGAGGCCACGGAAAAGTACGTGGTCACCGGCATTGACCAGTTCAAGCAGGCGGCCGAAAAGTATAGTCAAGGCAAGCTCCTCGTAGACGTGCACGACAGTGGCAAGCTGGGTGGTCAGAACGTTCTGCCACAGAAGGTACAGCAGGGCGTCATTCAGGCCTGTCAGCTTTCGATGCAGAATTTCACGCCGTTCTCGGAATCCTACAACGTCCTCGATTTCCCGTATCTGTTCGCGTCCAATGATGCGTTCGAAAGGTTTTTGCAGGATCCCTACTTCATGCAATCGAAGCTCGGGACCGAACCTGCGACAAAGGGGTTCAAGGTCCTCGCCGGCATGTGGGCCAATACGGGGTTGCGTGTGTTCGGAGTCAGCAAGAAAGACAATCGCGAGGTCCGGCTGCCGTCCGATCTGAAGGGATTAAAGATCCGCGTCACAAGCTCCAAAATCGAGCAGCAAGCCTTCGCACTGACGCCCGGGAATCCGGTTTCAGTCGACTGGGCAGAAACCTACCAAGCTATGCAGCAAGGAGCGGTCGATGCATTGAATGTAGGTCTGGGCCCTTTAAGTTCGGCGCGGATTCAGGAAACGATCGGAACCGTGACACGCATCGGCATGAGCTTCAACGCCCACGTCGTCGTGGTCGGCAAACGATGGTTCGACGCGTTACCACCTGGGGTGCGCGAGGCAATTGAGCGCGCCGCAACCGAGGCATGGCATTACGAGCAGGTGGAGCAAGGCAAGGCGAATGACCGCATGTGGAATGAGTGGAAGGCTTTGGGTATCAAGGTTATCGAGCTCGGTCCCGAGGAGCGCAAGCAGTGGCTGGCCGCGGTGGGGCATCAGCGCCCCGAGTGGAACCAGTGGAAGGAGCGTTACGGCAAAGAGTTCTACCAGCGAGTCGCTGAGCTGGGTCAGAAGCTTGCCTGAAGCGGACGTTCCAGACTTTCGCTGCCTGGCGCGAGCGCGCTAAGACGCGGGCTTGGCAAGCTGCCTTCAAGCAACGCAGCCTCGCGCGATTTCCGTGGCTTCGATCCGGCGGCGTGGGACAGGACCCCAATAGGGACGAATCGCCAGCGACATGCGGCGCATATGGTCACGCATTGATCAGCAGCTCGAGCGCTGGCTGATTACGGTCTTTTATGGGTACTTCTGCCTGATCATTTTGGTTGAGGTCGTTCGCCGTTACGTTTTCGGTTCATCCAGCGCCTGGGGCGAGATGACCGCGCGATATGCGTTCGTTTACCTCGTCTACATTGCTGCTGCCGAAGTCGCGAAGTCCAACGACCATATCCGGATTGACCTGGTTCCGCGACTTCTGGGGCCGCGGGGACGTCTCGCGTTATACGTCTATTTTGATCTTATCTATCTCACGCTCGCGGGACTCGTGATCTATTACTCGCTGGGTGTCCTGCAACTGTCGATCGCCACCGATACCTTGATGACTGGATTCGACTTGAATATGGCGTTCGCGCAAGCGGCGTTACCGGTCGGCTGGGCCTTGTTGGCATATCGGGTGATCCAGCGCTTCATGCGTAGCGTCAGGAGCTTTGAGCAACGCGGTGAAGTAGCGCTTGGCGGGGGTGGCTTCGGTGAGTCATAGCGATCTCGTGGTGCTCATCGTCGGTTTACTGATGCTGGTGCATCTGGCAATTGGGTTGCCGCTTTTCATCGTGCTGGGCGTCGGATCGTTAGCGATGGTCTCCATCATCGGAGTTTACTCACCGACAGTGTTGGGCGAAGTCCCGTTCACGGCCATCGATAACTGGGCGCTGCTCGCCATGCCGCTATTTATTCTCACGGGAGACATCATTGCCACCGGTCGCATCGCGCGACAGCTCGTGCGCCTCGGGCAAGCCGCGGTCGGCTGGATCACCGGAGGCCTCGGGATGGCAACCATCATGGGTTGCTTCTTCTTCGCGGGCACGAGCGGATCAAATTCCGCCGATACCGCGGCTATCGGCAAGATCATGATCCCGTCGATGGTCGAGCACGGTTACAAGAAGCCGTACGCAGCGGCGCTCGCGGCCTCGGGAGGATGTCTAGGCATCATCGTGCCACCGAGCTTGATCTTCATCATCTACGGTGTCATCACCTCGACCTCGGTGGGCGACCTGTTTCTTGGCGGGGTCATGCCGGGCGTACTTATGGCAGCCTTCATGTGCGTCGCGAATTATTTCGTTTGCCGCACTAGCAGCTGGGGCGCGGCAGATCGAGTCCCGTTCCGATTTATTGAGCTCCTCAAGGCTACTTGGAATGCCCGTTATGGACTCGGCGCTCCAGCCGTCATATTGGGGGGAATCTACAGCGGGGTGTTTACGCCGACAGAGGCCGCAGCAGTTGCCGTGGCCTATTGCCTGATCGTCGAGCTATTCCTGACTCGCGGGGTGACCTGGAGGGATGTACCCAAGCTTCTGGTTCGCAGTGGTGCAATCTCAGGAATCATCGGGCCGGTGATTGCGTTTTCGGTACTCTTGGCGGAAGTGCTCGCGGTGCTTCGTATCCCCGATCGCTTGGCGGGGTACATGCTTTCGATACCGTCCGGTTATGTCACCGGGGTAGTCATGATCTTTTTTGTGCTGTTTGTGCTTGGCTGCTTTCTGGAAACGATCGCAGCGCTGATCATCATGATGCCGATTTTGCTTCCTGTCGGGACTACCCTCGGGTTCGATCCTGTGCATTTAGGCGTGTATGTCGTATGCGCGCTGACGGTCGGGTTCATTACGCCGCCGGTAGGCATCAACCTATTTGCTGCCTCAGCGGTCAGTGGCGTGCCCTACTTGACCATCGCGTGGCGGACTTGGCCATTGTGTTTAGCCCTGGCACTGGCGGTCATCATCGTTGGCTTTGTGCCGTGGCTGTCCTTATGGTTCCGATAAAGTGATCGCGCTCGAAGGTTCTAATGGATCACGCGACTGGGGGAACGGAGACGAATCTATTTTGGTTGTCACATCATGAAAACCGCGGTTGCGATTCGCCACGTGTACTTTGAGGATCTCGGGAATCTCGAGCCTATCTTGCGGGCTGACGGATACCACATCGAATACCGAGAAGCGGGGCTAGATAACTTGAGCAGGATCGATCCTCGTGTCGATCTTCTTATTGTGCTCGGAGGGCCCATCGGAACTTACGAGGAAGAGGCCTACCCTTTTTTACTTCAGGAACTCGCGCTCGTCGAAAGTCGCCTCAAAGGAGACCAAGCAACGCTGGGAATATGTCTGGGCGCGCAGATCATGGCGCGGGCGCTGGGTGCGAATGTCTACCCTGGCACAGGAAAGGAGATCGGTTGGCACGAGTTCAGTCTTACGCAAGCTGGAAAAAAGTCACCCTTGAATCACCTGACGGAGACGAAGGTGCTGCATTGGCACGGCGACACATTCGATCTTCCTCAGGGGGCTCTCTTGTTGGCCTCGACCTCTGCATACACGAATCAAGCCTTCTTGTGGGGTAAGCGCGGCCTCGCCGTACAGTTTCACCCGGAAGCTCAGTTGTCGACTCTGGAGCGATGGTACATCGGCCATGCGTGCGAGCTCGCCACGACCAAAGACATGTCGGTGATCTCGTTAAGGAATGATGCTCGCAGGTTTGCGCCTATTCTCCAGCCCCGAGCGGGGAGCTTCTGGAACGACTGGTTGTCTGCAATCCGTGGTTGAGCGTCGTCCTTGCCCGCGGACTCTAACGCTATCCCGGACTAAAGAGGGTGTCAGGTCGAAGACGCTCGAGCATTCCGCAAGACGTCGCGCATATCCCCAAGCGCCTGCCGGAGATTCTCAAGCCCCGGTCTGTGATGCCGGCAGCCGCTTTCCGTAGCGGTGGCGAAGATGGCGGAGGAGCGGGAAGACCAGCGCGACGACGACGAGCACCATGACCACGCCGCTGATCGGCCGGGTAAAGAAGATGGTCCAGTCGTTCTGATAGCTGATCATGCTGGTCATGAACGAGCTTTCCGCCTGCGTGCCGAGGATGCTCCCGAGCACCATCGGCGCGATTGGGAACTTGAACTTCTCGAAGAGATAGCCAATGACGCCGAATATCACGATCATCCACAGATCGGTGACGTTGTTGCGCGCGGCAAACGCCCCGATGAAGCAGAACAGCACGACGAAGGCCGACGTCACGGCTTCCGGCAAATACAGGACCTTGATCAACGCCTTGATTGCAAAGTAGCCCATCAGGCACATGCCGATCACGCCCACGAACAACGAAGCAAAAATCGCGTAAACCAGGCCCGGGTTGTGCATGAACACCTGCGGGCCCGGCTGCATCCCGTGCAGCAGGAACGCGCCGAGGATCACCGCGGTCGCGCCGCTGCCGGGTATGCCGAGCGTGATCAACGGCACCATATGGCCGGCGACAGTCGCGGTCGAGGCGGTTTGCGGCGCAACGATGCCCTCGGCGATGCCGCTGCCGAGCTCCTTGCGCCGCTTGCAGTACTGGGCTTCGGTGCCGTAGGAGACGAAAGACGCGATCGTCGCTCCGGCACCCGGGATGATCCCGAGAATGATGCCAAGGATCGTGCTTCGCGCAAGCGTGGGCTTGATCGCCCATACTTCCTTGAGCGACGGGAATCGCGTGGCCACCTCGCCGCCCGCCTGCAGGGGCGGCGTCTGAAACCCCCGCTCCAGGCGCACGAGCACCTCGCCGAGGCCATAGGCGCCGACCATGACGGTCAGGTACTCGATGCCGTCGGCGAGCATGGGTACGCCGAAGGTGAAGCGTTCGGCGCCGTAGATCGAATCGACGCCGACGCACGCGAGCATCAGTCCGAGGAACAGGCTGATGAAGCCGTTCACGATCGAAGCGCCGCTGAGCGCAACCACGCTGGTGAGCCCGAACACGATGATCGAGAAGTACTCGGGGGAATCGAACTTGAGAGCGAACGTCGCGAACGGGTGCGCCATGGTGACCGCCGCAAGGGTGGACACCAGACCCCCGGTCAGGGCGGCGAACAGCGTCCAGCCGAGCGCCTTGGCCGGCTGGCCCTTGTGCGCCATCGCATAGCCGTCCCAGAGGAGCGGCACATCGAGTGGCTCTCCCGGAATCCGGAACAGGATCGAGGTGAATGCTCCCCCGTAGGTGCCGGAGATGTACATCGCGGTGAGCAGAATGATCGACGGCGCGATCGGCATGCCATAGGTGAACGGCAGCGCCAGCACGACGCCCATGACCAGCGTCAGCCCCGGCAGGACCGCCACGAGCATGCCGACAACGAGCCCGACGACCAGAGCCGTCAGGTTGATGGGCTCGAAAACGGTCAGAAAGCCCGCGGCAAATTGTTGTGCGACGCCGAGCATGGCTCCTAGCGAATGCCCATCAGCCGCATCAGCAGGAACGACACTTGCGAGAACGGCTCCTGACCCAGCGGCAACGACACGTACACGATCTTCATGAAGACGAACATGAAAACGAGGCTGCCCAGGAGGCTGCTCGCGAGCACGATACCCAGCCGCCGGTAGCGACCGACCCACATGAAACCGGCAAGATAGAGGAAAGTGCAGAGAAAGAACCCGAGCCGCTCGATCAGCACCACATAGGCGATCGTCATGGCCACGCCGATCAGCAGTAGGTGAAGATAGGATCTTGCCGGGCGCTCCTGCGCCACGGTGTCAGCCGGCGCTTCTTCGACGATGCTTTCCAGCACGCCCGCGACCTCCTGATCGGGGCGGCTGAAGAACAAGGTCTTGACGATCTCGTACGCGCAGGTCGCCATCGCCAAGAGCAGGATCGCCTTCGGCCAGAAGTCCGGTCCGATGCGGCCGCCGGGCGCGACGAACTCGATCTGGCTGGCGAGCACGTACAGAAACGCCGCAACCGCCAGCACGATCAGGTAGGGCACGACCTTGCGCAAGCGAGCTAGCAAGCCGGTTCTCCGAGCATGCGTTTGCCTGCTGCCGGTACCCCGATCCGCGGCTTCGCGCCGGATTACTTCTTCGCCGGTGTCTGCCCTGCGATGCGCTTCATCTGGTCGAGATCCTCTTCCATGATCTTCGCCGCATCCTGCGCCGGGAAGTAGCTGTCGTCCGTCGCGTACTGTTCCTGAAGATAGGCCTTGTATTCGGCGCTCGCGGCGACTTTCGCCAGCGCCTCGGAGATCACCTTGACCTTCGCGGGATCGGTGCCGGCCTTCACGATCACCGCGCGGCGCTGCGGCAGGGTGATGTCGTAGCCCAGTTCCGTCGACGCCGGAACGTCGGGGAAGACGCCGAAGCGTTTCGCCGCGAAGATGATCACCGGCTGGATCTGCTTGCTCTCGAGGAAGCTCCGTACGTCACCGAGCTGCTCGTAGAGCAGATCCGCATGCCCGCCGAGGACCGACGTATAGCGCTCGCCCGGGTTGGCGAACGGCACCGCGATCAGCTTCAGTCCGCGCGCCACGAAGAAATTCACCGTGATGTCGTCGGGACTGCCGAACCCCGTGATCGCGACCTTGAGCGGCCGCACCTTGGCTTCGCGCTCGACATCGGCCCAGGTCTTGAGGTTGCTGTTGGTGGCGGACAGGAACGCCGACGGCTGCTTGATCATCAGTGCGACAGGAATGATGTCCTTCAGACTCCAGCGCGTACTGGTCGTCGCGAGCAGCGCGTACGTGTCCCAGGTCATCACCGAAATCGAATAGCCGTCGGCTGGCGCCGCCAGCAGCTTCGCCATGCCGGTGTTGCCGGTGGCGCCGGGCACGTTCACGACCGGAAAGGAAACCTTGAGGTCATCCTCCATCATCTTGCCGGACTTGCGGGCGACCTGGTCAGCGCCGCCTCCAGGTCCCCACGGCACGATAAATTCGATCGGACGGGACGGGTACTTCTCCTGCGCGGCCGCGATGCAGGCTGCGAGCGCAAGCAGAAATGCCACCAAACCGCGCATCCCCCGCTGCTGTAGATCGGTAAGTCTCATCGTGAACCTCCTTGGCTGTGATCGTTTTCGAGAACGCTGACGCACTTGCTTTGCAAGCGCTCGATGCGAATCAAATTCGCAATAGCAGTTTGCCCTGCGTGCCGCGGCCTTCGAGACGGCGATGCGCCTCTTCGGCGGCTTCGAGCGGAAACTCGCGGTCGATGGTCACGGTGAGTTTGCCGGCAGTGTACGCGGCAAAAAGGTCGGCCGCGCGCTCGAGCAGTTCCGCACGTGTGGCAATGTAATCCGCAAGATGTGGTCGCGTAAAGAACACCGAACCCGCCTCAGCCAGCTCGAGCGGGTCGATGGTCTGCACGAGACCGGAGGCGCCGCCGAAGTTTACGCACAGACCGCGTCTGGCGAGGCTGCGGATGCTGCGCGCAATCGTGTCCTTTCCCACCGCGTCATAGACGACATCCACGCCTTTGCCTGCGGTGATCCGCATCACCTCATCGCGAAAGTCCTTTTCGCGGTAAAGGATGACATGGTCGGCGCCGCGCTGCTTGGCGACGATGGCCTTTTCGTCGCTGCCCACCGTGGCGAAAACCGTGGCGCCGCTCAGCTTGGCGAGCTGGATCAGAAGCTGTCCCACGCCACCCGCCCCCGCGTGCACGAGGCAACTCTTTCCCGGTCCCAATGCAAAGGCGGAGTGGCTCAGGTAGTGCGCGGTGAGCCCCTGCAACATCAACGCCGTTGCCGCCGGCGTCGGTACTTGCGGCGGGATCTTGACCAGCCGCGATGCCGGCACAGCCGCGGTCGCTGCGTAGCTCCCGCGCACGATGCAGTAGGCGACGCGATCGCCTACGGCAAGCTCGGTCACGCGTTCGCCCAGCGCGACTACCGTACCGCCGCCTTCCATACCGATCGTCATCGGCAATGGCGTCTGATACGTGCGTGAGCGCGCGTAGTGGCCGCTGCGCATGTACACATCGATGAAGTTGACGCCGGCATATTCGAGCGCCACCAGCGCTTCACCCGCGGCTGGAACGGGCTCAGGGACCTCCATGAGCTTAAGGACCTCGGGACCGCCGAATCGGGCGATGGTGATCGCCTTCATTCGCTGGCCGTCCCGGTCGATGCTGCGGCACCGCGCGCTGGCCGCGGTACGCAGATGATGGAATCGACGCGATACCGCTCGAGCGCTTGCGGATCGAGCTGCGGCGAGAAGTCGGAGGCGAGCGCGATCGCGCCCGCGGCGACAGCGAGCTCGTCGGTCAAGAGCCCGGAGCGCGCCTTCAAGAAGCCGTTCATCTCGCCCGCGTTGTCGATGTGGCGCGCGGCGACGCACGCTTCCATCCAGCAGCCAAGATCGCACGCGACCCCATTGCCCAGCACCGCCCGCATCCCCAGTGACGCGATGCGCTCGATCGCCTGGGTCAGGCGCTCGAGCGTCACCAGCTTCATCAGCTTGACTTTGATGTAGCTCGCCGCGCGGAGTGCTGCGGCCTTCTCGATGTCGGCCAGTCCGTAGATCGATTCGTCGAGCATCATCGGCACCGGCGACGCGCGAGCCACTGCCAGGTGCGCGTCCCAGTCTCCCGCCGCGCAAGGCTGCTCGAAGAGCTCGATGCTCGCCGGATCGAGCGCGCGGGCGAACGCACGACCTTCGTCTGCCGTGTACCCCTGGTTGGCGTCGATGCGAATCCGGGCGCGCCCTGCCACGACGCGCTGCACGCGCTGCACGCGGCGCAGATCGGCGCCGACGTCGAAGCCGACCTTCACCTTGATCGTCCGGTAGCCCTCGGAGAACAGCCGCTCGAACTCGGCCGCCATCGCGCCCTCGTCTTCGGCGTGCAGCAGTCCGACCAGCGGAACGCATGTCCCGGCACCGACCTTGAGCGTCTCGCTCCCCGCCAGCATCTCAAGCGCCGTGCCGAAGGCCGTCGCGGTGAACGGGAACTTCAGCCCGAGCTGTGCGACCCTGCTTGCCGCGCTGTCGCAGTCGACACCCGCCAGCTCGGCTGCGAACTCACGGGCGATCCGCCAGCTATCCTCAATGGTTTCATCGGTGTAGCCGGTAAGCACGGTCGCCTCGCCGAACCCCCGCTGCCCATCATGGCGCACGGCTTCCACGACGATCGTGTCGTAATGTTCGACCGCCCCGAACGCCAGACGATACGGCCTTACCAGCGGCACGCGCAGGCGGTACGCGGAGACGTGGTCCAGATGCTGCATGAGCGGACGATGTCGCGTCCCGAACGATGGGCGCAGTCGGCTCCTAGCGCGCCCAATTGTCGGGCAGGAGCTTGCCGATGGGCTCCCCAATCTCGTACACGCTGCTCACAGCGAGGTCCGGACCGAACGCGATCTTGTCACGCTCGGCGCGTTTGCGCAGTCGCTCGGCGTGCAGCTCCACGATGTCCCGCGGAAACGGCATCAGCCCCGGATCGAGGATGCGCAGATAACCGTCGATATCGCGCGCCGGCAGGACTCGGCTCCGGCAGTGGCGATTCGGCGACCAGGGAACATCGAGCACCCCCGCCTCGAACGCGCGAACGGCGCCGACGGCGACATCGCCGTCGCCCATCTCGAGGACCTTGTCGACGATCGCGCGCACCTCGCGCCCGATCAGCGCTTTTTCCTGCTCGTAGGCGGCCAGCCCGTCGAGCCGGATGTTGCGCGCGAGATAGATCGCCATGCGCGTCATCCGCAGTCCCTCGGCGTTGGCTTGCGGCGTCGGGATGCCGAACGCCTCGTGAGTGCTCTTGGTGGTGACGCTCGCCGCGCCGCTGATCGCCGCGAGCGTGCCGCCATAGCTGATCAGCGCTGCCGCCTGGGCGTCGTCCTGCGGCCACGCGCTCATCCAATGCAGCAGCGTCACCGCGGTGAAGACGTCGTGGTAGCCCTTTCTGGCGAGATACTCTTGGGCGAGCTCGCCGCACGCCGCAACGGCCGCGGCATCCTGGATGAGGTGCAGCGTCTCGCCCATCTCTAGGCCGTAATTCTTGACGCCTTGCGCCGCCGCGAGCAGGCAGTCGAGGACGCACGTGGCAATCGCGATGCAGGGAGGGATATTGGTCCCGGTGAGAAAACCCGGCTGGCGTCGGTGCAGCTCGACACCGTGCTCGCCGTAGAGCGCAGCCAGGCGATCCAGATACTGGTAATTGCGAATCCCCTCCTCGATCGAGAGCTCCTTGATATACGAGGTCGTGTAGGCGATGCCGGACCCGAGATACCCGGAGTAGCCGCCGGCAAAGGCGATTTCGCTGGTGAGCTTCGGCATCGTCGTGCCGGTCAGCATGATCGCGGGCTTGTCGATCGCGGCGATGAGCTGACGCGCGCAGTCGACCCCGTAATTGACGATCGGATAGCCGTTGAGCATCGAACGGCCGGCGCGCTCCGATTCCTCGACTCCCTTCTGCGCGAGTTGCCACTGCTCGTTGCGGGTGTAGCTGTCGGTCGTGGTCGGCACGATGTCGGCGAGCCCTTCGCGATCGAGCGTCACCATCAGCGCCCGCTGCATTTCGAAGGTCGCGAAGCCGCCGCGCGGCTGCGTCAGGCAGCGCCGCTCGGCGACCGCACGGCGCATTACCCAGCCGAGCTGCTTATGCCGCGGAAGCTCGCGCTGCAGCTCGACGGCGGCATCGAAATCAACGGCGGCGCCTGAAGGCCAGCGCGCCAGATTCTCCCGGCGCATCACGGCGAACACGTCGTCCGGGATGCGCTCCTCGGAAAGCGGCGTACGCGTAGCTTCAGGCGGTGCGGGTGCGTTCAAGGGCTTGCTCCGCATCGAGCGGCTGGAGGTTCGCCAAGGCAAGGCCGAGCGCGGCAGGCGGATCGACGGCGCCGAGCAGCCCGCAGGCATAGAGCAGATAGCCGCGGTCGAGCAACAGCTTCGGTCGTCTGGGTCGCAACGACTGCGGCGCCGAGGGTTCGGCCAGGGCCATCGCCAGCACCGCTCTCGGGTCACTGCTGTGTACGAGAGCGCCGCCCGTGCCGATGACCGTGCCGACCATCGACAAGTCCTTGCCGTGCTGCACGCTCACCGGTCCCACGACCGTGTAAATCGTTTCCACCGTGCCGCAGTGCCGCATCACGGCCTGAGCCACCGCAGCCCGCGCCAGCGCCTGATCGAGCGCGATCTCCTCGGTCGCCCGCGGCAGGCGTTCCACATCCTGCGCGATCTCGGCGACCAAGACAGCGACCCGCGCCGGCGCGAGCCCGGCATCGGCCGCAATCGCTTCGAGCCCGGCAACCTCCACGATATTGGCCGCGTTGTGGCGCATGCCGAGGTCGCCCTCGACGCTGCGCTTGACGCGTGGCTCGGGCAGCCCCTGGACGATGACCCCGGGCAGTGACGGTTCGCCGCTTGTTATCGAGTGCACGTCGGTGGTTGCGCCGCCCGGATCGATCACCAGCAGCGGCCCGAGGCCCGAAACGCCTTCACAGCCGTCGGCGAGCAGCCGCGCTCCTTCCAACACGGCTGCAGGCGTAGGCATCAGCATCTGATCGAATTCGGCCTGCGCCCGGTCGATGCCCTTGGCGTGAACGATGCGGTCGATGAACACCTGGCGAATCGCCGCGCGCGCGGGCTCGATATTGAGGACGTTGAACTCCGGCATGACGTTCTCGGTCACGATGACGTCCTTGCCCGCGAGCAGAGCCAGCGCGCCGTCGGTCGCGCTGCGGTTGCCGGCGAGCACGATCGGGCACGAGAGGGCGCTTCGGCCGAGCGCGGCTGCGTTGTGCAGGATGACGTCGCTGTTGCCGCCGTCGGTGCCGCCCGCCAGCAAAAGGATATCCGGCGCCAGCGTCACGATGGCCCCGATATCACCTTGAGTGAGGCGCTGCGCGAACGTGCCGACCAGCTTCGCGCCGGCGCCCAGCGCGGCGCGGCGCGCCGCCTCCGCAGTGAGCTCGCGGACCAGACCTATAGTCACCATCCGCAGTCCGCCAGCGGCGCTGCTCGACGCGAGCCGGTACCGGAAGCGGGGCAAACCACCCAGGCGCCGTTCCAGATCCTGCAGCGCGGCTTTCATGCCGACAATGATATCCGAGGTGACCGTGGAGGGACCCTGGCCGGCTCCGAGGATGCGGCGCCGGTCGAGATCGACTGCGCGCAGCTTGGTGTACGTGCTGCCGAAGTCGATCAGAAGCGCAGCGCTCTCCATCGCGTCAATTCCCGCTACCCTGCATCGCTCGCTCGCGCGAGGCGAAATCCTGCGCGAGCCACGCGAGCACCGTCTCGATCCTCGTCCCCGGCGGCGCAGCCCGATCGAAGCCCATGTCGAGGAATCGCTTTTCCACCTCGGGCCACGACTGCTTGCCGACGACGAGATTGCCGCCCACGTACAGCAGGATGTGGTCGAGCCCGGCTTCGACGCACATGTCGCGGAAGCCACGACAGTCGAGCTCGCCCTGACCATAGAGCGAGGACACCATGATCGCGTCGGCGTTGGTTTCCACCGCCGCTTTGATGAATTCGTCGGCGGGAGTCAGCGCGCCGAGCGCGACCACCTTGTATCCCGCCTGTTCCAGCGCCATCGAAAGAATGCGGTTGCCCACGATATGCGTGTCGGAACCGATGACGCCGGTGACCAGTACCTTCATGCAACAAATGTAGCGTCACGGATGCGCATAAGGCAAGCCGGCCGCATCGATCACGCGAGCAGAATCACGATCGACACGCCGATCAGCAGCGACAGCGTCAGCTGCCGGAAGCGCGTGTCGCTGAAGCGCGGAAACAGGCGCACGCCGGCGACGAGCCCGGCGTAGTAGGCCGGCGCGAGCCACAACGAGGTCCACGCGGCGCGCGCGTCGAACACGCCGCGATACCACAGCAGTGCGATGCTGACAAGCGATATGACGGTGACGAAGAGCATCAGATTCGCGCGCGTCGTTTCGATCGGATCGGGGCCGGCGAGCAAGTAAAGAATCACCGGCGGTGCGCCGATACTCGTCGCGCCGACCATGCCGCCGGAGAGCGCGCCGAGCCCGACCGATGTGACGACCCTTTGCCGCCCGCTATAGCGCCAGCCGCGAAGCATCACGAATCCGAACACGATGACGGTGATCGCCATCGCGCGGCGGATGATCTGGGGCTCGGTCGCGATCAGAATCGCGACGCCGAGCGGCACCGTCATGCAGGCGGCGGCGAGAATGACGCCGATCACGCGCCAGCGCACGAGACGGTGCGTCTGCACGAGCATCGGCGCGGCGACGATCGATTCGAGCAGCAGCACGACGGCGACGGTTACTTGCGAGCCGAGCAGCAGTGCGAGCGGCGGCGACATCACCAGCGCGCCGCCGAAGCCCGTGATCCCGCGCACGACGCCCGCGATGCCGGCGATCGCGACCGCTGCGCTCAGCGTGAAGAAGTCCAAGCGCCAGCCGCTAGGCCGAAACCACCATGTCAGCGCCCGCGACGCGGATGCGCGCGTAGCCGATGTCCGTGCGTCTCGCGAGGAAGCCGACGAGCTCGGTGAGCGGGGTGGTGCGAAAGCGGCACTCGGGCGCCGGATTGCGCAGCGGCTCGATCAGCTTGCGATCGTAGAACGCCGCGAGCAGCACGTCTTCATCGCCCGCCGCCGATCCGAGCTCGGCACGAAGGCGCGGGACCCACGGTTCGAGGTGCGCTGCGGGCGCCTCGGTCACGTACTCCGAGTCGCGGATGTTCGCGCGATCGAGGAACTCGTCCGAAGGTTTCGCGGCGAGCCGGCCATAGTAGCCGCGCGCGTACTTGCGGATCTCGTCGGGGATCGTCTTGTAACGCTCGCCCTGCACGACGTTCAGCGTCGCCTGCGTGACGAGGTACTGCGCGAAGGGGCTCACGACGATCGGGTAACCGAGGTCCTGTCGCACGCGCGCAACCTCCTCGAGGATCTCGGGCAGCCGGTGGTCGAGCTTCATCGTCTCCAGCTGATAACGCAGATTCGAGATCATTCCGCCCGGGATCTGGTGCTCGTAGAGCGCGGGGTCGTAGGCGGCGATCTCGCCGCGCGGTTTGGCCTCGCGCTCGCACACCCAGTTGAAGTAGCCGGCGATCTCGGCGAGCGCCGCGTCGTTCATCGACGTCGCGAAACCGAGCCGGCGCGCACGCGCGAGCACGTCCTCGGTCGCCGGCAGCGAGGCGCCATTGGCGAGCGGCTCGCTCGCCGTATAGCCGAGCCGGAACCCGCTTTGCATCGCGATCTCGTAGACCTCGGGAGAGAGCCCCGACTGGCAATGCGAATGCAGCTGCAGCGGAATGCCGCCCGCGGCCTGCACGACGGCCGGGAACAGCGTGCGGCCGCGCTCGGGCGTGAGCAGGCCGGTCGGATCCTTGATCGAGATGAAGTCGACGTCGAGCGCGACCAACTCGCGCGTGCACTCGACATAGTAGGCGTCGGTGTGCACCGGCGACAGCGTGTAGGTCATCATCGCGTTGACCTTCATCCCCGCCTCGTGCCCCGAACGCACCGACGAGGCGATGTTGCGGTTGTCGTTCAGCGCGTCGTAGACGGTCAGTACCTCGATGCCGCGACGGGCGAGCGCGTGCGAGTTGAGCGCGACGATGTCGTCGGGAAAGAGCTCGAATGTGTACAAGCTCTGCCCGCGGGTAAGGCCGTCGCACTGTGTGGCGAGCCGCTCGCAGAGCAGGCCGACGCGTTCCCACGGGTTTTCCCGCAGGTAGCGCACGCACACGTCGAACACGGCGCCGCCGAGGATGTTGATGAACGAGTAACCGGCGCGGTCGATCGCGCCGAGGATCGGCGTCATCATTGCGGTGGTCATCCGCGTCGACCACAGACACTGGTGCGCATCGCGCAGCGTGACGTCGATGAAATCGAAGCGCGGAGCGCTTCCGGAGGCGTCGTTGCGTGCCTTCATGCTGTCCTCGCAAGCTCGTCTTCGACAAAACGCGTGTGCACGTCGCCGCGGCGGAAGCGCTCGTCAGCGAGCAGCCGCGCATGGAACGGCAGCGTCGTGTGCACGCCTTCGACGTGCATCTCGCCGATGGCGCGGCGCATGCGCGCGATCGCTTCGTCGCGGTCGCGGCCCCAGGCGATCACCTTCGCGAGCAGCGAATCGTAGTAAGGAGGAATACGATACCCGGCGAACAGATGCGAGTCGATGCGGATGCCTGGGCCCCCGGGCAGGCGCAGCGCGCGCACCTCGCCGGGCGAGGGCGCGAAGTCGCGCGCGGCATCCTCCGCGTTGATCCGGCATTCGAGCGCGTGGCCGGTGAGCCGCACGTCGCCCTGCGCGATCTGCAGCCGCTCGCCCTGCGCGATGCGAATCTGCGCCTTGACGATATCGATGCCGGTCACGAGCTCGGTGACCGGGTGTTCGACCTGCACGCGCGTGTTCATTTCCATGAAGTAGAAGGCCCCGCTCGCAGCGTCGACGACGAACTCGATCGTGCCCGCGCTGCGATATCCGACATGCCGGCAGACACGCACCGCCGCCTTGCCCATCCGCGCACGCATGGCGTCGTCGAGCGCGGGCGACGGGCTTTCCTCGACGAGCTTCTGATTGCGCCGCTGGATCGAGCAGTCGCGCTCGCCGAGGTGCAACACGGTCTCGCCGTCGGAAAGCACCTGGATCTCCACGTGGCGGACGCGCTCCAAGAACTTCTCGACGTAAAGGCCGCCGTCTCCGAACGCCGCTTGCGCCTCGCGTGCGGCGTCAGTGAAGCGCGCGGCGAGCTGCGCTTCGTCGTGCACCACCCGCATGCCGCGCCCGCCGCCGCCGGCGGCCGCCTTGAGGAGCACCGGGTAGCCGAGCGCGGCTGCGACCTCGCGCGCCGCCGCGGCGTCCGGAAGCGTTCCCGGCGATCCCGGCGTGACGGGCACCTCTGCCTCCGCCGCCATTCGCCGCGCAGCCACCTTGTCGCCCATCAGCGCAATCGCGCGCTCAGGCGGACCGATGAACACAATGCCGGCGTCGTCGCACGCCCGGGCAAACGCCGCGTTCTCGGAGAGGAAACCGTAGCCGGGGTGGATCGCGTCGGCCTTCGCCGCGCGCGCCGCGGCGATCAGCGCATCGACCCTGAGGTAGCTCTGGCTCGCCGGCGGCGCTCCGACGCAGATCGAGCCGTCGGCGAGCCGTACCGGAAGCGACTCGCGATCGGCCTCGGAGTAAGCCTGGATCGCCTCGATGTCGAGCTCGTGACAGGCGCGAATGATCCGAAGCGCGATTTCGCCGCGGTTCGCGACGAGGATGCGGCGAAAGGGACGTGTTGAGCTCTTCATTCCGGCTCGGCTTCCGGCTGCAGCACGATCAGCGGCTGCCCGGCTTCGACAGCCGCCACGTCTTGGACGAGGATCTGCATGACCGTCCCCCATGCGCCGGCGGGAATCGAGTTCATCAGCTTCATGACCTCGATGATGCACACCGTCGTGTCGGGTTCCACGGCTTGGCCGACATCGACGAACGGCCGCGCGCCCGGCTCGGGCGCGCGATAGAACGTTCCGACCATCGGCGAACGGATGACGATCGAGCCTTCGGGCCAGGTCGGCGCCTCGCGCGCCGGCGCCGGCTCGGCGGCCTGCGCAACCGACGCCTGTGGGCTCGACGACCCGAGTGGCGCCGGCGCGCCCGCCACGCTACGGCGGCGGAGCTCGACCTCGATCTCGCCGATCTTCAGCCGGAACTCGGAAAACTGTTCCGAAGTCTTGATCAGCTCGACGATTCGCAGCAGGTCGTCGTACGTGAGATCGTGGGACAAGCGAAACTCCGGGAAGAGGCGCGCGGGCGCGCGCCAACACCCCACCGCCGATGTCGCGCCGGCCGCGACCATCATTGCACGGCACGAAAAACATTGCAATAATGAAACATGGCATTCCGCTCAACGAAATTACGTGCCGTCTCCCCCGGTCCTGACGGGGCCCCTTCGTCGACGCTGCGTGCCTTCGCGCTGCTCGAACGGATCGCGGCGGCCGACGAGCCGCCGACACTCGAAGAGCTGACGCGCGCGACCGGCCTGCCGAAGCCGACCGTGCACCGGATCCTGCGGCTCTTGACCCGCGGGGGGCTCGTCGAGCGTGAAGTGCACGGCAAGCGCTACGCGGTCGGCGCCCGCCTGTGCACGCTGTCGCTCGCGGTGCAGATGCGCTGGCCGCGGCGGCGTGAGCGGCACGCGATCCTCGCGAGGCTGGTCGAGGCGATCGGCGAGACGTGCAACTTCACGATGCTCGATGGCCGCGAGGTCGTCTATGTCGATCGCGTCGAGACATCGGCGAACGTGCGCCTGCACATGAAGGCCGGCTCGCGGGTGCCTTTGCACTGCACGGCGAGCGGCAAGCTGCTGCTCTCCGATATGTCGCTCGCGCAGCGGCGGCGGCTGCTCGGCCCGGGGCCGCTGGCGCGCCACACCGAGCGCACGATCGTGAGCGTCGATGCGCTCGAGCGCGAGCTCGCGAAGATCCGCGCGACCGGCGTGGGCACCGACGTCGGCGAGTTCCTCGACGGGTCGGTGTGCCTGGCCGTGCCGGTGCGCGATCCGCGCGGACGGATGTGCGCGGCGATTGCCGTGCACGGCCCGGCGCCGCGGATGACGCTGAAAAAGGGGTATACGTTCCTGCCGGCGATGCGTGAAGCGGCCGTTGCGATCGCGGCTATGCTGGTTCCGGCCGACGCGAGTGTCCCGGTACCGCTTCCGAAGACGCAGGCGGCGCGAACCAAACGGATTGCCGCATGACGGAGCCCGTCATCATCACGGTCGCGATCACCGGCGCGTTGCCGCGCAAGAGGGACAACCCGGCGGTGCCGGTGACGCCGGAAGAGCAGATCGCATCGACGCAGGAGGCATTCGGGGCGGGCGCATCGCTCGTGCACATCCACGTGCGCAATCCCGACGAATCGCCCGGCTCCGATCCGGAACTCTACGCGCGCGTGTACGAGGGCGTGCGCAAGCACTGCCCCGGCATGATCGTGCAGTTCTCCACCGGCGGCCGCGGGCGCGAGCACGCGATGCGCGGCGCGATGCTGCACCTGAAGCCCGACATGGCGTCGCTCGCGACGGGCTCGGTCAACTTCCCGAACGGCATCTACGAGAACCCGCCCGATTTCATCGCGGCGCTCGCTCAGGCGATGCTCGACCACGGTGTCAAGCCGGAGATCGAGGTGTTCGATCTCGCGATGCTCTACAACGCGGCGAATCTCGTGAAGAAGGGGCTCGTCAGCGAGCGGCCGCACGTGCAGTTCGTCATGGGCGTGCCGAACGCGATGCCGGCGCGGCGCACGATCTTCGACTTCCTGCGCTCGGAGCTCGCCGCGGTGCTGCCCGGCGCGACGTGGGTCGCCGCCGGTGTCGGACGCCATCAGTGGGAGGTCAACCAGTGGTGCCTCGAGACGGGGGGGCATTGCCGCACCGGACTCGAGGACAATCTGCGCATTGAGCCCGACCGGCTCGCGGCGAGCAACGCCGCGCTGGTGCGCAAGATCGTCGATGCGTGTCCGGGATACGACCGCCGGCCGGCCACGCCCGCGGAAGCGCGGCAGATGCTCGGGTTGCCTCCGGTCCGCTGACACAGGAGCTTCGATGGATCTGAAACTCGGCGGGAAGATCGCGCTGGTGACCGGTGCCGGCGGCGGCATCGGCGCCGCCATCGCGACTACGCTCGCCGCCCACGGCTGCGCCGTGTACCTGGGCGACACCAATGTCGCTGCGGCGAGCAAGGTCGCTGCCGAGTGTCGGGGACTCGGTTATCCGATCGCGCTCGACGTCGGCGTCGCCAGTGCGGCGGCCGACGCGGTCGGGCGGGTCGTGCGCGAGCGCAACCGCATCGACATCCTGGTCAACAATGCAGGGATCCTGAAGACGGGTCCGGTCGCCGAGGCGACGATCGCCGACTGGGACGATGTCTGCCGCGTGAATCTCTCGGGCGTTTATTACTGCTGCAAGGCGGTGCTGCCGGCGATGATCGCGCAACGCTACGGCAAGATCGTCAACATTGCTTCGGTATCCGCGGCGAAGGGCGGCGGTTCGTTCGGCAACGTGCTGTACGGCACGACAAAGGCGGGTGTGGTCGCGCTCACGAAGGGCCTCGCGCGCGAGCTCGCGCCGCATGGCATCAACGTCAATGCGATCGCACCAGGCGTGACCGAAACGGGGATGACGGGTCCGCTGCTCACGTCCGAGCGCCGTCGCGATGTGCTTGCCGCGATCCCGGCCGGCCGTTTCGCCGTACCGGACGATATCGCGTCCACGGTCGCGCTGCTCGCCTCGGATGCGCTCGGTTACGTCAACGGCGCGACGATTCCGGTGGACGGCGGCTATCTCACGCGCTAGATTGGATCGCTGCTCGAGCTTTCATGCAAAAATTCGTCCGGTTCGCGCGCGGCTTCGTGATGGCAGCCGTTAGCAGCCGAAGCTACATCACAACCCACTGAACAAGGAGGAGACACCATGGATGCTTCGAAATCGCACGACAGCGGCGCGATCGTGCCGGCTGAACCCGCCACCGCGCTGCCACGCCGGGAGTTCCTGAGCACCGTCGTCAAGGCCGCCGGCGGTCTGCTGCTCGGCGATCTCGCTGCCGCGAGCGCGGCGAGCGCACAGACCGCGGGCCCGGCGGTCGCCTCGCAGAAGTTCACCGATTGGGGCTGGCCGCAGCCGTACGAGCAGATCTCGGCGAAGTCCAAGCAGTGGCTGCAAAGCAAGGGTTGGTGGCCGCTCAACGCCGCGTGGATCGTGGTGTGGGCGAGCGAGGAGATGATCGGCAACACGCTGCAGACGCAGAAGCTGCTCGAAAAGCGCGGCATCGAGATGCAGTGGCAGACGTTCGTTGCCGCCGGCTTCTCGAACGAGGCGTTCATCCCCGGACGCATCCAGATCGCGAACACCGGCGCGCTCGGCGTGCTTGCGCTGCTCAGCAACAAGGTGCCAACGCGCGCGGTCGCCACCCATTCGCCCGGTCTCACGCACGCGGCGACGGTTCCGCTGGACTCGCCGCTCAAAAGCCTCGCCGATCTCAAGGGACAGAAGGTGCTGAAGCGGCCTGCCGTGGTCGGCACGACGACCGGCTCGACGAATCACTTCGGCTTCATCGCGGCGGCGCACTATCTGGGGCTCAAGCAGGACGAGGACTATACGTTGCGCAGTACGCCACCCGGCGATCTCGCTTCGGGCCCGAAAGGCATCGACGTCTTCACGATCTGGGAGCCACACGTCTCGTACTCGACCGAAGTGCTGAAAGTCACGCGACTGCTCGAGCCGCTCGATCCGTATTACATCTACAGCGGCTACTACTACGCGCGACAGGAGATCGAGGACAACGCGCCCGACGTCGTGCAACTGCTCACCGACGCGTTCATCGAAGCGGTGCTGTGGGCGAAAGCGAATCCGGACAAGGCGATCGATGCGCTGTTGAGCCAGCCGGCCTATGGGCGGCTCGGGCGGCCGCTGTTGACCAAGATGTCCGAGCGTTATCTCTTCTGGCCGAAGCCGACTGTGTACTACCCGTTCGACGATGCGAACGGCATCTGGCCGAAGGAGGAGTCGCGGATCAGCGACTGGGCGTTCGAGACCGGCGCGTCCAAGAACAAGGTGACGAACGACGACTGGAAGAACGTGCGCCGCACCAGCTACATGAAGGCGACGTTCGACAAGCTCGGCTGGGCCGTGCCCGAACGGCCGCCGTTCCTGCCGAAGGACTTCGGCGGCGTCGGTAACCTCCCGTACAAGCCGTACGCGGCCGCCTTGCTGAACGGACCGGCTGCGTTTCCCGAGCCCGGCGAGTTGAAGAAGCCGTGGACGTTCATGGGCAAGACGTACACGCCGTAAGCGAGCGCCATGCAACACGTCGTCGAGACGCCCGCGCGGGCCGCGACGCAGCCCGGTACGGCGCCGGCGCCCGACGCGGTGGCGCGGATTACTGCGTCGATGGTGACGCCGCCGCAGTCACGCTGGCGCCGTGCGCTCGTGCGCATCGGTCACTGGTGGCTGCTTGCGGCATTCGTCGTCGTTTGGGAAGTCATCAGCGTCTACGGACAGCGGATCAATCCGCAGCTCGATGTGATGATGCCGCCGCCCACCGCGGTCGTGTCCGCCGCCATCGACTTGTTCCAGCGCGGCGTGCTCTTTACCCACATCCTCGACAGCCTCAAGCGGGTGCTGAGCGCCGTCGGCACAGCGACGGCGCTCGGTGTACCGCTCGGTCTAGCCATGGGATGGTCGGCGCGCTTCCGCGCCGCCGTCGACCCGGTGCTCGAGTTCATCCGGCCGATTCCGCCGCTCGCCTGGATTCCGCTGTCGATCTTGTGGTTCGGCATCGGCGACATGCAGATCGTCTACATCATCTTCCTCGCAGCGTTCTTTCCCGTCGTGCTCAACTCGATGGCGGGTGCGCGCGACGTCGACGCGTATCTCGTTCGCGCGGGCTTGAGCCTCGGCGCGCGCCGTGGCGAGCTGTTCCGCACCGTCGTGCTGCCGGCGGCGCTGCCGCAGATCTTCACCGGCGTGCGTATCGGGCTCGGCATCGGCTGGATGGCGCTGGTCGCCGGCGAGCTGGTCGCGGCGCCGAGCGGGCTCGGCTTCATGATCAACAATGCGCGCACGCTGTTCCGCAGCGATTACATCCTGCTCGGCATGGTGCTTATCGGCGTTCTCGGTCTGGTGCTTGATTTCCTGATGCAGCAGGCGATGCGCATCGCGATGCCGTGGTACCACGGCAAGTAGATCGACGACCATGAGCGCGCGCACGTCGCAGGTCAGCGTCGAGAACGTCAGCAAGGTTCATTTCTCGATCAATGGCGAGCCGCTGCTGGCGCTGCTCGACGTCACCTTCTGCGTCGAGCACAACGAGTTCTTTTCGATCGTCGGCCCGAGCGGCTGCGGCAAGACGACGTTGCTCAACCTTCTCGCGGGTTTCGAACAGCCGTCGCGCGGCGAGCTTCGCGTCGGCGGCGAGCCGATCACGGAGCCGGGATGGGAGCGCGCCGTCGTGTTCCAGGAATACGCGCTCTTTCCCTGGTACACGGTGCGCGACAACATCTGCTACGGGCTGCAGCGCAAACGCCTGCCGGAAGCCGAGCAGCGGCGGATCGCCGAGCATTACATCGGCCTCGTCGGCCTGCGCGGATTCGAGTCGCGCTACCCGCGAGAGCTCTCCGGCGGCATGCGCCAGCGCGTGAGCATCGCGCGCGCGCTCGCCGTCAACCCTTCGATCCTGCTGATGGACGAGCCGTTTGGCTCGCTCGACATCCAGACACGCGAGTACATGCAGGACGAGCTTTTGAAGATCTGGCAGCGCGAGCCGAAGACGGTGATTTTCGTCACGCACAGCATCGACGAGGCGATCAAGCTCTCCGATCGCATCGCGATCATGGCGCCGCGGCCGGGACGCGTCGAAGAGATCAAGTCCGTCGAATTCGCGCGTCCGCGCGATGCGACCGACCCCGCGATCGTGCACCTCGCCGCCGAGGTCAAACGCTGGCTCCGCCAGCAGGTGTTCGAGAGCAGGCAGGCCGGCGTCGAAGAGCGGACGGCAGGTTGAGGCGGCTACGCCGGCAGCGCGGGATCCGCGCGATCCACTGCGCTGGTCGGCTGCGTTTCGGCGAACGCCGGCAGCGTGTTGCAATACGCCGACAACGTATCGAGCCGAGGGTAGGCGCCTGCCGGAACCAGCCCCGGGTTGACGATGCGCGTGAAGTCGAACATCGCGGTCGTCGTGATGTCCGCCTGCGTCAGGCGGTTCGCCGCGAGCCAACCCCCGCTCGCTTGCTCCTCGAGCCATGCGATGCCGCCGCGCGCCTGCGCCTCGTTGTGCGCGATCCACGGCTGATGCACCTTCCCGGCCGGACGCATCGTGTGCTCGTACAGCGCGGCGACGACTTTTTCGAGCGCGCCCATCGCGCAGGCAACCACACGCAACACTTCGCGCCGCTCGGGCTCGTCTGCCGAGACGAGCGCGCGAGCGGGGCCTACCAGATGATCGAGGTAGTCGAGAATGGCCGCACTGTCGAAGAGCCGCTCTCCGGAATCGAGGATCAGCGCCGGGATGCGGCCCACCGGATTGACCGCACGGACCTCGTCAAGGTGCGTCCACGCGGTGAAAGGCCGGTGCTCGTACTCGATGCCGAGGCAGCGCAGGCTGATCGCCACGCGGCGGGTAAACGGCGAGCGATAGCGACCGAGGAGGATCACGTCACGGCGCCCGCAATTCGCGTTTCGCGCGACGCACGGCGAGGTCCTCCGCGACGTTGCGCAGCGCCGCTAACATGATCAGCGCGCCAGCGATCGGCATGATCGCCATCGGCACCTTGTTGGGCAACCCGCCCAGCTCCCAGTAGCTCCCCGGCACGTTGGTCGCGGCGGCGATGCCGAACCAGAAGAGGAATGCACCGAAGAGGGCGGTCATCACGTTCCAGATAAAGTTGAGCGCGAAGGGCCAGCCCGACGGCAGCAGCCCGTAGACGCCTTGCATCGCGATGTAATCGCGCTTGCGAACCGAGATCGCGTATGCGATCAGCACGAGCCAGATGTTGCAGAACATCGTCAGCGTGTCGCCCCAGAATGGCGGATTGTGGAACGCGTATCTCATGACGACCGTGTAGCCGGTGACAAGCACCATCGCGACGAGCAAAACGCTGCACAGGATTTCTAGAAACCCCTGCGCACGATGCTCGAACGCGAGCAGCGCACGTGTAGCGTCGCCGTTCATGTCAATCCCATCAGGCTCGGAACCCACATCGTGAGGCCGGGCCAGAGCAGCATCAGCACGAGCGCGAACACTTCGACGAGGATGAACGGAATGAGCGCAACCGCGACCGGCTCGAGCCGTTCCTCGGCGATGTATGCAGCCATGAAATAGCTGATGCCGACCGGCGGGGTCACCGTTCCCATCAGGAAGCCCACGGTCACGACGAGCCCGGCCTGGATGGGCGGAAAGCCGGCGGCGATGCAGGCGGTCACGAGCGTCGGGCCGAGCACGATGATGTTGGCGACCGCATCCATGATCATGCCTGCGACGAAGATGAAGCCGACCAGCGCAGTGATGAACATGACGCGATCGCCGGCGAACCCCGTCAGCCAGTCGCCCAAGCCCTGCAGCGCACCGATCTGGTTCAGCAGCCAGCTAAACGGGCCGGCGGCGGCGATGATGATGAACACCGACGCCGTCATCTCCACCGACTTTGTGAGCACCGAGCGAACGTTCGACCGGTTGAGCGTGCGGTAGGCGACTGCGCTGATGAGCGCCGCAACAATCGCGGTGACTGCACCGGCCTCGGTCGACGTGAACACACCTAACACCATGCCGCCGACGATAACGATCGGGATCGTCAGCGGCAGCATCGCGCCGCGAAAGGCGAGCCACAGCCTGCGTAGGCTGAACGGCTCCTCGAGCCGCTCGTAGCCGCGGCGGGTCGCGATCACGTACGTCACCGCCATCAGCATGAGCCCGATCAGCACGCCCGGGAGGATGCCGCCGGCGAACAGTCCGCCGACCGAAAGGCCGAGGCCGCTCGCGAGCAGGATCATCGCGATGCTCGGCGGAATGATGCCGCCGATCGTTCCTGCCACCGCAGTAATGGCGGCTGCGAACGCGGCGGAATAGCCGGCTTTCTTCATCGGCGGAATCAGCACGCTGCCCACGGCGGCCGTGTCGGCGACCACCGAGCCGTTCATGCCCGCGAACAGCATGCTCACCATGATCGTGACCTGAGCGAGCCCGCCGCGAAAGCG
>WNGB01002265.1_pt1 | contig 31192 bp, 31 predicted proteins | sample 5400681 | NCBI WGS metagenome assembly WNGB01 (sample SAMN13153367, study PRJNA577476) | soil metagenome | isolation source: 115 cm soil or saprolite under grassland replicate 2 | place: USA:California | collected 2016-06-15
TCAGCCAACCACCGGTCGGCCTCGCTCGCAGCCGGTAACTCAGTGGTCTGCCGTCATGGTGTCGGCGGCACGGAACCGGAACAGGCGCAGGCTGTTGGAGACGACGAACACGCTGGAGAACGCCATCGCCAGCGCAGCCAGCACGGGCGTGACGAGGGCGAGCGCCGCGAGGGGGATGGCGGCGCTGTTGTAGGCAAACGCCCAGAACAGGTTGCCCTTGATCGTGCGCAGCGTGCGCCGCGACAGGCGGATGGCGTCGACGGCGGCCCGCAGATCGCCGCGTACCAGGGTGAGGTCGCTGGCGTGGATGGCCACGTCGGTGCCGGTACCCATGGCGATGCCCAGGTCGGCTTGGGCCAGGGCAGCGGCGTCGTTGACCCCGTCGCCGACCATCGCGACCACCTTGCCGTCGGCCTGCAGCTTCTTGACGATGTCGAGCTTGTCGGCGGGCAGGACCTCGGCGTGCACGGTGTCGATGCCGACCTGGGCGGCGACATGCGCAGCGGCATGCTTGTTGTCGCCGGTGAGCAGGATCGGAGTCAGCCCCAGCGCCTTGAGGCGGCGGACCGCGTCGGCGGAGGTGGGTTTGATCGTGTCGGCGACGGTGATCAGGCCGCGGGCTTCGTGTTCCCAAGCGACCAGTACCGTGCTGTGTCCGCGTTCGGCGGCGTGCTGGGCGGCGGCGGCGAGGTCTGGGCTGATCGTGATGCCACTGTCGATGAGCAACGCCGCCCGGCCGACGAGGACCCGGATGCCGTCGACGGTGCCGATCGCGCCGAGGCCGGGGAATGCGTGGAAGGCATCGACGGCGGGGAGCTGGCCGAGGCGTTCGGTGGCCGCGTCGGCGATGGCCCGGGCGATGGGGTGTTCGCTGGCGTCCTCGACCACGCCCGCGCAGCGCAGCAGTTCCTCGACGGCGATACCGGGTGCTGGCACGATATCGGCGAGGCTCATCCGACCGGTGGTGACGGTGCCGGTCTTGTCCAGCACGATGGTGTCGATGCGGCGGGTCGATTCGAGCACCTCGGGGCCTTTGATGAGGATGCCCAGTTGGGCGCCGCGGCCGGAGCCGACCAACAGGGCGGTAGGGGTGGCCAGGCCCAGCGCGCAGGGGCAGGCGACGATGAGTACCGCCACCGCGACCGTGACGGCCTGCCCGGCGGTGGCGCCGAACCCGAACCAGAAGCCGAACACCGCCAGCGCGACGGCGATGACGGTGGGCACGAACACGGCGGAGATCCGGTCGGCCAGGCGCTGCACGGGGGCCTTACCAGACTGGGCGTCGACAACGAGTCGGGCCATCTGCGCCAGCTGGGTGTCGGCGCCAACCCGGGTGGCGCGCACGATCAGGCGCCCGCCCGCGTTGACGGTGGCCCCCACCACCGGGTCGCCGGCGGCGACCTCGACCGGAACGGATTCGCCGGTGAGCATGCTGGCGTCCACGGCCGAGGCGCCTTCGGTGACGACGCCGTCGGTGGCGATCTTCTCGCCGGGGCGGACCACGAACAGGTCCCCGACCGCCAGCTGGCCGATCGGTACGCGCATCTCGGCGCCGTCGCGTAGAACGGCGGCGTCCTTGGCGCCCATCTCCGCCAGGGCGCGGAGGGCGGAGCCGGCGCGGCGGCGGGCGCGGGCCTCGAAGTACCGTCCTGACAGCAGGAAGGTGGTCAGCGCGACGCCGACCTCCAGATACATTTCTTCGCCGGCTTGGCCACGAGCGGGCAGCAGGGTGAAGGTGGTGTGCATGCCGGGTGCGCCGGCGTCGCCGAGGAACAGGGTGTACAGACTCCACAGGAACGACACGGCGGTGCCCAGCGAGATAAGGGTGTCCATGGTGGCCGCGCCGTGGCGCAGGTTCGCCCACGCCGCCTTGTGGAACGGCCAGGCGCCCCAGGTGACCACCGGGGTGGCCAGGGTGAGGGCGGCCCACTGCCAGTTGCGGAACTGGATCGCCGGGATCATCGCCAGGGCCAGCACGGGGACGGCGAGGGCGATACAGCCGTAGAAGCGTTGCCGCAGCGACCGTTCCACCGCGACCGCCTGGCCGTCCTCGCCGGATCCGTCGCCGTTCGAGGTTCGAGGGGTGGGTTTCGGCGGGGTGGCGGTGTAGCCGATGGCCCGCACGGTCGCCAACAGCTCGTCCACGGTGACGGTGGCGGGGTAGCGCACGTGGGCGGTCTCGGTGGCGTAGTTGACGACGGCGGCGACCCCGGCGAGGCGGTTGAGCTTCTTCTCGATCCGCGCCGCGCAGGAGGCGCAGGTCATGCCGCCGATGCGCAGGGCGATCGTGGCTGGCGGCGAGGCGGGGTCGGTGGCCGTGCTCATAGTCGTGCTCCGATGGTGAGGGTCCTACGGGGTGGCGCTGAGGGTGAACGGGGCAGTTTGGCCGCCGATGGGTGCGGCGAAGTCGAGGTAGCGGCACCGAGCACCACTTCCAGCGCCGGCAGGTACCCGCCCAACCGAAGCCACACACCGCGCCGCATCCGCATGCCGCCTTTCTGGGGTCGAATACCCCACTGGGGTAGCCTACCGCTTTCACCTAAGAGTCTTAGGAGTCGCTGGGTACAACGAACGCAGGTGCGCGCCCATCACCTCCCACAGACCCCGCTCAGGTGAGGTTAGGGATGTAGAACCAGGTGAACGGTTCCCAGGGCAGGTTGCGCAGCACGATCGAGTAGATCAGGAAGAAGGCGGCGTAGCCGATGATCCACGGCTTGGTGATGCGGGGCATGGGCAGTTGCCGGCCGAGGATCCAGCCGGCGACCCACCACAGCCAGGCGTAGGCGCCGATCGGGACGAGCAGGAACGCGGCCAGATGCATGCGGGCGGCGTCGATGAGGTCGCCGTGCAACAGGTACCAGGTCAGGCGGGTCAGCCCGCAGGTCGGCCCGTCGATGCCGAACAGGGCGTGCCACAGGCACGGCCCGGTGGGGTCGCCGATGCGGTCGGTGGGGTTGAACGCGAGCGTGTACGCGAACCAGGCGGCCGGGATGGGTAGGGCGAGCAGCGGCGCGAACCGTGCGAAGCCGCGCGGGCGCCCGGTGCCGACCAGGGCGGGAGTGGCGGTGCTCATCGTGGCTCCCGCAGGCGGGCCGTGTAGCCGGCCTCGCCGATCGCGGCGATCACCGCCGCCGCCTCGACCCGACCCGGTTGCACCTCGACCACGGCGGTGCGGGTACCGAAGCTCGTCGTCGAGGTGAGGACGCCGTCGAGGTCGGCGAGGGTGTCGTCGATGAGCATGCCGCAGCTGCCGCAGTGCATGCCGTCGACGGCGAAGGTGAGCGTTTCGTGTGCGCCCATGGGGCCATCCTCCCTCTATCTGCTGGTGGCGGGGTCGGTGATGGTGAGCTGGCCGGAGTACATACCCATCCCGCATCGGTAGCGCAGCGTCCCCGGTTGCAGAACGCCGAGGTCGATACGGGTGTCGCCGTTTTCGGGCAGCACGTACTGCCGGCCGCGGATGACGAGCGCGCGGGTGCAGCCGTCGTTGTGGTCGGAGTGCACGAGCAAGGTGGTGGGTACCCCGGCGGTCAGGGCGATGTTGCCGGGACTGTAGGAGCGGGGCCGGGCGGTGATCACCGCCTCCTGCCGGCCATCGGCGACGGTGACCGTGGACGCGTCGGCCGGGCCGGCGGAGAAACCGAGGGTCTGCGGCAGGTTCGCCGCCGCGAACGGGGAGTCGATCAACGTGAGGCCGCCGTTGAACGTGTACAGGCCCATCGCTAGCACGACCAGTCCGGTGAGGGTGGCCAGCCGGCCTCGCCAGGCGGTGGCGGCCTTGCGGGCGGCGTAGCCGAGCGCGGCGAACAGCGGGCTGGTGCCGAGCACGAACACGGCCATCACCGCGGCGCCCTGCCAGGCCGACCCGGTGGTCAACGCGAGGGCCTCCATGGACAGGGTGATCCCGCACGGGATGAGGATGGTGACGAAGCCGAGCATGGCCGGGGCGAACGCGGCCTGGGAGCGGGCCCGGCCGCGCACGAACCTGGCCCACGCCGCCGGCGGCTGGATGGTGAACCGTTTGAACGGGCCGACGCCGAGCTGGGCCAGCCCGAATGCGATGACCAGGGCCCCGGCGGCCAGTTGCATCCAGGCCCGCACCGTGGGCGAGAGCTGCACGGCGCCGCCAGCCAGCCCGAGCAGCGCGCCGAGCAAGGTGTGCGAGGCGAGCTTGCCGGCGAGGAAGGCGCCGACCGGGGTGACGTCGTCGGCCAGGCTGATCCGCGCCGCCCGCAGCGCGTCCGATGCCCGCTGGTGCAACGGTTTGGGCGGCTCGACGGTGCGGGCCGTCCACTGCCCGGCCTTCGACCCGCCGGCCTTCGCGGCCTTCCTCTTGCCGGCCGGTGCTCGGCCGCCCTTCGCGGGCTGCCGCCCGGCTGGCCTGCCGCCCTTCAGGCGGGCCACGGGCCGGTCGCGTTGGCGGGTGACCAGGCCGGTGAGCAGGCCGCCCTGCACGGCGGCGCAGGACACCCCGCCGGCGAACAGGCCGGTCAGCAGAACGGCTCCCAGGTTCACGCGTACTCCTTACTGTCTACTGTGGTCAGATGCCGATCTGGCCGGGGCCTACCGATGCGCGCAGCCAGTTGAGGAACTCGGCCCACCAGCCGCCGACCAGCGCGACACCGACGGCGATGAGTGCGGCCCCGCCGACGCGGGCGATCTGCCGGCCGTGGGCGCGCAGCCAGCTCGTCCAGCGCAGCGCGCGGCCGTAGGCCAGCCCGAAGGCGATGAACGGCAACCCCATACCCAACGAGTACGCGGCGGCGAGCACCACACCTCGGCCGGCCGAGCCCTGCACCGCCGCCAGCGCCAGCACGACGGTCAACGTGGGTGACAGGCACGGCGTCCACGACAGGGCGAACACCGCACCCAACGCGGGCGCCCCGGCCAGCCCCGCCCGCGGCAGCCGTGACAGCCGCCAGGTCGGTCCCAGCCAGGGCAGCACATCGAGGAAGACCAGGCCCATCACGACGATGCCGATCCCGGCCACGACCTCGATCACCCGCTGATGCAGCAGCAGCGCCCGCCCGGCGCTGCCGGCCGCGTACGCCAACACCACGAAGACGGCGCTGAACCCGGCCACGAACAGCGCCGACCCGGCGACCGCCCGACCGGCGCCCCGACGCCCGGTGGTGGCGGCGTCGGCGCCGGCCAGGCCGGTCACGTAGGACAGGTAGCCGGGCACCAGCGGCAGCATGCACGGGGCGAGGAAGCTGACCAGCCCGGCCAGGGCGGCGACGGCGACCGCCGCCAGCAGGGGACCGGTCGCGGCGGTCTGGGCGAACCCGCTCACCGCCCGGCCCCCGACGCCGACCGTGCCGGGCGGCCTTCGGCGGCGACCTGTTCGACGACCGGTTCCAGCTCGCCGGCGACGAGGGCCTTACGGAAGATCGCAGCGACCCGCCCGGACCGGTCCAGCACGACGGTGGCCGGCACCACGTTCGGGTTCACCTTGGCGAACTGCAGCGCGGTTTGGCCGGCCGGGTCGAACAGGCTCGGGTACGGGACCGCGAAGTCGGCGACGAACGCTTGCGCGGCGTCGCGGCCGTCGCGCACATCCACCCCCAGAAAGGCCACCCCCAGATCCTTGGTCGCCTGGTACGCGGCGACCAGATGCTTGGCCTCGGCCCGGCACGGCGCGCACCACGAACCCCACCAGTTGACCACCACCACCTGGCCGCGCAGGGAGGCCAGGTCGAACCCGGTGCCGTCGAGCAACTCGCCGGTCACCGGCCCCGGGGTGACCCGCCGATCGGGTGCGTACACCTCGCTGAGCAGGGTGCCGTCGGCGAACTGCCCGACCCCGTCGGCGCGTCGCGTGCCCGGCTTCGCCGAGCACGCCGCCACCGCCAGTAGGGCCACGGCGATCAGGGCCGTGACCTGCAGCGATGCCGGGCGGTGGTGCCGCACGCGTGCTCCTTCCGGTGGACGACACACATCCTAACAACTATCCTCCTTAGGTGTTTAGGTGAGTCCGGGTGAGCGCGACTATGGGAGGACATTGGGGTGCGGGATCTGCTGGTCGGCCCGGTGCTGTTGACCTCCCTGCTGGCCGGGGTGGTGGCGCTGCTGGCGCCGTGCTGCGTGTCGGTGATGCTGCCCGCGTACCTGTCCACGGTGTTTCGCCGCCGCGCTCAGGTGCTCGCCGCCACCCTCGTCTTCGCCGCCGGGGTGGCCACCGTGATCGTGCCGATCGGGCTGGGTGCCTCCGCGCTGTCCGCGCTGTTTCAGACCTGGCACACGCCGATCTTCGCCACCGGCGGCATCCTGATGATCGCCGGTGGGGTCGCGGTGCTGGCCGGCTGGTCGCCGAGGCTGTCGATGCCCGGCGGGCGGGCCACCTCCGGTGGCGGGATCGGCGCGGTCTACGGCCTCGGCGTGTTCTCCGGCATCGCGTCGGCGTGCTGCGCCCCGGTGCTCGTCGGGGTATCCGTGCTGGCCGGGGCGACCGCGTCGTTCCCGGCCGCGCTGGGCGTGAGCCTCACCTACGTGGTGGGGATGGTCGTCCCGCTGCTGCTCATGTCGCTGGGTGTGGACCGCTACGGGACCGGGACCGTGCGCGCCCTGCAGGCCCGCCGGATCCGGTTGCTGCCCGGCGGGCGGCGTCGGGTGCCGTTGGGCGGGCTGCTGTCCGGGTTGCTGCTGATCGGCATGGGCGCGCTGACCGTCGTCCTGGCGGTCACCGGGCCGGACATGCCGACCAGCGGGTGGCGGGTGACGTTCACCGCCGACCTGCAACACAGCATGGCGGTCACCGCCCGGTGGCTGGGTTGGCTGCCCGGTTGGGCCGTGGCCCTGCTCCTCGCCGCGGCGCTGGCCGGCGTCGGCTACGCGGCCCGCCGCCGCGCCCGGCCGAGCCCGCCCACCGACGCCGCACCAGGTCACGCCGCCGCCGTGCCCGCCCCGCCGCTGGCCGTCGTCGCCGCCGGCACCGCACCTGAGCGAGGACGAGACCATGACCAGTAGCAAGACCGATCGCCGGCAGCGGCCCGCCGGTACCGGCAAGCAGGCCCAGCGCCGCGCAGCGCAACGCACCCGCCGTATCCGGCGCACCGCTCTGATCGCTGTCGCGGTCCTCGCCGTCCTCGGCGGGCTCTACGCCGTCTACGCCACCGCGACCCGCAGTCCGTCGACCGGCGGCGGTGCGGCGGGCGGATCCGGGTACCCGTTCCAGGTCGGCCAGCCCGGCCCCGGCGCGGCGGCACCGGGTTTCAGCCTCGCGGCAACCACCGGCGGCACGGTGGACCTGGGCTCGCTGCGCGGCAAGACGGTGCTGCTGTACTTCCAGGAGGGCCTGTCCTGCCAACCCTGCTGGGACCAGCTCACCGACCTGGAGAAGAACAGCGAAGCGGTGACGGCGGCGGGGATCGACGAGGTCGTGTCGATCACCACCGACCCGGTCGACCTGATCGCGCGCAAGACCTCGGACATGGGCATCCACACCACCGTGCTGTCCGACCCGGACCTGGCCGTGTCCAAGGCGTACGACGCCAACGCGTACGGGATGATGGGCGACAACCGCGACGGGCACACCTTCATCCTCGTCCGCCCGGACGGGACGATCGGCTGGCGGGCCGACTACGGCGGCGCCCCCAGGTACACGATGTTCCTGCCCACCTCGGCGGTCCTGGCCGACCTGCACGCCGCCACCGCGAGCGGGACGACGCCATGACCACCGTGATCACGCTGCTGACCCGGCCGGACTGCGCGCTGTGCGCGCACGCCAAGCGGGTCCTCGACCGCGTCGGCGCCGAGCACCCGCTACGCGTCGACGAGGTGAACCTGGACAGCTCGCACGGCCAGCAGCTCGCCGCGCGGTCCGGAGTCATGTTCGCCCCCGGCATCCTGCTCGACGGCCAACCGTACGCGTTCGGCCGCCTGTCGGAGAAGGCGTTGCGCCGCGACCTGTCCCGCCGTGCCCAGACCACCGAACCGGTAACGACACCAGAGGAGAAGTGACCACAATGGACAAGCTCGTGTACCTGCTGCCCGTCGTCGGCTGTGCGGTGATGATGGGCGGCATGATGTGGATGATGATGCGCGGCAACCACGGCAGCATGCGGCCGCAGCAGCCCGACGCCGGCACGGCGACCGAGATCGCCGCGCTCCGGGCGGAGATCGCCGCGCTGCGCGCCGACCGCGACGCCACCACCGCCCCCAGCCACGTCGGCGGTCAAGGGTGAGTGACCTGGCCTGGGCGCTCGGGCTCACCGCTGTATCGGCCGGCCTCATGTGGTTCACCTGTGTCCGCCCGATGCGCCGCCGCCACCACGCGCCGCACCCGACGACGGACGTGTCCGGGGAGCTGGCGGCGCTGCGCCGTGAGGTCGCCGAGCTGCGCACCGAGAGGTCTCATCGGGAGACCGCGGGAGTGTGACATGCCCCGGTGGCTGGTCTCGGCGGCCTCCGTGCTGGGCATGTCCGCTCTGGCGTACCTGATCGCGTGGGCCTGCATCCGCTGACCGGCACGGTCAGTGGGGGTGCCCGTCGTCGTGGCGCATGGAGTGTCCACTGTGGTCGTCGACACCCGTGCCGTGGCGGCTCATCGCGTCCGGGGAGCCGCCCATCATCTTCAGCATCGACGGCCCGCCGGTGCGGGTGAACCGGATCAGCAGCGCCGCGGCGAGGATCAGGAAGGCGCTGTTGAGCCAGGTGGTGTAGTTCCAGCTGATGTCGCCCGGCTCGGGTACCCGGGCGGCGCGGTCGGTGGGGATCAGCCCGGCGGCGCCGAACAGCAGCTCCACCGCGTACCCGGCCAGCACCATTGCCACGTAGAAGACGCCGGTGATGAGCAGGGCCATCCGCAGCCCGTAGTACTTGCGGTAGATGTTGATGATCGGCAGGATGATCAGGTCGGCGAGGATGAACGCCACCACACCGCCGAAGCTGATCCCGCCGTTCCACAACACCGCCGCCAGCGGCACGTTGCCGATCGAGCAGACGAAACTCGCCACCGACACCAGCGGGCCAACCAATGGTCCGATGATCTTCTCGGCGGTGGGGTGGCCGGTGAGGAAGACCTGCTGCCAGAACGAGTCGGGTACCCAGGCGGCGATCGCCCCGGCCAGCAGCAGCCCGCCGACCAGGTCCCGCAGGATCGCCGCCCACTCCATCACGAACACGTGCGACACCGACGTGTACCCGTCGCCGGAGAACAGCCGCCGCCAGAAGGTGCCGGGACGCTGCACGGACATGTCCATCGCGGCGTGGCCCTCCATCGACCCGGCCACCCCCCGCTCGGCTTGGGCGATGGCGTCGCGCAGCAGCCGTTCCCTCAGCACCAGACGGAACATGACCGCGACGAGGACGATCATGATGGGTCCGCCGATGAACAGCGACGCGGTGAACTGCCAGCCCAGCAGCAGGGCCATGATGATGCCCAGCTCGATGACGAGGTTGGTGGAGGCGATCTCGAAGGCCATCGCCGCGGTGAAACTGGCCCCCCGGCGCACGAGGGCACGGGCCAGCGCGACCGCGGCGTAGGAGCACGACGAGGAGGCGGCGCCCAGCCCGCTGGCGATGGCCAGGGTCTTCGGCCTGTTGTCGCCGAGCAGGCGGTAGATGGACTCGCGGCGGATGACGGTCTGCACGATCGCGGACAAGCCGAAGCCGAGGATTAGCGCCCACAGGATCTCCCAGGTCATGGCGCCAGCCATGCCCAACGCCTCTCCGATGTGGCCCAGCACACTCACCGCTACCTCCATGGTCGAAGTCTGCTACCCGTCGCGGGTGTCGGAGTAGACGAAGGTGCGGCGGGTGACGTGCTTGGCGTCGACCACGGTCTCGGACCAGATGCGGTCGCGGTCGTCGATGCTCACCTGCACGTAGCGCCCGTCGGCGGGAAACCCGATCGCCAGCGTCGTGATGCCGCCGGCGGCGCCGGTCTGGACGACCTGCGGTGCCTGCCCGCTGCTGTAGGGCTCGGTGGCCAGGAACTGCGCGCCGCTGATCCGGATCGGCACCACGTCGCCGGGACCGGCGGCGGTGTCGCTGGTGACGCTTTCGTAGACGGTGAGCGGCCCGGCGTCGCGCAGGGCGGCGGCGACCCGGGCCAGCCGCGCGGACGCGTCGGCGACCGGCCACGCGACGAGCAGGCTGACGGTGCCGCCCCGCCAGCCCTCCGCCTGCGCGGCGAGGCTGAGCAGGTTCGTCCCGCGGCTCCAGTCGACATCGGCGACGTAGCAGCCCTCGCCGCAGCCGCGCAGATCCACATCCGCGTCGTGCCCATCAGGACGGTGCAGGCGGGCGGCCAGCCGGTAGGTCTGTGCGGGGCCGGCCTGGTAGTAGTCGCCCAGCTTCGGCGCGGTCAGCCGCACGACCAGCTGCCCGTCGCTGGCCGCGACGGCGACCCCGACCTGCCCGGCCAAGGTGGCCAGGGGTAGCACCACCCCGTCGGGTGGTGGCGGGGCGACCGGTCGGGCGTCGCGGGCGGTGGGCGTGGAGACCAGCGCCGCGGTTACGGCGAGGACCACCCCGAGGGTGGCGACCTCGACCCGGGTCGCGGTGACCGTCCGCTGAAGGGTGTCGCGGCGCAGCCACCACCGGGCGGTCAGCGCCGCCCCGGCGGCCACCGCGACGAGGCCGAGCTTGAGTAGCAGCAGCCGCCCGTAGGCGGTGGTGGTCAGCGCGTCGACCGGCACCAGTACCAGCGCGGCCACGGTGCCCGTCGCGGCAAGCAGCCCGAGCGACCAGGCCGCCCAGCGGGCGTAGCCGGTGACCAGCCACCGCAACGCCGCCGTCCGACCGCGCCAGACGACGCCGGCGCGGACCACATGCACGAGGGCGCCTGCCCACACTCCGGCCGCAATCAGGTGCCCGCCCGTCAGGAGGGCGCCCCAGCCGGGTGCGGCCTGGCCGGGATGGGCCCGCACCCCCTCGGCGACCGGTACCGCCAGCAGCGGCAGCCAGGCCCAGCCCTGCCACCTCGTCGCCGCCACCCCCAGCGCGCACGCGAACGCCGCCGCCTCGACCAGCAGGACCCTTCCCGGCAACGAGTCGACCAGCGCGCCCCAGCCGGTGTCGGAGGCCAGCAGCAGCCCGAGACCGGCCGCCGCCACCAGGCCCGCCGACATGCCGGGCCGCGCCCATGACGGCACCGTCGGCAAGGTGGCACGCAGTCGGCGCGCCGCGGTGGTGATCCGGGCTCCCACCGCACCGCCCAGGGCGAGGGCGAACCCGGCGAACAGCAGCCACCGCCACCCGACCGGCGGCCACGACGTCGCCGAACCGCCTGCGTCCGATGTGGACTGTCCGGTGACGGCGGCGCCGACGGCGAACCGGAACGTGGACTCCACCAGGTCCCCGTCCGCGCCGGTGACCCGCCACCGCAGCGTATAGACACCCGGCGTCAGGGTGCGGGTGACGTGACCGGTGACCGTGGTGCCGCCCTTCGCGGTGGCCACATTGTCGAGGCCGATCGCCGCGCCGCCCGGGTCGAGAATCGTCAAGGCGCCTGCGCCGATCGTGACGGGTTCGTTGAACACCAGCACGACCGTCGCCGGCGACGTCGGGTCGGCGGTATCCACCGCCGGGGTGGTGAACAGCAGCGTCGGATGCGCCTGCGCGCGTCCCGCGCCGCCGAACACCGCCATAACCACGGCGGCCACCACCACCAGCGCACGCGCCACGGCGAGACCCGCGGGGCGGGTGGCGGCGGTCATGGTCAGGACAGGGTGGGGCACATGCCGAGTACAGGGAAGGCCTGCGCGGCCAGCAGCAGCCCCACCGGGCCGACGGCGAGCAGCGCGAGTCCGGCCGCGAGGACCCACCGGTGGGTACGGCGTAGCGGACTCGGCGGGTCGAGGAGACGGTTCATCCGGGCCAGGGCGTCGCCACCGGTCGCCGCGAGCACCGGCGCCAGCGGTGCCGAGGCTGGCTCCGATGAGCTGATGGTGGCGGCCATCGCCACCAGTGCTCGGGCCAGGCTGATCCGCTCATGGGAGCGGATGGCGACGTCGTCGGCGCGCATCTCCACCAGCCGGCCCAACTCCCGGCGGGCGCAGACCAGCAGCGCTGAGCGGGGGAAGGCTCGGTGCAGCAGCCGGATCCCGTCGATGATCAGGTCGTGGCGGCCGGCGGCGTGCGCCCGCTCATGCGCGAGGACCGCGGCGAGCTCGTCGCCGGACAAGGCTTGCAGGGCGCCGGTGGTGACCACGACCCGGCGCCGGTGCCCGGCCACCACGTAGGCGGCGGGCTGCGGGTGTTCGACTACCGTCGCCCCGAGTTCGGGTGCGGCGCGGCCGGCCAGGTCGAGGGTGTCCACATGGTCGCGGCGGCGCCGTGACCCGGCGTGGACCGCCCGAGCGATGGCGATCAGCATCCGGACTGCGACAAGACCCGTCGCGGCGAGGACGGCGTAGGCGGTCAGCCGGCCGGCGACGCCGTAATCGCCCCGGGCGGCCCCGACGCACCAGCGCCAGGCCACACACACCGGCGCATCAGAGGCCTGCCAGGGGGCCAGCAACGCGACTGCGGCGCCGAGCCCGGCGGTGGCGATGGCGAGCAGGGTGGCATACCAGGCGGCGATGCCCAGCCGGGGTGAACGGTGCACCCAGCCGGCGCCGGCCAGCACCCGCGGCGCGCACACGGCGATGGCGAAGGCGAGCAGCAGCAGATGCAGGCCGATCATCGCCGGCGGCCCTTCTCGTGTGCTGCGAGGGCGGCGCGCAGGGCGGCGGTCTCGGCCGGGCTCATCTGCCCGACGAAGTTGGTCAACGCCTCGGCCGGATCCCCGGCCTCGTCCAGGGCACCCCGCATCAGCTTCGCCCCGTACTCGCCGCGGGAGGCGACCGGGGTGTAGCGGAAGGCGCGCCCGTCAGGTTCGCGGCGCAGCCAGCCCTTCTTGAACAGGTTGTCCACCACCGTCAGCACCGTGTTGTAGGCCCACTCCCGCTCCGTACGCAGGTCGTCTTGCAGCTCCCGCACCGAGGTCGGGGTGCCGCGGGCCCATAACCGGTCCATGATGGCCGCCTCCAGGTCGCCGAACCCGCGCACACCCACCTCCACTGCCGCTGTCACCTAAGCTGGTTAGTTAGTCTAGCGCCGCTCGTGGGCGCAGAGCGTCGAGGATGCGGGTGGCCAGGTCGGCGGGCACCGCGTCGGGATCCAGGTAACGCTGCAGGGCCAGGGACTGGTAGAGGGCGATCGCCGCGGAGGCCACCTCCAGAGGGGTGCGGTCCGGCCCCGCCAGCGGTGCGGCGAGGGGGGCGAGCAGGGCGCGGAACTGCCGGTACGTATCGGCCAGCAGTTGCGTGGCGGCCGGGGTGCGCAGCGCATACAACCAGAACTCGAACAGCAGCAGGCACCACTGCAGGTCCACCCAGTCCAGGTCCGGCAGCGACGCCACCCCGTCACCGGTGGCCCGCGACACGAGTCCGCTGAGGAACTCGGCCTGTTCGCGTGACCCACCGGATAGCGGCCGGGCACCCAGCCCAGGAACTCGTGCGTGCCGCCAAAGAGGTCGGCGCCGACCTGATCGTGCTCGGCCACAGCGGCCACTCGGCCGTATGGGGCCCGCTGCTGGGTGCGGTCACTGAGAAGGTCAGCCGGCACGCGCCCTGCTCAGTGCTCATCGTGCGCTGAACAACGGCGTGGCCGTACCAGCGGGTGGCCGGTGAGCCCGGCCTGTGCCGGCCCCACCGGAAGGCCACGGCAGTTTGGCACACTGGCCCATGTGACCTCACCCGCCAGCCGCGTCGGCGCGACCGAACCGGCTGCAGTGGCGCGTTCGTGTTGGAATGGTTCACCCTGACTTGGACGCGGTCGGCAGTCGGCAGTCGGCAGTCGGCAGCGAACGAGAGGCACGACGTAGCGGTCTTCACCTATCGTGGCTTAAGGACGACACGCTCCTCGATGACGAGCTGACCAGGCCGTCGTCCGGCGCGGCATTCCTGCATGGCCCAACAGGGCCAACCATCGCCTGTTGGGCGAGGTACCGGCATTTCTTGTTGGGCCCGCCGGGTAGTGCTCGGGATCCGGGACCTTACGATGCCCAACACCCCTCACCAAGCACCTGATCGAGCGACTCTGACCGGCTCCACGGTCGCCTGTTGGGTAGACCAGCCTTTGCCGACGCATGTAGCGCCTGATGCAATCGAAAGGGGCGCGGCCATACCAGAGGGGTTTCGACCATGGCCACGCCCGACGAACCGAAGATCATTCAGCTACCCGTCCAGAAAGCAGCGCTGCGCCGCCGCAGAAGCCGTCTCGGCGAACCTACCGTCGCATCGAACTGGTCGTGATCGATGGCAACGGCCTACTCGGCAAGGAACTGCTCCGCAGACAAGCAGCCGCGGTGAAAGAAGCTCTGCAGTGGTTCGCTGACCACCCGCCAGCCACGGAACCCGACCACCAAGACGAGACCGAGCCCGAGGCCGCATGAACGGCCGCGAGCTACTTCGACGGCAGGGTGAATCGATACTCGATCTTCACGGCAGCACGTTTCTGCTGGTCAGATATTGTCGCGGATGCTTCGCGTTGCCTGCCGGGGGCACACAATCGGACATATCGAACCGATCTTCAAGTGCCCTGGTCACCGGCCCGTGCGGTGCCGCTGGAATTGTCGCAGGTCCCGCCGCCAGAGTCCCCACGACATCGGGCGTTTTCTATGTCGGCAGGTCAACGCGGTGCGAGTTCGGGCAGGTTCGTGCCCTACCCCCTGGCCGTTCGGTCAGCCTGTCCCGCCCGTCCGGCTTGCTGGCCGCGAATGCCTGAGTGCGCCACGTGGCGGCCGAGTCCGGCGCGATCGTCGTTCCGAAGCCGCAAGACCCGCACTCATCTGCCGAGGAGCGGACGTGCACACGCGCCAGGACCGATCGCGCCGGGCTGGGCCGTGAAACGCACTTGAGCGGCACATCCTGTGTGTCGAGGAGCGGTCCGTGGCCGTACCTATCTGGTGTTACCGCTCGGTCCAGACCGATCTAGATCAACGAACGCAGCGCAGCGCTACCAGTCGTCCGCGCACCGGGGTCGCTCGGGCATGAGTCGGTGCTGTTCGGCCGGGCACGAGAACGGCGGAGTGTCGCAGCTTCGGGAGACCATTGGTGGGAGCGACGACGCGCAGCCCGAGGAAAGCGATGGCGAAGAGACCAAAGCCTACGAAGCGGACGCCGGCCAAGGCGGCGACACCGGCCACGGTCACGTCCAAGCGAGCGCCGGACGCGGGCGGTGAGTCCCTGGCGAGCCCGCTCGCCCGGCGGTGGGCTGACAGTCGGTCCGGCGCGGTCGCCGGACGGGGATACCACTATCAGGACCTGGTCGGCGCCTGGGTCGTGCTGCAAGTCCTGACGGGCGACATCGAGGCTGGACGTGTCCTCGCCGAGGGGTTCGAGGACCTGACGTGCGAAAGCAGCGCGCCGCAGCAGGTGCAGGTGAAGTCACGGCAGGAACGCGTCGGCGATTTCCGGACCGCCGAGGTTGCGCGGTTCGTGGTTCAGGCATGGCAGCGGCGCTTGCTCCGTATCCCGGCCGATGCCGCCGAGTCCGCTGTGGTAGTCGTCGAACGCGCCGTCGATGGATACGCCCCGCATGACTGGGCACGGCGCCTGAGCGACGACGACGGGTGGGCCGACCTTGTCACCGCCATCCGTCAGCACGCGCAGCAGCTCGGCATCGCTGCGGACGCGGTGGACCCGCTCGTTGCGCGGACGACCGTCGTCGTGTTGCCGCAGCAGCGCATCTTTCGTGAAGCGGCGGAGCGCGTGTCGACACACACGGGGCTGCCGCTCGGAGCGACTCTGCCGGTGATTCAGGCGCTACGCGCCGCGGTGGCTGAACACGCCGACCGCAACGCCGAGGTCGGCTGGGACGACCGCGTCGGGCTGAGCCGGACGGACATCGAGCGGATCGTCACGAACACCGCGGCCCTGGTGGACCGCGACTCCCTGGCAGTGGCGGTCGCCAGCGGGTGCTGCGAGCCCGTCGACTTCGACACGCCGTTGGCTGACCCCGAGTTCTACAGCGGCACCGGCACCCAGCCCGGGCACATCGCCGCCGACTTGGTGACCCCGCGCCCCGCGGCGACGGACGAGGTTCTGGTCGGACTCGGCAGCGGCAGAGCCGTCTTGATCGCAGGACCGTCGGGCATCGGCAAGTCCGCGGTGCTGTGGATGGCCGCCTACGTCGCGCGGCATGTCGTCTGGTATCGCGTGCATCGGCTGGGTGACGACGACGTCGAGCCGCTGATCCGCTTGGCCATCGCAGCTGGCGCGGGTCGTCATGGGCCGGTCGGGTTCATCGTCGACGGCGTCGGCACCGGCTCGCTCAACGCGTGGGACGAACTGCATCGACGCGCCGCCGCCATTTCGGGAGTGCTCCTGCTCGGGTCGGTCAGGGAGGAAGACACGTTGCCCCTGCGGACCTTCGGTCAATGCGTCGTTGTGCGGCCGCGCCTCGATGAGGACCTTGCGGCCCGCATCCACAAGGGGCTGCTTGACAGCGGTGTAACCACACAGCCGCACTGGCGGGAGACGTACAGCAAAAGCGAGGGGCTGACGCTGGAGTTCACGCACTTGTTGAGCCAGGGCCGCCGGCTCCGCGACGTCATCGGCGACCAGGTCCGAGACCGTGTCCGCGATCACCGCACAGTCGAGCTGGCGATGATCGCACCGGTCAGCGTCGCTCACCGATGGGGCGCTACGCTTTCCGTCACACGTCTCACGGAGGTCGTCACCGGCTCGGCGAGTGAGCTCAAGGAGGCGCTTACGAGACTGGCCGACGAGCACTTGGTCGCAGTCGACGACGGCGTCGTCCGCGGTCTGCATCCGGTGCGTTCCGCCGCACTCTGCGAGGCGGTTCACGAAGTGCCACCTCCGACGATCGCCGACACCGTCCGCGACGTCATCGAGCGGATCGGCACCGACCACCTTCGCGCTTTCGTGGCGCGGGCCATCGCCGACAACCCGGGACTTGCGCCCGTCATCGTCAACTCCCTCGGTAGCCGCCTCGACAGGTCACAGGGTGACCTAACGACGATGGCTGCCGCACTCGCTGGGCTGCGCCTCGCTGACTTCACCATGACAGCCAAACGGTGGGCCGCAATCCTCAACAAGCACGACGTCCCGGTGCCGCATCGACCGCTCGGCCTCGACCTCGCTATGATCGACAGCGAGCTCGTTGACGGCTTGGACCCGCGCCTCGTCGCCGCGATCCAGGAGATTCGGCGTGACCGCGCATCCAGCACGTCAGCACTGCGCGACCAGCTCCTCACCCTCATCGGTGTCAATACGCTGAACGACCTGGCCCACCAGGCCACCGGTATCTCCGACGTCTCGGCGCTGCTGTCACCACTCGCGGACACCGGGGTGGTCGTCGTGCCGCCGCCTTCGGACGCGCCGCTGCGCTTAGCGCTTCGTGACGCGCCCCTCGCCGACATCGGCGAGCTGATTGCCACCGCCGGAAACGTCTCCCCGGCGACCGGCGAGGCCTTCCTCGAAGCGGCCGGAGGCAGCGACATCATCATCGAACGGCTCAAGCAGGACCACCCGTGGCTGCTCGACCTCAGCGTCGTCGACGACGGCGACGAACGCGTGCTGCGTGGCAGCATCCTGCACGTCGCCGACCGCCACAACCCCAATCCTGAGAAGGACATCAAAGCTCTTGCGGCCCTCGGTCTGCGCTGCCTGCCGGACGTGGACCGGGCCGATCTAACTACCGTACTCGCGGGCGGCGTACCGCTGCGGGTCAACGATCACGAGATCGCCGTCAGCGGGCTGCTCCGCGAGTACGTGCACAGCGACAGTGAGGTTGCCTGGAACCGGGAACGGTCACGCTTCGCCCGTTCCCTGGTCACCTCGAAATCGACCACCGAACGGCTCGCCGCCGGCCTGGCCGTCTTGGAAGGCAGCGCCCGCTTCCTCGCCGACCTCGCCGACGCCTGGGTTACAAACCGAGGGGTCGGACAACGGCTGGACACCCTTAATCGGCAACGCGCCGACCTGCTCCGAGACATCGACGCCCTCGCCCCCGAGCGGGCAGGCGAGCCGCTCGCCGGCCAGGTCGATCAACCAGGCGAGACGCTGACCAGCGACCCCGTTCACGGCGTGGCCCAGAGCATCGTCCGCAACCTCGCCTCCCGACTCAACGAGCCCTCCGGGTATACCTCCGTGGCCGCCTTCGCCGGCGACACCATCGTCAAGCAGCTCGATGACGCCCGGCGCGAACCGTGGACGCTGCTCGGTCTCGACGGCCCGCCGCCGGTCCTCGACCGATTGGCGACTTCGCTCCATCAGTTCGCCACCGTGCTCGTTGAACGAGCGCTCGGGGACACCACGCCCGGCCAGATCGCGTCTGTCACCCGGTCCATGCCCCGCGGGAAGGCGCTCGCCCGCGCCACCGAGCTGGCCAGCGCCAGGGCACAACGGCGGTACCACGAGACATTGACCTCTCTCGTCGCAGAAGCGGCGACGAGAGGGCTTCATCTTGAGGCGAAGTCACGGCCCCATCCCGACCCAAGAGTCGTGACGTGGCCACCAACGGCTACAGCAGTCCTCGCACATCTGCACGCCCCAAACCTGGACGCGGTCATCGCGACGCTGACTGAGCTTCTGGGTCGGTTCACCCTCCCGGATTCCTCACTGGTGGTCATTCCGGTGCAGGACGGCGTGCCGCTGCTGCGCTACACCTTCCGCTTATTCCCCTCCGGCAGCGTCTACCCCTTGCCCGACGAGGCGCAGCCATGGCTCGACCTGATCCCACTGACCAGGCCGATGCCCTGTTCGGACGCCATCGCCGACGCCGTCGAGGCGCTCCGCGAGCTGTCGTCACTGGCGTGGCTCGACACGCAGCGCAGCGCGGGACCGGCCGTACAGGAGGCGGTGGACGCGGCCGTAAGCCGATTCCGCGACGCCACGGCGCGTCTAGACGCGCTGCCACGCGACGAGATCATCGCCGGGCTAATCGACGAGATCGACGGGCTCGCCGACACGGTACAGCGCGAGGTCGACGAGCACTCCACCGAAGGCGTCTTCGCGGAAGCAATGGCTGGTGGGCTCACCGGCGATCACAACGACACCTTCCTCAATGCCTCAGGACTCGTGCACATCGCCACACAATGGGACCTCGACCCGGCGTGCGCTGAAGCACTTCTTGCCCGCCTGGCAGCGGATGAGCAGGCACCTGAACAATGACGCACACCTATGGCGTGGCCTCGTTCGGCGAGGAGTCGTTGCAGCGCGTGTCGCGCCTGATCCAACACTTCCACGCCAACAGCACGAGTCGCCAATCGAGAACGTGGATGCCATGGCGCCTTCACGGATCCGTTTTCGGCGGGTCCACCCGGCGTCGGTGACCGTGCCGTCGCAGTCGATGATGGCCACCCCGGGTTTCGTTCGCCACCGCGTCGCCGTGGTCGTCGGTCCACGCTAGGTCCACCCCCAAACAAAGCACTCGATTGCCATGGCCAACATGTACCGGCCACTGGACCAGCGGGAAACGGGTACAAGGACCGCTCCAGCCGGCGAACGTCCGGATTTGCCGCCGTTCGCGCATAGTGACCAGCGGCCCCTTACGCTCGGTGCCAGCGCCGACCAACGGGTCCCTGACGCGTAGTCGCGGACGTCCGGCATCATGACCGCCATGGACGTCGAGGAACTGATCGCGAACCATCCGCGGGTCTTCCACACGATGTCGGCGACCGCTTGGCTGTCGGTGCAACAGCACGGCCTGCGGTCCACGCGGCGACTGATCGATCTGTTCGGCCTCGACGCCGCCGAGCGTGACCGACTCCTGGGCGCACCTCGCAAGCAATCCACCGTACTGCGTGCGCCCCAGCGTGCCGCCGGCGGTGATCCGCGATCAGAAGCCGATGAAAGTTCGTCGCGGAGAAGATCGATCCCGATTCCTCGCTGACTGAATACCTGGCCGCCATCAACTCCCGGGTCTTCTTCTGGGCCAGCCCTGAGCGACTGGACCGGTTGCGCCGGGCGAAGGAGTACCGCACCGAGGACCAGGTGGTGCTGCACGTCGACACTCGCGCCCTTGTCGAGCGACACGGCCCACGGATCGAGCTCTGCCGGCTCAACTCTGGGGCGGTGACGCAGAAGAACCACCCATTGCGCGGGCATCGGTCCTGGTTGCCGATCGCCGACTACCCCTACGACGAGTACCGCAGCCGGTACGGCCGCGATGGCGCCCTCGTGGAGGTCACCGTGCTGGATGCCGTCCCTGACATCCTCGACCTGACCAACAAGATCGAAGGTGCCATCGGTTGAGGCCGACAACTTTCGTGGTCAACGCCCGCACCGGTCTACGACCGGCTCGGACGGTCGAAGACCCATGACCAGCCGGGCACCGTGTCGATCAGCGTCTCAGACCCAACCGGGTGCAGCGCGGTCTTGCCGATGAGTAGGACTCTCGCTCGATTCTTGATCGGGTGGGTTGCCTGACCATTCCGGTGGTGACCGGTAGCGTGAATCGGTGCGGTCAGCGGCGGATCTGCGGCGGCGGTGGCTCGACGTCTTGCCGCGGATGCTCACCAGGCCGGGCATGTGGGCCGGCGATGGGCGGGCCTTCGACGTGCTGGCCAGAGGATTGATGTCGGACCTGTGCTTCCTCGACGAGCGCGAGCAGGACCTGGACGAGGTCAACGCGGTCCTGCGCGGGTACGGCAAGGTGGGTATCGCCGGGCCCTTCATCGCCCTGTTCGGAAAGGACCGCAACTGTGTGGCCGAGGTTGCCTCGGTCTTCGCCGAGCAGTTCCACCGGCTCGGCTACCTTCCCGCCGAGCGGCTGCTCGACGCAGCGGGGTGTAGCCGCCTCACCGGCAGTATCCGCGGGCCGCTTCGACGGTCACGATATGCGGCGCAGCGAGGTTGAGGCGGGCTTCGGATCGCCCAGCCTCGTCGTTGACAAGCGGGTGCTCTGCTACGCCCCGGCTGACATGTCGGGCGGGGTCTTCGTCGACTGCTTCGCCGAGTAACACGGCGAGTACGTGCCCGGGGCTGGACGGTACGAGTGGCGAGGAGACGACGATCCACTGGTGCGCGCGGTCCGCCGACCGGCCGGGGACTTCGCATCCGGGCTGACCCTCACCCTCTACGGCAAGGTGCTGCGAGGGGAACCGGGCTGGTGGCTGGACCACCCGCAGGGCCTGTCCGACGAACAACAGGCAATCGCCGCTCAGCTCCGCAGCGTCGAGTCCGACGATCCGTCGCAGGCGCGACGGCCACCGCGAGGCGACCCACGACGATAGCCAGTGCGGCCTGAGCTTGACCCGGTTCCCCGGACACCGATCCTGAGGCGACACTTGTCGCCGGGGAAGGAGTCCGATGCCTGCACCACACCCGCCGGAGTTCCGTCGGCGTGCGATCGAGTTGGCCCGGCTGAAGGAGCGGCCGATCGCTGAGGTCGCGAAGAGTCTGGGGATCAGCGAGTCGTGTCTACGTAACTGGCTGGCCCAGGCCGACCGGGACGAGGGCAGGCGCGAGGGTCTGACCAGCGAGGAACGCAAGGAGTTGGCCGCGTTGCGGCGTGACAAGCGGCGGCTGGAGGTCGAGAACGAGATTCTGCGCCGGGCTGCGGCGTACTTCGCTCGGGAGAACGTCCTCCCAAAATGATCTACCCGGTCGTCGCGGAACTCGCCGCGGACGGCATCGCGGTGGCTGTGTGCTGCCGGGTGCTGGGCGTGTCGAGGACCGGGTACCACGAATGGCGCCGACGCGGCCCCAGTCCGCGTGCGGTGGCCGATGAGGCGCTCACTGCCACGATCCGCGATATCCATCGGATGTCGCGTGGCACCTACGGCGCGCCACGGGTGCACGCGGAGCTGCGGCTCGCCGCCGGAGTCCGATGTGGACGCAAACGGGTCGCGAGGCTGATGCGTGCGGACGGCCTCAAGGGCGTGTACCGGCGACGGCGCAAGGGTTGCACCGTACGGGATCCGGCCGCCACACCGTCAGCGGATCTGGTCAACCGCCGGTTCGTCGCCGACCGACCGGATGCCCTGTGGGTGACGGATGTGACCCAGCACCGCACCGGCGAGGGCTGGGTCTACTGCGCGGTCGTGCTCGACGTGTTTGCCCGCCGGGTGGTGGGCTGGTCCATCGCCGACCACCTACGCTCCGAGCTGGTCGTCGACGCCCTGGACATGGCCCGCTGGCGCCGCAGGTCGGCCGCCGGGCAGACCGTGGTACACAGCGATCACGGTTCGCAGTACACGTCCTGGGCGTTCGGCCGCCGACTACGCGAGGCCAGCCTGCTCGGCTCGATGGGCTCGATCGGAGACTGCTACGACAATTCCATGATCGAGTCGTTCTTCGGAACGATGCAGCGTGAGCTCCTCGACCGCCAGCAGTGGGCGACCCCACCAACAGCTGGCCAACACCATCTTCGAGTGGATCGAGGCCTGGTACAACCCGCGCCGGCGCCACTCCGCCCTTGGCAACCTGTCCCCGATCGACTACGAACGACACCACACCGGTCTCGCCACCCGCGGCGTGATCACCACACCGAAGTAGTCCGGGAGATCGGGTCAGGCTCAGCCTTCCGCAGACATCCGCACAAGCCACTGTCACCGCGCGCCGTTCACGCGGCGGCTCGTCACGGCCTGTGTCGGCGGGTCGGGCCGGCGCTAGATTGCCCCGTTGACATCGGTAAATCTCAGCTCGACTGTGAGGTTTCGCTCGGGCAGGTCCCAGGCCCGCGGGTCGGTTGTTGACGATCAGCGAATTACGTGATCGAACCCCGCTCAGACGGGAGAATTACATGATCGTCGGCATGAGCGCTCGGCGCCATCACTTGTTGACGAGACGGTTGCCGACGGTGGCAGTAACGCGGGCGACCGAGTCTCTCCCCTCGGGAGGGAATCACCGCCACTGGGCGTCTTGGCGGTGCCACGGAGACTGGTACACGAAGCCTGTCGCCCACTCCTGCTTGGAGCTGTGGAGCTGGATCAACCGCTGGAGCGGGTGGGCGTAGTAACCGATGTCGGCGTCCGACAACGACTGCGGAGTGTCAACTGGCGGGTTGCCAGCGCGCCGAAGCCGGTAGCCGCGACGGTTGGCCTCCTCATACCGGTCATGACCATGAGGGCTCTGGCCCGGATACCAGAAGTAGGACGTCAGATCCCAGGCGCGGTCACACTGCTGCTCGATCTTTTCATCGCCGTCGATCTTGACGATCGGTGGTCGATGAGCCATCTGGCGGAAGTTGCGCAGCTCCTCCACCGCCAGCACGGTGATGTAAAGGAGGACCGCCTCGCTGCTGTAATGATCGTACGAAGGCCACGATGAGTTCCCCCGCACACCAGACGCAGCACGTCGGTGTTGGGATGGACGAAGGCGCTCAGGAAGCGGAAGTGGACATCCAGCCCGCGCAGAGTCTCGTCATCAGCAAAGCCGTTCGCCCTGAGGCTCTCCTTCACGCTCTCCCACTTCAGGTACGTGCTGTGCATGAACCTGTGGCGCTCTGCCTCTTTACGGCGCTCCGTGAGTTCCGACAGGCCGTCGTCGAAGTACTGCTGTATGTCCGGTGAACCCACGAAAGGTGAGTAATCGTTGAGCAAGAAATAGTGTGGGCCGATCGTCTGCGTGTTGCCGTCGGCGTCAGGTTCGGACTTGAGTCCTTCGCGGGTGATCTTCAGCGTTCCCCCGGGAGATCGACTCCAATCGGTGACGTCAGCCCAGCCGGCGCCGGAGGCCCGGTCGCTCTGCAAGGTGGCCCACGTGGCTTCGTCGACCTCTCGGAAGATCTGGACAAACCGTTGACCTAAGAAGATCAACTTGTCGATGTATACGTGCTCCATCGCCGAGCGTATGGAGCCCAATGCTGGAGCGTAGTTGTCGCGCTCAGCGTCGTTGAGCGCTGAACTCAGGTAGAAGCCCAGCGATCGACACCTGTCCGCTGTGTCGCTGTGGAAGACGTAGTGGGTTCCACTGTGCTGCAGACGACCGAGAAGGCTGTCCAATGCGGCGATCAAGTCTGTGGCGGCGGAGAGTAGGGCCGCGTGCTCTGTGCGGCCGGGCCAGGTCATGTCGTACGTCCCTTTCTGATCACTCGCAGTCTGCCAGGCGTGTATGCAACCGCCAGTGATTTAGCCGTCGTGGCGGACATCGGGTCGGCCGGCCCAGAGATCGGTCAGTGCCGCTCTGTGAGCCATCCAATACGAACCGTTCCCGGTGCCGCCCCTGTACGCCGAGCAAGGTCACATGAGCGAAACAAGTAGCCGCGATCCGCTCGCCCTCCCATGCGTACCGACGGGAGCCCCCACCGGGCGGGCGAGTCCCCACGGCATGTGCTGCAAGTCGGCGGCGTCGAGACTCGGTTGCGGCGTAGGCGGAAGGCAGGGCCTGCGGGGCTGCGGATTTATGGTGAGGTCGCGTCGGTCATAGGGTGAACCATGTGACCCAGTCAAGTGAAGTCGACCGGCCACGGATCGTCCGTCCTGAGCGGGTGCCGGTGCGTGCGGTATGGCCGTTGGAGCCGACCCATTTCACACCCTGGCTCGGCGAACACCTCGAATTCTTGGACGACCTCGGACTCGGCGAGCTGTCACTGGTCAAGATCGAGGCGATGCTGCCCGGTCTCGGCCGCAGCCTCGACATCCTCGCCGAGACTACCGACGGTCGCCGGGTCGCCGTCGAGAACCAGTACGACAGGGTCGATCACGACCACCTGACGCGCGGCTTGGCCTACGCAGTCGGGCACGAGGCACGAGCGCTCATCGTCATCGCCGAGGAACACCGGCCAGAGTTCATTGCCGTCGCTGACTACCTCAACCGCTGCCAGGAGAGCCTCGGCGACGAGCATGGCATCGCTGTCTTCCTCGTCGCGCTGTCCGCCGAACGAGTCGACGACGCCTACATCCCTCGCTTCACCGTCCTATCTCGACCGAACGCATGGCGTGCAGCGGTCGCCGCAGCCGAGTCCGGACGATTCGCCACGACGGAGGACTTCCTTGCGGCCTGCGACGAAACGACGCGATCGCCAGCCGACCGGGTGCTACGCGAATGGTGCGAGCATCCCGGGTCGTCTGTGCGGTTCAGCAAGACGGGCGTCTCACTCGACGTGCGGAACCCGACCAAGGCGGGCGGAGGGGTGACATCGGTTTTTGTACTTTCCACGAACGGACAGATCACGCTGAACCGCGGCTATCTGGTCGACGGCGCTCTCATCCGTGATCCCCTTACAGCCGACTTGGACGCCCAGATCCACGCAGTATTCCCGAACAGCAGATGGGGCAAGGCCTCGTATTACGTCACGGTCGGCGGCCCGCCCGATCCGACTTCGGTTCGCACCTTTCACATCTGGCTGAACGCGCAGATAGAGGAGTTGGTCAATACTGGCTGACCGAGCTGTCGGGGCACCGTACCCGGATGGGTTTGGTCGATGTGCGCCTCCGTCAATCATGAGGAACGCCTCGACCAGGCGGGTGTGCGGGGCACTCTCGTAGCCGCTGAGGGCGCGGATGGCGCTTCGTGCCGGCTCTGCGGCGTCCGGACAGCTTCGTCGGACCGAAGCCGTCCCCTACTGGCCGCTGGGCAGGCGATGGGCACCGACGCGGCACCACAGACAACACCCTCAACCCCCAGCTCGACGCGACGACAGCGTGGACGCCTCGTTGAAACGACGGACGGCGAGCGGAGGAGTCCGACCATGACAACGCCCGAACACCAAAGGATCATCCAGCTACCCGTGGCAGCGCAGCCGTTACGCCGCCGCCGGAGCCGTTTCGGCGAACCCACCGTCCGCATCGAACTCGTCGTGATCGACAGCAACGGCGAACTCGGCAGGCAGCTGCTCCGCAGACAAGCAGCCGCGGTGAAGGACGCCCTCCAATGGTTCGCCCACCACCCACCAACCGATGAACCCGACCAGCACCTCGACACCAAGACCGAAGCGAGATAGACCCGCCGCAGACTACTTCGACGCCAGCACGTATCGGTATTCGATCTCCACAGTTGAGCGTTTTCGCAGGTCAGATATTGTCGCGGATGCACTGCGCTTCCTGCCGGGGATTCGAATCTGCGCAACCGGCAAGGGCTGAAGGTCCACCAGCGCGAATCCGGCGACACCCGGTGTCACGCGACCGGAGCGCCGTCGCACCCGCTGTTCGTGAGGTTTGTGGCGCTCCTCAGCATCCTGGTGGAAGGGCCACTCACAAGGGAGGACGAGTGGACATGGACGACACTGGAGCGCAGCCCGGCGAGGCCGAGCGGCCGTCCGATGGCGTAGACCCTTCGTCGCGCCCAGCCGAAGCAGAGCGAGCACGGCGAGGACGGCCTCCTCCCCCAGGGTGAAGGCAAAGTCGGTGGATCTTGACGGGTTGCCGCTGATGTGCGCGTGAGGGTGGGTCAGGTCGCGTAGAGGCAGCGACCTTCCACGGTGGATGATGTGCAGTTCCTACACCAACATCGTCCGCGCATGAAAGGCCGCTCGTGCCAGTCTCGCACGCCCCGATGTCCCCTGCCAGCAGCGAAGAGGCGGACCTCGGTCTTGCTGACGTGGCGGAGTTGCATGCCTTGTTCGCGCGGATCCCGGACCCGCGACAGCCTCGCGGTGTGCGTCATCAGATCGGCGCGGTGCTGACCGTCATGGTCTTCGCGGTCTTTGCCGGGGCCCGCAACTTCCGTGAGGCCGGCGACCGGGCCGCGGATCTGCCTGCCCTGTTGTTGCAGGCGGCGCGGACCCGCCGTGACCCGCGTACCGGTGAGCTGGTGACCCCCTGCGCTTCCACGCTGCGCCGGGTGGTGGAAGACATCGACGTTGACGCCGCCGACGTGTTGGTGTGCCAGTGGGTCGCTGGCCGGGCACGGCGAGGCGACGGCGTTGGTGATGCGGCCACGGACGGGCTGTGGGGCCTGGCGATGGACGGCAAGGTCGTGCGACGCTCCGGCGCCGGAGATCCCGGCGACAACGTGAAGCTGTTCTCCGCGATGCTGCACAACCACGCCGTGGTCATCGCCCAACTCCGCGTCCCGGACGACACCACCGAGGTCACCCAGGTTGAACCGCTGCTGGACCCGGTCGACCTGACCGGGGCGGTGGTGACCGGGGACGCAGCTCATACCCAGACCCACACCGCCGCTTACCTCTGCCGACGCGAGGCCGACTACGTCTTCACGCTGAAGGGTAACCAGCCATCCCTGCTGGACAATGTCATGGCGAAACTGGCCGCTACCAACGACCCTGACCACCATCTGGACATCGACCACAGCAGGGGCCGGATCGTGCACCGCCAGATCTGGGCAACCGACGCGGCCGGGATCGACTTCCCCGGCGCCGCGCAGGTTTTCCGGATCCGCCGCGACGTGTTCGACCCGTGCGGCCAGCGCATCAGCAAGGAGATCGTTCACGGCATCACCAGTCTGGCCGAAGCCACCGCCGAAGCAGTCGCCGCCTGGGTACGCCGACACTGCGGCATCGAGAACAAAATCCACTGGGTACGCGACGTCGTCTTCGCCGAAGACCACCAAAACGCCTACCTCGGCGCAGCCGCCCACGGCATGGCCCTGTTCCGCAACCTCGCGATCGGCCTCATCCGCCTGGCCGGCCACACCCAGATCAAACGGACGGTAGAACGCATCGCGGCCGACCGGATCAGGATCCTTCCGCTCCTTGCCGCCTCTCGCCCATGATCACTCCGGCTTTGCCTTCGCCCTGCCTCCTCCCCCACCATTGAACGTCCGGGTCGAACTGGTCCTGGTCGACGGCCCTGACGGAAAGCGCCTGCGCCAGCTGCAGGCCGCGGCGATCCGCGAAGCGCTGCGCTGGTTCGCCGAACACCCTCAGCAGCCCGCTGACCTAGACTCGCACCCCACCGACGAATCTTGATCCACATTTACGACGGACAATCGCCGGTCTGTCCTACGCGCTCGCCGATGCCGATCGGCTGACGGGTGCCATCACCCGCGCTGCGGCAGCGCTGGCACCGTACCGGCGCCGCAGATCCTCTTATGCCTACGTGAGCGGCAGCGTCAGGTCGTCGTCGATCTCCGCCCCGGTCAGTTTCATGTGTCTCACGACCGCTGCGGTCTTCCAGTGGGTCTCCTGAGGTTCAGCGAGGCCGATCGAACGGAACCCGATGGACGGCACGCCAACGCGCTCGTCGCGCGCGGTGTACGACACCCCAGACGACCAGCTTGATCTGATCGTGCACGGTCACACCCGACGGCTATAGCAGGGCCTCAGGTTCCAGAGATCCGATGCTGGCGCAGCCAGTCGACATCCCCGCCGCCCACGGTGGCGACCATGCCGGAGCACAACCAGATCATGGCGGGGAAGAAGTCGCCACCGAGGAACTCGGCAAGCTGATCGAGGGTGACGTCCGCAACGCCCAACCGCTGCGTGAGGATCCTCTGGCTATCGGGGTGGCCGGCCAGCGCGGCCACTACACCGGCTGGTCCCGCGTGCTCGGCGCCGTGTCCCTTACCGATCCAGTTGACCGCCGCATCGAGCTGCTGTGGGGTAGCGCCCGATTCCTTGAATGAGATCAGGTAGCCCGTTGCCCGAGCGATCAACAAGGCGCCGATACGACCGGCGGCCTCCTCGTCGTCAATCTCCATTACCGACTGGATGATGTCCCGGGGAATGTCCCACTGCTCGCTGTCCAGCACCAGTTGCACGAGCTGTTCGCAGGTATCCTCGGCTTCAAGGTTGATGTCCACCTCCTGCTCGTCATCGCTGTCGTCCGACTGGTCGTCCATGGCCGGTGCGGTGGCTGGTCGAGGTTCCAGGTCCAGGCGGTACCGGTCGGCCGCCGCCCGCGCCTGTACCGCGTCACGGAATGCGGTGTCGATCGCATCGTCCAGCTCGTCATCCGACATCCCGCCGTCGTCGTCTTCATCGTCGTCGTCATCGGCGTGCTGGCTGTCGCCGGCCTCGTCCTGCCCGTCACTGGGGGATATCGGCGTACTCCTGGAAGAGCAGCCAGCAGCCGCGGATGCCGGACAGCAGGTCCTCCAGCATGTCCCGCGCCGGCCGGCGAGGGTCCAGCGGGGTCAGACGGATCTTCATGAGTTCCGCGACCGCGTCCGGATCGCCTTGTCCGTACCGCTCGGCGTTCTCCTCGGCCTCCTCGATCCTGTCGCGCAGGTCGTCGACGTCGGGAATCTCACCCTCGGCCACCGCCATGGCGTCACGAATCAGGCTGGTCACCGCGTCGGTGGGGGACATGCCCTCGTCCATCAGTTCGAGGACTGCGGTCGGCGTAGCGTGCGGCAACGCCTCGATGTTGTCCGATTCGATCACCACGTTGGTCACTGCGATACCCGACCGTCGCGCCACAACCTCCGCGGCCGCCTGCAACCAATGCGCGGCGGCCACACACGCCGAGGTCGGGTCAAGCTGCAGAAACAGCTCGTCGCTACCCAGTGGATCGCTTGCCAGCATCTGGTCCGCCGCAGCAACCTGCACCGGCGAGGCCGCCTGCCGGGTCAGCTGCACCGCCTGCACCGACCGGCCGGACAGGTCACCCAATTCCGCGTGCTGCACCGCGTCCAGCTCCACCTCCACGTCCCCGATCACAGCGGCGGTCAGATCCGTGTCTGCCGCGCGGTGCAGGCATCGCCCCACCCGGTGTGCCCGTTCCTGCACCGGGTCGTAGCTCACGATGAGGCTGCCGTGCTCGTCGGGAAGGTTCGGCCGGCGGATGTGCTCCACAACCGATCCGAACCCGTCCCTGGTCTGCTGCCGCCGCCACCCCTCCGAGTTGACGTCCAAGCTGTCCGCCGCGGTGGCCGGATGGGGTGTAGCAGCGCCACAACGCCTCGGACAGGCCCGACAGCTCGGCGGCCAACGCCCGTCGATCTCCGACGGCAACACTGTCGGGCAGCGGCGCGACCCGTGCCGCGACCGCGCCGTACCCCGTCTCCCACACCGCCGTCAGCTCGCCGCGAGCCTCATCGATCGCATACCGCGTCATCGCGCCCGACCTCCCCAGCAAGACCCGCGGCAGCATACCGCCAACAGGGTCGGGCGGACGGTCGGCACACCCTGCCGAGGCAACAGTCACCCAACCGACACACACCTGGCCCCGGCGCGACCGGTCCCGCTACACGCGTTCACCAATGCCGATGCGCTGCTGAGTCGCCATGGCCCGCTCCGCGGCGGCGCTGGCGCCGTACCGGCGCGGCATGTCCTCCGACGCCCATCCCAGCAGCAGCATCAGGTCGCCAGTGTCCGCGCCGGCCAGCTTCCACTCGTGGGCGAAGCTGTGCCGCCACCGGTGCGCGTGCAGGTCGGCCACCCCGGCGGCCTGGCCAAGTCGCTTCAAACGGATCTTGATTCCGTTCGGGGTTAAGGGTGCCGCGCCCCGGTCGGCCAGCCACAGGTTCGGCAGTGACGCGCCCTTGCGGTTGTCCCGCGCCGCAGGTACCGCGACAACGCCCGCGCCGTCTTCGGTCCGAACCGGACCGCCGGTCCTTGGCTCCCTTGCCGTGGAAGTGCACCGACTCGGTGTTCATGTCCACGTCGGTCACCAGCAGGTTGCCGACCTCCGACAGCCGGGCGCCGGTGTTGGCATACAAGCGGATCAGCGCCTCGTCGCGCAGGCTCACGAATCCCTTGCCCCGGCATGCCTCCGGCACCTTGGCGGTGTCGACCTCCCGCAGCACCGGGACCAGCTTCGTCGGCGTCTTCGGCGGCCGCACCCGCTCCATGGGTGAGCGGGTGATGGCCTGCTCGTCGCCCTGCAGCCAGCGAAAGAACTGTTGCAGGCACTTGTACTTGTTCAACGCGGTCGACGCCGACCGGGTCACCACCATCCACGCCTGGAACGCCTCCACGTGCGCCCGGGTCACTCCGCACGGATCACCGGCGGCCTCGTCTGCATCCGGGTCCGGCGAGTACTCCCCCAGGTACCGCGCCAGCTGTGCCGCGGCCAGGAGGTAGTTGTAGCGGGTGGTCTCCGGGTAGTTCCCCGATCGCAGTGACCGGTCCCAGTCCCGGAGATATCCGGTCCAGGTCCGGGACAGCCCAGCGGTGAGCTTCTGAAGATCGAGTAGTGCCATGGCAACCTGCCCGAGTTTTGTGGTCCAACAGCGGCGTGCTAGACCGGGCATTCATGCCAAGCTATGAAAAGAGGGTTCCCGTAGGCCGATGACCTGCGGAAACCCTCACACTGTCGGGACGGCGGGATTTGAACCCACGACCCCTTGACCCCCAGTCAAGTGCGCTACCAAGCTGCGCCACGTCCCGCCGTACCGATCGCCTCGGTAACACGGCCGGTACAGCGTAGCGCAGACCGGCCCGCTGCCGCCGC
>WNGB01002295.1_pt1 | contig 31172 bp, 28 predicted proteins | sample 5400681 | NCBI WGS metagenome assembly WNGB01 (sample SAMN13153367, study PRJNA577476) | soil metagenome | isolation source: 115 cm soil or saprolite under grassland replicate 2 | place: USA:California | collected 2016-06-15
GGCTGAAGATCCCGCCCTGCGTTTTCCTGAGCAGTTGAGGCTGTAATGCGGGGCGGGCTGAGGAGGGCGCCCGGGATCGGGGGTCTTGGGGGTTGCCGCATGGTCATGGGAGGGTGCGGGCCTGGCATTCGGGATCTGAAGGGTGGCCAGTGCGCGGACCGCAGGCCGTACCGCTGGGGGGTCCGGGGGCTCGGGCCCCCGGGTGAATACTGCGGCCCGCGGCGAAGGCGACCGAAGGTCGCCGAGCAAACAAATCCAGTTCGTTCGTGGCATAGCGGGGAATCGAACCCTGCATGGTGGAGGGGATACCACCCACGTGCCCACCCGGCGGAACTGCCGACCGGTAGCCAACCGGCTCTATGCCATGCCTCTGTGTACCCTACTATCCCAATCTCATTCGTAATGCCGCTGGCACCACTTCCGGTACCGCCTCTTGGGCCCGCACGCGTCGGCCGGCCGTGAGGTAGTAACCGGCGAATGCGACCACCAGCGCGGCCAGCACGCCGAGATTGGCGCCTGCCCACGCTCCGGTCTTGCCGCCGAGGCCGAAGGGCGCCAGCAGGTAGCCCTGCCACGATAGCCAACTCGCGAAGGAATTCGTGACCAGCCCCCAGCCAAGCGCCGTCCCTGCCAGCACCGCGGCAAGCGCGGGTGGGCTCGCCACTCCGTAGCGGCCAGAAGCGTCGAACAGGTCAGCTTCCGCATATGCGTGGCGGCGCAGCGCGAGGTCGGCGAGAAAGGCACCGCACCAGGCGGCGATCGGCACACCGAGAGTGATAAGGAATCCCTCGAAAGACCCGAAGAAGCTCGACGAAATCCACACCAGGTAAATCGTTCCCAAGCACATGATGACGCCGTCGATGCCCGCGGCGCTCCAGCGCGGGATGCGCACGCCCAAGGTGAGCAGCGCAAGGCCGGAGGAGTAGATGTCGAGCACGGCGCCACCTATCAGGCCCGCGATTGCGACCAGCGCGAACGGCACGAGGTACCAGGTCGGCAGGATAGTCGTGAGTGCGCCGATAGGGTCGGCGGCGATGCTTGAATTCAGCCCCTTGTTCGAGCCGGCCAGCAAGGCACCAAAGATGACAAGGACAACGGGTGCGATCGCCCCCCCGAACGTGGTCCAGCCGACGACGCCGCGACTTGACGCGCTTCGGGGGAGGTATCTGGAATAGTCGGCGGCCGAGTTGACCCAGCCGAGCCCGAAGCCCGTCATGGCGAAGATCGCCACCCCGGTCACGGCCTGGGCTGAGCCGCTTGGCAGGGCGCTGACCACGGTCCAGTGGACATGGTCGGCGGCAAGGACGATGTACCCGACGGTGAGGATGGCCGTAGCGACGGTGATGACGCGCTGCAGGCGCATGATCACGTCAAAACCAAGCATCCCCGCGGCCACGACGATGGCGGCGACCACAATGAAAGAGATGATCTTGGTAGTGTTCCCCGCACCCCAGCCGAGACGATGGAAAACGGTTGCGGTGGCGAGGGTGGCCAGCGCGACGAGCACGGTTTCCCATCCGAGGAGCAACAGATAACTCAGACCAGCTGGGATGGCATTGCCGCGAACCCCGAACGCGGCGCGTGACAACACCATCGTGGGCGCGGAGCCGCGTTTGCCCGCCAGCGAAACGAACCCCACAAGCAGGAAGGACACGATCGTTCCGGCCACGCCGGCGATTGTCGCCTGCCAGAACGACACGCCGAAGCCGAGAAAGAACGAGCCATAGCTGATCCCGAGCACGGCGATGTTGGCGGCGCACCAGGGCCAGAACAGTCGGCTCGGCCGACCGCCCCGCTCCTCCTCGCTGATCACATTGATGCCATTGAGCTCCACCGGCAGGCCGCCAGGCCCAGGCGTCGACTTGGGCGCTACGGTGGCGGCATCCGCTCCAGCCATGGTCTGTCCTCCTCCCGCGCGGCAGGCACACAGCGAAATCGTGCCCGCCTGCGGCAGCCGTTCGGGATAAAAAACGCAAACACGTCCAAAACGGCTGCGGCGAGCGCCAGCGACGACCGTAGCGGCGACGTCATGTGTGGTGTCACAGTCACCCTGCCGCCACTGGGCGCTGGTTCTGGCAACGTCGGCGGTGAGCGGGCCATTCCCTCTCGGGTGCGCGCCCCCGCTGTCGGCTCCCGGTACGATCGCGCCCATGAACCCACTGTCGGGCGTCTTAAGCGAAGCGTGGCAGATGTACAAGTCCCACGCCGCGCATCTGCTTCTCATCGCCTTCGTCATCTACCTGACCGCTGCGCTAATCGCCGCGGTCCTGGTGGCATTCGCTGGCATCTTCGGTGCGATCCTGGCCACGATCGTCCAGATAATCGCGGCCTTCCTTCTGCAGGCCGCGCTGGTCAAGGCGGTTCAGGATGTGCGCGACGGCCGCGCCGACCTGTCCTTGGGCGACACTGTTTCGGCCGCCATGCCCTACCTCGGCCGTGTCGCGGGAGCGTCGGTCCTGGCCGGTATCGTGATCGGAGTCGGTTTCCTATTTCTGATCATCCCGGGCTTGTATCTGCTGACCATCTGGTCGCTGATCGTGCCCGCCATCGTGATCGGACAGTCCAGGGCGCTCGAATCCTTCGGGCGAAGCTACGAACTCGTCCGGGGTTTCTTCTGGCGTGTGTTCGGCACGTACGTCCTCGTTTTCCTGATCCTGATCGTCGTGAACATCGTGATCGGGCTGATCTTGATTTCCCTGCCGGTGGCGCTGAGAAATGGCATCAGCAACGTCGTGTCAGGAACGCTCGTCGCCCCGTTCCTCGCACTCGTGGTCACGCTCATTTACTACCGGCTCTTTGCGGCTCACCGCGGCGGTGCGTCGCCTGACGCAGGCCCTGGGATGGCCGGGTAGCCTCGTCAGGGTTCTCAAGCAGGCTCTTATAGCAGACTCTTAGCCCGCGCTCACGCCGCGGCGGGGGCGCAGAGCATGCGCGCGGAGGGCGGCGTGTGCGGCCGCTCTCCCAGCCGCGGTGAGTCGGCTGAGGGTAAGACTGTGCCGCTGTTCGAGGAGACCGAACAGGTGCATCCGGCGGTAGAGCTCGCCGAGAAGCCATCCGGTAGCTTCGGCGTCGATGGGCTGGCCGGTGTCCGGGCTGTGCCAGCCCTCCGCGGCCATGGCTTCGGCGACGGCAGTGGTGAGGCCCGCGTGGTCGGTGATGCGCCCGGCCAGCAGGAACAAGAGGGCGATCTCAGCCGCGGCACCCTCGGTACGATTGGAGGGAAGCACCGCTGGTGTGATGGCCGACCACAACTCGGGTGTGTCGGCGCCCGCGAGTCTTTTTCCTTCCGACGTCGCAAGCAAGCGCCGTCCCAGGCGGCGAACCGCACCGAGTTCACGTACGACGGTCCGCAGAGTCCACGCCTCGACAATGTCGGACTCGGAGCGCGGCCTCCCCGCCGCGGTCATCCAGCCGAACCGCTGGCATCCTTCGCCGACGACCGCACGTGCCAACGTGTAGTTCTGCGTCAGCGGAATGCCACCGTGGTCAGCTGCCTTGCAGATCAGCCAGGTGACGGGGGCCAGCAACCTGGGTGCTTGCCTGGGCACGGGCGCTGGCTCGGCCAGCTGATCGGCGATTGTCGCGGCGAGTCGGCCGCGCGGGCTGCCGTGCGATCGGGCCCAGTCCTCCAGGCGTTCGGCGTGGATACGCTCGAGGAAGCAGTCGCCATCCAGATCATTGCGTGGAGCGACAAGAAACCCGGCTGCGGCCTGCTGTGCCACCTGGCGCCAGCCGCGGCTTCCAGGGGTGAATTCCCCGGCCGCTATCGTCATCTCCAACCTGGCGGCCGTCGCGTAGTGCGCAGCGCTCTCCTCGCTGCCCATCACCTGCCCCCAAGTGAGCACCCCGGGGACGTCGGGAGGTCCCACCCCGGAAGCGGCATGCGCCGCCGACATGGCCTTCAGCCCGGCATCGCGGTCCTCGTTCCAGGCCGCGAGGACACTCGCTGTTGTTTGTGACGTGCAAACGTGCGCGTACCTCGGCATCTCTAGCAACTCGAACAGCGCGCCGAGGGCGTCAGCAAGCTGCATATGCTCGACCAGGCCGCAGTTCCACTTGTCGGGAAGCCGGTACCAGAGCCATTCGCCCAATCCGTACAGGGTGACGGTGTCAGGCCCAGCACCCCAGGTCAGCGAGGCAAACGCGGCTCGCGCCGCGTCTGCCTCACGTGGATTCCGGCGCGCGAGCTGGTCGAGCGCTGCGTCCACCATGTCGTCACCGGTCGTGTCTGCCATCGCCACCTCTCTGCCCACCGTAGCTGCCCTGACGCTGCGGGGGGCGTTATGCAGCGAGAAGCACGGTCACGCGCTGCGACGCCCGTCGCGCGTCGCCGTCTGTCCATGATCCGCTGGCTCGGAGACTTTTCAGCAGTATGTGCTGAAAAGTCTCCGATACAGGGGATCAAGCTAGCCGCGTGCCTGCTCCAGCGGTTTCGTGGCTCGTTGGGGCGAGGGCACCGTAGGTTGGCCGGGCCCCGGGGGCGCTGCTGTCCGGGCAGACAACATGTCCTCACCTTCTGTGGGTGATTGAGAACAATTAGTGGCCACCGACCTGGTGACCGAGGCCTTTACGCCCGGGCAGGCGGCGGCCCGGCGGTGCGGCTGGCCCTGGTGGCGGCGCGGCGCGGCGTTGCCCTGGACTCGAGCCTGAGATTTCCATTCGCGCAGGTAGTGCCGCGCTTGAATGGGTTCTGCCGCGCTTTGCGACAGTTGCTTGCTCACTGACCGATGAGCCACATTGCGAGTTCGGAGACACGTGGTGCCATTGCGACCCACGATGCCGCCGTTTCACCCGTGCCGGGTGACGCCGCTACGGAGTCAGCCGGCAACTCTGGGTGTTCGGCAGGCCGCGCCAACGGCTCTGAGAGCCCAAGGCCAGCGGGTCACGAACTGATCGCGACCGGGAGCCCAGGGAAACGAAACGGGGAGATACGGGTGCCCGCTCGGCTCATGTGGCCTGTCTCACGTATCCCCCGCAGACAAAGGAGGCAATGGTCTCATGCGCATCAGGAAGGCTGTAGTGGCGGCGGTTGCTGCCACTGCGCTGCCGTTCGCGTCGCTGGCGCTCGGCGGGAGCGCCAGCGCCGCAACGCCCTCGTGTACGCCAAACTTCTTCAACAACTCCAACACATTCCTCGACTGTCTCACGCCGTTCAACCAGGAGTTCGGCCTGAACTATGTGTGGGACGTGTATCACGCGCAGGCGAAGCCGGGCACGCCCGTCATCCTGTTCCAGAACACCACGCACGACGGGGCCGAGGACTTCTCGTTCTACGCCGACGGCTCCGTGTGTGACTTCTACCAGGCCGGCCTCGTGTCGGCGGCAGTGGTCCTTCATTACGGTGGCGGCAACTACTGCTTCCAGAATGGTTCGGGCGGACCGAACGACTTCTTCGCGTTCGAGGCCGAGTACACGCCATACGGGCGCCCGTCCGGCCTGTGCGTCGGTGTGCCATGGACGGCGCGCAGGGGCACGCCTGTCCTGCTTGAGCCGTGCGGCGAGACATCGAAGACCGTGTGGATCCTTGACCAGGCGGACCCGCAGCCGCAGTGCTCGCCCAGCTTTAGCGGTCTCCCTGACGGGTACCTGGCGCTGATCAACGGCTCGGACAGGAACTTCTCTCACCCGTTCGTGCTGAACTACCCAGGCAACGGCGCGGCGCCTTGGGACCGGCCACGCCCGGTGCTCACGACCGACAACCTGGCCATCTACTCGAACGGCACCGTGTTCGACAACCAGATGTGGGGCCTCACCTACGCTGGACCGCAGCAGTCCTTCCCGCCGCCTTGCTTCCCGCTCTTCGGGCCGCTGAGCGCAGGGACGGCTTCGGGGCCAGCCACCGCGCGGTAACCACGTAACGCGCAGCACGCACCACCAAGCCGGGCCGGGGCATCTGCCCCGGCCCGGTCCATTTTCCCCTGCGGACCTCGTGCCACCATCGAATGATGCTGAGACCTGCCTATCCGATCAGCACCGCACGGCTCACGCTCCGGCCGTACACAGCTGACGACCTCGACGATCTCTACGACATCCAGTCACGGCCCGAGGTGACCCGCTACCTGCTCTTCGGCACTCGCGATCGCGACGAGGTCAGGGCATCCCTGGAGGAGAAGATCAAGGCGTCGGTGCTCGAGGACGAGGGAGGCAACCTGACCCTCGCCGTGGTGTTGCCGGGGAGCGGCACCGTGATCGGAGATGTCACGCTCTTCTGGACGAGCCGTAGGCACAGGCAGGGCGAGATCGGGTACGCCTTCCATCCGGACCACGCAGGGAAGGGGTATGCAACCGAGGCGGCCCAGGTCATGCTCCGGTTGGGGTTCGATGGGCTAGGGCTACACCGCATTGTCGGTCGCCTCGACGGCCGGAACACGGCTTCGGCGAGAGTCCTCGAGCGCCTCGGGATGCGCCGCGAAGCACACTTCGTGCAGAACGAGTTCATCAAGGGAGAGTGGACGGACGAGATCGTCTACGCCACGCTCCGGGGCGAGTGGCGGGAGCGCTGCCCGGGCGAGCAGGGCAGACCCACGGAACTCCCCGCCGACCAGCAGCGTCACCGAGCGTAAGCCGTTCGGCCTTATTATCCCGAACGGCTAGCGCTGACGTGTCGCCGTCCTGCTGCACACCGCCACCCGGCCGGGACCCTTCCATCGCGCATTAGCGACTCCGATACGCTACTCTCTGTAGTTGAAAAGCTACTGTCAGGGACACCGGGGCGGCCTTGCCCATCAACTCGGTCCAGAATCGGCCCAGAAAGGGCTTGACCGCAACTCGGCCCAGAGAGGGACAGCATGAAGACGTTGCCCTTGGTTGGCGTGCTTATCGTGACGTCCACGGCGGCGGTGATCGGGTTTGGGCTGCTGCCCGCGTCCACGGCAGCTGGGGCGATCGCGAGCCGGTGTGGCCGCGATGCTGGTTCGGGGGCGTCGGCGTGCGCCAGCCGTATTAGCAAGTGTGACTTGGATTACGGGTCGGACATGCCCGCTTGCGCGCGCGCTCATCCCGTCGGCGCCGCGCAACGGGACCCGCGGTTCGCTGCTTCCAGCGGTACGGCTGGCGGCGCGGGGGGCGGCTCCGGCGGCACGGCTGGCGGCGCGGGGAGCAGCTCCAGCGGCACGGGAACCGCACCCAACAAGTGGCTGGTTGAGTACTGGTAGCGGAGACCGCTTAGCTCTCAAAACGACGGTGCCGGGCAGCCACGGCACGGCACGGCGCCCTCGTGGCCGGGGCAGTAGCGCCCGCCGAGCATGCCTGCCGTACCCGCTACCAAATTCGACGCATCAATAAAGCGCTTGTGAAACGCCCGAATTAGACGGCGAGTCGGCATCTTCCAAGTTATCCACATATTCAATCGCGGTGTTGGCGGGGAGTCCCCATATTGGTTAAACTCCGTGGCCTGCGGTCAGCCAAAGACGCGCGGCAGTCGACGGGGATCGGGTCCGGTATATCGTAGCCGCGCACCCTCAGTAGGTTGAAAGGCTCGCCAGGAATCCATCCAAGGCGTGCCTTATGCCGGCAGGGTTCGGGAAGTCGGGGGCAAGAGATATGTCGCGGATAGTAATTGTCGGCTCCGGCGTGGTGGGTCGTGCGACGGGAAAGGGGTTTATCGCGCACGGCAACGAGGTGACCTTCGTTGACGTTGATGAGGAGATCATCAGTCAGCTCACCGACCAGGGCTACACGGCGATAGACCTAGCAGGAATGGACCTGACGGGCGCGGAGGCCGTATTTGTTTCTGTAGCCACGCCAACGGGTCCTTACGGGATCGACCTGAACTACCTGGAGCGGGCCTGTAAGTCACTGGGTGCGGCGCTCGGAGATTGTCAGAGCCAGCCAGTCATTGTATTTCGCTGCACCATGCCCCCGGGAACGACGCGCGATTTCCTGATCCCGCGCCTGGAAGAAGCGTCGGGGAAGAGAGCGGATGCCGATTTCGGCGTGTGTTACAACCCTGAATATCTCCGCGCCAACTGCGCAGAAATGGACTTTCTCCACCCTCGCGTCGTGACGATAGGGCGGGAACTGGGCAGCGTTGATTTCGCTCAGCGCGTGGCAGAGATCTACAGCTCGCTGGGCGCCCCCGTCTACTACTGTTCATACGAGGAGGCCGAGTTCCAGAAGTATGTGCACAACCTGTACAACGCCACCAAGATCTCTTTTTTCAACGAGATGCGCGCGGCCGCCGAGGCGCTTGGCGTGGACTCGCGAGCTGCGTTTCAGTGCACGGCGCTGAGCGCCCAGGGAATGTGGGATTCGCTCTACGGTACCCACGACCACGGCCCCTACGCAGGAGCATGCCTGCCGAAGGATGTCGCCGCGTGGCTGAAGTTCGCGGAAGGGCGTGGCCTTCCCGCTCGTGTGGTGAGTGCCGTGCGTGGGGTCAACCGAGCCTGCGGGGGACGCTGATGCGGGGCGTTTTCATCGGCGCCTGGCTGGTGCCGCTCATCGAACTGGTGATGCTGGCCGTGGGGCAGATCTGGTACCGGACCAGGTTCGACTGGGCGCCGTGGAAGTTCAGTCGGCTCATCATCCAGATAACCACGACGGGCCGCGAAGAGGTCCGAGTCAACCAGATCATCTCGGAAATCCGCGCTTTTCGCCTCTCGATGCCGTATGAGATCTGGGTGGTCAACGAACCTGGCCATGCCGACACGTACCCGCTCGCGGACCGGGTCCTGACAGTGCCGACCGCCTTCACCGCCCGGTCGAAATACAAAGCGCGGGCACTCGAATTTTCCCGGTTGGAACGGCAAGGATTGGGCATGCATGGACCCGATACCAAGATTCTTTTTGTGGACGACGATACCTCGGTGACGGCTCAGTACATTGAGCGTGCGTTTGGCGCGGACTACGACATATGTCAAGGGCTGACGACACCTCGTGTGCATTACGGTTCCCTTCCACTCCAGCACTTCTGGTTGAGTCACTTCGATGACCTAAGAACGCGTGGCTGCCTGATCTACTGTGCGTTCTTCCAGGGCTTCGTTGGCAAACCACTCCACGTACATGGGGAGGGCCTGTGCATCACAGGTGCGACGGAGGAAAAAGTTACCTGGAACTATCCTGTGTTTGCGTCGGAGGATCTGACATTTGGGCAGAACGCGGCGCACCTTGGATGTAAATGGGGATTCTTTCACGAGTACGTTCTGCTGACGTCGCCGTGGCGATGGGAAGATTTCAAGAAACAGCGGAAGAGATGGCTCTGGGGAAATATTCACGCCATCACACATCGTGACGTTCTGCCCTTGGGGCAAGCGGTCATGATAGCCGGTAAGTATCTATTCGGATGTAGTCTCACTCTTATCTCGTTCGTTGCTGCTGTGCTGCGGCTGATGCACCTCTATGTTCCGCCAGCGCACGTCACCGCCGTTTTCTGGCTCTCACTTGCGACGTGGCTCTCTGTATTCGCCGTCAGCGGATGGATCAATAGCGCGGACGGCCCTGTCCGCGCCGGCCGCCACCGCAGCCCTTGCCATCGGCTGGCGCACCGGTTCTGGCAGGCCGCGGTGGCAGTTGTCGTCTGCCCGCTTACGTCGCTTATGTCCGTCTTCGTCTTCGCGCTCGCCCTGGTCGAGGGAAATCCTAAACGCTTCGAGGTGATACCCAAGACCGCACAGGCGGCGGTCTCGGCGTCGGGTACTAGGTAGCGAGGGATCTGCGTGTTTCTCGCCAAGGTTCGTATTGTTGGCATCCATTTGCTGATCCTCGGGGTCGTAGGCGTGTCGGCCACCGCCGCGTCCCTGTCGTTCGGCCGCATGCCGGAAAGGCCCAGAGCCCGGCATTTTCCGGTGCTGCCGGTCCGGATAAAGCAGGGCGGAATTGTCGGTCCGATATCGCTCGCTATGGCGGGAATGCCCGCAGATGCGGGTGTGCGGAGCCCGCGTCGGCGGTCCGCGGCCATTCACGCGATCGTCTTGTCGCCGGGCAAAGTAGTACTGCGCGCGGGAGGCGAGATAGTGCGGGCGTTCACTGTGCCGCGGAGATCGCCGAGCCTGGCCGGACTCGTGCGTCTCATCGCGAACCATTCGTGGATCACGCAGCCTGAGCCGGGCGTCATCTATCTTCGGGCGGCGCTGATCGTGACCGCGGGCGCATCCCTGACTGTCGGCAGGCCAGTCACGCGCTTCGTGCTGGCCAACCGGCCCGGTGTCTTCTTGGGTGCCGATCACGCGGCCCTGCTGATCAAATCCGTGACGGTCGAGTCAACGACGCTGCGGTACACGGGGTCGTACCGGCCGTTCATCCTGGCCGAACGCGGCTCTCACCTGCGGATTACGCGGGCCCGTCTCATCGGGCTGGGCTGGGACTGGAGTGACTCCTACGGTGTGGCCTGGAAGGACGGCGCGACAGGAGGCGCGACCAGATCGACCTTCAGCAACAACTACTTCGGCTTGTACATGGGCGGCGTCTCAGGGCTGGATTTCACGAACGATACCGTGACAAACAATTACTTCTACGGATTCGACCCACACACCTACAGCAGGAACCTCGCGATCAGGAAAAATACGGTAACTGGCAACGGCAGGCACGGTATCATCTTCTCGGGCCACGTGACGGATAGTATCGTGGCGGATAATACTGTCCGCGGAAATGCGGCCAATGGCATTATGATGGATGACGTGTCAACAGGTAACCTTATTCAGGGCAACATAGTTGCTGGGAACCATGGGGACGGGATTGTCTTGGCGTCTTCGCCCGATAACCGGATCGTGGGTAACGTCGTGCGTGGCAACAGGGAGGGCGTGCGCCTTACCCGGACAGGGCCCAGAAGAGTGCGCCTTGCCGGGAATGTGGTCACCGCCAACAGCCGCAATACCGAAGGCATCCTCAATGCCGGGGGAAACTCGATAGCCAGTGATACGCGGCTGGCATGGAATGGCGACTGCCTGGCAGTTATCTGGACGCTGGCGGGTGTCCTGGTGACTGTGGCACTGATGTCGCTCACATTTGGTCTGCGCGGCCGCGACACAAGATGAAGCGGCTGCTCGCGCTTTTCGCGTTCCCGCTAATCTCTTTCGCGCTTCTCGCCACCGGCTGTGGCGGGCCGGTACCCGAGGCGCCGAAGGCTCCTGAGCCCGAACTTGGCATCGACGTGCTGTGGTACAGGCATCCGGAAGACTCTCCCGGCACGATCGCGGCCAAGGCCGCGCGGATCGTGAGATACATCGATCACCTCGGGGCGAACGCGATCTCGATCTCGTTCCCGTTCTACATGGAAGACCAGCGGGCCAGCCGCGTGTTCTCCGGCAAGGCCACTCCTGCCCCTGCGGACATCGCGGTTCTCATCGACGAGGCGGCAGCGCAAGGACTGAGCGTCAACGTTCGGCCGCTGCTGAACCAGGACGCCATCGGCGGCTGGCGGGGGGCGATCCACCCTGCCAGCCGGAACGAATGGTTCGCAAGCTACGAGAGGTTCCTCGCTCCGTACCTGGCCATGGCCAGTGCCCACCGGGCGACGAGCTTCACGGTGGGAGCGGAGTTGTCGTCCCTGGCCCACGACTCGGCCTGGAATGCCGTTGACGGCTGGGCGCGGACCGTCTTTCACGGCTCGCTGAGCTTTTCCAACAATTGGGACGCGTTCGCAGCTGACCAGCTGGGTGGGGGGACCGTAGACCAGGAAGGCGTCGACGCCTACTTCCCTGTTCCGCTGGATGACGGTGCGAGCGTGCACGATCTGGTGACTGCCCTGAACGTCTGGCTGAGCAGACCGCGCTCGATCCATCTCGCCGACATCGTTGTGCAGGAGACGGGGATCGCCGCTCAACCTGGCTCATACGCCCATCCCCAGGCATGGACTGGCTCGGCCGACCGGGACCTCCGGCTGCAGTCGAGGTGGTACCAGGCCATGTGCACGGTCGTGCGCGAACACCATATGGCGGGCCTTTACTTCTGGGATATCGATTTCAACCAGAATGTGTCGCGGCCGGACCCGAAGATGGATCCGCCGCTATCGTTCATCGGCCGTGATGCGGCTACAGCGGTCCGGAGTTGCTTTGCCGCTCAGACGGAGCGTTGGTAGCAAGACACGGAAAGTATCGGCTCGGCGGCTAACCCGAAACGCTTCCAGGGCATTGATTTGCCCATATTTGAAATAGTGATGTATCTTCTTATGAAGCCTGACAGGCAGCTCAGGGGGGAGATGCTCCATGGCGCGTAAGCTGAGGGTGACATACGCCGACGACCTCGATGGAGACGAGTTCCAGTCCGACCACCCCACGTACCGGTTTGGGTACGAGGGCAAGGATTACGAGATCGATCTGAAACCCGCAAACGGCAAGAAGCTGGAACAGACGCTCGCGCCGTACATCGAGCATGGCCGCCGGGTGAAAGCCTCTGCTTCACGGGGTCGTGGCGCCCCAGCCAGGGACAGGGAACGCCCAGCACAGATCCGCCAGTGGGCCCGCAAACACGGCATCGAGGTGAGCGACAGAGGCCGCATTCCTGATAACGTCATCCAGCAGTACCAGGCAGGCCGCTAACCAAATTGTATAGCGGCCGGTTTGGGGCGTCTTGTTTGGCGTGCCTCCGCGGCACATACCGTATCGCCCGGATCCAATGCTGCCCCACCTCTGCCACGCTCTCCTTGACCGGGTGGCAAACGGCCCTTATCGGAACGCGGCCGAATACCGGCCGGTGTCAACGCGCTACAGGCGCACTGATGCGGCCCGCGGGCTCGCCGCAGCTGATGTGCGAAGAGATCATCCGTGAGCTTGGCGGCGGGGAACACGACATCACCCTTGTACTTGCACGGGTCAGGGCGCGCGGCGCGGGAGCCAGATCCGAAACGTCGTCTTCCCCGGACGGCTTGCGACGGACGCCTGGCCCTGATGGGCGGTGACCACTGCCGCGACAATCGCCAGCCCGAGACCAGTACTGCCGGCTTTGTGTGAGCGTGCGCTGTCGCCACGGGCGAAACGTTCCCAGACTGAATCCTGCAGCTCGGGCGGAATTCCGGGCCCGTCGTCGCTGACCGTGAGCTCCACGCCGCCGCTTTGGCCCGCGGGGCTGGCCGGGATGAGCCGCACCGTCACGGTTGTGCCGGGTGGTGTATGCACGCGTGCGTTTGTGAGCAGGTTGGCGAGCACCTGGTGCAGGCGGTACTGATCACCGGCTACGATCACCGGTTCGTCGGGAAGGTCCAGCAGCCACCGGTGCTGCGGCCCCGCGACGCGGGCGTCGTTCGTGGCGTCGATGGCAAGCCGGGTGAGATCGACCGCCTCGTGTGCCAGTGGCCTGCCAGCGTCGAGCCTGGCCAGCAACAGCAGGTCGTCGACGAGTCGGCTCATCCGCCCGGATTCGGAGTCGACCCGGCGGAGGGCATGGTGAAGGCCAGGATCCACCGGCCCGCTGGTGCGCAGGGCGAGCTCCGTATAGCCGCGGATGCCCGCCAGTGGGGTCCGCAGCTCATGGCTGGCGTCGGCGATGAACTGCCGCAGCCGCGCCTCGCTTGCCTGACGCTGGCTGAGCGACTGCTCGACGTGGCCGAGCATGCGATTGAACGCCTCGCTGAGCTGCCCGACCTCGGTGCGAGGGTCGGCGTCAGGTACGCGGTGTGGCAATTCGACATGACCGCTCGCTAGCGGCAGTTCGGCGACCTTGGCCGCGGTCGAGGTTATCCGGCTGAGCGGCCGCAATGACAGGCGGATCCAGCCGGTTCCGACCATGCCGATGAGAAGCAGCGCGGCCGCGAACACGATGATCTCGATCATCTCAAGCCGGGTCACGGTCGCATCCACGCTGGTCAGCGGCAGGCCAGCGACATGGATGTCCTGGTCACGGCCGCTGAAGGCGGTGAGCCGGTACTCGCCAAGACCGGACAGGTGCCGGGAGTAAGCCTGCGGGTTACGCGGCCCGCTGAGCGGCACGGCGGCCAGCGCGGCCAGATCCGCGCCGGACAGCGGCACGGTGGCCAGGCTGATCCTGCCGTTGGTATCGACGATCTCACACGAATAGCTGAGCTGCCCGCCCTTGAAACGTGCCGCGTAGGTTCCGACTGTCTGGCCATTGGTGAGCGCACGACCGTCGTCGCCGGACGCACCGCCGGGGCACCCGGCCGGCCCCAGCGGGGCGTTTTCGAACCGGGAACCCTCGATGGCCGTGGACAGTGCCTGCGCCGCGCCGAAGAGCTGCTGGTCGAGCTGGCGTATCTGGAAATCGCGAAACGCGATCGTGGTTACGAGCCCTACACCGATGCTCGCCACGGCGAACAGCAGAAGCAGGCCCGCGATCAGCCGCGCCCGCAGCGTCCGGCTGGCCAGCCATTGCACCTTAACGGCTCGCCGTAGGGTGTTGCCCGCCAGGCCCCGGGATTTCATCCGTTGGCGGGCTTGAGTACGTAGCCGACGCCGCGCACGGTGTGGATCAGCGGTTGTCGGCCTGCGTCGATCTTTTTGCGAAGGTACGAGATGTAAAGCTCGACGACGTGCGCCTGTCCGCCGAAGTCATAATTCCACACCCGATCGAGGATCTGTCCCTTGCTGAGTACGCGCCGAGGGTTACGTATCAGGTACCTGAGCAGTTCAAACTCTGTAGCCGTCAGCTCGATCAGCGCACCGTCCCGGCGAACCTCGCGGGCATCCTCGTCCATGGTCAGATCGCCGACCACGAGCAGGCTCTCGCTGGCGGACCTCGCGACGTTTGCCCGGCGCAGCAGCCCGCGCAGCCGGGCGAGCACCTCTTCCAGGCTGAACGGCTTGGTGACGTAGTCGTCACCGCCCGCGGTGATACCGGCGATCCGGTCTTCGACCGCGTCGCGGGCGGTAAGGAAGAGCACGCACACCCTTGGGCTTCCCGCGCGAATCCGGCGCAGCACCTCAAGCCCGTCGAAGTCGGGCAGCATGATGTCAAGGATGACCGCATCAGGCTCGAACTCTCGCGCGGTGCGGACAGCGGAGCTGCCATCGCCGGCGGTCTGTACCTCCCAGCCCTCGTAGCGGAGGACGCTGGCCAGGACCTCCGCCAGGGTCGGTTCGTCATCGACCACGAGGACGCGGATGGGGCTCCCGTCGGCGCGCAGTAGCCTAGCCGACTGTGCCGACATAGCATGCGCCTGCCCGCGCTTGCCCGGGGACCCGCTGGGCCTTCGTCCCCGCAGCTCTACCATCCCGTTCATGCCTCAAGCATTCCCCAGCGATCTCACCACCAGCTATGGGATCCTTCTGAGCTTCTTCTGAATCGACGCGCACCCGAAGATCCCCTCAGGGGCCACGATGTGCCACCGAGGCGGCGGCGAACCTCGGGGCGGGGGCGCGTGCCTCGGTCAGCAGGTCGGCCAACCACCGTCGCGGGGGACGGCGGTGTTGGTGAGCTGCTGGTGGGCGGTGGAATGCCCGCGCTGGCCGATGTCCAGCCCGCCGGACTCGAGCGCCAGCGCTCCGCGCGGCGCAGCGACGGCACAGCAGACAGCAAAGCAACCGAGGAAACAGCAAACACTAACCAGCCAGAAAACAGCAACGCAGTTACGAGGTCAGCCGGCCTCGGATGGAACGCCAGTCACGCGTAGCATCAGCTAAGCACCGCGCAACCGCCAGCCGGTCACCGAAGTCCTCACAGTGACAGAAGTGATAACCGGACTGCAGGTAAAGCTGACCGGAGCGCCAGCTGTGTCAAGGTCTCCGCGCGACTCCGCAGAAATGCGTCACATCAACGATCTCGCCAATATCGGTTAGGTCAGGCCGCCAGCGCGAACAGGAGACGACGCCCGGCTCGACCAGATCGACCCGGTCGAAGAACCGCATAAGCTCCGCGCGGGTACGCAGTGTCATCGGAGCTGAGCCCTGCTGATTCCAGAACTGCACCGCTTGGGTCATCGACTCAGCGTCGACTTCGGTCGTGGGGTGGGAGAGCACCAGGTAACTGCCTGACGGCACGCTGTCCAGGAGTCGGTGTACGATCGCCTGCGCCTCATCGGTGCCGAGGACGAAGTTCAAGATTCCCAGCATCATGATCGCGACAGGCTGGGCTAAGTCCAGTGTCTGGGCCGCCCCCCGCAAAATCTTGTCGGGGTCCCGCACGTCGGCGTCGATGTAGTCGCATGCGCCCTGGGGTGTGCTGGTGAGCAGGGCACGGGCGTGCACGAGCACGAGTGGGTCGTTGTCGACATAAACAATCCTTGAGTCCGGCGCCACGCGTTGCGCGACCTCGTGGGTGTTGTCGACGGTTGGGAGACCGGTGCCGATGTCCAGGAATTGGCGGATGCCTTCGTCGCCGGCCAGATACCGGACGGCACGCGCCAGAAAGTACCGGTCGGCGCGGGCGGAGCGGACCAGCTCCGGTACGAAAGAAAGGATCTGCTCGCCCACCTCCCGGTCCACGGCATAGTTGTCTTTTCCGCCCAGCCAGTAATTCCAGATCCGGGCCGAGTGCGAGACAGTGGTGTCGATCTTTGGTTGCGGCTGCGCGGGAGAAGGCGCGTCGTATGCCACGGGGAAAGCATCTCCTGTCATTGATTGATGCGTGGTGCCTATTACCACGATGGGGGCGGCTCACCGCACGTGCGCGGCATCATCTCATGCATCGGGCGCGGACGCGGCGTCGGGAGCGACTCGGTCCGGGTAAGCCGCTACTGCATTGCGGCACGACGTGGTGACCGGGGGCGGACGTAGGCGGGTAAAATCCGGCACCGCTGGCAGCTTGATCCCTTACGTCGGAGCCTTTTCAGCGCAGACAGCTGAAAAGGCTCCGACGTAGCGGATCATGGACGGCCCGGCTGGCATCAGGGTGGCAGTACACATTGACGGCCATGCGGGAGCGGCCTGGGTGGCGCACCATGGCCCTGCGCGATGGCCCTGGGTGGCCCACCGAGGCCCTTGGAACGGCGCGCATCCATGTGCGCACGTCTGCGTCAGTGGGCGCGCTCGAGCATCAGCGCGAGCGCCGGGCAGTCGGTGACCGCGCGGCGGGCGAATGCCTCGAGCGGTGGCGGCACCGGCTCGCCAGAGACGATCGGGTAGCCCCACTCGTCGAGGATGATGCGCTCGGGCAGCAGTTCGGCGCATAGGCCATGCCCGGCGCACGCGATGGGGTTAACCCGCATACGGACGCTCATCGGTCATCTCCAGTCGCGAGGGCCGGGCGCGAATGCCGGGACGCGCAGGAATGGCGCGCGCCGGGACGACCCGGCCGCGATGCACATACCCTGCTGGTGCCGCGCGATCTCGGCGGAAAAGACGCTGAGCGCGCTTTGCACCAGACGCACCGTCCCATCGGGGTGGTGGCAAGCCCCGCGGCCCGCCACCAGCCCCGTCCACCGTTTCAGCCGGGCCAGCCCCGCGGGATCCGGCCTCAGCCTGGACAACGCGGCGAACTCGTCAGCGATACGGGGCAGGCCGTGCCGACATGGCCCGCACTGACCGGCGGACTCCGCCGCGAGATACCGCACCACGTGCGCGGTTTCCACGAGACCGCAGCGGCCGTGGGGCAGCGCGGTGAGCACGCCCGCGCCAAGCGAGGCGCCTGCCTGGCGCAGCGCGGCATTCGTCAGCGGCAGCCTCGCTGCCTGGGACGCAGCGAGCCACGTGCCGTGATAGCCCCCGGTCAGCACCGCCTGGGCCGGCTGGCCGTCCGGGTCCAGGCCGACCACGTCGGCAAGTGCCGTGCCGATCGCCACCTCGGCGACCTCAACCGTGCCGTCTGCGCGGTCGCGGGTGACGAGCATGGTGCCCGGCTCGGCGGCCGTGCCGGCCTGGCGGAACCACGTGGCGCCGTGCCGCGCGATGAGCGCGATGTGGGCGAGGGTCTCGACGTTCTGCACCAGGGTGGGCGCGCCACCGACCCCGCGTTCGAAGATCCGGGGCTGCTTGAAGGTGGGCATTGCCGGGCCGCCACCGACGTGGCTGGCCAGCGCCGACTCTTCACCGGCCAGAAACCGTGGCGGCGCCGCGACGAGGCGCACAGCGACCCGGTCGCTGCGGGCGGTGGAGCGCTCGGCCATTGCCTCGCTCAGCACGCGGAGCAGCGGGTCGTGACCATGCGCGTACAGGAAGGCGCGCCGCGCGCCGACCGTTTCGGCGGCCAGCTGCAGCCCGTCGAGCACGAGATGCGGAGCCGACCACAGCAGGTGCTTGTCCTTGTTGCTGGCCGGTTCTCCTTCGGCGCCGTTGGCCACGACGACGGGACCCGCCCGGCCCGCTCGCCGGGTCCGCGTGCTCCCCTCCGCGACGGCTGACATCTTGACGGCGGTGGGGAACCCAGCGCCGCCGCGCCCAGTCAGCCCAGCCGTCCTGATCTCGTCGATCAGGTCGTGCGGGACGCCGCGGTACGGGACCGCGCCATGCAATTCGAGGTGACGGGCCAGGCCCGCAGACACCGGGCCCGGCCGCAGCAGCCGCGGGAGGACCGGGTTCCCAGAAGCCGGCGCCATCGTGGCGGTGTCGGTCATCGCAGCGCGCCTTCCCCCATCCGGGTGGCGGCTTCGCGCGGCGGGTACGGCGCGGCAGCCGTTCGGTATCTGCCCGAGGCCAGCCGTCCAGCCGAGGGAACCGGCGGGTGACCGCGAACCTCGGCAGGCCAGGCAGGCGGCCCTGCCGGTGGACAAGGACGCCGAGCAGCGCGACGGCGGAAAGCAGCACGAGTGACACCACACCGGTGGCCCTGCTCGCATACCACAGCGCCGTGGACTGGGTGATCCCGTTCATGTGGACACCTCGCGCCGCGGCCACCCGGCCACCTGCCGTACGCTGCCGTCCACCGCGACGAGCCTGGCGGGCAGGCCCAGGTTCTCCAGCCAGCCGACAGCGGCGGCGCCGCGGATGATGGCGGCGGTGCTCGCGATGTTCGCCTCGACGGCCGTGCCGGCCAGGACAGAGACCGTTCGCCAGACTCCGGTGGCGGGCAGGCGGGTTCGCGGGTCGAGAATGTGGTGCAGCGGAACGCCACCGCGCCGCCAGCGGCGCAGGGCCGTGCCAGACGTCGCAAGCCCGCCGGCACCGATCGTGATCACTTCCGCTGGCCCGCGCGGCGGGTCGTCCGGGTGCCCGGTGACGTCTTGGACCCGCACGCGCCAGCCCACGCCGGGCGCCTGACCGCCGACCGCGATGTCTCCGCCGAGGCTGACCAGGACACCGCAGCCAAGCCGGTCGGCCAGCCGTGCCGCCGCCCGGTCGGCGGCACGGGCCTTCGCCGTGGCGCCGAGGTCGAGCCGCACCCCCGCAGGGACGGTGAGCAGCCGGGACTTGCGGTCCAGCCGGATCTCCCGCCAGCTTGCGACGTCAGAGATGGTGCGGCGAAGGGGCGGGCCATCCTCGGCGACAAGCCCGAAGTCGCGGTCGTACCCGAGCGCCGCCATGGCCGCGGCCACGGTGGGGTCCAGGTCGCCGTCGGTGATTTCCGCCGCATGCAGCGCGACCGCGACGGCGTCGGCCAGCACCTCGCTGACCCGTACCGGCGTCCCGGCAGCGCGTTCCGCCACGGCTAGTTCGGAGTCCTCGCGGAAGCGGCTGCAGGCGAGGTCGAGCGCCGCGATATGGCTCGTGAGAAGCCGCCGGCCAGCCGGCCGCCGCGCCGGATCGGCGACGACCAACCGAACGGAGGTCCCTATCGCCTGCCAGTCTGCTACCGCTGGTGACAAGCCCGGTGCGTGGGTGGGCGCCATCATGACGCCCCGGACGTGGCGTCAGCCTCGCTGGAAGACGAGGAGGCCGATGATGATCCCGAACGGCTGCCGCTGGAGTTCGAGCTTGACGCACCGCTGCTCGCCGTCGGCGTGCCTGACGATCCTGTGCTGGCGGTGCCCGACGCGCCGGACGTGGCATGCGAGCTTGTGGCGCCCGAACTGGTGGCACCGGCGGTGCTCGCCGCACCCGTGGTCGCGGCGTTGTGGGCCGAGCCGGGCAGTGCGGCTGCGATGGCCCCGGTCGCGAGCACGCTCGCGACGCCCGCACCTGCGGTCACCACAGAAAGCCGCTTCATGCCGCGCCGACGGAGTGCTCCCGGCGAGACGGGCCGCCCGCGTGGGTCGATGGGCATCAGCGATTCCTCTCCTTCGCGGTGGGCAGCGGCTGCCGCGTCGCTTGCGTCGGCCGTCCTGCACTGCGTATGACAGTGCCGCGATCACCGCAGAGGGAACTATGGCGCCCTTCTCAATTCCTTCTGCTTTGCGGCCCATCTGTAGGAGGTTGTGAGTCTTGATGATCGCGGTGAGCTGTCGCTCGCACCGCTCGGTCGCATCGACGCAAAATCCACCGCGATTCAGGTCGGCGGTCATGGCGTGTCACCGTTGGCGATCGTGAGCAGCAGATCGCCATGGCAGGGCTGCCCAGCCGGGCAGTAGCAGGCGAGATCCTTCCCTGCGAGCTTGCGGCGGACCTCGGCCACGGTGGTTGGTGGGCGGCCGGGTTTGCTGACGAGCCCGTCGGCCAGCAGGTCGCGCTCATAACGGGCGAGCGCCTCGTCGAGGGTGTAGGGACCGTGGGGCCGGACCTTGTAGGGATTGCCGAAACGTGTAGGTCTGGCGACACTCACCGCGCCTGGCGCGAGCTTCTTGCCGCGTTGCTGCTGGATACGGCGGGGCGCGAGCACGATGCCTCCTGGCGTGGGCGAACAAGACCCGTGCCTGGGGCACAGGTCAGCGTCATGGGTTGCACAAACCTTAGTGCAGGCTCTTAGCGAGCTAGAGGTGCCCGGCCGCCCGCGGGGACGCACCTGCGGTCGCCGCGGCTATACCTGGCCTTGCGCGGGTACATCGCCGGTTACTGGTGTCACGCCGACTGGCGTGCCAACCTGGAGGTGGCATTGGCTGCCCCATCCCGGCGCGGAGGAGCTCATGGGCAGGGACATTCCCGCGATCAAGATAAGCGGGGGGGACCGGCGCCGGTACCGGGAGAAGGTCCGGCGATCACTGGATGTTTTCGCGCGGATGCTCCGCGAGGCGCGCTTCGAGAGCGATCCACAGCACGTAGGCCTGGAGATCGAGCTCAACCTGGTGGACGAGCGCGCGGTGCCGTGCATGCGCAACGTCGATGTGCTCGACGCGATCGCCGACCCCGCGTGGGCGACCGAGCTTGGGCAGTTCAACCTGGAGATCAATGTGCCGCCACGGCCGCTGGCTAACGACATGGTGGCGGACCTTGAGCGCGAGCTGCGTGCGAGCCTCAACCACGCGGACTCGCTGGCCCGCGGCACCGGCACCCGCCTCGTGATGATCGGCATCCTGCCCACCCTGCAGGAAAGGCACGTACATCTGGAAACGATCTCGGCGAATCCGCGTTACCGGCTGCTTAATGAGCAGATTTTTGCCGCCCGCGGTGAGGATATGCATATAGAGATCGACGGCGCCGAGCGGCTGGTGACCCATGCGGACAGCATCACTCCCGAGGCGGCCTGCACGAGCGTCCAGCTTCATGTGCAGGTCAGCCCGGAGTCCTTCGCGAGCCACTGGAATGCGGCCCAGGCGATTGCCGCCGTACAAGTCGCGGTGGCGGCCAATTCACCATTCCTATTCGGAAAGCACCTGTGGGACGAAACCCGGATCACACTCTTCGAGCAGGCTACGGATACCCGTCCCGATGAGCTCAAACAGCAGGGGGTGCGGCCGCGAGTGTGGTTCGGCGAGCGCTGGATCACGTCAGTTTTCGACCTGTTCGAGGAGAATATCCGGTACTTTCCTGCGCTGCTGCCACTGTGCGAAGACGAGGATCCCGCGGCGCTGCTCGATGGCGGCACTTGCCCGCAGCTGGGGGAGATGAGCCTGCACAACGGCACCATCTACCGGTGGAACCGGCCGGTATACGCGGTGGTGGACGGGAAACCACATCTGCGGGTGGAGAACCGGGTGCTTCCTGCTGGGCCCTCCGTCGTGGACATTGTCGCCAACGCAGCCTTCTACTTCGGGCTCCTTCGCGCGGTCGCCGAGGCAAAGCGCCCGATCTGGAGCCAAATGTCGTTCGGGACCGCGGCCGAGAACCTGCGTGAGGCCGCGTGCCATGGCATGGACGCGAGGCTCTACTGGCCGGGTCTCGGTGAGGTGCCTGTGTCCGAACTGGTTCTCCGGCGGCTGCTGCCGCTCGCCCGCGCCGGCCTGACCGGATGGGCGGTCGATCCCGCGCACGTGGACCGGCTGCTCGGCATCATCGAGCAGCGGTGCCTGTCCGGCCAGACCGGCGCGGCCTGGCAGGTCGCCACCGTGGAGGCCATCACACAGCAGACCGGCGTGGAGCGGCAGGAAGGGCTGCGCTTGATGACCGAGCGTTACATCGAGCACATGCACACGAACGAGCCAGTTCACACATGGCCAGTCGGCTTCGCACGTTAGCCTGCCACGCAAAGTTCGCCCTGCCCCAATCACGGCTGAAAGAGGAGCATGGCCGGGAAATACGGCGAGTAGTCCTAGCGTAGCTAGTGCATATCGGTTCGGGGTATTTATAGGTATTGACGGGCTTCATCCTGATACCGTGCCTTCGGTCGTCGGGGCCTGCGACGTGCCCTCCCTTGGCATCGCTGGACGGCTGCGCCACGCGCCAGAGTGCGCACCGAATGCAAGTTCGAGACGCCATCGGGAGACGGCACGTTGATAACGGTCCTGCCGCCGGTAACGGGGCTTGAACTGCCTACCTGGCTAATGGGTCAGGGAGCCCGTGAACCACGGTAACCCCCACGCCCCGCCGCAACGCCCCGCGCCCGGTCCGCCCGCGCCGCCGCGGCCGCTGCGGCCACCGCGCCATCCGTCCTACGCGCCGCGGCGGCAAATTCCTGCGCGGCAGTACGCGCCGCCACCTCCGGCGTCGGCTCAGCCGATTCATTGGCATGTGCCGCCGCGAGCCGCAGCCGCTCGCTTGATCGCCCCGCCGCCCAGGCTGACTCCTGATGCCGTCGCCGCCGCCCGGCAGCGGGCCGGGCTCGCGGCGCTGATGGCTGTCGCCACGCCACCGCGAGCCCGGCCCGCGCCACGCGCCGCCGCGGTGATCGCTGTTGCGCGGCCGACGCGTGCGCGCGGCCCGGCCGCGCTGACGGAGCTCGCGGCGACCCCGTGGCTGCTGGTGGCGGTCCTCGTCGTGCAGGCGGTCCTGTCACTTCGGCTTATCCGGTCCAACACCGCGTTCACCGACGAGGCCCTATACCTGTGGGCCGGTCATCTTGAGTGGGCCCACTGGTTGCACGGCAGTTGGATGCCCGCCTTCCCGACATACTTCTCAGGCGCACCGGCCATATACCCGCCGCTCGGCGCGGTCGCCGACAGCCTGGGCGGCCTGACCGGTGCGCGGATGCTGAGCCTTGCGTTCATGCTCGCAGCGACCGTCTTGCTTTATCGCGCCGCCGAGCGACTCTTTGACCGCAGGACGGCGCTCGCGGCGGCCGCGTTCTTCGCTACCTTCGGGCCGGCGCAGCAACTTGGTAGCTTGGCCACCTACGACACGATGGCGGTGTTCCTGACCGCCCTTGCCGTGTGGCTTGTGGTCCGCGCCGAAGGACTGCGTGGCGAGCCGCTGCTAGTGCTGGCCGGGTCGGTCATGGCCCTGGCCGCCGCCACGAAATACGCCTCGGTGTTGTGGGAACCGGTTGTCATCTGCCTGGCCATACTCACGTGCTCGCCAGGCAACTGGTTAGGCGGGCTCCTGCGGGGCGCCCGCCTCGGCGCTTACGTCGCGCTGCCCGTTGTCGTGGCACTGCAGACCGTTGGCTCTGACTACCGCCACGGGATCATGTGGACCACCGTGCGGCGGGAAATTGTCACCGGCACCGCGCCCCTGCGCGTACTGGATATCGCCTGGGGATGGCTGGCGCTGCTGCTTCTGCTCGGCATCCTCGGCGTGCTGCTGGTCTGGAACGACCGGGGACGCGTCGTCGCGCTGCCGCTTGTCCTGTTCGCCGCGGGCATCCTCGCGCCGATTGAGCAAGCGCGCATCGATGACGTCACATCACTGCACAAGCACGTCGTGTTCGGTGCCTGGTTCTTGTGCATAGTGGCCGGATACGCCGCGAGCAGGATCTCCTACCTGGATGGCCGCCTATCGCAGGGAGCCATTATCTGTGCCGTGCTGCTCGCCGTATCCACCGCAACCGGGTACTCGCAGGCATCAAGCATTGCTACATCCTGGCCTCCGGTGTCGCGCGCGATGCCCGCTCTCGGCCAGGCAATACAGGCTCGTCACTGCCCATGCCTGGTTTTCCAGGAGACTGCGGCGCGCTATTACCTGCCCGCGACCGTCCTCTCCGGCGCCACCATGATCGGGCCCTACGCGTTCAGCTATCCAGATGTCGCCACGCGCCAGGTGCTCCATGGCCCGCAGGCGATGGCTGCTGCTATTGGCAACGGCTACTTCGGCGCGGTCGAGGTGGATGCCTCACGCGGTCCGGACATGTACCTGCTGCTCACCAGCAGCCTGCGTAAGTCCGGGGAGTACACCCTTGTTTCCGCCAGCCGCTGGGCCGTCCACCCCCGCGAGCCAACCCAGGTGTGGGAGCGCATTGCGGGGGCCGGTCAATGACAGCCCGCCACCGCCGTCCCGCCATCGCCATGGCACCTACGATGCTCCTCGGCGCCATCGCGGGCGCGGAAATTGGCATGCATGCCAGCCTCATCCGCCACGGCGTCACGATCAACCTGCCCGTTTACGGCTATGCGGTGCTTGTCTTTCTGTGCGTCAAGCTTGGCCTGGCCTGCCTGTACCGGCATGCCCCGGCCGGTCCCACGCCGCGTTTTACGGTGGCGGCCATCATCACCGTCCACAACGAAGACCCCGTGGTGTTCGGCCGATGCCTGGACTCGCTGCTCGCTCAGAGCAGGCTCCCGGAATTCCTCACCGTTGTCGATGACGGCTCATCAGCGCCGACATGCGTGCAGATCGCCCGCATACGTGCGGCCGAATTCCAGGCTCGGGGCGTCGTGTACCGGGTGATCCGCCATCCGCGCAACTTTGGCAAACGGGAAGGGCTCGCGAACGGATTTCGGGCCGCCTGGTATGCCGATATTTACCTATGCGTGGATTCAGACACCAGATTGAAAGCGGATGCGGTCGAGAAGGCCCTGGCCTATTTCACCAGCCCGCGCGTCCAGGCGGTCACCGGCTGCGTGCTGGCCGCCAACTGGAACGTTAACCTCCTCACCCGGCTGATCGACCTGCGCTACGCGAACGCCTTTCTCTGCGAACGCGCCGCGTATTCCAGGCTTGGTTCCGTGCTATGCGCCTGCGGCTCACTTGCCCTCTACCGGGGCCCGGTGGTCCGCAAGTACCTGAACGACTTTCTTTCGCAGCAGTTCCTCGGGCGCCGCTGCACCTACGGGGACGACCGGCGGTTGACGTACTACTGCCTGCGCGAAGGTCAGGTGCTGCTCGCGGCAGACGCGGTGGCGTGGACCATGGTGCCACAGACCATGGGGCACTTTCTGCGTCAGCAGCTGCGGTGGTCGAAGAGCTTCATCCGGGAATCACTGCAGATGCTCGCCGGGATGCGGCCGTCACGGATCTGCTGGTGGCTCAGCATCCTTGAGATCACCACGTGGGCGACGTTCACCACCGTGCTTGTCTACGTGCTGCTCGTGCACCCAGTTCTTACCGGGCACATCTCAGTCGCCTCCTACCTCACGGCCACGCTGCTGCTTGCCTACGCAAGGTCAGGTCACTACCTGCGGGCCGAGCACCCCGGCCTGACGCGTTTCGACCGAACCATTACCTATGCGCTGGCCCCTGTCTATGGGCTCGTCCACATGGTGCTGCTGCTGCCCTTGCGGCTCGCGGCCCTTTTCACGCTGCGCGACAACTCGTGGGGCACCCGCGCCCAGGTGGAGGTAACGGCGCAATGCGCGTGACGGGCATCGTGCTGACCGTGCTAGCTGTCATCGCCAGTGCCATAGCGGTGATACTCGTGCGGGAGGCTGGATCGGCTGTGCCTCGGCGGTCTGAACCGCCGGTCGCCGCGGCTGCATCGCCGGGGCCATCCTCGTCCGCACCAGCCCATCGCACACGGCATGTTCTGGGTGTCGTCACGTACAACCTCGTGCAATTCGAAAAGGCGACGTCCATCTACCCGTCGCTTGCCGTCAAGGTTGTCAATTGGGGCACTCCATTCCCGGCCGCGGCAGTCCTGCAAAACCATGGCCTCGGCGTGAAAACGATGATCTTGCTCATGCCGCGTGGTGTCAGCCTGAGTGGCATCGCGGCCGGCCGTGAGGATAGGTATCTCGCGTCCTGGGCCGTCGCCGAGCGCAGGCTTGGGCTCCCCGTCGTGCTGTCATTCGCCCCTGAGGCAAACGGATCCTGGTACGCGTGGGGTGCCCACCACATCAGCCCCGTCCTCTACCGGGCGATGTGGCACCGCGTACACGATGTCTTTCTCCGCCACGGTGCGCGGAGGATCACGTGGCTATGGCAGATGGATGTGTCGAGCGGTGGCACTGAGCCGCTGCGCTGGCTCTGGCCCGGCCGCGCCTATGTGGACGAGGTGGGTATCGATGCGCATTTCAAGACGCCCAGCGACTCGTTCAACTCCCAGTTCGCGCCGACAGTCGCGCAGGTCCGGGCGATCACGCGCAAACCAGTGCTGATCGGCGAGGTGGCGGTGAACCGGGGTCCGTCAAGGGCACGCCAGATCGCCAGCCTTTTCGCTGGTGTCCGCAGGTTGCACCTCGCCGGGATCGTGTGGTTCGACGTCAACCACGGCGAGAACGCCAATTACCAGCTGGCTGACGACCCTCCCGCTTTGGCTGCCTTCCGCAAGGCTGTGCGGAGCTATCGGTGAGACCCGAAGGCATCCACCCAACTCACCAGGTGACGAGCCGCGGCAACGGCTGCTTCATGTGCCGTGACTGCTACCGGTATACCAGCGCCCGGCTTGCTGAGGGTCTGGGGATATATGACGCAGGGCTGCGCCAGCCGTGTGACCGGGCGCGCAAGCCGTCCTGCTGGTGCCATGATCGCACCGCCTTTACAGCTGTGACTTGGACCAGTCGACCGATGCGGGCGCCACCTGCTCGCCGACATTGAGCTGGATAGCCGCGCGGGATGTCAGCGGGATGGAGCGCGGATTGCCGCTGTACTTGGCGCCGTTTACGTACGCCGTGACGGTGCTGGTGGCGGTTCCGGCCTGATGGCCGTTCAGCGGCTGCCGCCAAATGTCGAAGAAGTCACCGAGCGTGTAGGTGTGCTGGATGGGTGATTCTACGTGGATGATGCCGTCGCTGGCGTGGGTGTGCAGCCAGTAGTAGCAGTGCGTGGCTGAGGCGAACGGACCTCGTGCCGTCTGGCTGATGCTGGGTTGGGCCGCGCCTATGCCCAGCGGTATCTGCCGCGCGGCGCCGTTAACGTACACGGCGAGGTGCGCATGGATGTGGCTAACCGCCTGTTCCTTGGTGTTACAGGAAATCCCGTCGACGGGCTGGCCTGTTGCTGACGTGCTAACGGGAGCGAGCGCGGGCCCGGTCTCCAAGGCGATGCCTTCCGCGCCGAGAGGGCCAGATGTCGTGCCTCCCGCACTGCTGCTGTTAGCGCCACCGCCGCCACCGCCGCCACCGCCGCTACCATCACCGCCGCCGGCGGCCAGCGCGATCCCGGTTGCGATGGCCGCGACGGCGACGGCGGCACCGACGCCCGCGAGCACGCGAATCCGCGTGGCGCGCCTTCGCTGCTCGCGGCGGATCTGCTCCAGCTTGTGCTGGGTACCGCTTTTCTCCCGCCCGCTTCTGCTCTTGGCTCGCCGGGATTTCGCCATTCGTTTCTCCCTGCCGGTTCCCGCCGCCCGTCACCCGCTGGGACCCGTGGGGAGCGGCCTTAACAAACAGTAATCGTAGGGTTGCCGGCTCATGAGGTCGCATTCTTGGCGGTGCAACCCGCGGTTCGGCCGATACGCTGGCGATCACATCGGACGTTGCCGCATCATGTAGTGATTTCGGCCCACTGTCACGTCCACGTCACGCTAGGGGTAGCGATGCATGCCGGATGGGCGCCCGTCCCGCAGGACGCACGTCCGGATACCGCCCAACCCCCCGTGGGAGGTATGACGGACCAGGCACAGACGCCGGGTGATGCCGAGGATCGCGCGGAGCCGTTTTCGGGATTGGCCGCTTCTGGCGAGCTGTCATCGTCGTCCTACTCTGATCCGCTGCCAGGGTGGTCGGCCACAACGCCACATGGAGCCCCCTGGCCATATGATCCTGCGCTGTTGGACCAGCCGCTGGCTCCCGCCGCGGACAGCCCCCAGATGGTGCCGTTGGCGTCGCCGCTTGCGCCGTTGGCGTCCCGTGCGCGGCCGGAGCTCCGGCAGCGGCGACAAGAGGCTCCGGTGACTAAACTGCGGCTTGAACCGCTGTTGGAGCTGCCCCGGCCAGGCCAGTCCTCGCCCGGGCACGCCGACGGCCGCGACCCGGCTGCTTACCCGGGCGGGGAAGCTGGGTGGCTGGGACGTCCAGCGAGGCGGTGGCTGGTGTTGGGTGGTGCCGCCGTGGCCGTGATGCTGGCTGTCGCAGCCGTGGTACTCGGGTTCAGCGGGCGTGGCGGCTCAGTCAAGCCCGAACGTCCTGGTCGGCTGTCCGCCAGCGGCCACGTGTTGTCGTTCCCGCGTGTGATCGGCAGTTACACCCGGGCAGAACAGGGTCACGACCGGACGCTGACGTCCGCGGACTCGTTCGTTTCTGCGGTGCGTACGGCTGTGTACCAGCGCAATGCCCGGCTCGACCAGGCGGGCGGCCTGCTGGCCAGCTCCATCGGGGTTGACACCGGCTATGTCCACCTGATGCCGCCAGGCAGCGTCGCCCGCGAGATTTACGAGGATTTCAAACGCCAGATCAGCCGCCTCTCCGACGGTCAGGCCGAACTCGGGAAGCCGCGGGACTTCACCCCTGGATCGCTTGGCGGCAAGGTCAGATGCTGGAGTGTGAGCGCGCCATCGGGGCGGGGCTCGGGTAGGTCCGCGGGAGCCGCGTGCGTGTGGGCTGACAACGACACATTTGGTTTCGTCTTCGCGCCCGGGCTCCAGACCAGTAGCCTGGCAACCACCCTGCTCACGTTTCGCACTGTCATCGAGATGCCGTCGCATTGATGTGGCAGAGCCCGCAAGATCGGGGCGGCCTCGACGATGACCCATGGTTGGTATCCCAGCCCGGATGATGCGCGGTACGACGACGCCGCGCCGGGTGATCGGGTGCCTAGCAGACGCTTGCCCAGCGGCGATGGCTACAACTTTGAGCAGGCAGGCGGTGGTGCTACGTTCCGCAGGCGGCCAATGAACGATTCGGGCAGCCGGGGGGCGGCGGAGAGATCCCGACCATCTGGCAAGCACCGCCATCGGCGTCACCAGGAGCGTGGCTCGCAGACCCAGCGGTCGGGTAAGTGGCAGGCTGATCGTGAGCAGGTCTATGACGAGCCGGGTTACCCCCCGCCCCCGACGACGCCACCCACGTACCGCCAGGCCGGTCACCAGCCGATCGGGCAGCACGATCTGATCATGTATGGCTACCGGCCCGGCGACGCGGATGGAGCCCACGGTCACCCGCCGTTTGGCACGAGCGCATCCGCAGGTACAAGCCTTTTCGGCGGCCACATGGCGGATCAGCGAACCGCTGACCAGGATGAGTTCGGCGACGCCGAGTTTGTCCTGCACGGCACGTCCGCATCCGGTCCGCAATCAGCACTTGCCCAGGGCGTGGCGCGCACCGGCGGGCACCGCCGACGCTGGCTCACCATAGGCGGGCTTCTCGCCGTGGTGGTCACGGTAGCCGTCGCGGCGGCAGCCGGAATTACCCACCGGCTGGGCCACGCGGCCAAACACACCAAGGCAGCGGCTCCAGGGCACACCCTCACCACCCCGCAGCGGATCGGAACCTACCCGCGTGACCGGCAGGCGGAGCAGCAGCTTGGCATCAGTCACGGCGGGAAATACCTGACCCAGATAGATCCCGGGCATGTCACACGGATCGTCGCTGCCGTGTACAACGTGGGTGGGCAGGCAAGTGCCGGGCGTCGCGTCGCCGTTATCGCAGGCAAGCTCAGGCACGGCCCGCAGGCCGACGTGGTCAAGAGCTTCATCCAGCAGGAGCGGGCAGATGACAACTCGCCTGCGGTGGTCCCAGCGGGGCCGCTCGGCGGGCGCGCGGCATGCGCTGGCCAGGGTAGATCGGGGATCTGCGTATGGGTCGACAGCGATACCGTGGGGGTGCTCGTCTCGGCGACCATGAACGCGACGTCGCTGGCGCATGTGATGCCAGCTCTGCGTGCTGGCGTCGAGGTCCCGTCTGTCTAGATGGCTGATTCCAGGGGATACGTGCGCAAGATAAGGCGAGAGCCTCCATGATCAAAGTGTGAACAACGACATAGAGACCCTCGCAACGGCACTGTACGTCAAGATCGACGACATGCTGAAGGGCTGGCCGGACCTTGCGCTGCCGCGCCCGGTCGGCGGGACCGTGCCTACGCTGGGTGACGCAGAGCTGCTGACGATGGCGGTGATGTCCGCCCTGCTCGGGTTCACCTCCGAACGCCGCTGGCTGCGCTACGTGAATAAGTATCTGGCGGGGATGTTCCCCCGCCGGATCGGCCAGCCCGGGTACAACAAGCGGCTGCGGAAGGCGTTTCCCCTGTTCATCCGGGTGATCCGGATGCTGGCCATGGAAACTTCGCTGTGGAGCGATGACGTGTGGGTGGTGGACTCCACCCCGGTGGAGTGCGGCCGGTCCCGGGAGACTGCCCGGCGCAGTGATGCCGCCGGGTGGGCGGAGTACGGCTACTGCGCCAGTCACTCCCGGTATTTCTGGGGGCTGCGGCTGCACCTGGTGTGCACCCTGTCCGGGCTGCCGGTGCTGTTCGCGCTGGCCGGCGCCAAGGCCGATGAGCGCGAGATGCTGCTGGGCATGCTGGAGGCCGGCAGCGACGTAGCCAGCGCTCGCCCGGGCCAGACGATCATCGGGGACAAGAACTACTTCGGCCGCGACTTCGAGGCAGAACTCACCGAGCGTGACCTGGTCCTGCTGCGCCCGGTCCGCAAGGGTGAGGCCAGGCGCGCCGGGCAGGACCTGCTCAGGCCGCTGCGGCAGGTCATCGAGTCAGTCAACTGGACCTTCAAAGGGCAGCTTGACCTGGAACGACACGGCGGCCACACCCCGGAGGGCATCATCGCCCGCGTGCTGGCCCGCATCCTCGCACTGACCGCCGCGATCTGGCACAACGACAAGACCGGCCAGCCGGTCATGCGATCACTGACCGCCTTCGACCACTAACCGTCACCGGACCACCCTGGAATCAGTCATCTAG
>WNGB01011846.1_pt1 | contig 31169 bp, 38 predicted proteins | sample 5400681 | NCBI WGS metagenome assembly WNGB01 (sample SAMN13153367, study PRJNA577476) | soil metagenome | isolation source: 115 cm soil or saprolite under grassland replicate 2 | place: USA:California | collected 2016-06-15
GCGGTACTCATCCGACTTGATCTCCTTGACGACGCCGATCTTCACGGGCGGCCGGACACTACCTCGGAGACGAGCCGGCGGGCCAGATGCCCCGCTGCAAAGGCAGCCGCGAAGAAGGCCGGGTCCTGGTCCGGGCCGCGGCCCATGTGCTCGAGCGGCAGTCCCTCGCACGCCTCGCGCCAGCCCTCGGCGTCCGAATCCTCGGCGACGAGCACGTCGCCCAGGCAAAGGTCGAGCACGGCCTGCGTGTGGTGGGAGACGCCCCGATGCCTGTCGCGTGGATCGGCCTCGGACGCCCGCACGACCACGACTGGCCGTGCACCGAGCCCGCTCGCGGCATTCGCAGCCGTCGCGGCAGCGGTGCCTCCATGGCCGAGCCGCGACCCCGTGCCCACGATCCCGGGCCCGATCGCGCACACCGCCACGTCGTTGCCCTGCGCCTTTGCCCAGGCGAGCGCCGACCATGGAGTCACGCACTCCACGTCGCCGCCGAAGCAGGCGCCGACCGTGGCAGTCGCGGTCAGGAGCCGGCGCGCCTTCAGCGCCCGAACGGCATCCGAGAGCGCAGCCGGCAATGCCCCGCCCTGCAGCTGCACGTACGCAACGCGCAGCCCGGCGAGGGCCGCACACGCGGGAGCGACCTGGCTGTGCAGTGAGCAGCAGACGACCGGCATCCCGTCCAGCGAGGACGCGGAGTCGCTGTCTTCTTCGGCGTGCCCCGCCGCGAACTGAACGGGCGTGTACGGGAGCTTCATCACGTGCGCGCCCGCCCCGCCGGCGAGGCCGAGCCCACGCGTCAGGTTGGCGTAGAGGACGTCGAACCCGCCGGACCCGAGCCCGAGGTCGCGTGCCTGCGTGTTGACGATTACCTCGTCGCCGAGCGCGACCGGCCCGGTGAGGCTCGGGTACGCGATGCAGGGATTGCCGCCGACCTCGATGCGGGCGAGCCCCTCGTGCCGCTCGAGCACCGCGGTCACGATGCCCCGCGCGAGGCTAAGCGGCACGGGCCTCGTCCACGATCGCCAGCGTGACCTCGACCATCGCCTCGAGGTCCGCGGCGGCGATGTGCTCCTGCGGGCTGTGGATTTCGGCCATTCCGTTCGCCAGGTTGACGCAGGCCAGGCCGCGCATGTTGAAGATGTTCGCATCCGCGCCGCCCCCGGAGAGCGCGTACGTCGGCGTGTACCCGCTCCGCTCGAGCGCCGCTCCCGCGAGTCGCACCGGCTCGTCGTCGCGGCGGAATCGGTAGCCGCGGAAGCCGCGCGCGACCTCGGTCTCGACCTCGCAACCGGTCAGCGAGGCCGCGAACGAGCATGCGTCCAGCAGCTCCTGGACGACGTCGGCCAGCTTCGACTCGTCGTGCGAGCGGGCCTCCGCGCTGAACGCGCAGGTGTCGGGAACGATGTTGCGGGCGACGCCGCCCCGGATGGTGCCGACGTTCGCGGAGGTCTCCTCGTCGAGCCGGCCGAGGCGCATGTCGGCGATCGCCCGCGCGGCGGCCGCGATCGCCGAGCGCCCCTCCTCGGGCGCCATGCCCGCGTGCGCGGCCTGCCCTCGGAAGCTGACCTCGAGAATCGCCGAGTGCGGCGCGCCGAGAATCACCTCGCCGATCGGCCCGGCCTGGTCGTAGACGAACCCGACCCGCGCGGCCAGGCGCCCGCAGTCGAAGGCCTCGGCCCCGCGCAGCCCGACCTCCTCTTTCGGCGTGAGGAGCAGCTCGACACCGGCGTGCGGACGGCTCTCGGCGACGAGGCGTCGTACGGACTCGACCATGGCGGCGACGGCGGACTTGTTGTCGGCGCCCAGTATCGTCCCGCCCGCGTTGCGGACGACGCCGTCCTCGACGACCGGCTCGAGCGGCCCGACGGGCGGCACGGTGTCGAGGTGGGCGCAGAGAAAGAGGGGAGTGCCCGAGGTCGTGGGCTCGAGCCGGGCGTAGAGGTTCCCCGCCGTCGAGCCGATCCGCGCGCCGGCGTCGTCCTCGTCGACCTCGAGGCCGAGCTCGCGCAGCTCGGCGGTCACCCGGTCGGCCACCGCGCGCTCCTCGCCCGGCGGGCTCGGCAGCGCGGCCAGGTCCAGGAAAAGATCGAGCGCGCCCATGGCGCGATCGTAGTGCTCAGCCGGTGCTGGCGGCGACGACGCCCTGCCGTGCGAGCGCACGGGCGTGCGCGGCGCCGACGAACTCCCGGAACAGCGGCGCCGGCCGGGTCGGCCGCGACTTGAATTCCGGGTGGTACTGGCTGGCGACGAACCAGGGATGGTCGGGCAGCTCGACGATCTCGACCAGTCGGCCTTCCTGGAACGTCCCTGAGACGACCAGCCCGGCGTCGACGATCTGCTGCCGGTAGTGGTTGTTCACCTCGTAGCGGTGCCGGTGCCGCTCGTGGATCACCGGCTCGCCGTAGGTCGCATGCGTGCGCGTGCCGTCGACGACCTCCACCGCCTGCGCTCCGAGGCGCATCGTCCCGCCGAGGTCCTCGACCTCCTTTTGCTCGGGCAGCAGGTCGATCACGGGGTACGGCGTCTCCGGATCCATCTCCGTCGAGTTCGCGCCCTCGAGGCCGACCACGTGGCGCGCGAACTCCGAAACGGCGACGTGCATGCCGAGGCAGATTCCGAGGTACGGGATCCCGTGCTCCCGGGCGACCCTACAGGCGAGGATCTTTCCCTCCCAGCCCCGTGATCCAAAACCACCAGGTACAAGGACGCCGTCGACCTGCTCGAGCTCGTGCTGGGCCTCCTCGAGCGACATGCCCTCGGCGTCGACCCAGCGCACGCGCACGTGGCAGCCGTGGTGGATGCCGGCGTGCTTGAGCGCCTCGTGCACGGACAGGTAGGCGTCGTGGAGCTTGACGTACTTGCCGACGAGCCCGATCTGAACCTCGCCTTCACGTCGGAGGATCCGGTCGGTCAGCTCGAGCCACTCGCCGAGGTCGGCCTGCTGTGCCGGCAGCCCGAGCTTCTGGCAGACGAGGTCGTCGAGGCCCTGTGCCTGGAGGGCGGCCGGCACGAGGTAGACGTCGGTGACGTCCTCGTTGGCAATCACCTCGTGCGGCTCGACGTCCGCGAAGAGCGCGATCTTCTCCCGGACCTCCGGCGAGATCACGTCGCGCGAACGGCAGACAACGACGTCCGGATGGATACCGATGCGGCGGAGCTCGTTGACGGAGTGCTGCGTCGGCTTCGTCTTCAGCTCGCCGGCGGAGTCGACGTAGGGCACGAGCGTGACGTGGATGTAGAGGACGTTGCCCGCGCCCGCCTCGCGGCGGAACTGGCGGATCGCCTCGAGAAACGGCAGCGACTCGATGTCGCCGACCGTGCCGCCGATCTCGCTGATCACGACGTCGCAGTCGCTCTGCTCGGCCGAGCGGCGGATGCGGTCCTTGATCTCGTCGGTGATGTGCGGGATCACCTGAACGGTCTTGCCGAGATAGTCGCCCTTGCGCTCCCTGCGCAGGACGCGGTCCCAGATTCCGCCCTGTGTGTGGTTCGCGTTGCGCGAGAGGTTCTGGTCGAGGAACCGCTCGTAGTGGCCGATGTCCAGGTCGGTCTCGGCGCCGTCCTCGGTCACGAACACCTCGCCGTGCTGGAAAGGGCTCATCGTCCCGGGGTCGACGTTCAGGTAGGGGTCGAACTTCTGGACGTCCACCTTCAGGCCCCGCGCCTTCAGAAGCCGGCCCAGCGAGGCGGCGGTGATTCCCTTGCCGAGGGACGAAACGACGCCGCCCGTGACGAAGACGTACTTCGTCGGGCGGGCGCTCACGGCTGACGTCCGAGGCGGTCGAGGGGACCCAGCAGCGGCGATTGTTCGATCAGCTCACCGAGGGAGCGAATCTCGCCGAGGAGGTTGAGCCCGGCCAGCGCACCAATCGCCAGCCACCGGCTCCGCCCCGTGAAACGATCCACGGAAGTCAAGCCTAGCATGGCTCCGAGCGCATTCGAACCCGAGTCTCCCAGCATCGCCATCTCTCGAAGATCGTAAGGAGCCAGCATGACGGCGGGCAGGAGCGGCGCTCGCAACGGTATCGCCGCGAGCGTGTAGGCCTTGAGCGCGCGACCGGGCCGCGTATCGAGCTGGTTGAGCGCATTCGCGGCGAGTCCGACGAGGAGCGCCCCGGAGGGGCGCCTGGTCGCAACGAGGCCGACCAGCGGGATGCCGACGAGCTTGAGCACACCGGTCGTCGGTCCCGTGCGGAGATGGCCGGCAAGACCCCGCTCGGGCCCGCTGTAGAGGTCGTCGGCCATTCCCAGCGCGGCGACGGCCGCAACACGCGGCTCGAGCGCGCCGACCACCCAGCCCGCGAGCGGGAGCCGCAGCCCGCGGTGGTTGACGCCGAGCGGACCGAAGCCGAGCACCACGTCGCGGAGCTGACGGGCCCGGTGCAGGAAGCCGCGGAGGTCGCGGCCCGTCGCGCGGTGGCGAAGCGGCAGCTCCACTTCCTCGACGGTCAGCCCTGCCTCGAGGGCGTCGAGAGTCATGCGCGCATCGCAGCCGAAGCCGCCCGCCGGCGGAAAGCAACGGCGGCGGGCGGCCGCCGAGAGCGCGCGCTGTCCCGAGAGCGGCTCGCGCAGCTCGCGACCAGCGGCGAGCCGCAGCAACTCGCGGGCGGTCCGCTTGACGATCCCGAACCCCCCTCCCTCCCGCTCCGAGAACGCCGCGATCGCGAGGTCGGCCTTGCTCTCCACCAACGGGCCTAGGTCGCCGGTGAGATCGGCGTCGCAGAGCAGCAGACGGCCGGGAGCCGCAGCCCGCTCACCGAGCGCGAGCGCCTGTCCTTTGCCGCGACGCGGGAGCCGCACGACCCGTGCACCCGCCGCCTCGGCCGCCTCGGCGGTGCCGTCGCACGACCCGTCGTCGGTGACGATCACCTCAGCGGCCGGGAAGTCGCGGCGCAGCGCGGCCACGGTTGCGGTCATTCGCTTCTCCTCGTCGCGGGCGGCGACGAGGATGGTGAGTGGCTCAGCCACCCGCCGCGACGAGGGGGATCGGCGGCAGGACGCCGTCCTCGGCCGTCTTCCTCACGCCGTATTGCCCCGGAGCCGCCCCGGCGAGCAGCAGGACGAGCGTCAGCCGGCCGGCTTCGGTGTCGATGTTGTCGACGGTCGAGAGGTCCTGCTTGGCGAAGGTGGTGACCGCGGACGGGCCGCGCTGGCTGCGCTCGACGCCGATCGCAGGCACTCCGACCGAGTGGATCCCGGCGTAGAAGCCGGCAAGGAAGCGAGCGGTTGCGCCGGCCTGCGGCGGAACGGTCCTCGCGATCACGATGCCGTCCACGGCCGGGGCGTCGTTGCCGGAGCGCTCGTCGAGCAGCTCGTCCGAGAGCAACTTCCAGAGGACGCTGTCCCCACCGGCGACGAGGTCCTCGCCCAGCCGGCGCCCGAGGTCGCCGATCCGCTGCCTGGTTGCAAGCGAAGCCAGCGCAGGCCGCCCCGACAGCGCGCGGCGCAGTGCGGCCGGGTCGATCGGCAGCTTGAGCGCCCGCGTGCGGAGAGGAGCCGCGCCGCCGGCGTCCTCGAGCGCCTGCTCGACAAGTGAGCGCGTCCGTCCGTCCTCGGGGCCTGCGAAAACGAGCGCGACCCGCAGTCCGGACATGCGGCCGTCCATCAGCGCCGGATACGCGTCCTTCACGAACGTCTGCGCCGCCCGCTGCGAGCGCGCAAGCCCATCGGCGCGCCGGGTCGAAGAGTCGAGCTGCCCCTGCAGGCGGGCGATCTTCTCGTTCAGGAGCTTGCGCTCGCTGTCGGAGACGAATCCCTTTCCCGAGATCCCGACTCCGACGAGGATGCCGATGATGAGGGCAAGGAAGACGGCCGCCAGCGAGGCGACGTGGTAGCGGAGATCGAACATAGACGATTGCCAGGCTTGGCCAGTCAATCATCTAGCAGGAAACAGCTAGGAGGGCTTGGCGGAACGTTGCCCATCGCAGCCCGGCGGCACAGACCACGTTTCGCCAAGCCCTCCTGGGCGATCGACCGCCAGGTCAATCGCCTAGGGCTGCCGCAGTCTGGCACAGGGCGTAGAGGCGGTTCACCGCTCTCCGGGCGAGCGTGCGCCGGTAGGCGATCAGCCACGGTCCCTCGACCGTGACCGTCGCCAGAGTGCGCTCCGGCGCGGCCGCCTCGAGCTCCACGCGGACGTCCAGCCGTTCGTTCACGAGCTGGAAGGCGAACAGCCGCGGCGGGTCGGCCGCGGTGACGAGGAGCGTCCCCATCCCTTCCGGGCGGCGGAAGAGCGTGGGCTCGGTGCCGCGGACGATCTGCCAGCGACCCCCGGCCGCGGCGCCCCGACGATCGGGCTGGACGCCCGAGAACCCCGGCCACCAGTCCGCCAGGTGGTACGGCTCGGCGAGGAATCCCCAGACCTCTGGACGAGGCGAGAGCAGCTCGCGGGAGGCGGTCATCCTCATGCGCCGCTCCGGCGAAGCCGGTTCAGCCCAGGCCGAGCCAGTCGCGGAGGCGCAGCACGATCAGCTCGATCACGTGGCGGACGCTCGGCGACGCCGCGACGGCGACGACGATCGCGCCAAGCCCGGTCGCTCCCAGCGCCGCCAGGGGCCAGAGGCCGACCCGCCGGGAGACGAGCCGCGAGACGCCCTTCGCGTCGACGAGGATCTCCCCGACGCGCAGCCGGGTCAGGAAGGTGGAGGACATCCCGTCCCGGTTCCGCTCGAGGAACTCGATCAGGTTGAAGTGGGTTCCGACCGCGACGATCAGCTCGGCGCCCTTCTCGTAGGCGAGCATGAGCGCGACGTCCTCGCTGATCCCCATCGCCGGCACGACCTGGTACGGGAGCCCCGACGCCTGGGCCCTTGTCGCGCCCGGCGCGTCGCCGTTTCCGCGGTACGCGTGGACCAGAAGCTCGGCCCCGCTCGCGAGCGCCGTGTCCGACACCGAGTCCATGTCGCCGACGATCACGTCCGGCCGGTAGCCGGCTTCGATCAGCGCGTCTGCTCCGCCGTCCACGCCGACGAGCACCGGCTTGAAGTCCCGGATGTACGGCCGCACGATGCGCAGGTCCCGCTTGTGGCCGGGCCCGCGGGCGACGATCAGGGCGTGCCGGTCGCGGAAGCGCGTCTGCAGCACCGGGAAGTCGATCCCCTCCGCGAGGAGGCTTCCCTCGGCTTTCAAGTGTTGAAGCGTGTTCTCCGCGAACTCCGACAGAGACTCCGTCACCCGGCCGCGCTGCTCAGCGAGGGCCTGCTCGAGCTCGCGCGGCTCGCGCGCCCGGCCGCGCACAAGACAGGTGCCGTTGCGGAAGACGCTCGCGCCGCGGACGGTCAGCTGCTCGCCGTCGGAGACCTCGTCGAAGAGTGGTGCCCCCGGGACGTCGATCAGGGTGACGCCGCCGCGGACGAGCAGTAGCGGGCCCGGGTTCGGAAACCGGCCCGACAGCGACTCGGCCACGTTCACGACGACCCGGACGCCCGTCTCGAGCAACTCCTCGGCGGTGACGCGATCGAGGTCGGTGTGGTCGACGATCGCCACGTCGCCGTCGCCGAGCCGGTGGACGAGTCGTTTCGTCCGGCGGTCGAGCCTGGCAGTGCCGGTGAACTCGATCAGAGGAGCGCGGCCTTTCACGCTACGCGTGAAAGGCCTAGAACTGGTTGCGGCTCGAGCTTTCAATCTCTCCCCTAGCCATTCTCGCCCTCGGCGAGAATCGCGAGAAACTCTCGGCCGCCCAGCATACGCTCGAGCTCCTCCCTGCGCTCGTCGGGGGTCAGCTCCTGGATACGCGTGTGTGTCGGATCGCCCGGGATCTTCTCGACGCGGAAGTGGCACTCGGCGCGGTTCGCGATCTGCGGAAGATGGGTGATGGTCACCACCTGGGCGCGCCCCGCCAGCCTCGCCAGCGTGTCCGCCACGCCGTGGGCGGTCGTGCCGCCGATGCCCGCGTCGATCTCGTCGAAGACCATCGTCTCGCCCCCGCCGACCGCGGCGATCGCCAGTGCGATCCGGGAGAGCTCGCCGCCCGACGCGGTCTCGGCGACCGGGGCGAACGGCAGCCCTCGGTTCGGCCGGATCAGGAAGACGGCCTCGTCGGCGCCCGTGGCGCCCGGCTCGCGCTCGCGCAGCTCGACCTGGAACTCGCCCTCTTCCATCCCGATCCCGTTCAGCTCGGCGGCGACGGCCTCCGCGAACGGCCCGGCGGCGGCCTCCCGCGCCTTCCTCAGGGCGGCCGCCAACTCCCCTGCGCGGGCCTCGGCCCGAGCCAGCGCCTCCTCGGCGGCGGCGGCAGGGTCGAAGCCCTCCTCCAGATCGTCCAGCTCGGACCGTGCCTCGGCCGCGCGGGCCAGCAGCTCCTCGTAGGACGCGCAGCGGAAGCGGCGTCGCGCCTCGGCGATCCGGTCGAGCTCGGCCTCGACCTGTTCGAGGCGACCGGGATCGGCTTCGAGCACCGTCAGGAACGATCGCAGCGCGCTCGCTGCCTCGCGCAGCCGCAGCTCGGCGTCGCGTAACTCATCGCCGGCCTTCTGGAGCTCGGGGGCCAGCCGCTCGACGGGCGCCAGCGAGCGCTCCGCCGCCGCCGTCAAACCGGCGGCTCCCTCTCCCTCTTCGGGGTCGAGCGACTCCGCCGCGGCAGCCGCGCCGTCCACGAGCTCGGTCAGGTGCCGCAGCCGCTCCCGCTCCTCCCGTAGGACGTCCTCGCCGCCGGGATCCATGCCCTCGGTGTCCTCGACCAGGGCGCGCAGCTCGGCCAGCCGTGCCTCCGCGGCGGCGGCGCCGCGTGTCACCTCCTCGTGCCGCTTCCGGGCCGCGCCGAGCTCGCGCCACGCGAGACGCGCCTCCGCCCGGCTGCGCAGCTGCTCCTCACCGCTGAAGGAATCGAGCACCGCGAGCTGGTATGCAGGCCGCGCCAGGCGACGCTGCTCGAACTGTCCGGACATCGCCAGCAACCGCTCGCCGAGCGCGGCAACGTCCTCGCGAGCAGCGCTGCGGCCCCATGCGTAGGCGCGAGTCCGCCCTTCGGCCCCGATCCGGCGCGCGAGGACGACGCCCTCCTCGTCGTCGGGCCGCAGCTCGAGCAGCGACTCGAATGCCTCCTCCTCGAGTAGCCCGGCCGGCAGGTCGAACTCGGCTTCCACGTAGGCGTCGGCGCCCCCGGGCCCGACGTATGAGGCATCGCCCTTCGCGCCGAGCAGCAACCCAATCGCCTGGGCCAGGATCGTCTTCCCTGCGCCGGTCTCCCCCGTGATCACGTTCAGCCCGGGAGTGAACGACAGCTCTGCCTCCCGGATCAGGACGAGGTTCTCGATACGTAGGCTACGAAGCAAAGATATCCCGGTAGCGGTGGAAAAAGGTCATCTCGGGCAGCAGGGCGAGCAGTCCCCGCCTGTCGCCGAGCCGCACCCGTGCCTCCCGCCCCTCGCCCAGCTCGCCGATCGGGACCCCGTCCGCGATCACCTTTGCGGCCAGGTTGTGCGTCTCGTTGCGGACGACGAGCTCAAGCCCTCGGGGCACGACGAGCGGGCGGGCATGGAGGGAATGGGGCGAGACGAAGGTGACGGCCATGGCGTCGAGCCCCCAGACGAGCACCGGGCCGCCGCTCGACAGGTTGTATGCCGTCGAGCCGGTCGAGGTCGCGCAGATGACCCCGTCGCACGGCTGGACACCGAGGTCCTCGCCGCCGACCGACCACGCGAGCTCGACCATCCGCCCGATCGCGGATGTGGCGCAGACGGTGTCGTTGACCGCAACCGCCTCTGTGCCGTCGACGTCGATCTCCAGCGTCGGCAGCTCGACGACCCGCCGCTCGCCTGCGAAGGCCCGCTTCAGCCCTTCCTCCATCGCGTCCGGCCCCATCGCCGAGAGAAAGCCCACGCGCCCGAAGTTGACGCCGATCACGGGCATCGCGGAGCCGAGGTACCTGTGCAGTGCGCGGAGCATCGTGCCGTCACCGCCGAGTACCACCGCGAGGTCTGCGTTGTCGCCCTCCACGATCTCGACCCCGGCCGCACCGCAGACCGCCTCGAGCCTGGCGACGGCTCCCGCGATCACATCGGGATCGCCGTGGCTGACGACGGCGATCCGGCGCACCGGCTCAGCCGACTGCGTCATCGATCCAACGGTCGAGGTCGTCGCTGAGCCGTGCTCCCGTTCGGTGGACGAGGTGGAGGAAGAGCTCACGGTTTCCTTTCGGGCCGGGCAGCCCCGAGTCTACGACGCCGACGGTCTCCGCATCCCAATCGAGAGCCGCTTCTGCCACCTCTCGCAACACTCTCGCACGAGTCTCGTTCGATGTGACCACGCCGCCGCGGCCGACGGCCTCACGTCCCGCCTCGAACTGGGGCTTGACGAGCACGACCGCCTCCCATCCGGCGGCGGCCAACCGGAGCGCCGGCGGCAACGCCTTCCGCAGGGAGATGAAGGAGACATCGCAGACGATGAGCCGCGGCCGGAACGGGAGCTCCGTGAGCTCCCGGGCGTTTGTTCGCTCGAGGACGGTCACGCGTGGGTCGGCCCGCAGCCGGGGGTGCAGCTGGCCGTAGCCGACGTCGAGGGCGATCACGCGTGCCGCCCCACGCTGCAGGAGGACGTCGGTGAACCCACCCGTCGACGCCCCGACGTCGAGGCAGTCCAGCCCCGACGGGTCGACGCCGAGCGCATCGAGCGCGTGCGCGAGCTTTTCGCCCCCGCGCGAGACGAATCGCGGCCCACGCTCGACGACGAGCTCCGACGACTCCTCGACCTGCTCGCCGGCCTTCGAGTGGCCGGGGACGAGGCCGGCGAGGATCAGCGCCTGAGCCTGAGCACGGCTCTCCGCGAGCCCGCGCTCCACGAGCACGACGTCGAGGCGCTTCTTCACCCGCGCGAGAGGAGGGCTTGGCGGAACATGGTCTGTGCCGTCGGGCCGCGCTGAGCGCCGCGCTGCGGCGTCCTCAGTCGCCCCGATAGTGGTGACTATCGGGGCTCCCTGCGTCCTTGCATCACGACGCCCATCGCACCCCGACGACGAGCAACGTTCCACCAAGCCCTCCTAGGTCGTGCGGACGGCGAGGTCGGCGACTATGTCCGCGAGCACAGACGTGTCGAAGGGGATCTCCACGAGGCGGGACCGGGTGCGCTCGGCGGCCTCGTCCGCCAGCGCACGTGCCCGTTCGGGTCCGTGCGCAAGGACGTAGCCGTCACTGTCGAGGATGTCGTCCACGATCTGGAAGAGCAGCCCCAGCTCGTCGCCGAAGGCGCGCCACGGGACCTGCTCCTGGGTGGGCAGGTCCACCGCCCAGAGCGGCATTGCCACGGACGCGTAGAAGAGGCAGCCCGTCTTCAGCCGGTGGACGACCTCGATGTCTGCGTCCGGCTCCATGGTGTCGAGGTACTGGCCGCCGATCATCCCGAGGGTCGCCTCCGCGAGCTCGCGCGCTACGTGCGGGGTCGGGTACTCGCACGCGAGCCGGAAGGCCTCGGCGAGGAGCGCGTCGCCGGCGAGTACCGCCTTGCCCTCGCCGTACGCCGCCCAGACGCTTGGCTTGCCCCGCCGCTCCTCGTCGCCGTCGAGCGCCGGCAGGTCGTCGTGGACGAGGGAGAAGTTGTGCACGAGCTCGATCGCGAGCGCGGCGGGCATCACCTGCTCCGGCGGAGCCTCGAGTGCCTCGCCGACGGCCAGCGAGATCACCGGCCGGATGCGCTTGCCCCCCATCTCGACCAGCGCGTACCGGGCCGACTCGCGCTGGCCCGCGAGCTGCGGCCACAGCTGGACCTGCTCGAGCGCCTCCTCGACGAGTGCCCGCAGCTCGTCAGCCGCGTGCATCGGCTTCCCGCTTCTCATGGTCGACCGCCTCCAGCAGCTCCTTCGCCGCCACCTCGACCTCGGTCAGGAGCTCGATCGCCTGCTCCAGGTCGGTGCACGCCTCGACCTGCTGACGCAGCTCCTCGAGCCGGGCGACCTTCTCTTCGATTGTCACGCTACGAGCCGGCCGGCGTCCTCGGACGCATACCGCTTGGCGAGTGAGACTGCCTCGTCGATCGCCACCTCGAGGGGGACCGTACCTTCCTGGAGCTCGTGGACGCCAATCCGCAGGACGTTCCGCTCGACTGTGCCGAGCTGCTTCGCCGGCCAGTCGCCGGATACCTTCGAGATGCGCTCGTCGAGCTCGGGGGCGTGCGCGGCAACGGCCTCCGCCAGCCCCAATGCGAACTCGTCCACCTCACCCTCGTAGTTCATCCCGAGCGGCTGGCCGGTCAGGTCCCACTGGTAGAGGAGGAAGAACGCGGTGCGGCGGGCAGCCCGTCGGGAGAGCGTCACGGGCTGTGGTCGTCGAGATAGGAGGTCGTGTACTCGCCGCTTATGAAGGCATCGCTCTCGAGCACGCTCCGGGCGAAATCGCAGGTGGTCGCGATGCCTTCGACCTCGAGCTCCCCCAGCGCCCGCAGCCCGCGTGCGATCGCGGACGGCCGGTCGGCGTTCCAGACGATCAGCTTGGCGACGAGCGAGTCGTAGTGCGGCGAGACCGTCGTGCCGGCCTCGACGTGCGTGTCCAGCCGGACACCCGGTCCGCCTGGCACGCGAAATCGCTCGATGCGGCCCGGTGTCGGCGTGAAGCCTTGTGCAGGGTCCTCCGCATTGATCCGGATCTCGATCGCATGGCCCGTGCGCGGCGCCCGCCCGGTCAGGCTCAGCGGCTCGCCCGCCGCGATCCGCAGCTGCTCGCGAACGAGGTCGATCCCGGTGACGAGCTCGGAGACGGGGTGCTCGACCTGGAGCCGGGCGTTCAGCTCGATGAAGTAGAAAGCGCCGTCGGAGCCGAGCAGGAACTCGAGCGTGCCGGCGTTCGTGTAGCCCGTCGCCAGGCAGGCGCGCTCGGCGGCCTCCTCCATCGCCTCCCGCGTCTGCGGGGTCAGCGCCGGCGAGGGCGACTCCTCGATCAGCTTCTGGTGACGTCGCTGGATCGAGCACTCGCGCTCGCCCAGTGTGAGCACACCTCCCTGGCCGTCAGCGAGCACCTGGACCTCGACGTGGCGCGCGGGGACGAGCGCCTTCTCGACATAGAGGCTGCCGTCGCCGAATGCGGCATCGGCTTCGGCCGACGCGGTCGCGAAGGCAGAGTCGAGCTCGTCCGGGGACGAGACGAGCCGCATCCCCCGCCCCCCGCCGCCGGCAGCCGCTTTGAGCAGGATCGGAAAGCCGACCCCGGGTGCGAGCTCGCGTGCCTGCGCCAGCGTGGTCGCGCTCTCGGTGCCGGGCACGAGTGGCACGCCCGCTTCGCGCATCGCCGCCTTCGCCTGGACCTTGTCCCCCATCCGCGCCATCACCTCGGCCGGAGGTCCGACGAAGACGAGGTCGTTCTCCAGGCAGGCTCTCACGAACGCGGGACGCTCCGCGAGGAAGCCGTAGCCCGGGTGGACGGCCTCGCAGCCGGTCGTCTCGGCCGCCGCCACGATAGAGGCCACGTTCAGGTAGCTCTCCGCCGCCGAGGGAGGCCCGATGCAGACGGCCCGGTCGGCGAGCTGGACGTGGAGCGCGTCGCGATCGGCGGTCGAGTAGACGGCGACCGCCTCGATCCCCAGCTCGCGCAGGGCGCGGATCACGCGGACGGCAATCTCGCCGCGGTTCGCGACCAGTACTCGTCTGAACACGTTTATAGGCCTGCGGGGCGACCGTTGACGGGCTCCAGCTCGAACAGGAGCTGCCCGTATTCGACCGGCTGCGCGTTCTCGGCGTGGATCCGGCGGACGATGCCGTCCTGCTCGGCCTTCACCTCGTTCATCAGCTTCATCGCCTCGAGGATGCAGAGCGTCTGCCCGCTTCCGATCGGGTCGCCCTCCTGGACGAAGGGCGGCGCGCCGGCCGAGGGTGCCCGATAGAAGGTTCCGACCATCGGCGCCTCGACCCGGATCACGCCCGGCTCGGCGGGGGGCGCGGCCGGCGAGGCTGCGTTCGTCTCCTCCTCGACGACCGCCGGAACGGGGCCGGGCAGCCCCTCTGCCGGCTCGGCCGTTCGGCGGACCGTCACCCGGAAGCCCGGGTCTTCGATCGTCACCTCGGCGACGCCGGACTCCTGGACGATGCGCACGATCTCGCGGATCCGCTCCGCACGCGGCGCATCGACGCCCCCGGACTCCAGCGAGCCACCCTGGCCTCGCGCCCGGATCGTCTCGAGCAGCGGCTCGGCGTCCTCGCCGAAGAGCGCCAGCAACAGCAGCTCCTCCTCGCTCGAGGCGATGCTCTCGTAGCGCTTTCGAAGCTCGTCGAGATCCACGTCCGGCGTCGGCGGCGCGCCGTCCGAGACGAGCTCGACGGCCCGTTGCACGCTCGGTGAGATGTCGGCGGGCGGATTCCCGTACCTGCCCCCGAACAGGTCGCGCAGCTCGTCGACGACGGTCTGATAGCGCTCGGCCGCGAGCACGTGCAGCAATGCCTGGGAGGCGAGCACCTGCCCGATCGGAGCTGCCAGAGGCGGCCAACCCGCCTCGGAGCGGATTACGTTCAACTCCTCGATCACCTCGTCGAGCCGGTCGCCTGCGGAGTGGGCGCGGAGGTGGACGTCGAGGGCGGCGACCAGGCCGGCCGGGAGGCTGTGCTGAGCGGCGCGGGTCGCGATCCTCGGGGCGAGCGGCGTCACGGGCTGGTCGCTGATGTGCTCGTCGACCAGGTCAGAGGCGAGCCAGAGAGCGTCGACGTTCACACCGGAGCCAAGCCCGAGCCCCTCGAGCACGTCCGCCGTCGCTTCTCCGGCAGCCCGGTGCAGGACGAGCGCGACCGGGTACACCGCGCACGCGATCAGGTCTGCCCCGGCGCGGGCGGCTTCGATCGCCGCTGCGAGGGCGCTTCCGCCCGCTCCCTGGCAGTAGAGCCCGACCGGGAGCCCGCTCGCCTCCCGGATCGCCTCGACCAGCTCACGCACCCGATGCGGCTCCAGCGACCCGGACGGATCGTGCAGGAGGACGCGGGCGGCACCGAGCTCGGGCAGCCGCCGGGCCTGCACGACGAGCGCGTCGGCTTCCCCGGACGGGCCGGGGCTGTAGACGAGACCTGCGTCGAGCTCGCGCTCGGCAGCGGTGATCGCCTCGCTCGCCTCCTTGAGGTTCGAGACGTCGTTCAACGGGTCGTGCAGCCGGAAGACGTCGATGCCGCTCTCCGCCGCCGAGGCGACGAACCTGCGGACGAAATCCCCACCGACCGGCCGCGAGCCGACGAGGAAGCGCCCGCGGAGCGCGAGCGCGAGCGGGGTCTTCGTGCGTGCCCGCAACGCCCGGATCCGCTCCCACGGGCTCTCGACGCCGCGTTTCACGGCCGATTCGAAGCAACCTCCGCCCGAGACCTCGAGGTAGGCGAAGCCCGCCGAGTCGAGAATCTCGGCGAGTCGCAGCTGCTCCGCGGTCGGCATGACGCCGGCAAGGGGCTCCTGGCCAAGCAGCCGGATGGTCGTGTCGACGAGCGCCGGCATCGGTAAGGGAGCCTATCGCCGCTTGCTAGAGTCGAGCCGCCCATGCGCTCGCTCGTCACACTCGTCGTCGCTCTCGTACTCGCCGGCACCGCGGTCGCCGGCGGTCCGCGGATCGTCGGCGTCGGCGAGCAGAAAGACGGCGAGGATACGAAGGCGCACGTGGGCGACACGCTCGTCGTCACGCTCGGAGCGAACAAGTCGACGGGCTACTCGTGGAAGGTCGCAGCCGTCAACCGCGCCGTGTTGCGCCTGCACACGTCCGGATACGTCCCGGCCGCGCGTCCCCCGCTCGTCCCGGGCGCCAGCGGCATCGCGGTCATCGTCTTCAAGGTGGTCGCCCGCGGGAAGACCGTGCTGAAGCTCAACTACGTCAGCGCGGGGAGCCCCAAGAAGGTCAGCAAGACCTTCTCGATCACGATCAACGTCGTCGCCCCCGGCGTCTAAGCGCGTTGGCCGATCAGGCCTAGCGCGGCGACGAGCTTCTCGCCAAGCTCATCGAGCAGATGCAGCTCAAAGCCGCCGGCGTGTTCGTCGATCAGTTCACGCCGGTGCGCGAGTTGGATTACGCACGGCATCGCATCGAGCTTCTCGTCAGCTCACCCGCGATCGGAAGGCGGCTCGGCTCCGTGGAGAAGGAGCCGTTCACGGTCGATTGGATCGAGCGGTCGATCAAGTCGGGCGATGTCTTCTACGACATCGGCGCGAACGTCGGCCCCTACTCCCTGATCGCGGCCAAGGCAACCGACAACGGCGCCCGCGTCTACGCCTTCGAGCCATCAGCCCCGTCCTTCCACGACCTGGCCCGGAACGTCCTGCTGAACGGCTGCGCGGAGAGCATCGTTCCTCTCCCACTCGCGCTCTGGTCGGAGAGCCGGCTGCTCTCCTTCACGTACCACTCACTCGTTCCCGGGGCGTCCACGCATCGCGTCAGCAGCGACCTGCGCTTGCAGAGACCGCTGACGGCGAGCACCATCGGTGTCCGCCTCGACGATCTGGTCGGGCGCTTCGGCCCTACGCGTGCCGACCCACGCCGAGATCGACGTCGACGGGTACGAGCTCGAGGTGCTGCGCGGCGCCACGCAGACGCTCGCACGCCCAGAGTGGCGGTCGATCATCGTCGAGCTCGACCGGAAGGACACGGACCGGAACCGCGCCGTCTTGGCGCTGCTCGCGGACGCCGGATTCGACTCCGGGGGGCCGCCAGGAGCACACACCGACCCGGCGCTACCCGAACCCGGAAAAGCGTCGGGACGTCTACTGGATCTTCAGGCGACGGGTGAGCCAGCGCTCGGCAGCGTGACCGCCCGGCGCGACCCCTAGATCCGCTCAGCAGCGCCGACGATCAGCGGGCGCACGATCGGGGGCGCCTTGGGAAGGCGATCGTGCTCGATTTCTGCGATCGAGAACCCCGCGCCCTCGATGTTTTCGAGCGTCCGGCGGTTGCAGTTGCAGCCGTGGCCGACCCGCTTCTGGATGCCGTTGAGCCGGTCCTGCCAGCGGCCGAGCTTGGCACTGTCCGATCGGACGTGCTCGACGAACAGCAGCTGCCCTTCGGCTTTGAGCACGCGATGGATCTCCGCGAGGGCGCGTTGAGGATCGTTGACCGTGCAGAGCACGAGCGTTGACACGACGAAGTCGAAACTCGCGTTTTCGAAGGGAAGCTGCTCAGCGGGCGCGCGCACAACGCGGGCAGGTACCGAAGAGTCCGCAAGCTTGCGCTCGAGCCTGCGCGCCATCGGTTCTTCCGGCTCGGTAATGACCACCTCCTCGACTTCGTTGCCGTAGTAGGGGAGGTTCGCGCCCGTGCCGCCGCCGACTTCGAGCACGCGCCCCCGGGCGCGTTCGAGCAGCTTCTTCCGATGATCGGCAAGTCCAGCTTTCTCGGTCCCGGCCATGAGCTTGTCGTAGCCGGCCGCAAACACTCTGCCCCACAAGCTCATGGAGCAACGGTAAGCGTCCCCACTGTCTAAGGCAAGCCGTTTCGGAGCCGGCAGATCAGGCCCTGGAGATGTAGCGCTTTTCGCGCGGGTCGACCTTGATCCGGTCGCCCGTGTTGACGAACAACGGCACCTGGACGACCGCGCCCGTGTCCAGCGTCGCCGCCTTCGTCACATTCGAGACCGTGTCACCCCGGATACCAGGCTCCGTTTCGGCGACCGTCAGCTCGACCGACGCCGGGAGCTGCACGCCCGCGGGCTTGCCGTCGACCATCAGCAGCTGGACTGTTCCCGACGGCTGGAGGAACTCGAGCGCGTCCGCCACGGAGGCGTGCGTGAGATGGAGCTGCTCGTAGTTCTCCTCGTCCATGAAGACGACGTCGTCGCCGGCGTCGTAGAGGTACTGCACGTTCTTGACCTCGGTGTGCACCCGCGGGAACTTTTCGCCGGCGCGGAACGTCCGGTCGACCACGGCACCCGACTCGAGCGCCTTCAGCTTGGTGCGCACGAACGCGCCGCCCTTGCCAGGCTTCACGTGCTGGAACTCGACGATGCGCCAGGGCGCCCCGTCGACCTCGATGTGCATCCCGTTCTTGAACTGGTTGGTGTTGACGATCTCCGCCACGGCCCGCCAATCTAGCGAACCGTCAGCAGCTCCTTCGGGAAGGACGTCAGGATCTCGGGGCCGTCCTCACCGATGATCACGAGGTCCTCGATCCGGATTCCGCCCAGGCCAGGGTGGTAGATGCCGGGCTCGACCGAGCACACCCCATTGGCCGGGAGGACGTCGTCGCTCTCGGGCCGCAGGCGGGGCAGCTCGTGGATCTCGAGGCCGACGCCGTGGCCGAGGCCGTGCCCGAAGAGCTCGTCCAGGCCCTCCCCGGCGATCAGGTCGCGCGCGACGGCGTCCACTGCCCTGCCCGACGCTTCGGGGAGCACGGCGGCGAGCGCGGTCTGCTGCGCGTCCAGGCACACCTGGTAGGAGCGGGCGAGCTCGCCGGGCAGCTCGCCGGTTGCGAACGTCCTTGTGCAGTCGGAGCAGTAGCCCTCGAACCGTGCGGCCGCGTCCACGACCACAGTGGTGCCGGGTTCGATCGTCCGCTTGCCCGTGCTCGCGTGCGGCGAGGCGCCGTTCGCGCCTGCGGCGACGATCACCGGGAACGCGGGCCCATCTGCGCCGAGCTCGTGCATCTGCGACTCGAGCCACCAGGCGAGCGCGCGCTCCTCCCGTCCGGTGAACCGTTCCTCGGCCAGCCGGTCGAAGCACTCGTTCGTGATCGCCGCGGCCCGGCGGATCGCGTCGAGCTCGCCCGGCTCCTTCGCGGCTCGGACGTTCTCGAGCAGCTCCGACCGCGGCACGAGCTCGATTCCGGCCTCGTGCAGCGCCGCCCACGAGGCGTACGGCAACGTCTCAGCTTCGAACTCCACGCGGGGCGGCAGGTGCTTCGCCAGGCCCGCGAACAGGTTCCGGGAGACCGGGGTCACGTCGAGGCCGAGGAGCCGCGCCTTCTCCACGTACCGGAAGTCGGTGAACAGCCGAGCGCGGTCCGGCTCGACGAGGAGCGCAGCGTTCGAGGTGTCCAGGCCGGTCAGGTAGAGAACGTTGACCGGCTTCGTGACGAGGAGCGGCGCCGCGATCAGTGTGCGGACGCGCTCGAGGCGAGCATTCACCTCGTTGCCGCCAGGAACTCGAGCGCCTCCCGGTAGCCGTCAGGGCCCTTCCCGATCACGCGCTTCGCCGCCAGGTCGGCGATCACCGAGAAGCGGCGCCACTCCTCACGCTCGTTCACGTTCGAGAGATGCACCTCGACGACCGGAACGGAGAGCAGCTCGATCGCGTCGCGGATCGCGTAGCTGTAGTGGGTCCAGGCGGCCGGGTTGACAATCACGCCCTCTGCCGAGTCGAGCGCCTCGTGGCACCAGTCCACGAACTGGCCCTCGTGGTTCGTCTGCCGGCAGCGGACGCGGACATCGAGCTCCCTGCCCCACTCGTAGATGCGCGTCTCGAGCTCGTCGATCGTCAGGCCGCCGTACAGCTCCCGGTCTCGGCGCCCGAGGACATCGAGGTTCACGCCGTTCAGGACGTGGACGTTCACCGACGAGACCTTACTCGGCGATCAGCGCGTCGAGAGCGGCGCGAACGTCGGCCTCGGGCATCTCTTGGTCGACGTAAACATGGTCGTCCCGCAGGAGAACAAGCCGCAGGCGGCCCTTCTTGTCGCGAAGCAATGCTTCCCAGGCGCGAGCGCGGTCGACGCGCACCGGCTCCGGCGCGAGCGTCTCCTCGACCGGGGCGGTGTCGCGACCCGAGAGCCTGAGCGCCGCGAGCAGGCCGAGTGCGACCGCGCGTCCGTGCGAGAGCTCATACCCCGACGCAGCTTCGAGCGCGTGGCCGAACGTATGGCCAAGGTTGAGCGCACGGCGTGCGCCCTGGTCGTACGGGTCGGCGAGGCACAAGGCGGCCTTGTACGCCGCGCAACGGCGAACTAGCTCTGGGTCGGGAAGCTCCCACAGCGGCTCACCGGCAAGCAGCCCGGTCTTGACGACCTCGGCGAGGCCGTTCCGCCGCTCCTCCTCCGGCAGGGTCGTAAGCAGCGCCGGGTCGATCACCGTGCGCACAGGCCAGTGAAAGGCGCCGACCAGGTTCTTCGCTTCCGGGAGATCGATCGCCGTCTTGCCACCGACCGCCGCGTCCACCTGACCGACGAGACTCGTGGGCACGGCGACCCAGTCGACCCCACGCATGTAGGTCGCGGCCGCGAAGCCGGCGAGATCCGTCGTTGTTCCCCCGCCAAGGGCGACGATTGTGCCCCCGCGGTCCAGACGTAGCGAGCGCCAGAGTCCCTCCAACTCGGCCGAGGACTTGCCCGTGACCTCATGTGTCGAGACCAGGCGCTTGCCGAGCGCAAGCTGTGCGTCGGCGCCGTGGATGCCCGCCACATGGCGATCTGTAACGAGCGCTACCGGGCCTTCGCCCGGGATGAGATCGGCGAGCCGGTCGAGAAGTCCTAGACCGACATGGACGCCGGCGGCTGCGAGCACCGCGTCGTCGAGATCCCGCGGCTTGAAGTCAGCGACCTCTTCGTAGAGCGGACGCCGCTTGTCGTAGAGCCGCCGGAAGTCGCGCTCGCTGCCGGCGTGAGGCCTATCGCTGCCCCGGGTGCGATCCCAGGCGGTCTCGACGTCGACGTCCAGCCAGAGCGTGATCGCATACTCCTTGAGAAGACTGCGAACGTCCTCGGACTCGACCGCGCCCCCGCCGAGGGAGACGAGGTAGTTGGGGTTAGCGAGAATGACGGCAGCCCTGGCTTCGTGTTTGCGGAACCCCGCCTCTCCCTCACGCTGGAAGATTTCGGGGATCCGCAAGCCGACGGTTTCCTCGATTTCGGCGTCCAGATCGGTTGCCACCCACCCGAGCCGCTCGGCGAGCTCCTGGGCCAGGGTGGACTTCCCGGCGCCCATGAAGCCGACAATGGCGACGCTCTTACCTAGCGCGGTTGCCAATCGATGCGCTCGCAGTACGCGTTGTAGGCGCCAACGAAGTCTCCGACCGCGTCGCCGCCGAACTTCTCGCGTGCCGCGCGGGCCAGCTCGAACGCGACCGACGCCTCGGCGACCACCGCCAGCGCCTCGACGGCAGCGGTGTCGCTGCGCTCGACGAGCGCCTCCGCAGGCTGCCCGGTCTCCAGGTCGACGGACTGGAGCGGCTGCATCAGCGTCGGCAGGGGCTTCATCGCCGCCCGCACGACGATCTCCTCGCCGTTGGACACCCCGGCCTCGATCCCGCCGGCGCGGTTCGTCTCGCGGTAGAGGCCGCGGTCGTCGCGGTGGATCTCGTCGTGTGCCTGCGAGCCGCGCAGCTCAGCGAGCGCGAAGCCATCGCCGATCTCCACTCCCTTCACGGCCTGGATGCCCATCAACGCGGCCGCCAGGCGGGAGTCGAGTCGCGTGTCCCGCGAGGCGTACGAGCCGAGCCCGGGCGGGACTCCTCGCGCCCGCACCTCGACCACACCGCCGATCGTGTCGCGTGCCTTCCGCGCTTCGTCCACGCGGGCCTCCAGCCCCTCTCCGACCACCCAGCCCGCGACTTCGATTCCGATCTCCCGCAGCAGCGCCTTCGCCGCGCCCCCGGCTGCGACGATCGCAGCCGTGTGCCTCGCGCTCGCGCGCTCAAGCGCGTCCCGGACGTCGGCGAGCCCGTACTTGAGTGCACCGGCGAGGTCGGCGCCTCGCCTTCGGGCGGCCAGGGGCTCATTCCCCACGCCCAGTTCTCGTGGTCGCGGTTGCGGACGACGAGCGCGAGCGGCGAGCCGAGCGTGCGCCCATGCCGCAGGCCGGCGAGCACCTCCACCTCGTCGGTCTCGATCTTCTGCCGCGGGCTGCGCCCGTAGCCCTGCTGCCGGCGGCGGAGGTCCTCGTCGATCGCCGCCTGGTCGAGGACCAAGCCGGCGGGGAGGCCGCTGACGATCGCGACCAGCGCGGGGCCGTGGGACTCGCCGGCCGTGACCAGCTCGAGGCTCATGGCCGCAAGCCTACGGCGGCGCGCATCACCTCGACGGGCGCGGCCATCCCCGTCCACAGCTCGAACGAGGCCGCGCCCTGCGCGACGAGCACCTCGAGGCCCGTGACGACGGTCGCGCCCGCCTCGCGGGCCGCCCGCGCGGTCGCCGTCTCCGGGTACGGCAGGTCGACCAGTGCCTGTCCCTGGGTCATGGCCGCGAGGGCCTCGTCCCGCTCCGAGGTGGCGTTCACGACCAGGTCGGCGTCGCGGACGTCCGGCGGCCACTCCCCCCGGCGTGCGAAGACGCGCGCGTGCGGCAGCGCCGCGCGGAATGCGGCCGCCGCTCCGCCGTCGGTGTTCACCGAGGGAAGCTCGGTCTCGCAGATCCTCGCCGCCTCGAGCTTGTACGGCGCGGTCACGTTCGCCCCCGAGAAGCCGAGGGCTGCCAGCCCGCGTACTGCATCCTCGAGCCGCCCGTCCTCGACAGGCAGCGGCAGGTATGCCCAGTCGAGGCCGCGTGCGGCGAAGGCCGCGTTCTGCATCGCCGGCGAGAGCGAGCCCTCCACCGGCATGCCGATCAGCCCGACCAGCCGTGTGCCGCCGCTCAGCAGTTCGTCAGCCCCTTCCGCGTGTATGCGTCGAACTCGGCGATGCTCGCCGTGAAGAAGTGGCTGCGGCAGTCGGGCTTGCGGACGAAGTACAGGTAGTCCACCTTCGCCGGGTGCGCGGCGGCCTGCATCGAGGCAAGGCCCGGGTTCGCGATCGGCGTCGGCGGCAGCCCGCGGAACTTGCGCGTGTTGTAGGGCGAGTTGGAGGCGAGGTCCTGCTTCGTGATCGCCTCCGTCGGCGGGATCCCGAGCCCGTACCGGAGAGTCGCGTCAATGCCCAGCGGCATCCGCTGGCGCAGGCGGTTGTAGATCACGGCGGCGACGAGCGCCCGCTCCTTCGGGACGATCACCTCCTTCTCGATCATCGAGGCGATGATCAGCACGTCGTACGCGGTCAGGTTCTTCGAGTGCGCATAGCCGAGCTTGACCTTGCCCCAGTTGAGCCGGAAGGCGCCGAGTTGCTTGCGGACGAGCCGTGCGGCCGGATCGGTCTCGAACAGGTCGTAGGTCGCGGGGAAGAGGGAGCCCTCCAGGTTCCGCGCCTTGCCGTCGCCGGCGAACCGCCCCGGCAGCGGCGAGGAGGCGGTCGCAGCCAGGTACCCGCGCGCCGTGATCGTCGGGCTGACGGCGCCTGCTCGCTCGGCCATCTGCGCTCGCGTGAAGCCTTCGGGGAAGAGAACCTGGATCACCTTCGGCGGCCCGACCGTCGTCGGTGGCGCGGCCTTGTCGTCGCCCCCCAGCGCGGTCCAGGCAGCCCAGCCGGCGACCCCGAGTGCGGCGCCGACCACGATCAGAGCCACCACCCGCCGGCGGTAGACCTGGTCGCGGGTCGGGCCTCTCAGCTCCGGCGGCTCGACCACTCGAGGTAGCTGGACAGAAGGTGCGCAGCCGCGCGGGCGTCTTCTCCGGCACCCGGTCCGGCGAGGGTCGTCGTGAACCGTTCGTCGAAGGTCTCCACGGGAACCTCGACGGCCGCCCGAAGCCCCTCGACGAAGCGCTCGGTCTCGGCGGCCTGTTCCCCTCGGGTACCGCGCAGCGTCAGCGGCAGGCCGACCACGACGCGCTCTGCCTCTTCGTCCCGGACGAGCTCGCTGAGCCGAGCCAGGCCCGCCTCGCTCGCGGCACGCTCGACCACGCAGAGCGGGCGGGCGACCGTGCCCGTCGGGTCGGAGACCGCGACGCCGGTGCGGGCCGAGCCGTAGTCGACCGCCAGCACCTTCACGCGAGCGCGGCGGTGATCAGCCGCTCTGCCTCAGCGAGTGCCTCGGGCAGCTTCGCGGGCTCGGTGCCCCCCGCGCGCGCCATCGTCGGCCGGCCGCCGCCGCCTCCCCCGACGATCGCGGCCGCCGCCTTGACGACGTCCGAGGCGGAGACCTTCTCGGCCACGGCCTCGTCGAAGTTGGCGACGAGCTGCACCTTCCCGTCGTCCAGGGAGCCGAGGACAACCGCGGCCGGGGCGTTCCTCTGTTTGTACCGGTCGGAGAGATCGAGGAGCGCGTCGCCCTCGTACCCCTCGACCGGCTGCGCAATCACGTTCACTCCGTTCACGACCTTGATCTCCGGGTCCGGCAGCTCGGCGACGATCGCGGCGACCGGCTTCCTGGAGTCCTTGCGGAGCCGCGTGAGCTCGGCCCGCAGCTCTCCGGCCTCTTCCGCCTGCGCGTGGAGGTACGCGAACGCATCGCCGGCCGTGATCGCCTCGATACGCCGTACGCCCGAGCCGACCGAGCCCTCCGAGAGAACGACGAACGGGCCGATCTCCGCGGTCGAGCGGACGTGGGTGCCGCCGCACAGCTCGCGTGAGACGCCGTCGACCTCGACCACGCGCACCTCGTCGCCGTACTTCTCGCCGAAGAGCATCATCGCGCCCAGGTTCCGCGCCTGGTCGATCGGGACGATGAACGTACGGACCGGGTGGTTCTCGAAGATCGCTTCGTTGATCCGCTGCGCGACCGTCTGCCGCTCGTCGGCGGTGAGCGCCTGGGGATGCGTGAAGTCGAAGCGCAGCTTGTCGGGCCGGACTGCCGAGCCCGCCTGGTGGACGTGCTCGCCCAGCACCTCGCGCAGCGCCTGGTGCAGGAGATGCGTGGCCGTGTGGTTCGCCATCGTCGGAAAGCGCACTCGCCACGGAACGACGGCCCTCACCCTGTCCTCCGCCGCGAACCCCGAGCCTTCGAACAGGAGCGCCTGGTCGTCGTCGAGCCGGTAGGCGGCTCGTAGCACCGCGCGAGAGCCGTCCTCCGTACGAATCTCACCGGCGTCGCTGACCTGGCCCCCTCCTTCCGGATAGAAGGGGGACTCGTAGAGCTTGGCGAGGAAGAGCCCGTCGCCGAGCTCCTCCACGGCCCCGATCTGCGTCAGGGCCTCCGTCTTCTCCCAGCCGACGAACTCCGTCTTGAACCCGGCCGTGGCGGCGAACTCGGCCGCCTGCTGCACCTCCCCCTTGCCGCTCCCGGCCCGGGAGATCTCGCGGTGGCCTTCCATCAGCTGCCCGTACGCGTCCTCGTCGACGGCCAGCCCGCGCTCACGCGCGAGCTCGAGGGTCAGCTCGATCGGGAAGCCGTACGTCGCTTGGAGCGTGAAGGCGTCCTCGCCGCTGATCGCGCCGCGCTCCGCCGCCTCCGCGAAGAGCTTCATCCCGCGCTCGAGCGTCTCGGCGAAGCGCTCCTCCTCGGTCCCGAGCACACGCAGGATCTGGTCGCGGTGCTCGGCCAGCTCCGGGTACGCAGGCCCCATCTGCTCGATCACGGCGCCGGCGAGCCCGGGTACGAACGGCGTCTGCATCCCGATCCGCAGGCCGTGCTGGATCGCGCGTCGGACGATCCGGCGCAGGACATAGCCTCGCCCCTCGTTGGAGGGTGCAATGCCCTCGCTGACGAGGAAGGTCATCCCCCGGCCGTGATCGGCGAGCACCCGGTGCGCCTTGGTCGCGTCGACGGAGTCGCCGTACGCGATCCCGGACTCGGCCTCGATCCAGCCCATGATCTGCTGATAGCCGTCGGTGTCGTAGACCGACGGGACGTTCTGGATCACGCGTGCCATGCGCTCGAGCCCCATGCCGGTGTCGATGTTCTGGTGCGGAAGCGGCGTCAGCGTGCTGTCCGGGTGGAGCTCGTACGACATGAAGACGAGGTTCCAGACCTCGAGAAAGCGCTCGCATTGCGAGCAGCCGGGGAGACAGCCCGCCGCGCAGCCGACCTCCTCGCCCCAGTCGTAGTAGATCTCGGAGTCGGGACCGCACGGCCCGGGGCCGCCGACCGACCAGAAGTTCTCGGATGAAGGGAGCGGCACGATCCGCTCGGGCGGCATGCCGATCTTCTCCCAGAGATCGATCGCGTCCTGATCGGGCCCAAGCTTCAGGTCGGGATCGCCCGCGTGGACGCTGACCCAGATCCGGTCCCACTCCACCTTCAGTCGCTCGCGCAGGAACTCGGTCGCGAATTCGATCGCGCCCTCCTTGAAGTACTGGCCGAACGAGAAGTTCCCGAGCATCTCGAAGAAGGTGAGGTGGTACGTGTCGAGGCCGACGTCGTCGATGTCCGGGGTCCGGAAGACCTTCTGGCAGGTCGTCGTCAACGGCGCCGGCGGTGCCTCTCGGCCGAGGAAGAACGGCATCTGCGGCTGCATCCCAGCGCTCGTGAGCAGCGTGGAGTGGTCGTCGGCGCGCGGGATCAGCGACGCCGAGGGGCAGCGCAGATGGCCCTTCTCCTCGAAGAAGGAGAGGAAGCCCTCACGCAACTCGGCGCTCGTCCGCATGCCTGGATTCTAGGTGCGGCTTCGCACGCCGCCCCCGGCCCCGCCTAAGACGTGGCCGCGCGCCGCGGCGGCTCTTCCAGCCCCTCGGAGGCGATCTCGTCTCGGATCTTCTCGAGCGACCGGCGGATCAGCCGCGACACGTGCATCTGCGAGATTCCGATCTGCTGCGCGATCTGTGACTGCGTGAGCCCCTCGAAGAACCGCAGGTGGAGGATCTTCCGCTCGCGGTCGTCGAGCACGCGGAAGCCCGGCTCGAGCACGGCCCGGTCCTCGGAGACCTCGTACTGGTGCTCCTCGGTTCCGATCGACTCGAGCGGGTCCATCTCGTCGTCGTCGCCCGAGGCGCCCACCGAGAGCGAGAGCGAGCTGTACGCCCGGCCGCTCTCGAGCGCCTCCAGCACCTCTTCCTCCTCGATGTTCGCGGCCTTCGCCAGCTCCGCGATCGTCGGCGAGCGCGCCAGCTGGACGGTGAGCTGCTCGACGATCCGGGAGAGCTGGACGTTCAGCTCCTGAAGCCCGCGCGGCACCCGCACCGACCAGCCGCGGTCGCGAAAGTGGCGCTTGATCTCGCCGATGATGTTCGGCGTGGCGTAGGTGGTGAGCTCGACGCCGCGATCGAGGTCGAAGCGGTCGATCGCCTTGATTAGCCCGATCGCGCCGATCTGGACGAGGTCGTCGAGCTGCTCGCCGCGGTACGAGTACCGTCGGGCCAGGGACCGGACCAGCGACATGTAGCGCTCGATTAGCCGCTCGCGCGCCGTGACGTCACCCCCCTCGTGGTAGGCCCGCAGCAACTCCTTGTCGGTCTGCCGGGACGCCATCAGCCGGACCTCGGCGTGGGTGTGATCGCCATCCTGAACGCGACCCAGGCGGACCCGTCCTCCTCGTCGAGGCGATAGCTGTCGAAGACGGTCTCGAGGACATGGTGGGTGCCGTAGCCGTCTCCGCCGTCACGCTCCAGCTCGCGGCGTAGCGGGCCGGGCGCGAACGGGCCGATCCGGCCGTCGATCGCATCGCCGTCGAGGCGTAGCACGACGGTCACGTCGCCGTCGGTATCTTCACGCGGCAGCAACCCGGCCAGCGCGAGCTGGAGATCCGCGAGGTTGTCGACCGTCAGGTTGAGCCGGATCGCAAGACCACCGACGACCAGATGGGCAACGTCGAAGAACCGTCGGTTACGCGGCATGGTGAGGACGATCTCGTCCATCACTCCTCGCCCTCGAGGTCGTCGGCGAGATCCTGCTCCCGCCGTTCGGCCTCCTCCTTGCCTGTTCGCACTGCCTCCCGCCAGTCTCCGCGGGCGCGCAGCGACGAGGCGGCGTGCCTCGCTCCGGCGGTCAGGCCGGCCAGCCTCTCGATCGGTCGGGTAACGAGCCCGGTCACGCTGCGCACGGCGGTGTCGACGCTCGTCACGGCAGCGACCGCGCTATTGGTGATCTGATCGACCTTGTCGAGCTGTCCGTTCACGCGGTCCACGGTTCCTCCGAGCTTGGAGATCACTGGGAGAAGCTCCTTCTCGGTTCCTTCTAGCAACGACGAAGCGCGGCCCAGCGTTCCGCCGAGCCGGAGCGCGCCGTAGGCAAGCGCAAGCCCGGTCAGCAGAAGGAAGACGGCGAGCGCCAGATAGGCGAGGTCGCTCCAGCCGAACGCGGCGATCATCGGCGGATCTTAAGCGCACCGCTCGTCGAGACGAGCCCGGCCCCGACGACGCAGTCGCCCTCGTAGAGAACCGCCGTCTGGCCCGCCGCGACACCGTAGGCGGGTTCGTCGAGCTCGAGGCGGAATCCCCTCGCGCTGGGTACCACGGTCGCCTGGACCGCCGGCGAGCGGTACCGCACCTTGGCCGTGACGCGCTCGACGGGGACGTACAGCCGTCCCCGCGCGGTCACGCTCGTCCGGGCCAGCGACTCGCGCGGGCCGACGACGACGGTGTTTTTGGCGGCGCTCGTCGCCAGCGCGTAGAGCGGACGGTCGCGGGCGATCCCGAGACCGCGCCGCTGCCCCGGCGTGTACCGCCAGTGACCCTGGTGGGAGCCGAGCGTCCGGCCTTCCTCATCCACGATGTCGCCCGGCCGGGGCAGCAGGCCGCGGCGCTCGAGAAACGCACGGTAGTCGTCGCCGGCGAGGAAGCATGCCTCCTGGCTCTCCGCCCGGCCGGCGGCGGCCAGGCCGGCCCTGGCCGCTTCGGCGCGAGTGTCGGCCTTCCGCTGCTCACCGAGGGGAAACCAGACCCGGGCCAGCTTGGCCGGGTCGAGGCGAGCGAGCATGTACGACTGGTCCTTGTCCGCGTCTACGCCGCGGGCCAGCAGGAGCCGCCCGCGATGGCGCACGATCCTGGCGTAATGGCCGGTGGCCAGCGTTCTCGCGCCGGCTCGGCGTGAGAACGCGAGGAGCTCGCCGAAGCGAAAGCCGCCGTTGCACCGCGTGCACGGGTTCGGTGTCTCACCGCGTGCATAGCCGCGCACGAACGGCTCGACGACCGAGCGGCGAAAGGCCTCGCGGAGATCGAGCGTGAGGTGGGGAAGCCCGAGGGCGTGACAGGTCCCGCGCGCGGCGAGCACCGCCCGGGGCGAGCAGCAGGCCCGCTCGGAGTCGCGCCCCTCCGGATCGGTCCACAGTCGCAGCGTCACCCCGACGGCATCGGGCCCGGCGCGGAGCAGGGCCACCGCGCTGTCGACGCCGCCGCTCATCGCCACCGCGACCCGGCCCGGGGCCGGCGCGGCGCGAAAGACCGGCCCGAGCGCGTTCGACAGGGCGTCGACCGCGAGCGTCTCGCCCCCGACCGCGGCCGCCTCGAGCAAGCTCAGCCCGCGCAGGTCCGCATCGAGGCCGTCTGCGTCGGCATCGGCGATCCGGTCACCGTCGACGCGCAGCCGAACGAGCGCCCAGCAACCGTCGCGCGAGGAGTCTCCGCTGACTTCGATCATGTGCCCCCGGGTCAAAGGCTGTTTGTGCCCCACCCTGCCGATGTCTCCGCCCCGTAGCGAACCTGGACGAACCAGGTGGGTGCCGTGCGGGCCGGCTCGTCTCCCGACTCACCGAGCCCGACTCGGGCTCCCTCGCTTTGGCTGTTGGTTCTACTTTGAAGTGCGGAGCCACGAACAGGGTCGGGCACCCAGCCATGGTATCGGCCTTCAGCCCGCGCGCGCGAAGCTCCAGCGAATCGTCTGCACCCCGGAGAAGCCGAGCAGGTCGGCGAGGGCCGGCGTCACCTCGAACTCGCGCCCTGGCGCGAAAGGTCCCCGGTCGACGACCGTCGTGAGCACGGTCTTGCCGCGGTACTCGATGAAGAGCTTGGCACCGCAGGGGAGAACCGGGTGGTCGACCCCGAGCGCTTTCGGGCTCAGGAGCGTCCCGCACCCGGACGCGTGCCCCGACAGCGGACGCGAGCGGACGCCGGCGATCGCCCTGTACCACCCGCTCAGGTCGGAGACGGCCGGGCTTGGCAGCCGCGGAGCCGCCTTCGGTACCGGGTTGTCTCGTGCCGCCAGAGCCAGCGCGACGACGATCCCGAGCACGGCCGCAGCCGCGAGCGACAGCTGGCGTTGCGCCAGAACAGCGCTCACGCGCCTGACGGCCAGACCGGCGCGGGCCGGATCTCGGGCTCGGCGGCGACCGCCGGAGGCGGCAGGGCGAGCGTCTTCGACGGCATCGTAGGCAGCGCCCTTGGCGGCGGCGCGGCACGCGGGGCAGGTGAAGCCACGTCCGGCGCAGGTGCCGTCGCGGCGGACTCGGCACCCTGCCGCGGCGCCAGCCATTCGCCGACCACGACGAGCGCGAGGGCGACAGCCATCACGAGCACGATCGCAGTCGCGCTCAGGTGCAGAGCGGCCGCGATCGAGGCAGCCGCGATCAGAAGTCCCACCTGGAGCAGGAAGCGCGGGATGCTGCGTCTGACCACGCGCCCTATTCTGAGCGTTCGTCCGGCGGTTCGTCCTGCCGCCGGTCGGGCTCCCTGCTCGAGACGCGGGTGTAGGCCTCGACCTCTTCGGTGTGCGTCGAGCCCACATCGGCGCGCAGTGGGTACGCGTCCTCGGGCTCGTTCCGCTCCGGCTCGACCGGCCAGCCGATCTCGGGCTCGGGCTCGGACAGCGGCGGTGCGACGGCACGCGCCGCAGGACGGCCCTGACTGCGCCAGACCGCGAGCTCGAACAGGGAGACGAGCAACCACGCCCCGGCGAGGACGGCCACGATCACGGACGAGCGGAGATCGGCCAGTCCCGCCCCCACGCCGAGCAGGATCAGGAACCCGGCCTCGATCGCGAATCTCGGCGCGAATCCGCCCGGCATCGTCCTAGCCTAGCGCTCCACCTCCTGCTCTACGACGACCTCGATTCCGAGCTCGGCCAGCTGCTCGGGCGTCACCTCGGACGGCGCGCCGCTCATCGGGTCGATGCCTGCCTGGTTCTTCGGGAAGGCGATCACGTCTCGCAGGTTCGGCTCGTTGGCAAGCACCATCACCATGCGGTCGATCCCGAACGCGATCCCGCCGTGCGGCGGCGCCCCCATCCCGAGGGCGTCGAGCAGGAACCCGAACTTCGCGCGCTGCTCCTCGGGCGAGAGGCTGAGAACGTCGAACACCCGGGCCTGGAGATCCGGCTCGTGGATCCGGAACGAACCGCCGCCGATCTCGTTGCCGTTTGCAATCAGGTCGTATGCCAGAGCGAGGGCGCTGCCGGGATCGGCGTCGAACCGCTCCTCCCACTCCGCCGTCGGCCGTGTGAACGGATGGTGGACGGCCCCCCAGTGGGCCTCATCCTCTGACCATTCGAACATCGGGAAGTCCATAACCCAGATGAACTGGAACGCGTCCTCGTCGATCAGACCGAGGCTCTCGCCCAGGTGGCTCCGCAGCGCCCCGAGCACGCGCGCGACCATCGACGGCTCGTCGGCGCCGAAGAGCACGGTCGAGCCCGGGTCGGCCCTGAATGCCTCGAGCTCGGCCTCGGAGAGGAATTTCGCGATCGGCGAGCGCACCCCG
>WNGB01007749.1_pt1 | contig 31165 bp, 31 predicted proteins | sample 5400681 | NCBI WGS metagenome assembly WNGB01 (sample SAMN13153367, study PRJNA577476) | soil metagenome | isolation source: 115 cm soil or saprolite under grassland replicate 2 | place: USA:California | collected 2016-06-15
CGGGTTTCACCCGGCGGCCCGAGGACGTCATCGGCCTGCATTTCTTCAGTCCCGCGAACGTGATGCGACTGGTCGAAATCGTGCGCACCGACTTGTCGTCTCCCGATGCGCTTGCGACGGGCATCGCGCTGGTCAGGAGGCTCAAGAAGGTTGGCGTCGTCTGCAAGGGCAAGGATGGCTTCGTCGGCAACCGCATGCTGCTCCCACGCACGCGCGAGTGCCTTTTCATGCTGGAGGAAGGCGCGTCGCCGGAGCAGATCGACGCGGCGCTCACCGACTTCGGCTTCGCCATGGGGCCACTCGCGGTCGGCGACCTGGCGGGACTGGACATCGGCTGGCGCAACGCGAGTCTGCGGCGGCAGTTGCGCGAGCTTGGACGCGACTGCGACCTTCTCGACCGGATGGTCGCGGCCAACCGGCTCGGCCAGAAGACCGGCGCGGGCTGGTACCGCTACGACGAGGGCAGCCGCAAGCCGATGGCCGATCCCGCCGTCGAGGCGATGCTGATCGAGCACGCGCGCGCCCGCGGCATCGAGCGGCGCGCGATTGCGCCCGCCGAAATCGTCGAGCGCTGCTTGATCGGCATGATCAACGAGGGCGCGAAGATTGTCGACGAGGGCGTCGTTTCCCGCGCTTCCGACGTCGACATCGTATGGCTCGCCGGCTACGGGTTTCCGCGCTATCGCGGCGGCCCGCTTTTCTACGCCGACCGGCTGGGCGCGAAGCTCGTGCTCGAGCGCATCCGCGTGCTACGCGAGCGCTTCGGGGCGGCCTATTGGACGCCGGCGCCGGCGCTCGAGCGGCTCGCCGCTGCGGGCCGAGGTTTCTATTCGACCTAAACCGCGGCGCATAATATCAATGGGTCTCCGCGTTCGCGGCGACGACGACGAGGAACAGGGCAAGGAGGAGAAGAGCATGCGACACGCGAGATTGCAATCCAGGCGCAGGTTTCTGGTCGGCGGCACGGCCGCCGCGATGGCGGCGTGGCTGCCGCGTTCGGCGTTCGCCGCCGATCCGGTCAAGATCGGCTTGATCCTCCCGATGACCGGTCCCTTCGCGTCGACCGGAAGACAGACCGAAGCCGCCGTCCGGCTCTACATGCAGAGGAACGGCGACACCGTCGCCGGCCGCAAGCTCGAACTGATCGTCAAGGACGACACCGGCCTCGCACCTGAGACGACCAAGCGCATCGCCCAAGAGCTGATCGTGCAGGAGAAGATCGCGATCCTGGCCGGTTTCGGGTTGACGCCGCTCGCGCTAGCGACCGCGTCCGTTGCAACAGAAGCGAAGGTGCCGATGATCGTCATGTGTGCGGGGACCTCGATCATTCCCCAGCGCTCGCCGTTCATCGTCCGCACGGGATTCACGCTACCGCAGAATACCGCGCCCATCGCCGACTGGGCGGCGAAGAACAAGATCAAGAGGGTCGTCACGCTGGTGGCCGATTACGCCCCGGGCAGCGAGTCCGAGAAGACGTTCGTCAAGCGCTTTGGCGACGCCGGCGGCACAATCGTCGATTCGATCCGTTCGCCTTTAAGCAATCCCGACTTCGCGCCGTTCCTGCAGCGCGCCAAGGACGCCAAGCCCGACGCGCTGTTCGTTTTCGTGCCTTCGGGACAGGGCACCGCCGTGATGAAGCAATTCGCAGAGCGCGGCTTGAAGGACGCCGGGATCGCCCTCATCGGCCCTGGCGACGTGGTCGACGACGATATCCTCGATACCATCGGCGCACCGGCGCTCGGGGTGATCACATCGTTCCACTATTCGGCCGCGCATCCCTCCCCCGAGAACAAGGCTTACGTCGATGCCTTCATGAAGGCCAACAACGGCATGCGGCCGAACTTCATGTCGGTTGGCGGCTACGACGGGATGCATCTGATCTACGAAGCGCTGAAAAAGACGGGCGGCGCGACCGATGGCGAGAAGCTGGTCGAGGCGATGAAAGGCATGGCGTGGGTCAGCCCCCGTGGCCCGATGTCGATCGATCCGGCGACGCGCGACGTTGTGCAGAACGTCTACATCCGCAAGGTCGAGATGAAGGATGGGCACTACTGGAACGTGGAGTTCGACAAGGTGGAGAACTTCAAGGACCCGGGAGTCTGACCTCGCCATGAGCCAGCGCAGCAAACCCCCCTTCCGCGCCGATCACGTCGGCAGCTTCCTGCGCCCGGCGCAGTTGCTGACCGCGCGCGAGCGTTGCCAGAAGGGCGAGATCGGCAAGGCGGCGCTGCGCGCCGTCGAAGACGCGGCGATCGCCGACATCGTGCGGTTCCAGGAAGACGTCGGATTGCAGGGCATCACCGACGGCGAGTTCCGGCGGACTTACTTTCACATCGATTTCCTCGAGCAGTTGGAAGGCGTCGAGGCCCGCGGCGGTCTGACGGCGCATTTCCACAGCGCCAAGGGCGACGTCGACTTCGCTCCGCCCGTGCTGCACGTGACCAGGAAAGTACGCCACATGCGACCGATCCAGGTCGCTGATTTCATGTTCCTTAAGTCGGCGACGCGGCGCACGCCGAAGGTGACGATCCCTTCGCCGACCATGCTGCACTTCCGCGGCGGCCGCGACGCGATCAGCCGCGAGGCGTATCCGGACCTCGAGGAATTCTTTGCCGACGTCGCCACGGCGTATCGAGCCGAGCTGAAGGCGCTGGGCGATGCGGGTTGCACGTACGTCCAGCTCGACGACACCAATCTCGCCTATCTGTGCGATCCGAAGATGCGCGAGGGTGCGCGTGCGCGCGGCGACGATCCGGACGAGCTGCCGCGGCGCTACGCGCGCCTGATCAACGCAGCGATCGCCGACCGGCCGCCCGGCATGACGATCTGCACCCATTTGTGTCGCGGCAACTTCAAAAGCGCCTGGGTTGCCGAGGGCGGTTACGAGCCGGTGGCGGAAGTTCTTTTCAACGAGCTTGGCGTCGACGGCTATTTCCTGGAATACGACGATGCCCGCTCGGGCGATTTTTCGCCGCTGCGCTTCGTTCCCAAGGCCAAGACCGTCGTGCTCGGCTTAGTGACGACCAAGGTCGGCGAGCTCGAATCCAAAGATGCGCTCAAGCGCCGTATCGATGAAGCCGCGGGCATCGTGCCGCTGGAGCAGCTCTGCCTGTCCCCGCAATGCGGCTTCTCGAGCACGGTGCACGGCAACGAGATCGCACGCGAGTCGCAGGCCGCGAAGCTCAAGCTAATCGTCGAAACGGCGCGGGAGGTGTGGGGTACAGCTTGATGCCGCGCATTTTGAAGCCACGGGCACAGGTCTTGCGTTCGGTTCGGGACGACCCCGAAAACCAAGACCAGGCCGACCCATGGACAAGAAACGTCTGCATCACGCCGAAATTGCGCCCGCCGCCGCTGCCCACGCGCGCGATACGGCCGCGCAAGCGCAACAGGGCGAGGGCCCCGCCGTGGCCGACCGCGCGCCAAAACTGGGCGAGATCCTGGTCGCACAGGGTAAGATAACGCAGGAACAGCTCGCGATCGCGCTGGAGCGGCAGAAGACCAGCGGTCGTCGGCTGGGCGAGGAGCTCGTCAAGGCAGGCTTCGTGAAGCGTTCAGTCGTCAGCCGGGCACTGCGCATCCAGCGTCGCATCGTTTTCGGTGCGCTCACCACGTTGGCGGCAGCGACAATGTCGCCACACATCCATGCCGCGGCGCGCAGTCAGATCGCGGTGACCGCGTTCGTACCCGCCCAGACCGTGAGCCAGCTCGTGCAGCAACGCTCCGAGATAACGATCACCGACGCGGATATCGCCCGCGGCTATGTCGAGGTTCCGGCCGCATCGCAGTTGCGCGTGACGTCCAACAACCCGGCCGGCTACGTCATCGACTTCTTCAGCCGGCTGCCGATTTTCACCTCCGTGCGCGTCAGCTCGACCGGCGGCGCTGCGGACCTCGGACCCGACGGCGGGACGATCATCGAGCGCGGGCGACAGGGCCGCGACATACCGCTCAATCTTTCGTACCGTTTCAATCTGGCCGCGCAGGTCCAGCCCGGAACCTACGCCTGGCCGCTCGCACTCAACGTGCGACCGCTCTGAACGCGTGCGTCAATACGTCACGGTGACCGTGACGTTGTCCCCGTAATCGCTGGCGACGCCGACATCCTGCAACGCGGGGATCTGACCGTACACCGTATGGATCTTCGTCTGGCTTGGGCTCGGGGTCGTAAGCCGCATGCTCCCTGTGACTGTCGCGCTGCTGCCCGTCCCATCGCCCCAGACGACCGAGTAAGCGTTGGTCGTGTAGAGGTTGTAGCCGAATGTGTTGGCGCCGCTCTTCATCTGCCGCTGTACGAAGCTGTTCCCGCTGCCGGTGGATAGGCTGATCGTGTAGTTGATGTCGGCGTTGCCAGGGGGAGGGTTGAGGTCGCAGGAGATGGTCAGCGTGGCATTGCCGTTCGTTACGCCGGTGGCGAAGACATCGTAACTGCCGAAGCTCAGCCCGGGCGTAGAGACATTGCAGCTAGGTGTCGCAACGGCACTCGTCGTGAGGCAAAGCCACAGCGCGACGCCTGTCGCGCCGGCATTCCAAGACGAGCGCTTGTCGCGCCATGGCCACCCTGCAGAAACAGATTCGACTCGCATCATCGCGCTACTCCGTGACAAACGAACGTCCCCAGGCTCGGCAGGGGATCGGGCGAGCGCGGGAACGCGGCATCGAACTCGCAGCTCTTGCCCTTCCACGTCGCGCGCAGGTGGTTGTGCTCCTCGAGACCGGTCACGTACGCCTCGCCGTCGAGTCCTACCGGGAAATCCTCGTCGCGGCCCGTCACCTGGACGATCGCGCCCGAGGGAATAGGCGCGCCGTCGTCGAGGCGGATGCGCAGCGTCGCGCCGTGCGAGCGGCGCACCGGGAAATCGAGCAACAGTCCGCTGCGGTAATACGGCACCGCTTCCATCTTGAGTTTGTCGACCTGGGCATCGAGCGGCAGATCGCGCTCCTCGATCGATATCCGGTTGACGTCATAGGCGCGCAATTGCGGCAACACCGCGTAACCGTCGGCGTTCGTGCGGCCGACCGGCTGATTGTCCTGCAGGACCCCGACGCCCGGATAATCGGCGACGCGCACCACGCCGAAGCTGTCGGTGATCTGGCGGCTCAAGAATGCATGACCACCGACGTAGCCGATGCCGCCGGCGACGCTCAGCCGGGCGGCATTGGCGCCCTGAAAGCGCGACACATCCGCGGTATAGGTACCGATATTGTTCTGCCAGGTTCCGCTCGCCTGGATCTCGCCGTCGGTGTGCGCGATGACGCGGTAGCCGTAACCCTCGCCTGCGGGGACGCTGCGCTGCAGGGTGAAGCTGGTGTCGCTGGTGTTGCCCTGGGTCGAGCTCCGCGTGCCGTTGTAACTCGCCCCAGCGAGCGTGCGCTCGCCCAACGGCACCGTGACCGTCGCACCGAGCGCGATGTTGCCGCCGATACCGAAGGTCTTCGCGGCGGACAGGCTCAAGAAAGCCCATGGCCCGAGGCCGACCGAATAGCCCAGCGACAGCACGTGGATATTGGGCTTGGTGCGGAAATCCTGCGCAACATAGGTGATGCCGGCACTGCCGAAGCGCTGGAACTGATAGCCGAAGGAAGCGCTCCACTGCCGCAACGGCAGCGGATTTTCCGGGGTGGAACCGATCTCGCGAAACTCGGCGCTGGTCCATTGCGCCTGGGCGGCGATGCTGAACTGGCCGGTTTGTCTCTGAAAGCCCACGCCGCCGAGCGCGCCGGCTCCCATGCCGCTGCCGCCGCTGGCAGCGCCCGTGGCGCTGACGACGATGTCGGTGATCAGGTAATTCGCCGCAATGCCTGCAGCAGCCAAGTCGCGCGCGAACTCGCCATGAACCTCCCCGGTGAGCTGGTCGGTCAGCCCGCGGCGGTAGGTCGCGCTCGCTACCGCGCGCCCGTAATCGAAGCTTTCGACGCCAAAGTTGTTGCGTTCGAAGCCTGCTTCGTAGGAATAATCCTCAAGGCCCGCCTTGAGGAGGTTCACGCTGGCGTAGAACGGCTGGGAAATGATCTGCTCGCGGCCGAAGAGGTCTCGCACGACGAGCTGAACGTTGCCGCTGCCGTTGACCGTCGGAATATTGGTGATGGAGAACGGACCTGGCGGGACGGGCCGCTGCGCCACCAGCGCGTTGTTGACGAACACGTCGACCGTCGAGGGCAACGCCGCTTGGCCGTTGGCGGCGATCGCCGGGAACGTGATGTAGCCGGGCTGCGTCGCGAAATTGGTTCCGTACTGGACCCCACCGAAGCGCACCGCCCGGCCCCATGCTCCAGGCACGTTGATCGCATCGCCCACGCGCAGCGTCGTCAAGCGCTGGGGAAAATCGCTGGTCCAGGTCGTATCCAGCCGCACCGCGTTCTTTGCGCCGGCGTTGTCCTGCACGAGCAGGCCCGCGACGAGAACGCCGTAGGCGCTGAATAATCCCGTCTCGAATTGACCGGCGTACTGCGACTCGCCCGAGGCGCGCGACGCAAACAGGTTGTAGTTCAGAAATCCGCCAAGCTGCGAAACGGAGGGGTCGGGATAGCGTGACGCCGCATTTGCGAACTGAGTATCCGTGAACGCCCGTGGCGGCGCGGTGATCGTGAGCCACTGTTTGGCGGCGTCATAGGCGTAAGTCACGCCGGGAATCGCATCAAGCGGGTAATACGGCGTTCCGTTGTGGAAGCGTGGGGCAACGCCGGGCCGCCGCAGCCGCCACCGATCGAGGCTGTCGACCGGCACCGCGATTCGCCCGTCGACATCGCGCAGTACCAGAACCGTGTCGGCGAGACCCTGCGCGTTGACGTCGACCAGCAGCAGGAGCTCTTCCACCCGCGCGGCCGGCGTGACAAGCGGCGGGGCGGCCGGAAGAACGGGCTCCGCCGCCTTGGGCTGAGCATTAACGAGGCCGGCGACGGCAAGCATGATGAGGGCCCACGATACGGCTCGCCTAGCGCTCGACTTTGACCGCGGTGTCGATCTCGCCGGCATCGGTATAGGCCTTGAGGCGGAACTCGCTGACCGATTTGACGCGGTCTGGTGGCGCCGGGAACGTCCACATTCGACGCTGTCCGGCAAGGACATAGGCGAGCGTCGATTCGTGCGCAATCGGGTCTCCGGCGCCCGGAAGGCCGAGCTCGAAATCGGTGACCTGCACGTGTGCGTTTCCGGTGTTTTGTGCGGCGAGGCGGATCGCGCCGTCTGGTCCGATCTGCGCCGACCACTCGAGCCGCCGCATACCCGGCGCCGCCGGAGCGACGAACACCGGCAAGCCGACACGCAACGCCACTTGCAGCCCTGTGAAACCCGGCTTGGGCGGCGGGGGAACCTCCTGCAGGTAGAGGCGGTACGCAAGCTCCCGCTGCGGGTCGGGCCCGCGCCTTAAGCCCACACGAACGATCTGCTCGCCGCCGGGCGGCACGGTCATGATCGGCGGAGTGACGAGCGCTTCGGTCGTGGGTGTATAGATCTCCTGGCCATTGTCCTGCGTCCACGCCACCACGCTCGACTGGACGACGATCGCATCCTCGCCATCGTTGCGCACGGTAATGGCCGCAGTCGTGGCGCCCTTGGTCATGTCGACGCGGATGGGATTGACCTGGAATGACCCGGCCGGAACCTCTGCGGCGGCGAGCGACAGCGCGAGGGCGATCCAGGGGACACTGCGGCGGGCGGTGACGGTCGTTTGCATGCGGGATCGGCAGCCATCATGCGCCGCGTAGTCGACGAGGTCAGAAGTTTACCGTTGCCACGACCGTATCGGCATAGGAACCCATGCTCACACCTTGGCCGGCAGGAATCGTCCCGCAGACGCTGTAGCTGCGCGGGCCCCGGCCGTTCGGAGCACCGGGGGTGAAGGTTTGCGCGCCTGACGGGCCCCAAGCCGCAGTCCCGGGAAAGCTGCAGGCGGTTCCCGGCGCGGAGCTCGGCGGTTGATAGAGCTCGTAGTAAAGCGTATCGGCGGGCCCGGATGCGCCACCGGCCGCCAACGCCATGTAGCGTCTTCCGCCGTTGGGATTTCGGCCCAGGTCCATGGTGATTTTCGGCGCCGAACCTTTAGTGCAGGCGATGCTCACCGTGCCTGCGGCATTGAGAGGAGTCGTTGCGTTGGCCAGCAGCGATTCGTATCGGCCGAAGCTCACCGCGCTCGTGCTGATCGTGCAGTTCGGGTTGACAATTGCGCTCACAGTGAATACTGCGGTTGTGCTGCCCGCTTGCGGCGGGACGGCCAACGCCAGCGTCAGCGCAGCCGCCGCCAGGCCGGCATGGCCGGTTCGGGGTCGCTGCTTGCGTCGGTCGAAAGGCATGACAAATCCGCTTCCCGAGAACCGAAGTCGCGGCATCGGGCCGCGACTTCGCGTCGCTCGCGAACCAAGCGCAGGCGGTCGCGGAACGCGCCGCCTGCCGCAAGGGCGGGGCGCGTTCATCGCGCCCGCAAGCTTAGAAGTTGACCGTGGCGACGACTGTGTCTTGGTACGAACCGACGCTCACGTCCTGACCTGCGGCAACCGTGCCGCAGACGCTGTAGCTGCGTGCGGCTTTGCTGGACGGCGCGGTCGGCGTGAACGTCGTTGCGACCGACGTACCCCATACCGTGCTGCCCGGGAACGTGCAGGCTGTGCCGGGGGTCGTGTTCGGCGGCTGATAGAGTTGGTATGCGAGGACGTCAGTGCCGCCGCCGGTGACCAGCATGTTTCGCTGCGAGCCGCTGGCGTTGGCGCCCAGATCCATGGTGATGTTCGGAGCCGATCCCTTGGTGCAGGCGATGGAGACGGAACCGCTGGCGTTCAGGGCCGTCGAGGCGTTGGCCACGACCGGATCGTAGGCGCCGAAAGCGACTGCAGTGGTACTAATCGTGCAATTGGCGGTGACGGAAGCGGTCACCGACAGGTTGGCGGGCGCGCTGCCGGCGTGGGCCGGCGATGACGAAAGCATTGCGGCGCCGACGCCGAGCAGAGAAGCAAGCACAAGAGCGTTCGAAATCTTACTGAGCTTCATCGAGACCATGATATCAACTCCTTATAGTATTATGCGAATTAAAGCTTTGTTTCAGTAACTTATCGTTCACTCATAATTACTCGATCAGCTTGCTGAGCTAAATCGATGAGTTACTGAGGGGAAGATTTCAGGCCTTCGCCCTTGTCCTACAGCTAGCAAAGGCTGTGCCAGGACTCCGAACCGAGCCAGGCGCGGAGGAGACCTGCCGAGGCGCCCCCTCTGCGGAGAGGGTTAGGAACTGGAGTTTGGTGCTTATACTCGCAGCACACAGTTCCGACCGTAGTCCCCTCGGGGTTGGCCGGCTGCCGCGTCGCGGCAGAAACTTGCGCGTTTTCCGGCCCTACGCGACCACGTGGATAGTGCCGTCCATGTCTTCGTGGCCGTCGCCGCAAAAAACGTCGCAGCGGAATTCGAAGCTGCCGAGTCTGTCGGGTACAAGGCGGAGCCGAGTCGCCCGTCCCGGAAAGATGTCGGTGCGCACGCCAAGATCCGGCGCGCGAAAGCCCATGTTCACGTCCGTGCTGGTGAACTCGAGGATCACAGGTTCATTGCGCTTCAGCGTCAACTCTTTGGGATCGAACGCGAACTTGCGGGCCAGGATGGAGATGACCCGCTCCGAGGGCTCCGAGCGCACGCTGATCGCACCGGTGATTCCGCCCAGCGCGGCTGCCGCGATCCCGGCCAGCACTGCTCTTCTGCGTAGCGAGGCCATGCGGTCCTAGGCGACAGGCAACTCGTTGAGCGCGTAGCGCGGCGGGTGCGCTTCGGCCTCGATCTCGCGGAAACCCAGTCCCTTGTAGGGCACTTGCGGGTCCCACGCGACCGGCACGCGCTTGGGCTGCGAGCCCGGCGCCGGAAGTGCGAACATCAATCCCTTGGCAGCATGGTGCTCGATGTGTCCGGTCGTGTGATGATGTTCCTGATGAATGTGGCCGTAAAAAACGGTCACGTTGTCGTGCGTCTGCAGTAGCTCGATCGCCTTCGCGGCGTCGGTCGTCGCCCAATCCCATTGTGGATACAAGTCAAACAGCGGCCGGTGAGTCAGGACGATGATGCGCGCGTCCTTGGGCTGGCGCTCGAGATCCGCTGCCAGCCACGCCAGTTGCTCGGCGCCGATCGAAGCCCCCGGATCCGAGACGTTGTCGAGGGCGACGAAGTGCACGCCCTTGTGATCGAAGGTGTAGTGGGTCGCGCCGAAGAATTCCTGAAACGCTTTGCCTCGGTCGAGCGAGGCGTCGTGCTCCCCGGGCATGAATTTCAAGTCCCTGACCTTGAGCTCGCTGACGATGTCGCGGAATTCAGCCATGCGCCTGCGCCGGATCTGCGCGTCCTCGGTCGTGTGCGTGAGGTCGCCGGTGAAGACGATGAAGTCCGGCGGCTGCTTCAGGCTATTGACCGCGGCGACCGCTTTCTTGAGCGTGCCGCTGGCATCAGGATTCTGGACGGGGCCTTCGAACCCCCAGTGGGTGTCCGAAAGCTGAACGAAGTAGAACTCGTCGCCCACAGCGGCGCTGGCTTTTTCCGCCGCGGCCGCGCCGCCGCATACCAGCACCGCAGCGCCCAACCCGGCCAGCTTCAAGAATTCTCGTCGATCGATCGGATACGGCATCGTGATTCTCCATAGGAAATCGAAATGCTGAGGAAGGCAGGCCGCCTTATCCCGTCCTACCGCGGGGCCACGCCGTTTATTCCGGGCATGGTGCGATGCACCAAATACGATACCGGCGGGGGCTGTTGGCCGGGGGGACATATCCGAGTCATACTTGCGCCGTAGCGTTCACATATCTGCTGCGTTCCCAATGCCGTCCTACCTTTCGATCGAAGCACTGACGGTGTCGTATGGCGGTCCGCCGGTGCTCGATCGCGTCAGCCTGGGCGTCGAGCGCGGCGAGATGGTCGCATTGCTGGGCAGCAGCGGTTGCGGCAAGACGACGCTCCTACGCGCGATCGCGGGCTTCGTCATCCCCGACTCGGGCATGATTCGCATCGAAGGCCGCGACATCGCGCATCTGCCGCCCGAAGCGCGCGGGACCGCGATGATGTTCCAGTCGTACGCACTGTGGCCGCACATGAGCGTGGCCGACAACATCGGCTACGGCTTGCGGATGCGCAGCTGGAAGAAGGACGCGATCGCCGGGCGCATCGAGGAGATGCTCAAGCTGCTCCAGCTCGAAGGCTTCGGGTCGCGATCGGTGACGCAACTCTCCGGCGGCCAGCGGCAGCGGGTTGCACTCGGACGCGCGCTGGCGGTGAGCCCGCATGTCCTGCTGCTCGACGAGCCGATGTCGAATCTCGACTACAAGGTGCGGCTCGAGCTGCGGCACGAGCTGCGCGCGCTGCAGCAGCGCATCGGCATCACTGCGGTATACGTTACGCACGACCGCGAAGAGGCGCTGACGCTCTCCGATCGCATTGCGGTGATCGACGCCGGGCGCATCGTGCAGACCGGCGCTCCAGAGGAAATTTTTCACCGTCCGACATCGGCGTTCGTCGCCGGCTTCATGGGCGCCGACAACGCGCTCGACGTCGTCGTGACCGGCGACGGCGCGTTCGCGACCGGCGCGGCGACGGCCGGAGGCTCGCGCGTCCGCGCGCACTTCCGCAGCGATGCGGCGCGTCTGGCGCCAGCCTCGGCAGCAGCAACTGCTGGCGAGGACCTCGTATTACAGGGCATCGTCGCGCAGTCGGTCTACGTCGGCCAGGGCTATCGCTATCGCGTGCGCGCCGACGGCGCGGAGATCTGGGTGCATGCACCCGAGCGCGTCGCCGAGGGCACGCCCGCCTGCGTTGTAGTCCCGCGTACCGCTTTGCTATTGTTTCCGCAGGATTCGAAACCTGCTTGATCCATCCCTAGGAGGAGCCTATGAAGACCCGGATGTTCATACTCGCCGTCGCGCTCGCGTTCGCTGGCGCAACGGCGGCACAGACGACGCTCAACGTCGTCACCGCGGGCGACCAAAACATGGTCGACTACGTCAACAACTACCTCGCGCCGAAGTTCGAGGCGATGAACCCAGGGGTAAAGGTACGCGCCGTCGGCACCGGTCCAGGCGACGGGGGCTCGCAGAAGATCTACGAAAAGCTCTCCGCGCAGCAGAAAGCGGGCAGCAACGAGTGGGACGTCGACGTCGCCGTTATCCATCAGCTTGCCTCGGCGACGATGGTCAAGGAAAAGTTGCTGATGCCCTATCGCAACGATGTCTCGGTGGGCAAGCTCGTGAGCCGCGACACGGCGAAGAATGCCCTTGGCGCGGACGTCGACGGGTACGTGATGCCGATGTTCCACAGCCAGATCGTCTTCGCGTATAACCCCGATCTCGTGAAATCACCGCCGAAATCGTTCACCGAGCTCAACGAGTGGGTGAAGAAGAATCCGAAGCAGTTCGGTTACAACGGCGTCAAGGGCGGCATGTCCGGCGTGGGCTTCGTCACCGGGTGGGTGTCCGCGTACAGCGGCATGGGCGACAAGCTGGAGAAGGGGCCCTACGACGCGTCGGCAGCGCCGGCGATCGACAAGGCGCTCTCCGGCCTGAAGGAATTCAATCAGTACGTGGTGATGACGCCGGGGAACGCCGGCACTCTGGACATGCTGAACCGCGGCGAGATAGCGATAGGGCCGGTCTGGGTGGATATGTTCTATACCTGGCAGGCCGACGGCCGCATGAGCCCGAAGATCAAGCTCGTGCTCCCCTCGCCGGGTCTGCCCGGGCAGCCGATGTACTACGTGATTCCGGCCAAGGCCGCACACGCCCAACTGGCGAAGAAATTCATCGAGCTGGCCGAGAGCCCGGAAGTTCAGGCCGACGGCATCATCAAGCAATTCAACTGGTATCCGGGGATCGATCCGCAGTATGTGCAGCCCAAGCTCGACCAGGCGGCGTGGAACAAGCTCTTTACCGACATCTCGCCCGCCGATCTGTCGAAGTACGGGCGGCCGTTCCCGCTGTCGCCGTATTTCAAGGACATCGTCGAGGGTTACGAGCGCGTCGTTCTCAAGTGACGCGGATGTCCAGGAGCAAGAGGCGAAGCCTCGCAGCGATTGGAGACAGCCGCGTCATCCCGGGCGAGCGCGCAGCGCAAGGCGCGGCATCCAAGTTAACGATACAGTTGTGTCGATAGCGCAGACTTGGGTCCCGGCCTGCGCCGGGACGACGAGTTGAGCGGCGCCTCCGCAAGGACGGCGGCGATGACCGCGCCCGTGGGTATCTTCCGCGGGCGCGGCGTCGCATTGGCCTTGATCGCGCCGGCGCTGGCCGTGGTCGGTTTGTTCTTCGTCGCGCCACTCGTCATGTCCGGCGTGGTTGCGTTTCGCGGCAAGAGCGGAGAGTTCACGCTCGAGCACTTCAGGAAGTCGTTCGACTACTACACGACCGACCTCCTGTTCACGCTGGCGATCGTCCTGGTGTCGACGCTCTTGATCGGCCTGGTTGCGATCGCCATCGCGGGCTACCTCACGCTCGGCGGGCATCCTCGCACCGTGGCGATACTGCGCTGGCTCTACCGCTGGCCGCTGTTCATCCCCTTTGTCGTCGCCGGACAGCTCATGCGCACGTTCCTGGCGAAGAACGGCATGCTCAATCACGTGCTGATCGGCAGCGGCCTGATCGAGCCCTTGTCGGCGCAAAGTCTGCTCGACTGGCGCGGCATCGTAGTCGCCTTCGTGTGGAAACAGGCGCCGTTCGTCACGTTGCTCCTGGCCGGCGCGATGGCCGCAGTCGAGTCGCAGCACATCGAAGCGGCGCGCAACCTCGGCGCGCGCCGGTTACGGGTGCTCATCGACATCGTGCTGCCGCAGGTGCGCGGCACGCTCTTGGTCGGTCTCGTACTGTCGTTCGTCACCATGCTCTCGGTGCTTTCGGTACCGCTGATGATCAATCCCAATTCGCCGACGATGGTGACGGTCGATGTCGCTTATCGCATCAGCACGCACGGCGACTATCCGGTGGCGAATGCGCTGTGCCTGCTGTCGCTCGCATTGGCGGCGATCGGCGCGGTTTTCTATCTGCGGCACGCCGCCGCACAGGTCAAGGCGACGTAAACGTGGCCGCGCTCGCGCTCCCTTCCCCGGTGCGGATGGTCTTTCGCGCGCTGATCCTGGCGCTCCTTGCCTTCGCAATTTTCGGCCCATTGCTCAATCTCTTGCTTTGGGCGTTCGCCGAGCGCTGGTATTTCCCGAACAAGCTGCCGCTCGAATTTGGACTCAAGTATTGGTATCGCGTGTTCCAGCCGCGCGGCGACGCGTTGGAGTCGCTGGGGACGAGCGTGTGGATTGCGGTGCTGACCGTCGCCTTCAGCCTCGCCGTGGCGATACCTGCCGGTTATGCGCTGGCGCGACTCAAGCTGCCATGGCGCGGGGCGATTCTGCTCGTGTTCCTGCTGCCGCAGGCGGTGCCGAACCTGCCCGTCTACGTCAATATCGCGCAGGTGTTCTACCAGATCGGGCTCAACGGCACGATACTGGGCGTCGTGCTGGTCCACGCCTCGCACGGTCTGGTGCTTGCGGTGTGGATCGCGTCGGCGGCGTTCGCCTCGGTCGATACGTCGCTCGAGGAAGCCTCGCGCAACCTCGGCGCCTCGCCGTGGACGTGCTTCCGGACCGTCACGCTGCCGCTCGCGGCGCCCGGCCTGATCGCGAGCGCGATCTTCGTCTTCCTCGAATCGCTCGACGAGTTCACCGGCACGTACTTTGTCGGCGTGCCCGACGTGACGACGCTGCCGCTCCTGATGTTCAACGCCACGATGGGGGGCAACTATCAGATCTCGTCGATCACCGCGCTCCTGCTGCTGATCCCGTCGATCGGCTTCATGCTCGTCGTCGAGCGCTTCCTCAAGTCCGACGTGCTCGCAATGGTCGGCCGGTAGCGATTGGCTTGGCACTGGTGAAGCGCAAGCGCAACGAGCGCGCGCACGGCGCACCGAGCCTGAAGATCGCCGGCGCCGTCGCCACGATCTGCTTCGAACGGCCGCGAGAGCACAACCGTATCGATCCCGACGATATTCCGGTATTGCGTGCGCACCTTGAGCGCGTCGCCGCCGCGGCGCCCGTTCGCGTCGTCGTTTTCAGGGGGGCCGGCGGCAAGACCTTCAGCTCCGGCTTCACCATCGACGCCATTCTGGATCGGCTCGATCGCAGCTTCGAGGATCTGCTCGACGCGATCGAGCGGTTTCACCTGCCGACGCTCGCAGTGCTCAACGGCGGCGTCTACGGCGGCGCGACCGACCTCGCGCTCGCTTGCGACATGCGCATCGGCGTCACCGGCACGCGCATGTTCATGCCCGCCGCCCGGTTCGGGCTCCACTACTATCCCGGCGGCTTGCGCCGCTACGTCGCCGCCGTGGGTCTCGCGCAGGCGAAGCGCGTTTTCCTGACGGGCCAGACGCTGCGCGCGACAGAGATGCTGCGGATCGGCTTTCTGACCGAGCTGGTTACGCGCAGGCGGCTGGAAGCGACCGTCGCCGATTATGTCGCCGCGATCGAGGCATGCGACCCGGCAGTTGTGACGTCGATGAAGCGTCAGTTGAACGCGATAGGCGCGGGCGACTCCGCGCTGGCGTCGTCGCGCACGCAGTATGAGGCCTCGCTCAAGTCGGCCGAGCTCAGGCGACGGCTGGCGGCGCTGGGCCAGAAGCGCTGACGCGAGCGCGCCTCGGAGGCGTTGTGTGCGATCATAGACGCCCGCGGTCGCATGCGGCGGCCGCGCTGCGATCCACGCCAATGCGCTCACCATGGACTCACCCAGCGCCGCGATAGGCTTCCTCTTCGCGCGGTTATCCGCAACGCCTGGTGGCCTGGTTTGCCATACACCGCAACCCACGCCGCCCACCGACGACGATGACGATGACGACGAAGAAGACGACCGCGGTTCCGGAGGCGGCGGCAACATCGATCCCGACGAGGCAACATCGATCCCGACGAGGACGAGAGCTGGTCGGACGACGACGACGATGACGACACGCTCTGGACTTGAGCGGGAGCGCGCTTGATGGACACGGCTGCACGCAACAAGGCGGCTGCTCGCCGCGGCGCCGGGGTCAACGCAGGTGCCGAGTTGCACTACCAGTCCGGCTTCGGCAGCGAGCTTGCCACCGAAGCGCTGCCCGGAGCCTTGCCGCAGGGACAGAACTCGCCGCAGAAGGTCCCCTATGGCCTCTACGCCGAACAGTTCTCGGGAACCGCGTTCACAGCGCCCAGGCATGCCAATCGCCGTTCCTGGCTGTACCGTCTGCGCCCTGCGGTAGCGCACGGCGTTTTCCGACCGCTAGCCGCGCGACTGCTGAAGAGCGCGCCATTCGAGGAGGTAGCGACGCCGATGCAGCTGCGCTGGGATCCCTTGCCGCTGCCTACGACGCCGACCGATTTCGTCGAAGGCCTCGCCACCATGGCGGGCAACGGCGACACCGCGATGCAGACAGGCATCGGCGTGCACGTCTACGCCTGCAACCGCTCGATGCGCGGGCGCTATTTCTACGACGCGGACGGCGAGCTGCTGCTCGTTCCGCAGCAAGGGGCGCTCCGCCTTGCGACCGAGCTGGGCCGATTGGATGTGAAACCGGGCGAGATCGCACTCATCCCGCGCGGATTGCGCTTTCAGGTGGCGCTCCAAGAAGCAGCCGCCCGCGGCTACGTGTGCGAGAACTATGGCGCGCACTTGCGTCTGCCCGAGCTCGGACCCATCGGCGCCAATGGACTCGCCAACGCACGCGACTTTCTCGCTCCCGTCGCCGCGTTCGAGGACCGCGAAGGGGATTTCGAGCTGGTCGCGAAGTTCGCCGGCAACCTCTGGAGCGCGCCGATCGATCATTCGCCGCTCGACGTCGTCGCCTGGCACGGCAATCATGCGCCGTACAAGTACGACCTCGCGCGATTCAATACCGTCAACACGGTGAGCTTCGATCATCCGGACCCATCGATTTTCACGGTGCTTACCTCGCCGTCCGACACGCCGGGAACCGCGAACGTCGACTTCGTGATCTTTCCGCCGCGGTGGATGGTCGCCGAGCACACCTTCCGGCCACCGTGGTTTCATCGCAACGTGATGAGCGAGTTCATGGGACTCATCCAAGGCGTCTACGATGCCAAGGCGGAAGGCTTCGCGCCGGGCGGCGCGAGCCTCCACAATTGCATGTCCGGCCACGGTCCCGATGCGGCGACCTTCGACAAGGCGAGCAAGGTTGCACTCGCGCCGCACAAGATCGAGGACACGCTGGCCTTCATGTTCGAGAGCCGTTACGTCATCCGGCCGACGCGTTTTGCATTGGAAACGCCGCAACTGCAGAAGGATTATCTCGACTGCTGGCAGGGCCTGACGAAGCATTTCACCGGAAAGCCGTAATGGCTGCGCCAGGCGCCGCGCCGCGATCATTCGTCGAGATCGCCGCCGACTCGCAGTTTCCGATTCAAAACCTGCCGTATGGCATTTTCACGACGCCGGGCGATGCGTGCCCGCGCGCCGGCGTCGCAATCGGCGACTGCGTGCTCGACCTCGCCGCACTGGAGGCGGCCGGGTTGCTCGCCGTCGCGCCGGAGGGCGAGCGTGTGTTCGATCGCCAGACGCTCAACGGTTTCATCGCGCTCGGCCGTCAGGCATGGACAGCGGCACGGTCGCGGATCGGAGAGCTGCTCCGGCACGATCACGCCGAGCTGCGCGACGACGCCGCGCTCCGCGCGCGGACGCTCGTGCCGATGCGCGACGCGCGGATGCAACTCCCGGTCGACATCGGCGGCTATACCGATTTCTATTCGTCGAAGGAGCACGCGACCAACGTCGGCTCGATGTTCCGCGATCCGAAGAACGCGCTGCTGCCGAACTGGCTGCACGTTCCGATCGCCTACAACGGCCGCGCCAGCTCGGTCGTGGTGAGCGGTACGCCGATCCGCCGCCCGAAAGGGCAGCTCAAGGCGCCGGACGCCGAGCGGCCGGTCTTCGGCCCGTCGCGCAAGCTCGACTTCGAGCTCGAGACGGCGTTCATCGTCGGCGAGGGTAACGCGCTTGGCGAACCGATTGCCGTCGCGGAAGCCGAGCGTCACATCTTCGGCCTTGTGCTCATGAACGACTGGAGCGCGCGCGACATTCAGCAATGGGAATACGTGCCACTGGGTCCTTTCAATAGCAAGAGCTTCGGGACTTCGATTTCGCCGTGGATCGTGACGATGGATGCGCTGGAACCTTTTCGCGTGGCGGGGCCGGCGCAGGACCCGCTGCCGCTGTCCTATCTCGCCCACTCGGGCGACCACGCCTTCGACATCCACCTCGAGCTGAGCCTGAAGACCGCAGGCGGCGAAGCGGAGACGATCTGCCGCACCAACTTCAGGCATCTTTACTGGAGCATGGCGCAGCAGCTCGCGCATCACACGGTGTCGGGCTGCAATGCGCGCGTCGGCGATCTCATGGGCTCGGGCACGATCAGCGGCCCGACCCCGGATTCGCGCGGCAGTCTGCTCGAACTCGCCTGGAACGGGCAGAAGCCGCTCGCGCTTCCCGGCGGCGCGATGCGATCATTCCTGGAAGACAGCGACGAGGTGATCATCACCGGCTGGTGCCAGGGCGACGGCTATCGCGTCGGGTTCGGCGATGTACGCGGGCGGATTTTGCCGGCGCTCGTCTGACGCAATCGGCAAAAACTAACGGAAGAAAAGCAGGGTAAGTACGACAAAGACCGGCAACAGAATAACCGCCGACCAGGCCATGAAACCCAGAAAGCTCGGCATTCTCACACCGCGCGACTCCGCGATCGATTTGACCATGAAGTTCGGCGCGTTGCCGATGTAGGTCATGGCGCCCATGAACACTGCGCCGGCGGAGATCGCGGCCAGCGTCGTCGCCATTGGGCCCATCAATGCGACCGGGTCGCCGCCCGCGAGGTTGAAGAACACGAGATACGTGGGAGCGTTGTCGAGGAAGCTCGAGAGTGCACCGGTAAACCAGAAGTACCGAGCGTCGATCGGCGCGCCACTCGAACTCGAAACCGCGGCGAGCAGCGGCGCCAGCACACCGGCGTTGCCCGCCCTGAGGATCGCGATCGCCGGAATGATGGTCAGAAAGATTGCCGCGAAGAGCTTGGCGACTTCGATGATCGGTCCCCATTCAAAGTGATGGGCCCGGCGCACGCTGCGCGGCGTAAGTCGCCAGGATATCCAGGCAATGGCGAGCAGCGCGAGGTCGCGCAGGACGTTCTGTAACTCGAGGGTTGTGCCGTATACCGTGATCTCGAGACCGGGTTTCCACAGCCCGGAGGCGAGCACGCAGCCGAGGATGGCTGCGAGCAGAATGAAGTTGAATTTGCCTTGCACAGTGACCGGCGAGTCATGTGTGGGGTCCAGGCGCGCCGGCCGTTGCTCGCCGCTGCGAGCAAAATACCAGCGGTCGATGGCGTAGAAAAGCGCCAGCAGCACCAACGTGGCGGTCAGCGTCGGCCAGAACATCGCCTTGGTAGTCCAGAAGAAATCCACGCCCTTGAGGAAGCCGAGAAACAACGGCGGATCGCCGAGCGGCGTCAGCGCTCCACCTATATTGGCGACGAGAAAAATGAAAAAGATGACCACGTGAGCCTTGTGGCGGCGGTTGTCGTTTGCACGCAACACCGGGCGAATCAACAGCATCGCCGCCCCGGTCGTGCCCATCACGCTCGCGAGCACCGTGCCCAGGGCGAGCAAGCCCGTATTGAGCGCGGGCGTGGCGTGCAAGTTGCCGCGCACGTGGATCCCGCCGGCAACGGTGAACAGCGCGAACAGCAGGATGATGAACGGCAAATACTCGAGAAATAGCGTGTGCACGACCTCGTGCAGTGCCAATCCGATGCCGAACTTCGCGGCAAACGGAATCAGGAAGGCCAGAGCCCAGAACGCCGCCGTCTTGCCGAAATGGTGGTGCCAGAAGCTCGGCGCCGTCAGCGGGACCAGGGCGATGGAGAGCAGAATCCCCAGGAACGGGACGATCCACACCGGCGACAGCGCTGCGCCGTTCAGCGGCGCGAGACCGTCGGCGGCAGCCGCCGCCGGCGCGATCAGCGGCGTTGCGGCTGCGGCAAGCCACCTCGACATCGACATCGTTGCCGGCGGCGGCTAGGGAACGACCGTGACCGGACGGCGTACGATGCGGGTAAGCTGTGCGCTCCGCTTCGCCGCGGTCGCCGCGGATAGCCAGCGTGGACGCCGGGCAGGCAGCAGCACGCGGTCGATATCCGGCCTGCGCAGCGCCTCGTCGATGATCACCTCGGGACGGCCCACCGCGATCTCCGAGCAGTGGCGAATGTTGGCGGCATCGAGCAACGCCTCGATGCGACTGAGCCAGCGCGCCGCCGCCGTGCGAGCGAGGCGTTCTGCGCGTTCCGGGGAAAGGAAGATGCGAACCTTGCCTGGCGTCAACGGCTCGACTACTGCGAGCAGCTCGACTTCGAGCGCCGGGGAGGGCACTTCGTCGAGAAGCTTGCGGACAGCGCGCTCCGCGCTATCCGGATCGGTAAACGGGATGAGAATCTTGTCCATCGCGCACCTCCAGGTGACGCTGGGTGCGCGACATTGGGCGGAACGCCGCGCAGACCGGCGTTAACCGAGGATACGAACGTTTGCGGTGGGCGAAAATCAGGGAAGCGCGTGCGGTCAGGCCCTACGTGAATCACGTATAGCGGGATCCTCCATGAGCCGGAACTCCAGCGCGAGCCGGATCAGTTCCGGGAGACGATCAATCTGCAGCTTGTCCATGAGGCGCGCTTTGTAGACCTCGACCGTGCGCGGGCTGATACCGAGAGTGGCCGCGATCTCCCGGTTGTGCCGCCCGTCTATGACAGCTACCAGAACTTGGCGTTCGCGCGGCGTCAACCGCGCCACGCGTCGCCGGAGCGCGTCGGAGCGTTCAATTTCGATGCGTGCCGAGGCATCGCGGCCAAGCGCCGCGTCGATCGTCCGCAATAGCAACGTGTCGTCGATCGGCTTCTCAAGGAAATCGAATGCGCCGGCCTTGAGCGCGGCGCGCGCGCTCGCAACATCGCCATGCGCGGTCAGGATGATGACGGGCAGTGTGATTCCGCGCGCGGCGAGGGCCGCTTGCACCGCGATCCCATCGACGTTCGGCATACGCAAGTCCAGAAGCACGCAACCGCGCGCAGCCGAATCGATGGCCCCAAGAAAATCCTCTCCTCGCGCGAAGCTGCGTGTCTTGTACCCGTGCAGGTCCAGAAGCAGCGACAGCGAATCGCGTACCGCAGCGTCGTCGTCGACGATGGACACCGTGCCCGTCGCGTCCACGCTCATTTTCCTTCCCGGGCGATTGGCAGCGTGAAGCGGAAAATGCTTCCGGGTTCCGCGGGCTCGAGCCAGAGACGGCCGCCGTGAGCCTCGATGATCGATTTGCTGATCGCGAGTCCAAGACCCATTCCCTGCGGCTTGGTGGTCGCAAACGGACGGAATAGCTGTGCGGCGATCTCTGCTGGCACGCCCGGTCCATTGTCGGCCACACTGATCAGTACGTATTGTTTGCTCTCCACCATGGCCGCGACACTGATCTCGCGCTCGGTATCGGCGCGCCCAACCTTCAACGCGTCGATGGCGTTGGCGATCAAATTATGGAGCACGGTCTCGATCTGAGTCCGGTTGACCAGCACCGCAGGAATATCTTCCGCGACCGCGATACGCCACCGCACGCGATGGCGCTCGGTGCGCAGGCGCGCGCCTTCAACGACGCTCTGCAGCAGCGGCAGGACATCGATGCGCGAGAGCTGGCCCGATCCCGTGCGGAAGAAGTCGCGCAGCTGGCGCACGACATTGCCGGCGCGGGCTGCCTCTTGCACGACCTTGTCCATGGTTTCCTCCAGTCTCGCCGCTGGCGGTTTGACGTCGGCCACCATCAGCTGACACGCCCGGACATAGGTACCGATTGCCGACAACGGCTGGTTTAGTTCGTGCGCGAGCGCGGAAGCCATTTCACTCGCGGCAGCGAGCCGCAGGCTGCGATCGAGCTGGATCTGCTTCTCGCGCAACTGCTGCGAGATTGCGAGCCGCTCGGAAACGGTTACTCCGAGGAATAATCCCGTGACAGCAACTGCAAGCAGGAGGAACTGGAATTCCAGCACCGCAGCCGCGTTGTAGCCGCCAAGGCGCATGGCAACGATCAATCCAATCTGGATGGTCATGATCGCGAGCGTTGTGCCCTCGACGCCGTGTCGCATGGCGATCCAGATCAAGGGCAGGAACAGAAGATAGAACAGCTTGAGTTCGTCGACCCATCCTGATCCGAACACGATCCACAGCGAAAGGAGAACCGCGCCTGCCTGCGCCATCACTTCGGGTTCGGGTGCGCGAATGCGTCCCAGTGGCTTGCGCGTGAAGATCAGGACAAGCGGCGTCGTCACGACAATCCCGATCAGGTCGCCGATCCAGTACTGCGCAACGCTTTTGGTGAACACTGCTTCCGGCAGGAATCCTTGCGCATAGAAAAGCCCGACGAAGACGAGCGCGAGCAGTCCCGTTGCTGCCGCGACCGTTGCGCAGAAGATCGTCGCGTCGCGCAAGGTGGTGAAATCCGGACGAAACTTGAATGGTCCGCAGAGGAGAACCGCGAGCGCCGTATAGATGACCGCAGGCAGTGCGGCGGAGACCAGGAGCAGGACGATGGGCATCTGCGCGCCGCGTACCAGAACTTCGGCGGCCAAGGCAGCGACGAATAACCACGGCCCATTGCGAGTTCCGTAGCGGACCAGGAGGGCGAGGCTCAACCCGGGAGGCGGGTTCCATGGAGTAATCGCCAAGGGCGGCGCGACCGGATAGATATAACTGACCCAGTCGAGAGCGACGTATACGAGCAGATAGCCGGCAATTATCCAGCCATACATCCCCTGTGGCATCGGTAGTGAGCGCTCGACCATGCGGAATCGCGCGACGCCGATCATGAACCTGGCGCACGTCGCCGGCGAGTGCGCGGGGTCGCGGCCAAGCACTTATGCGAGAGGCCACCAAATCGCAGGTAGAAGTACGCTGCCGCCGGCAGTAACGGACCCTGTTCGGTTTCGAGTGTCATCTCAAGATGCCGTTCCGCTTTTTCCTCTGCAAGCATATAGAACTCGCGGCACAGCGAATAGGCAGCAGCGGCCGGCCAATCTGCGGGAAGCAGCGCGCTCGGCAGTTGCGGATCGTGCAGCGTCACCCTGCGGAAGGCATGAATCAAAAGGCTCCGCACGACAAAGCATTGCTGGGGGTCGAGGCCGCTGCCATCGCGGAAGTTGCGAATGACGACCTCGAAACGGTGGAGGAACATGCGGTACTCCGCCGCGAGGGCTGCCAGATCCCAGCAGTCGCGCACGAGAGCGTGCAGATGCCGAGTATCCTGGCCGGGCGCGTCATGCCCTGTGACCACGCTGACGCGGCGCTCGACGCCGAGCGTGCGCAGAATCTCGGTAAGCACATCGGCCGGGCCCGCACGAGCGGGGCGGACGAAAACCCCGGGGATGATGTTCCCGAATCCTTCCCACCACAATTCCTTGCGCAAGTCACGCCGCTCGTGCTCACGCAATGCGGCGGCGGGTGCGAGCACGATTTCCCAGCGGCCGTCCCAGTCCGCCGGTGCCGCGTAGATTCGCCGGTAGGCATGCTCGAACCGCCGCAGGCCCTGGTCGGTTAGGCGATAGAGGCTGCGCCTCCCGTCCTGACGGGCGGCGAGCCAGCCCTCGCGCGCCAGTCTGTATACGCTCGTTCGCACCAAACGCTCGTTCAAGCCCAACGGCGCCAGCAGACGGATCAGTCCGGAAAGCCACACCGCACCGCCGTGCGGCGCGATGGCATCGCCCCACACCGTGACGATCAGCGACCTCGCCTTCGGCGGCACGGTCCTGAGCTCGGTGCGGATCCAGCGCGCAACACGCGGGTCGGGGCGGGGGCGGGCGGCGCCCGGTCGCGCGGGCAAACGTGATACAGAATTTGCCGCAGTCATGAAAAAAGTGTATCGTTTTTGCGGTGGCGCCGCCAGTCCCGGCGGCTCAAGGAGGCCTTGGATGTACGCACAGATGGTCGACACCGGGGCAAAGAAGCTCCGCACGCGCGAGGAAATGGGCCCCGAGGAGCGCGCGTTCCAGGCGCGGATCGACGCGGACGTGAAGATCGAGCCCAAGGACTGGATGCCGGAGGCGTATCGCAAGACGCTGATCCGGCAGATTTCGCAGCACGCGCATTCCGAGATCGTGGGCATGCTGCCGGAGGGCAACTGGATCACGCGCGCGCCGAGCCTGAAGCGCAAGGCGATTCTGATGGCCAAGGTCCAGGACGAGGCCGGCCACGGACTCTACCTCTACGCGGCGGCGGAGACGCTGGGAGTCTCGCGGGATCAGCTGGTCGCCGATCTCCACGCGGGCAGGGCCAAGTACTCGAGCATTTTCAATTATCCGACGCTGACCTGGGCGGACATCGGCGCGATCGGCTGGCTTGTCGACGGCGCGGCGATCATGAACCAGATTCCGCTGTGCCGCTGCTCGTTCGGACCGTATTCGCGCGCGATGATCCGCGTCTGCAAGGAGGAGAGCTTCCACCAGCGGCAGGGATTCGACATCATGATGACGCTCTGCCGCGGGAGCGCCGAGCAGAAGGCGATGGCGCAGGATGCATTGAACCGCTGGTGGTGGCCGTCGTTGATGATGTTCGGCCCTCCCGATGCCGATTCCGTGCACAGCGCGCAATCGGCGCAATGGAAGATCAAGATCCTGTCCAACGACGAGCTGCGGCAGCGCTTCGTCGATCAGACCGTGCCGCAGGCGGATTATCTCGGCATCAGCATGCCGGATCCCGAGCTCAAGTGGAACGCCGAGCGCGAGCACTACGACTTCGGCCCGATCGACTGGGACGAGCTCTATAACGTGGTCAAGGGCAATGGGCCGTGCAATCGCGAACGCCTGCGGGCGCGCGTGAAGGCGTGGGAAGAGGGGGCCTGGGTGCGCGAAGCGGCGCTCGCCTATGCGGAAAAACGCGCGGCCCGCGCACAAAAGGCCGCATAGCGATCGAAAGAGGAGCCTTGACTATGGAACGATCCGAATGGCCATTGTGGGAAATCTTTATCCGCTCGCAGCACGGGCTGGCGCACAAGCACGTCGGCAGTCTGCACGCGCCGGATGCCGAAATGGCGATCAAGAACGCGCGCGACGTGTATACGCGGCGCAATGAAGGTGTGAGCATCTGGGCGGTCAAATCGGCTGACATCACCGCAACTGCGCCCGGTGAAAAGGCGCCGTTTTTCGAACCGGCGAACAGCAAGATTTATCGGCATCCTACTTTTTTCCCGATGCCCGACGAGGTGAAGCACATCTGATGCAAAACTGCTGCGGAGCCCGTCTGCGTTGTTGCTCGATCACTCGCCGCTCGCCGTACTTCTTTTGTACTGTCTCGCGGCTCGCTTACTCGCGCCTAGCATCCGGGCTTCCTCGCGACGTTTTGCACCAGCTACCTGATTGGATGCGATGACTTCAGATCGAATGGTTTTCGACTATCTGCTGCGGCTCGCCGATAGCGACCTGGTCCTGGCGCAGCGCCTCGGCGAGTGGGTCGGGCATGGCCCGGTGCTGGAGGAGGACATCGCGCTCACCAACGTCGGGCTCGATCTTCTCGGCCAGGCGCGGCTGTGGTTCGCTTACGCGGGCGAGGTCGAAGCGCGCTTTGCCGGAGCCGGGCGCAGCGAGGACGCGCTCGCGTTCTCACGCGACGGCGGCGAGTTCCGCAATCTGCTGCTGGTCGAGCAACCCAACGGCAACTACGCCGACACCATGGCCCGGCAGTTCTATTTCGACGTCTGGCACCAGCTGCTGCTCGTGAAGCTTGCGCACTCGCGCGACGCGCGGATCGCGGAGATCGCCGCGAAGGCGGAGAAGGAAGTGGTGTATCACGCCGAGCGCAGCGCCGATTGGATCATTCGTCTCGGCGACGGCACCGACGAAAGCCATATGCGGATCCAGGCGGCGATCGACGATCTGTGGATGTATACCGGCGAAATGTTCGATCCGGACGAGACCGAGACGATGCTGGCCGAGGAAGGCATCGGCTGCGACGTTCGCACGCTCGCGCCGGCGTGGCGCGAGGCGGTCGGAAGTGTCCTCGATGAAGCGACGCTTACTCTCCCGAGCGGGACGTGGATGCAGCGCGGCGGCAAGCACGGCGTGCATACCGAGCACCTTGGCCACATGCTGGCGACGATGCAGTGGATGCAGAGGGCTCATCCGGGGGCGCAATGGTAGAGGCCGTCTCCAGCCTTGACGCACGAACCGCTCGGCATGGACTCGACGCGGTCCGGCGCGTTCTGGCAACGATTCCCGATCCAGAGATCCCCGTGATCTCGATCGTCGACTTGGGGATTGTGCGCGGTGTCGAATGGCAGGACGACGAGGCGCTAATCACGGTCACGCCGACGTACTCCGGATGTCCGGCAACCGAGGTGATCATGGCCGACATCGGCCGCGCGCTGACCCAAGCGGGGTTTGCGAAGCACCGGATCAAAATCCGGCTTGCGCCGGCATGGACGACCGACTGGATCACCGCGGAGGCGCGAGCGCGCCTGACCGAATTCGGGATTGCGCCGCCGGGAGCAGGCTCGGTCGCGACGGCGCGCGTTATCGATACGACCGCTCTCCATCGCGGCGTCGTGCGTGCTGCCGTGCCGTGCCCGCGTTGCGGCTCGACTCATACACGCGAGCTGTCGCGCTTCGGCTCGACGCCCTGCAAGGCGCAGTACCGCTGCGAAGACTGCCTGGAACCGTTCGACTACTTCAAGCCGCATTGAGCAAATTCCATCCGCTCAAGGTCGCGCATGTCGCCCGCGAAACCCGCGACGCGGTCGCGCTCACGTTCGAGGTGCCGCCCGCGCTCAAGGAAGCCTTCAATTTCGTGCAGGGCCAGCATCTGACGCTGCGCGCCGACATCGCCGGCGAGGATTTGCGCCGCTCGTACTCGATCTGTTCCGCGGTACAAGACGAAACGCTGCGCATTGCGGTGAAGAAGGCGCCTGGAGGCGCCTTCTCGACCTGGGTCAACGACCAGGTAAAAGCGGGTCATACGATCGAGGTCATGCCGCCGATGGGGCATTTCAACGTGGCCCTCGATCCGCGCCAGCGCAAGCATTATCTCGGCTTTGCGGCGGGGAGCGGTATTACGCCGCTGCTGTCGATCGTCAAGACGACGCTGCTCGCCGAGCCGAAGAGCCGCTTCACGCTTTTCTACGGCAACCGCTCGTCCTCCGCGGTGATCTTCAAGGAGGAGCTTGCCGATCTCAAGGACCGTTACCTCGATCGCTTCAACCTGGTCTACGTCATGAGCCGCGAGCCGCAGGACATCGCCGTTCTCAACGGCCGCATCGATCAGCAGAAAACCGATGCGCTGCTCTCGCACTGGGTCGACCTGGCCGACATCGACATCGCCTTCGTCTGCGGTCCGGACGGCATGATGCAGGCGGTAGCGAAGTCGCTGCAGACGCACGGATTCCCGAAGTCGCGGATCAAGATCGAGCTCTTCGCGGCGAGCATTCCGAAGCACGAGCACAAGGCTCAGGCTGCGCCCGAGCCGGGCCACGCCGAGTGCGCGGTGACGGCGATCATCGACGGTGCGACGCGCGAGTTCACGCTTGAAAAGACGAAGGAAAACATCATCGATGCGGCGATCAGGCAGGGGATCGAATTGCCGTACTCATGCAAGGGTGGCGTGTGCTCGACCTGCCGCGCCAAGCTCATCGAGGGCGAAGTCGACATGGACGTCAATTTCGCGCTCGAGGATTATGAAGTTGCGCGCGGCTTCGTACTGTGTTGCCAGAGCTATCCGGTGACAGACAAGGTCGTCGTTGACTTCGATCAGGGGGCGTAGCCCGGGCCGAGCGCAGCGATGCCCGGGTGAGTTTGTATGGTTGCCGTGGTTCGCTGCGCCCAACCGGTGGGCCACAGGGTCAGCATCCCGGGCATCGCGCTTCGCGCTCAGCCCGGGCTACGGCCGAACTGCTAAGCTTCACCCTTCCGAAGGAGGAGCTTTCCCGTGTCCCATCCGCTGTTTGAACGGCATAAGGCTTTGCTCGATCGGGCTTTGCAGGCGATCGCCGAGCGGGGCTACTGGAGCGCGTTTCCCGAATCGCCGAGTCCGAAGGTCTATGGCGAAGGCGCGGCCGAGGCCGGCAAGGCCGCGTTCGAAGCGCTGTTGAACAAGCCGTTTCCCCTGACGCTCCCCGGCGCCGCTGGCACCGTCGGCCCGGAGCGCTCGCCATACGGCTTGTCGCTGGGTATCACCTATCCCAAGGTCGGCCTCGACACCCTTTTCGCCGCCATCGCGAAGGCGGAGCCGGCATGGCGCAAGGCTGGCCCCGAAGCCTGGGTCGGCGTGTCGCTGGAGATCCTGGCTCGCATCAACAAACGCAGCTTCGAGATCGCGCATGCGGTGATGCACACCACGGGGCAGGCCTTCGTCATGGCGTTTCAGGCCGCCGGCCCGCACGCGCAGGACCGCGGGCTTGAGGCCGTGGCCTACGCGTGGGACGAGATGCGACGCGTGCCGGCCAAGGCGTACTGGGAGAAGCCGCAAGGCAAGAACGAGCCGCTCAAGATGGAGAAGCACTATCGCATCGTTCCGCGTGGCGTAGGGCTCGTGATCGGCTGCAACACGTTTCCGACCTGGAACGGCTACCCGGGAATGTTCGCGAGTCTCGCCACGGGCAACGCGGTCGTGGTCAAGCCGCATCCGAATGCGATCCTGCCGCTTGCCATTACTGTACAGATCGCCCGCGAAGTGCTCGTCGAGGCCGGCTTCGATCCGAATATCGTGACGCTGGTTGCGCACGCGGCCGGCGATGACATCGCGCAAAAGCTCGCGCTGCGGCCGGAGGTCAGGCTGATCGACTTCACCGGCAGCAGCGCCAACGGCGAGTGGCTGGAGCAGAACGCGCGCCAGGCGCAGGTGTACACCGAAAAGGCCGGAGTCAACCAGATCGTCGTCGACTCGGCCAACGACATCAAGAGCGTCGCGCGCAACGTGGCGTTCTCGCTGGCTTTGTACACGGGGCAGATGTGCACGGCGCCGCAAAACATCTACGTGCCCCGTGGCGGCATCGATACCGCTGAGGGACACTTGTCGTTCGACCAGGTGGCGCAGGCGCTGACCGAATCCGTGCAGAAGCTTCTCGGCGATCCGGCGCGAGCGGTGGAGATCCTTGGTGCGGTAGTCAATGACGGCGTCGCGCAGCGGATCGATGCGGCCCGCACGCTCGGGCCCGTGCTCCTCGACAGCCAGGCCGTCGTCCACCCGCAATTCAAGGACGCGCGGGTACGCACGCCGCTTATCGTCGAGCTCGATGCCAAGGACGATGCGAAGTACCTCAAGGAATGGTTCGGGCCGATCGCCTTCGTGATCGCCACTGACGGAACCGGCGAGAGCCTCGAGATCGCGCGGCGCGCGGCAGTGGAGCACGGCGCGCTCACCTTGTCGCTGTATTCGACGAGCCCTGCCGTGATCGACGAGGCGGTCGCCGCCGCCGAGGACGCCGGTGTCGCGCTGTCGATCAACCTGACCGGCGGCGTGTTCGTCAACCAGTCTGCGGCGTTCTCCGACTATCACGGCACCGGCGCCAATCCGGCGGCGAATGCCGCGCTCACCGATACAGCCTTTGTTGCCAGCCGGTTTCGCGTCGTGCAGCATCGGATGCACGTGTAACTTCAGGATCGAGGATCGAGGGCTGGTGATGGAATACGAGAATATTCTATTCAGCAGCGAGGGCGGGATCGCGCGGCTGACGCTCAACCGTCCCGAGCGCTTGAACAGCTTCAACGACGCGATGCACACCGAGCTGCGCGATGCGCTCGGACGCGTCAAGGCGGACGCTTCGCTCCGCGTATTGCTGCTGACCGGCTCCGGGCGCGCCTTCTGCGCCGGACAGGATCTCGGCGATCGCGCGGTGGCTCCCGGAACGGAGCCGGTCGATCTCGGCGCGTCGATCGAGCGCAACTACCGGCCGCTCGTGCTCGCGCTGCGGCGTCTGCCGTTGCCGGTTGTCTGCGCCGTGAACGGCGTCGCTGCCGGTGCGGGCGCGAACATCGCGCTTGCCTGCGACATCGTCGTCGCCGCCAAGTCGGCGAGCTTCATCCAGGCCTTTTCCAAGATCGGGCTCATTCCCGACTCGGGCGGAACGTACTTTCTTCCGCGCCTGGTCGGCACCGCTCGCGCCATCGCTCTGGCGATGCTTGGCGAGCGGCTCATCGCGGAGCAAGCCGCGGAATGGGGACTCATCTGGCAATGCGTCGAGGACGCCGAGCTTCATGAAACCGTCGATAAACTGCTGCGCACCCTGGCCGGCGCACCGACCGCGGGTCTCGCGGCGACCAAGCGCGCCCTGTACGCCTCCGCCGAGAACGGCCTGGCAACGCAACTCGACCTCGAACGCGATCTGCAGCGTGAGCTGGGCCGGAGCGCCGATTATCGCGAAGGCGTCGCCGCTTTCACCGCCAAGCGCGCGCCGCGATTCGCCGGACGTTAGCGGAACGATCCACGTCGAGTCATGGGCGAGCATCACCCCGCAGCGACGCCGCAGGAAGCGCAATCGCTTGCCGAGCGCGTCGCTGCGGACATGTACGCGCGCGACCGCGCGTCGCAGGCGATGGGCATGCAGATCAGTTCGATCGGTCCCGGGTACGCCGAGCTGACGATGACGGTGCGCGCCGACATGCTTAACGGTCACGCGATCTGCCACGGCGGCTTCATATTCACGCTCGCGGACAGCGCGTTCGCGTACGCGTGCAACAGCTACAATCTGACGACGGTCGCGTCCGGCGGGGCGATCGATTTCGTCGCATCGGCGCGCGAAGGCGATGTGCTGGCCGCGATGGCGCGCGAGCGCAGCGTCAGCGGCCGCACCGGCGTCTACGACATCGAAGTGACGAACCAGCGCGGCGAAACGGTCGCCTACTTTCGCGGCAAGTCGTACCGCATCAAGGGACACGTGATCGAAGACCCGCAGACGCGGGAGCGGGCATGACTTCGCGCAAACCCGCGCCCGGCGAGCTGGAGCCGATCGAGACCGCGAGCCGCGACGAGCTGCAGGCGTTGCAGCTCAAACGCCTGCAGTGGACGCTGCGGCACGCCTACGACCACGTGCCGCATTACCACGCAGTGTTCGAGACGACAGGACTTCATCCGAACGATATCAAGTCCCTTGCCGACCTTGCGCGCCTGCCCTTCACGACCAAGAA
>WNGB01002270.1_pt1 | contig 31137 bp, 31 predicted proteins | sample 5400681 | NCBI WGS metagenome assembly WNGB01 (sample SAMN13153367, study PRJNA577476) | soil metagenome | isolation source: 115 cm soil or saprolite under grassland replicate 2 | place: USA:California | collected 2016-06-15
GCGGCAAACCCTTTCAGACCCAGGGGTGGCGCAGGCGGTTCTGCGGGGACGCCTGCCGAGTCCGCTCCTGGCGGATGAGGAGGAAGAACCGATTCCGGCGCCTCGGGGGCGAGCCGTAACGCTACGGGGTAACGCTAAGTCCTCTGGGTCGTAAGTTGTGGGGGACGTGCAGCGTCCGGCCTCGCTGGTCGTGGGCCACGACGCGCCGGTGTTCACCGGCCTCTCGGATCTTCTTCGCCGCGCTGCTCGGGGCGTACTTCACGATCGGGGCTCAGGTCCCCGTGTGGCCGCCCAAGGGCATCGAGGGCCTGAAGCTGCCCCTCTCAGTCGGTGTCCACCACCATGCTTGGTGCTGTCCTCGGTGACCGTGCAGTTCGCAGTGTGGAACATCCGCCGGCGCGACCGGGCCACATGCTGCGGTTCCTCAAGCTCACCCTGCTGCTCGGAGCGATCTCCTGGGCCGGCAGCTGTCGACTTGCAGGTCGGCTTCTCGGTTCGCGACACCGCGTACGGGACCACGTTCTTCAGCATGACGGGTACCAGGGGTCACGCGGACATGCGCATAAGGGACGGACCCTAGAGAATGCATCCATGAAGGAGGTCCGGGCCTCAGGCAGCGTCGAGGCCGAGAACCGGCTGCTGCGTCGCGTCATCGAGACCATCACCTCGGGAGCGGATCTCGATGCGGTCCTTCGGTCCATGATCGACCTGGTGATGGAGGCGACCGGGGGCGACGCATGCTTCCTCCATCTGTGGGAGGCCACTGAAGGGTGCCTCGTGCTCCGGGCCGCGTCGGCCGGCTTCGAGCCCTCCGTGGGCAGGGTGCGCCTCCCACTGGGGCAGGGGATCAGCGGGTGGGTGGCCCAGAACCGGGAGGTGGTGGTCCTCCCCGACGGCAAGCTCGACGACCCCCGGTACCAGTACATCCCGGAGCTCCGGGGGAAGGAGTTCACCTCGATGCTGTCCGTCCCCGTCGTGTCCCGTTCCGGAGCCCTGATCGGGGTGTTCAACGTCCACACCCGGGACCGTCGCGAGTTCGGCCATCGCGACGTGGAGTTCCTCCGGCTGACCGCCTCCCTGGTGGCCGACGCGATCGAGCACGCCAACCTGTTCCACGCCCTGGCCGACAAGGAAGCCGCCCTGGAGGCGCTGATGCGCAGGACGATCGAGGTCCAGGAGGAGGAGCGGCGACGGGTGGCCACCGAGATCCACGACGGCGTGACGCAGCAACTGGTGTCCATCTGGTACCGCCTCCAGGCGTGCGGGAGGGCGCTGCGGGGCGACCCGGACCGTGCGGAGCGGGAGCTGGGGGCGGCACGAGGCCTGGTCGACGAGGCCTTCACGGAGGCGCGCGTCGCGATCCACGATCTCCGTCCCGCCGTCCTGGACGACCTGGGCCTGTCCGCCGGCCTCCGGGCCCTGGCCCTCCGCCACCTGGAGGGGGAGGTGGGCCTCGAGCTCGACATCGAAGACGGGGTGTCCCTTCCCCCTCACCAGGAGGTCGCCCTGTACCGCATCGCCCAGGAGGCGGTGACCAACATCCGTAAGCACGCGGGAGCCGGCCACGTCGGGATGCGACTCCACGACGACGGCCGGCAGGTGGACCTGGTCATCGAGGACGACGGGCGGGGATTCGATCCGACCGCCTCCCGGCCGTCGGGGCCCCGGACGGCGTTCGGGCTCGCGGGTATGACCGAACGGGCATCCCTGATCGGAGGCGGCCTCACCATTCGCAGCGCTCCGGGACGGGGAACGGTCCTTTCGCTCAACATCGACAGGCAGGGGATCGAGGGGGAAACGTGAGGAAGCCCTTCCGCTTGCTGATCGTGGACGACCACCGGGTGGTCCGGGAAGGACTGAAGGCGATGCTGGATGGGGTCGCGGAGATCGAGATCGTGGGCGAGGCCGAGGACGTGGACGGCGCGCTGGCCGCCATCCAGGGGACGGGCCCCGACGTGGTCCTCCTCGACGTGAGGCTCCAGAGATCGAGCGGGTTGGACGCCTGCCGCGCGATCGTCGGTCGCCACCCAGACGTGCGCGTGGTGTTCCTCACCGTGTACGAGGAGGAGCAGTACGTCTTCGAGGCCCTCCGGGCGGGCGCTCGCGGCTACATGCTGAAGAAGGCCTCGGCCGAGGACATCGTACGGGTCATGGAGCAGGTTGCCGGGGGAGACGTGGTCATCGACCCCGCACTCGGCGGCCAGATCGCGCTGCGGGCGGCGGCGCTCCGGGGTGGACGGGACTGGCCAGGGGCGGGCCTCGGCCTCACCGAGCGAGAGGGAGAGGTGCTGGCGCACCTGGTGAAGGGGCTGGACAACCAGGCCATCTCCCATTCCCTGTACATCAGCGAGGAGACCGTCAAATCCCACGTGAAGGCCATCCTCCGCAAGCTCGGGGCCCGGGATCGGGCCCAGGCCGTTTCCATCGCCCTCCGGCAGGGCCTGGCCCGGTAGCACGCACGCCTCCGGCGCCTGGGGAGGGATCTTCTTCTCGCGGGGGGATGCCCCTTTCCCCCTCTCTCCCACCCTGGGGGGGCATGGCCCGCGGGGTGCTCCCGGCTACGGTGAGCCGACCGGGACACCTCAGGAACCCACTTCTTCACCGGGGCCGGATGACCGGGAAAGGAGACCGGGATGAATCCGCTGTGGGAAACCCACCCCGCCGGGCAGAGCGTGTGTCCGGACGTCCTGATCAAGGTGCCGGGCACCGAACAGGTCGTCCCGGTGATCGAGGAGCTGATCGCGGACGGCGTGAACGTCAACGTCACGCTCCTGTTCTCCACGCGGAGGTACGAGCTGGTGGCCCTGGCCTACATCGCCGGCCTGGAGCGGCGTCTGCAGGCGGGGCGGCCCGTGGACCGCGTGGCATCGGTGGCGTCGTTCTTCGTCTCCCGTGTGGACACGGTGGTGGATCCCATGTTGCGGGAGGGCTCGGCCCTCCGAGGGCGGGTCGCCGTGGCCAACGCCAGGATGGCCTACCAGCGGTTCCGCCGGATCTTCTCGGGCCGGCGATGGGAGGCGCTCGCCGCGGCGGGGGCCAGGGTGCAGCGACCCCTGTGGGCCTCAACCTCGACCAAGAACCTCGCCTACTCGGACGTCATGTACGTGGAGCAGCTGGCCGGACCGGACACCGTCAACACCAAGGCCAGGATCGCCGACCTCTCGCCAGAAGGCCGCGCCCCCGTGGTCGCAGGAAACGTGCGGCCATGGTGAAGCCCATCATGCTCGCGGTGGTCGGAGACAGCGCGGCCGGCAAGACCACCTTCTCCGACGGCATCGTCCGCCTGCTGGGCCGGGAACGGTGCGGGGTCATGTGCACCGACGACTACCATCGCTACGACCGGGCCAAGCGCAAGGAGCTCCGGATCACCCCCCTGCACCCGGACTGCAACTACATGGACATCCTCGCTCAGCACCTCCGGCTGCTCGCCGCAGGGGAGCCCATCCTCAAGCCCGTCTACGACCACTCGAGTGGCACCTTCGCCCCCCCGGAATACGTGGAACCCGGGCAGTTCACGGTGGTCGAGGGGCTCCTGGCCACGAGCACGAAGCCCATGCGGGACTGCTTCGCGATCAAGGTGTACCTGGACCCCCCCGAGAACATTCGGCGGCACTGGAAGGTCCAGCGGGACTGCGCCATGCGTGGGTACACGCCCGAGCAGGTCCTGGACGAACTGGAGCGACGGGAGGCCGACTCCGAGGCGTTCATCCGCCCTCAGCGCCAGCACGCCGCCCACGTCGTGCGGTTCGCGCCTCCCGACGGATTCCTGGACGGCGCCCACCTGTCCATGCACATGGTCCTCCGGACGACGATCTCCCACCGCGACCTGATCGAGGTGGCGGAGAAGGCCGTCGCCGACGGGTGCGCCTCGATCCGGGTGGAGCTGGGGCGGGACGCGGGGACCGCGGTGGACTTCGTCTCCGTCGACGCGAGCATCACCCCGGAGGAGACCGCCCAGGTGGAGACGCTGCTGTGGGAGCGGATGGACTTCGACCATCACCTGGAGCGGGCCGACATCGGCACGTTCCTGGAGGGCAACCGGGAGCGCCACTCCGACTCCCTGGCCATCGCCCAGCTCTTCATCGCCTACCACCTCCTGAACGCGGCGGCGGGTGGGCACGGGTGAGCGTCGCGACGTCGTCCATCCTCCTCGGCGAGCGGCCGGTGGAGACCGCCCCGGACTATGCCCTGACGGGCGGGGGGGTCGCGCTGGCCGCGGCGCTGCGCAGCTCGCCCGGGGAGGTGATCGAGCAGGTCAGGCGGGCGGGCCTTCGGGGTCGCGGCGGCGCGGGGTTCCCCACCTGGGCGAAGTGGGAGACCGTCCGGACCGACCGCTGTCCCACCAGGTACCTCGTGTGCAACGCGGCGGAGGGAGAGCCCGGCACCTTCAAGGACCGGTGGCTGATCCGGCAGAACCCGTACCAGGTGCTGGAGGGCGTGGCCATCGCCGCCCACGCGGTGGGAGCGGAGCGGGCCTTGGTCGCGATCAAGGCGGCCTTCCGCCCGGAGATCGCCGCCCTGGAGCGCGCCATGGCCGAGATGGCCGCCCTGGAGATGCTGGGAAGGGTCCCCATCGAGGTGGTGGCAGGGCCGGACCAGTACCTGTTCGGCGAGGAGCGGGCCCTCCTGGAGGTGATCGAGGGAAACGATCCCCTTCCCCGCGTCCTCCCCCCATACCAGGTCGGTCTGTTCGCCGGCCCCGGAAGCCGCAACCCCACCGTGACGAACAACGTGGAGACCCTGGCCTGCGTCCCGCACATCCTTCGCCTGGGCCCCGACCGGTTCCGGTCGATCGGCTCCGAGAGCTCGCCGGGGACCATGGTGTTCACGCTGTCCGGCGACGTGCGCCGGCCGGGCCTGTACGAGCTCCCCCTGGGGACACCGCTTCGGACGCTGGTCCACGACGCCGGCGGCGGCGCCCCGGACGGCAGTGAGCCGAAGGCGGTTTTCCCCGGCGCGTCAAGCTCGATCCTGGGCCCCGGGCAGCTCGACACGCCGCTCGACTTCGACGCGATGCGGGCGGCAGGTTCGGGCCTGGGATCGGGCGGATTCGTCGTGTACGACCAGTCGGCCTGCATCGTGGCCGCGACCCTGGCCTTCTCCCGGTTCCTGTCCATCGAGTCCTGCGCCCAGTGCCCCGCGTGCAAGCAGGGATCCGGGGAGATCACCGAGCGCCTGGTGCGTATCGAGCGGGGGGAGGGCACCGGGGAAGACGTCGAGCGGATCCTCCAGCGATGCGCCACCGTGGCCGGCGGCGCCCGCTGCTCCCTGCCCGTGGGAGAGTCCGCGCTCGTCCAGAGCGCGGTTCGGCTGTTCGAGGACGAGTTCGCGGGCCACCTCGAACGCCCGTGCCCCCGTCCCCGGGCCCTCCTCCTCCCCAAGCTCGTCGACTTCGACCCGCGGGAGGGCCGGTTCGCCTACGACCAGTCCTACCGGCGCAAGCGGCCCGACTGGACCTACGAGGAGGTCTCGCCGTGAATGTCGGAGACCTGGCCACCAGGAAGGTCCTGGCCATCTCACCCCGCCAGTCCCTGCGGGAGGCCGGCAGGGTGATGACCGAGCGCCGGGTCGGATCCGCGGTCGTACTCGGCGACGGGGGGTCCCTCGTGGGCATCTTCACCGAGCGCGACATGCTCCAGGCGGTGGGGACCGGGATCGACGTCGACGCGGCCCGGGTGGAGGAGCTCATGACCCGGGAGGTCGTGACGGTGGGCCCCCACTGGGAGGTCTACGAGGCCGCCGCGGAGATGGCCGACCGGCACATCCGGCACCTGGTGGTGACGGAGGACGGCCGGATCGTGGGGATACTGTCGGTGCGGGATCTCCTGATCGCGGGGCAGCGGGTGGAGCTCGGAAGCGGCAACTGGGCCGTGTTTCGCGACCCTGTCACGTTCTCGGTCCGGGAGCGCAGGAGGCTCCAGCGGTCCCTGCTCCAGCTCCGGGGAGGCTCCACCTGGGAGTTCGTCGAGCAGGTGGAGCAGTTCGCGTCCCTGCACCAGCTCTCGGGAGGCTCCACCCTCGACTTGGACGACCTCATCGGGCACCTCGTTGGGAGCTGGTCGTTCGACATCCCCCTGCCTGCCGACGGGGAGGCCCTGCGAGCCCTTCCCCCCGACGACTACCAGCGGCTCCGCGAGGCCGTGCTCGACGATCTGCCGGACCTCCAGCGCGTCGTCCACCCAGCTCCCGGATGGCGGCGGAGGGAGATCCGGCGGTGATGCGCGAACCGGCCATCGTGGCCTCCGTCCTGGGGGCCGGCTACGCCAGTCTGAGAGACGAGGCAGCGGAGCTGGAGGCGGCGGGGGTGGACCGCATCCAGTGGGACGTGATGGACGGGCGCTTCGTCCCCAACCTGACGTTTGGCGCGGACGTGGTGGCGGCCTGTCGCCCGCTCGTCGACCTGCCGTTCGAGGCGCACCTCATGGTGGAGAACCCGGAGCGGTGGGCGGAGCCCTTCCTCGCCGCTGGGTGCGACACCCTCATCGTCCACCAGGAGAGCTGCCCCACCTCCACCGGACCCTCGTGCAGATCGGAGACCTCGGCGGTCGGGCCGGCGTAGCCCTCAACCCGCCACCCCGCTGGAGGCGGTCCGTCACGTGCTGGACCAGGTGGACCTCCTGCTGGTCATGACGGTCGACCCTGGCTTCGGCGGCCAGGCCTACACCGAGTCCATGGAGGGCAAGGTCGCAGAGGCCCGCCGGCTGATCGACCGGCTGGAGGTGGACGCCGCCATCGAGGTGGACGGCGGGGTCTCCCCGGCCACCGCCCCCGGGCCCGCCGGGCCGGAGCCGAGCTGTTCGTCGCCGGGTCCGCGATCCTCGGCCCACCCTGGCGGGAAGCGGGCGGCGGTGGAGGAGCTCCGCCGGTCCCTCCAGCTGCTTCGCCGGTGGAGTCCACGCCGTGAAGGCCTCCCCCCCCGCCCCGTCACGGACCGGGACCTCGACGGGCTGTGCGTCCACACGATCCGGGCCCTGGCCATGGACGCGGTGGAGCGAGCGAGAGCCGGGCACCCGGGCATGCCGGTGGGGGCCGCCCCCATGGCCCACGTGCTGTGGACGCGGTTCCTTCGGCACAACCCCGCAACCCAGCGTGGCCGGACCGGGACCGGTTCGTGCTCTCCGCCGGGCACGCGTCGATGCTCCTGTACGCCCTGCTGCATCTGACGGGCTACGACCTCCCCTGGAGGAACTCGAGCGGTTTCGCCGGTGGGGGATCGCGGACCCCCGGCCACCCGGAACACGGCCTCACCCCCGGGGTGGAGACCACCACCGGACCCCTGGGCCAGGGGTTCGGCAACGCGGTGGGCATGGCCATGGCCGAGCGGCTCCTGGCCGACGGGTTCAACCGCCCGGGGCACCCGGTGGTGGACCATCACACCTACGTCCTGTGCTCCGACGGAGACCTGATGGAGGGGGCGGCCTCCGAGGACGCCTCGCTGGCCGGGCACCTCAGGCTGGGCAAGCTGGTCTGCCTCTACGTCGACAACGACATCTCCATCGACGGCTCCACCGACCTCTCGTTCACCGAGGACGCGGGCCGGCGGTTCGAGGTCCACGGGTGGCACGTCGAGAGCGTGGATGACGGCAACGACCTGGACTCCCTGGAGCGTGCGATCGGAGCCGCGCGCGACGAGGCCGATCGGCCATCCCTGGTCGTCGTCCGCACACGCCTCGCGTTCGGGGCGCTCACCCAGCAGGACTCCTCGCCCGCCCACGGCGCGCTGCTCGGCGCGGACGAGGTAAGTGGGTGGCGCGAACGGTTCGGGTGGTCGGACCAGGAGTTCTTCCTCCCCGACGCCGCCCTGGCGCGCTTCCGGCAGGTCGCCCTCCTGGGCGAGGAGCTGGAGGCGCGGTGACAGGTCCGCTTCGCCCGGTGGGAGATGGAATGCCCGGAGCTGGCCGAGGAATGGACGCGGTCATGGGTCGGGACCTTCCCCCGAGGTGGGAGAAGGCCCTCCCCTCGGGCCTCGACGGACCGATGGCGACCCGGAAGGCCCTCGGGCAAGGTGCTGGCCGCGCTTGGCCCGGTGCTCCCCGAGCTGGTCGGGGGCTCGGCCGACCTCACCGAGTCGAACGACACCGCGCTCTCGGGGGTCGCGTCGTTCGCCCGGGGCAAGCCCGGCCGGTACCTCCACTACGGGGTCCGGGATCACGCCATGGGAGCGGCCATGAACGGGATGGCCCTCCACGGCGGCGTCCGCCCGTACGGGGGGACGTTCCTGGTGTTCTCCGACTACATGCGCCCCTCGATTCGTCTGGACGCCCTGATGGAGCAGCCGGTGATCTACGTGTTCACCCACGACTCGATCGGGCTGGGCGAGGATGGCCCGACCCACCAGCCCGTCGAGCACCTGGCGGCGCTCCGGGCCATCCCGGGGCTGGTGGTGATCCGGCCGGCAGATGCCGCCGAGACCGTCGAGGCCTGGCGGGTGGCCCTTCGCCGGACCGACGGGCCCACCGCCCTGGTCCTCTCCCGCCAGGACGTGCCGGCCCTGGACCGGGCGACCCTGGCCCCGGCCTCCGGGCTCGCCCTCGGGGCGTACGTCCTGGGCGACGTGGGCCCGGAGGGGACCGACCCGGCCGCACTCGACCCGTTGGTTGTGGCCTCCGGCTCGGAGGTGCACGTCGCCTTGTCTGCGGCCGAGCGGCTGGCCGGGGAGGGGTACGGGGTCCGGGTGGCGTCCATGCCGTCGTGGGAGCTGTTCGAGGAGCAGCAGTCAGCCTACCGGGACGCCGTCCTGCCTCCCGGGGTGGGGGCTCGGCTCGCGGTGGAAGCAGCCGCTCGGTTCGGATGGTCCAGTTGGGTCGGGAACGACGGGGCGGTGATCGGCCTGGACCGGTTCGGCCTCGGCGCCGGCGCCGAGGTCCTGGCCAGGCTGGGGTTCACGCCCGAACACGTCGCGGAGGCGGCCCGCTCGGCCCTGGCTCGGATCCGCGCCCCAGCCGCCGGCCTCGCTCGATAGCGGGCCTCTCCCTCGAGCTCGCCGGCTCCGGCCTCGAGGCGGAGCGGAGGAACTCCAGGAACCGAAGCGGCGCTTCGTGAGGGCGTTCCCCCTGTCTGGTCACCACGTGCCACTGCCGCCGGAGCGGCAGGCCCCGGACCGCCAGGATGCGGATCGTCCCGGCCGCCATCTCCTTCTGGACCGCAGCGGAGGAGATGAGCGTGACCCCGAGCCCCAGGGCCACCGACGCGACAATGGCCCCGTTGGATCCGAGGGTGAGGGAAGGGGGGGAGATCCCCATCTCGGCAATGAACTCCTCCGCCGTGGCCCGGGTCCCGGACCCCGGTTCCCGGAGCAGCCACGTGACGGCGGCCACGTCGGCGGGCTGAGCCGGCTCCCGGGGGAGGGACATGTCCGCGGGACCGACCAGCACGAGGTCGTTGGGGAGGAACGGCTCCCCCGAGAGGCCGGGGGGAGGCCGCCCCGCCACGGCCAGGTCCGCCTCCCGGTCCCGGAGCCGGTCCCACACCAGGCGGCGATTCCCCACCTCCAGGGCGATCTCCACCTCCGGGAAACGGGATCGAAACTCTTTGATCAGCGGCGGCAGGACGTGCTCCCCGGCCGTGGTCACGGCTGCCAGGCGGACCCGACCGCGCCCCGGCTCGGCCGCCTCCTCCACCGCCGCCCGGGCTTCCTCCAGGAGCCCCAGGACCCGGGCCGCGTAAGCGGCCAGGACCTGTCCGGCCGAGGTCAGCACGATCCCCCGGCCCTGGCGGGCCACCAGTGAAACTCGGAGATCCCCCTCCAGTGCCCGAACCGCCGCCGTCACCGCCGGCTGGGACACCACGAGGCGGTCGGCGGCCCCCCGGACGGAGCCTGACCGGGCCACTTCCAGGAAGACCGAGAGCCGGTGAGGATTCATCAGGTAATCCTTAACTGTTCGAGCGAACATTTCAATAGAACTTGGCCCTTTTCCGGGCTACGCTCGAACGGCAGAGCGACGAGGAGGAGGCCGGATGCCGGACCTCGCGGACGGGCTGTTCGAGGCGGGCGTGAGGAAGTACATGGAGATGGGGTACTGGCGTCCCGACTACGCACCCCGGGACACCGACATTCTGGCGGCGTTCCGGGTGACCCCTCAGGAGGACGTGCTCCCTGAAGAGGCGGCCGCCGCGGTCGCGGCCGAGTCCTCGACCGGGACCTGGACCGTGGTGTGGACGGACCGGCTGGTGGACCTGGAGCGCTACCAGGGGAAGTGCTACCGGCTGGAGCCGGTCCCGGGCCAGCCCGGCCAGCACATCGCCTTCGTCGCGTACGACCTCGACCTGTTCGAGGAGGGGTCGGTCGCCAACATGGCCTCCTCGATCATCGGCAACGTCTTCGGGTTCAAGGCCCTGAAGGCCCTCCGGCTGGAGGACCTGCGCATCCCCGTCGCGTACCTGAAGACGTTCCAGGGACCCCCGCACGGCATCCAGGTGGAGCGGGACCGCCTGAACAAGCACGGGCGGCCCATCCTGGGCGCGACCATCAAGCCGAAGCTCGGGATGTCGGCCCGGAACTACGGGCGGGCGGTGTACGAGTGCCTGCGCGGTGGACTCGACTTCACCAAGGACGACGAGAACATCAACTCCCAGCCGTTCCTGCGGTGGCGGGACCGGTTCAGCTTCGTGGCCGAGGCCATCCGGAAGGCCGAGGACGAGACCGGCGAGCGCAAGGGCCACTACCTGAACGTCACCGCTCCGGACGTGGAGCAGATGCTGGAGCGGGCCGAGTACGCCAGACAGTGCTCCCCCATCATCATGGTGGACTACCTGGTGGTGGGATGGCCGGCCTTCCAGACCCTGTCCCGCTGGTGCCGGCGGAACGGCGTCCTCCTGCACTGCCACCGCGCCACCCACGCCGTGATCGACCGCCAGCGCAACCACGGGGTCCACTGGCGGGTCCTGGCGAAGTGGTGCCGCATGGTCGGTGGCGATCACGTCCACAACGGCACCGTGGTGGGGAAGCTGGAGGGCGACCGGGCAGCGACCATCGGGGTGAACGACCTCCTCCGGGAGGACTTCGTCCCCGAGGACCGGTCGGGGGGGATCTACTTCGACCAGCCCTGGGCCTCCCTGGCGGGGATGTTCCCGGTGGCCTCGGGCGGGATCCACGTCTGGCACATGCCGGAGTTGGTGGCGATCTTCGGTGACGACGCCGTGCTCCAGTTCGGCGGGGGGACGCTCGGCCACCCGTGGGGCAACGCGGCCGGGGCGACGGCCAACCGCGTGGCACTCGAGGCGGTGATCAAGGCCAGGGGGGAGGGTCGGGACCTGGCGGCCGAGGGCCAGGACATCCTGCGGCGGGCCGCCGGGCACTCGCCCGAGCTGCGGTCGGCCATGGAGCTGTGGGGCGATGTGCGCTTCGACGGGTTCGAGGCCGTAGACACCCTGGATCGCATGGAGCCGGCGACGTGAACGGCCAGACCCGGCGATTCGAGACGTTCTCCTTCCTTCCGCCGCTCACCGAAGAGGAGATCGCCGCCCAGGTCCGCCACATACTGGACCGGGGGCTGATCCCGGCGATCGAATACACCACTGACCCTCGGTCCCGAAACGTGTTCTGGAGCATGTGGAAGCTGCCGCTGTTCGACTCGCGGACCGTCGAGGACGTCGTGTCCGAGGTCGAGGCCTGTGCCGAGGATCACCCGGACAGCTACGTCAAGCTGGTCGGCTACGACCGCCGGAAGCAGGGACAGGTGGTCGCCTTCGTGATGCGCCGTCCGCGCTGACTCGCCCAGGGCGGCCGCAGGGGCACGCGACATGGCCGCGGTCGCGGCCGGGAGCCCAAGGGCCATGCGGAACACTTGAAACGACTGTGTCCGGCGTCGGACGCGCGGGCTTTCTCTCTTCACCGGGCATCGTGGGCGCTTTCGTCGCCTGTCATGATCAACTCCCGGCGGGCGGCCAGCGCGCGAGTGGGCGAGCGAGCCTGCGGTGGCTCCGGGATTCGAACCCGGGAGGGAGTTGCCCCCCTACACGCTCTCCAGGCGTGCCCCTTCGTCCGCTCGGGCAAGCCACCGGGACAATTGTACGGAAAGGCCGGGCGCCGCCATCCGAGCACGGCCCACAGAGGTGGGCCGCCGTCCCGGGGGGGTTGGGACAGCGGCCCTGCGGGCTGGCGGAGGCGGCGTGATTCGAACACGCGAGGGGCGGTCAAGCCCCTAACCTCGACTTTCGCTCAGCAAGTCCCATTCAGGTCCGGCGCCCTCATGCGAACTCGAACCTGAGCCTGCGCTTGCCCCACCAGGGGACCACGACCTCCCGATCCGCGTAGCCGGCCTCGATCAGGACGGGGGCGAAGGTGCGAGCGTTCAACCGGACGGTGACCCCATCGTCGTGGACCACGAGCCTGCCAGCTTCGCCTCGGCGTCGTGGACATTGAGGGTGGCCGGTTGCCCCGTGGTGGCCCGGCCGCCCTCCACTACGTACCCGAAGGGCCGACGCCCACCCCCCGCCACGCCCCTTGGCCGGCGATCTCGTCGTGCTTTCGCCGGAGGCGCTCGGACTGCCGGTCGGAGGCGTACTCGGCCGCGGATCCGAGGTCACGGAACTGCCTGCGCCCGTCGGCTGATCGAAGGTCCACGTCGGAGCCGTCCACCGCCGCGATCAGGTGGACCCCCGCTTGGTGCACACCTCGTAGAACCTCAGGCGCTCCTTGTCCTGGCGGAACAGCCGGTCCACGTGGTAGGTGAGGACCACATCCACCTTCCCCCAGGCGATGGCCTGGAGGAGCCGGTCGTAGCCGTCTCGGCGAAGGCCCGGGTGTAGGCGGAGCGGCCGTTGTCGGAGAACTCCCCCACCACCTTCCACCCCCGCTCCGCGGCGAGCTGGCGGCACAGGACGGCCTGGCGCTCCACTCCGAGGGAGTCGTTCTCGCTTGCTCGGCTGATCCGAGCGTAGACGGCTGCTCTGACATCGGGCTGCGTACTCATAGGTGTCTTTAGTATAGATACTGCTCAGGCGAACTTACCGCATCACCTCCTACCGAATCCGGGTGGTGACCTGCAGGTTGTGGAAGGTCCGGTCCCCAACCTGTGGACACTCCCGCCGGGAGTCACCGTTCGAGCAGGTCAGCGACTTTCGGGAACAACCCGCAGTCAGCCAGCTGGGCTGGTCTGAGGCATGAACCGGTCCGTTCACTCGCCATGAGAAGGGCGGTCGCCCCTCTCGCGCTCACGGATTGCTCACCGGGAGGGATCACGGCCACGACCGGGGGATCGGCCACCTCGGCCACGGTCACAGGGCTCACGAACGGGACGAGCTACACGGTCAGGGTCACCGCCACCAACGCGATCGGGACAAGCGCCCTTTCGATCCCTCGACTCCGTCATCCCGGTACCCCAAGCGCTGGTCCTCGGGCTGACGTCCTTCCTGTTGCGCCGTCAGTGAGAGCAGGTTCCCCCGAACGTCACCTGGGCCTTGAACTGACCGTGCCCGGGGAACGGCCCGGCGGGCGTGATCGCGGTGAAGGTGCCCTCGAACCTCAGTGCGGGCTGATCGGCCTCCAGGAGCGTCACCGTGAGGTCGTAGACGTGGGCGCCGTTCCCGCTCACCCCCCCGGCCTCGACATGCACGGGGAATTTCATGTGCAGGTGGCCCGGTCCCTCTCCGCCGGGGAGCGTGAACGAGCCGTCGCCTGACCCGTGGCTGCCCGTGAGGATCCCCTTGCCGGTCGCATCGAAGGTGACGGTCCACGGGCCCTCAAGCCCGTTGCAGCTCTCCCCGGTGATGCTGCGGTCGAAGTACTTGTCGTCGAAGTGCGCCTCGAACCTGGCGACCTGCACCGCGTGGAACGAGACGAGGGCGGTCCCGATCCCCCCGGCATCCGAGAGCTTCAGGATCTTGGTCACCGCCTGGTTGGCCTGGTTGATGAGGGCGGGACCGAGGATCTTGCCCACGAAGGTGCTCAGGACGTTGGAGCCGAACAGCTCGTTCGCGAGCTTCGAGACCACGTCGACGGTTCCCCGGTGGACGACGGCCCGCACCTGGAGAACGGCCGTCTCCTCGGACCCGTGCTTGTGGACCGAGGCGGGCTCGGACTGCATCCGGAATCGCCAGTCCGCGATGTTGCCCTCCTTCACGGCGTCATCGTGGGCGGTCTCGAAGGCGTGCTCCCCGACGCCCTGGATGGGGACCCACTTGACCCCGGCCCCCACCGCCGTCTCGGCCGGCGGGAGGTTGATCCCCGCCAGATCCGCGCAGGGACGCACCACCGCGAGGGGATCCGAACCGGTGGCCACGGTGGCTCGGAACAGGCCCGTGACATCGGGGTTCCCTTCGACCCGGTAGTGGAGGAACGCCGGGTTGGCCATGACGTCCACGTGCCACGGCTGCAGCGCAGACACCGACATGACGAGGATGCCGACGATCGCGATCGCCTTCTTCAGCGCCTTGATGAACGGGACCGTGTTGAGGAGCTGGGAGATGGCGTCGGCGCCCAGCCCCAAGAGGGCCCCGGCCCAGCTCACGATGGTCCCGATGATGGGGATGTGGTTGGTGATCTCGGAGACCACCGAGAGGATGGCGTTGATCGTGCCAGTCAGGAACGACTTGAGGTCGGCGCAGAAGCCGGCCTGGTTCAGCTGGAGCGCGGAGTACGAGGAGAAGGGCATGAGAGCGTCGGACCCCCCGCCAGGAGGCCCGTCGGCCGGTCCGCCACCGCTCCGGGCCGCGGACGCGGACGCGGACGCGCTGGTCCCTCGGGGGAGCACGTCCGCCAGGAACAAGGCCAGCGTGAGCTTCGGGAAGACCAGCGTCGCGGGCCGCCTCAGTTCCTGTCCTCGCATCAGGCCCCGGGAGAACCCGGCCCCGGGGGTCTTGGCCTTGGCCACGTACCCCGCCACCAGCGACGAGAACGGGGGGTCCCCCTCCGGCATCGGAACGAGCCCGTCCAGGTCGGTGGCGGCGATCCCACCTCCGTGGGTCAGGTTGGCGACCTGGTACTGGAGCAGGTGCAGAGGCGAGGGGGGGCCGGAGGGTCCCGGGTACTGCGTCTGCGCGTCGTCCTGGTAGATCTGGACCCCGGTGCGGGTCAGCACGTCGATCGCCCTCGCGGTGTCCTCGTCGACGGGTGTCGAGGGCGATATCTCCGGTGTGGTGGATCCGGTCGAGAACGGAGAGGTGGACGTCGAGGGGCTGGGCGCGGTCGTCGTCGTAACCGGCGTCGGTGAGGGTGAGCTGGTGCACGCTCCGGCCACCAGGGACACGGCGATAATTGCCACCAGGACCCGGCCGAGGACGGTGCCTGGGGGGGTGGGCCGTCGTCGCGCGCACTCCAGACGACCCATCCCCTCGGGGCTGGTCGAGGCGCTCATGGTCCTCCCCGTTCGGCGGCGTCAACGCGCCGCCTCCGTCCTGCGGGAACACTACACCCGGCGGGCCCGGCGAGCCGACCGGTGGGAGGACGCCGCCCCTGGGGCTTCGTCACCCTTCGCTCAGTGTCAGGGTGAAGCCTGCAGGGTTGCCCCGGGTGTCGGGTCAGGGCGCGGGGGCGTGGTGCTTGACGCGGACCCGGCGCACCACGAGCAGCAGGGACACGGCTGTGAGCCCCGCCGCCCACAGCAGGCAGATCCCCAGGCCCGTCCACAGGGAGCCCGGGTCGCCCAGGGCGACATCGGTCAGCAGCCGTGAGCCGTAGAACGGCAGGGCCTTCGACATCACCGCTCCGGTGTCCAGGCTGAGCTGGATGCCCACCACGCCGATCAGCACGAGCGTGGCCTCGAGCTCGTTCGGGATCAGCGAGCCGACCGCGAGCCCGAACGGCACCGCGATGAGCGCGACCGTCTCCACGGCGAGCCCCAGGACGAGCGGGCGCGGCAGGTCGGAGACCACTGCCATGAGGGCGCTCGTCGCGGCCACCAGGGGCAGGGCCAGCGCCTCGAGGAATGCCATGCGCCCGAGGACGATCTCCGCCGGCCGGTACCCGGCCAGGGCCAGCCGCCGGTCCACCCGCCGGGAGGAGAGGACCGAGAAGATCGAGGCGCCGCCGATCGAGAAGGCCATGGCGATGCCGCCGGGGATCACGGCCTCCTCGTGCCGTCCGGCCAGGGAGCCGTAGAAGGCGAGCGGCAGCGCCACGAGCAGTCCCAGGGCCACGTGGCGTCGCATGAGGTCGCGGCCCTGCATCTCGGCCACCATGACCAGGCGGGACGGCGTGCTCACCGGGACACGCTTTCCGGGCGCACCCGTGACTCGTGGACGAAGAGCTCGACCACCCGGTCCACCCGGGCCACCTCGGCCAGCATGTGGGTGACCACCACCACGGCCCTGCCCTGGCCCCGCCACCGGTCCACGTGGTCCCAGAAGTTCACGTAGGAGCCCCGGTCGAAGCCCTGGTAGGGCTCGTCCATGAGCAGGATCCGGGGGTCGCCCAGGACGGCCAGGGCCAGGTTGAGCTTCTGGCGCGTCCCTCCGGAGAGATCCCTGGCCACCGTTCGCTCGGCCAGGGGGTAGTCGAACTCCTGGAGCAGGGCCCGGCCCCCGGCCAGAGCCGTCTCCCGGGACAGCCCCAGTCCGCGGCCGAACAGGATGAGGTGCTCGTCGGAGGTGAGCAGGTCGAACACCCCGGGCTCCTGGGGGCAGTAGCCGATGCGACCGGACGCGGTGACCGTGCCGGAGTCCGCCCCCAGCACCCCGGCGCAGATCTGCAGCAGCGTGCTCTTCCCCGCGCCGTTCTCGCCGACCAGAGCCACCGCCTCCCCGGGCCGGACCTCGAGCGCGGCATCCTCCAGCACGACCTTGCGGCCGTAGCGCTTGGTGATGGAGCGCGCGGAGAGGGCGGGGGGCGCCGGGGACGGGGACATCGACCGGCATGAGTATAGGAACCGCCCGCGCCGCCCAGGCCGGCCACCACTCCCGGGCACTCCCGGCCGAGCGCCGGGGAGTGGAGCAGCCCCGGTATCCCCGCGTATACTCGGTGCGGTGACCGTGCTAGGCGGGGAGCTAGCGGTGCCCTGAACCCGCAATCCGCTCTAGCGGGGCTGAATACCGTCCGAGGCCCGGAGGGTCCGTGGCCGCCCCCAGTACCGGGGCGTCGATGGCTGGGTCCTGCGCGACGCCAACTTGCGAATCCCGTCAGGTCCGGAAGGAAGCAGCGGTAAGCAGGCGCTGGCGGGTGCCGCAGGGATGCCCGGCCGGAGCCGCCGGCTGGGTGAGCGCCCGAGTTCTCCGTGCGGTCGACGGCGGTTGCACGGTCACCACTTGACTTCGCCATCCCTTCCCCGGAAGGCTGGACCCAACGTGGCCGAGGAGAAGCAGTACCAGTCGCTGTACCGGAAGTACCGTCCCCAGACCCCCGACGAGGTCCTGGGGCAGGAGCACGTGGTCCGGGCCCTGGTCGGGGCGGTGCGGGAGGGCCGGCTGGCCCACGCCTTCCTGTTCTGCGGGCCGCGGGGGACCGGGAAGACCTCCACGGCGCGCATCCTGGCCAAGATGGTGAACTGCGAGCGCGGGCCGACGGCCGAGCCGTGCGGGAAGTGCGAGCAGTGCCTGCGGATCCGTGACGGCTCGCACCTCGACGTGGTGGAGATCGACGCGGCGTCCCATGGTGGGGTGGACGACGCCCGTGAGCTCCGGGAACGGGCCCCGACCGCGCCGGCCATGGGCCGGGAGAAGGTCTACATCCTCGACGAGGCCCAGCGGCTGTCCCGAGAGGCTTTCGACGCGCTGCTGAAGCTGTTCGAGGAACCGCCGCTGGGCGTGCGGTTCGTGCTGTGCACCACCGAGCCCCACAAGATGCCGGCCACCATCGTGGGGCGGTGCCAGCGGTTCGACTTCCGGCGGATCACCGGCGAGGTCATGGCCGACCTGCTGATCCGGATCGCGTCGGAGGAGGGCGTGAAGCTCGGCAAGCCCGTCGCGCACGCCATCGCCCGGCAGTCCGAGGGCTCGGCCCGGGATGCGCTGTCCCTGCTGGACCAGGCCACGGTGCTGGGCGGCACCGAGATCGGCGAGGACATCCTGCAGCAGCTCCTGGGCGCGCCCCACCAGGAGATGCAGTACGCGATTGGCGACGCCGTTGCCGTGGGCGACACCAGTGCGGTGTTCGGGCTGGTCCACCGGCTGGTGCAGGAGGGACAGGACCTCCGCCACGTCACCAGCGAGTGCCTTCAGCACTTCCGGAACCTGCTGCTGGCGAACACGGCGCCGGGCCAGGCCGACCTGATCGACGTGACGGCGGACGACTACGAACGGCTCCGGGCCCAAGCAGCGAAGTTCCAGCCGGCCGAACTGTCGCGGGTCATCGGGCTGCTGCTCGCGGCGCAGACCGACATGCGCTGGACCACCTCGCCCCGCCTGACCCTCGAGCTGGCGCTGGTGCGCTCGACCATGCCGGAGACCGACCCCGCCCCCGAGGCCCTCATCGCCCGGCTGGAGCGCCTGGAACGTCTTGCCGGGGTCCAGGACGGCCCCCAGGAGGCCAGGGCCTCGGCGCCGCCAGTCCCCGCCGCCGCGCCGCCGCCCACTCGGAAGGCAATGTCCGCTCGTGAGTCGACGCCGGCTCGGGAGGCAAGGCCCGCGCCGCACCAACCACCGGAGACAACGGGTGCGGTGGCCGAGGATCGGGAAGCGGTATCCGAACCGGCGGAATCGGTGGTGATTCCGGCACCCGAGCCGGCGGAAGCCGTGGTGGTTCCGGAACTCGAGCCGGCGGAAGCCGTGGTGGCTCCGGAACCCGAGCCGGCGAGCCCCCCGCAGCCCGGTGCCGTCCCCGGGTCGGGCCCGGCAGTGGACGTGGACATGCTTCGGCGGTCCTGGCCGGCCGTGCTGGAGCGGGTGAAGGCGGTCCTGCGGGCCGTGCTGGAGATCGCCACGCCGGTGGCGTACGACGGCGCCACCCTCGACCTGGCCTTCCCGCCGAACCGGACCTTCGGCGTGGCCAAGGTCGAGGAGCGGGAGGGCGAGCTCCGTGCGGTGCTCCAGGAGGTGTTCGGGATCTCCCCGAAGGTCCGGTGCGTGGTTCGCGAGGCCGCTGCCGGGCCGGCCTCGGTGGAGGTCGTGGAGGACGCCCCGCCGCTGGGCGAGGAGGCCGTGCTGGCCAGGCTGAAGTCCGAGTTCGACGCCACCGAGACCACCGAGCCCGAGGGCTGGTCCTAGTGCACCGTCCCGGAGCGCTCGTGCACCGTCCCGGAGCACCGAGCGTGGGGCGCTGAGACGGTGTACGAGGGGCCGATCCAGGACCTCATCGACGAGCTGTCGCGGCTACCCGGCATCGGCCCGAAGTCGGCCCAGCGACTGGCGTTCCACCTGGTGAAGGCCCCGGCCGACGAGGCCCGGCGGCTGGCCCGGGCCATCCAGCGGGCCAAGGAGCTCATGCGGTTCTGCAAGGAGTGCGGGAACGTGGCCGAGGGGGAGCTGTGCCGGATCTGCCGTGACGCTGGCCGGGACATCACCACGATCTGCGTCGTGGAGGAGCCCAAGGACGTGGCCGCCATCGAGAAAGCCGGCGTGATCAAGGGCCGGTACCACGTGCTGGGCGGCGCCATCTCCCCGCTGGACGGCATCGGCCCCGAGGATCTCCGCGTCCAGGAGCTCCTGGACCGGGTCCAGCGCGACGGCGTGACCGAGGTCATCCTGGCGACGAACCCGAACCTCGAAGGCAACGCCACCGCGATGTACGTGGCTGCGCTCCTGAAGCCCGCCGGCATCCTGGTGACGAGACTGGCCAGCGGACTCCCCGTCGGCGGCGACCTCGAGTACGCGGACGAGATCACCCTCGGCCAGGCGCTCGAGGGCCGCCGCCAGATGTAGCTCCCGGCAGGCCCCAGAGGCGACCAATCCCCTGTCCGTCCTCGTGGCGGTCGACGAGGAGCTCGCCACCACCCCGCTGGCTCTCGCCGAAGCGGACCACCTGGCCGCGACGAGAGGCGGGCCTGCAGCGGCGCGAGCGTTCCGCAAGGACGTCGCAGGAGGGGCATACCTGATCGAGTGGTGGGACGGGGCGCCGGCGGAGTCGGTGGAGATCGCGCTGCGATACGAAGATCTCGACCTCGGGCTGACCGATGCCTCCCTGGTCGCACTGGCCGCGAGGCTCGAGACCACCCGTATCGCCACGTTCGACGAACGCCACTTCCGCGCCGTACGGCCCGCGCGTGGCGGTCACTTCGTCCTGCTCCCGGTCGACGCTCGATGACCCCACGGCCCAGGAGCCGTCCCGGCACACTCGGGTGTGATCGCTCGCTGACAACAGGCGGCCGGGTGCCGGTCCTGGCGCCGGTGTGGAGCCTGTCCCTCCCCCCGCCGGCGAACCGCCCCCGGCCGACCCCGCCACCGGCGCCGACCGCGTAGCGATCAGGACGCGGGCGAGGGCAGTTCGGTCTCCGGCGTCCGGGAAGTGTCCCCCGCGGACTCCGCCTCCTTGGCGTGCTTGAGGATCCCGCTGCTGGCGAAGGCGCCGAGCAGGATGAGCCCGCCGCCGGCCAGCAGGCCGACCTGGTTGCCGTCGAGCGTGATGATGAAGTGGACCCGGCCGATCCAGTACGCGAGGGCGCCCATCCCCAGCGCGCCGACGCCGAGGCCCACCCGGAACAGCATCTGGACACCGCCCATGATCCGGCCCCGGATCCGGTCCTCGGTGACCCGCTGGGTCATCGACAGGGCCACCATGATCGCCACCGAGAACGCCGCTCCGAACGCCACGGAGATCCCGAACGCGAGCCACAGGAACGGCAGCAGGGCCATCGCGATCAGGATCCCGCCGCACATCGTCACCGCGGCCAGGAACACCCACGGCTCGCCCCGCTCCCGGACCAGCAGCCGCACCAGCCCGAGCCCCAGACCCATCCCCACTCCCCACAGCGCGGCAAGCCACCCGAAGTCGACGTCGGTGCCGTGCAGCGTGGTCTTGATGTACGCGATGCCGATGGCGAACAGCACGCCGCCGCCGAACATCGACACCACCAGCCCGGCCGAGAGCGACCGCAGGATCGGTGTTTGCAGCAGGTAGCGGAACGCCTCCGACAGCCCCTTGAACACCGGCTCGCCGGCGGTGCCTCCCGTGCGAGGGATGTTGCTGATCCGGACGACCATCCACGCCGAGAACAGGAACGTCGCGGCGTCGAAGAAGAAGGCCGTCGAGGTGGGGTGGGTTCGAAGGGCGCTCCCGAACGGCACCCACGACGGGACGTGCGACGCGGCCAGCCGCAGCCCGCCGAACGCACCCGCGGCCAGCGGGATCGAGCCGAACGACGACGCCAGGATCAGCCCGTTCGCCAGGGGAAGCTGCTCGCGGTCGTCGACCAGCAGCGGCACGCTCGCATCCCGCGCCGGCAGGAACACCAGCGAGATGCACTCGTGGACGAACGCGATCACGTACAGGCCGGCGATGCCGAAGAACGGCACCAGGACGATGAGCCCCGCCCGGAGCAGGTCGCAGCTCACCATGAGCAGCCGCCGGTCCAGCCGGTCGGCCAGGATCCCCCCCACCGGTGCCGCGAAGATCGGCGGGACCAGCCGCAGGATCAGCACCACGGCCACCGCGGTCTGGTTCCTGGTGATGTCGAACGCCAGCGCGATGAACGCCAGCGTGGCCACCCAGTCGCCCAGGCCCGAGACGGCCTGGCCGGCGAACAGCCGCCGGAATCCCCTCACCGCGAACAGGCCCCGAACGCCGCCTTGGCTCTGGCTCGCCATCCGTGAACAATCCTACGGTCGGTTATCGGTACCTCCGTTGCACCGACGAAAGGAGCTCGACCTGGTAGCGGTGGTGACGGACAGCGCGGCGAACGTGCCACCCGAGCTCGCGAGCGAGCTGGGGATCACCGTGGTCCCCCTCCACCTGCGGTTCGGCGACGACTCCTATCGCGACGGGATCGAGATGGACGGAGCTGAGTTCTACGCCCGGCTGCGCCGGGGGGATCCCGCCACGACGGCAGCGCCCTCTGTGGGGGACTGGCTGGCCGGGTTCGAAACGACCGGCGCGGACGAGGTGGTCTGCGTGACGCTCGCGTCGGGCCTGTCGGCGACCCACCACGAGGCCCAGCTCGCCGCGGAGCGGTTCCCCGGGCGGGCGGAGGTGGTGGACTCACAGAGCGCCAGCATGGGCGAGGGGTTCGCGGCCGTCGCTGCGGCCAGGGCGGCACGGGAGGGGGCCTCCCAGGCAGACGCCGAAGCGGCTGCCCGGGAGGTCGTCTCGAAGGCGGTCCTCGTGGGCACGATCGAGACGTTCGAGTACCTCCGGCGGAGCGGCCGAGTGGGGAAGCTCCAGGCCTACGCGGCCACGCGCCTGGCCATCCGCCCGGTGTTCCGCCTGATCGCGGGGGAGATCGAGCCGATCGGCCGGCCGAGGACGCGGTCCCGAGCCGTGGCGATGGTGGTCGAGAAGACCCTGAAGGCGGCCGGCGACGGGAGACCGCTGCACGTCGCCGCGTTCCACGCGGACGCCGAGGACGACGCGGTGGCGATGATCGAACGCATCCGTTCGGAGACCGAGGTCGCGGAGTCGTTCGTGGTGGAGTCCACCCCGGCCATCGGCGCGAACGCCGGCCCAGGGCTGGTGGGCCTCGCCGCCTACCGGGATTGAGCGGCGGGCGCCGCCTGTGACACGCTCCCCGCGATGCGTGCCGGCCGGGGATTGGCGTGGGTCGCGGGAAGCTACCTGGCGGGGACCTTCCCGTCCGCGTACGTCGTGGCGAAGGCCGTCCGGGCCGACGATGTGATCGGCGCGGCCAGCGGGCTCGCCTCGGAGGGCGACGCGCACATCCTGCTGGTGGCGAACAGCGGGGCCGGTCCCGGAGCCGCGGCCATCCTCGGGGACCTGGCGAAAGGGGCCCTGGTGGGCCTCGCCGCGAAGCGGGCCGGGCTGTCGCGGGGGTGGAAGGCCGCGGCCGGCGTGGCCGTGGTTGCCGGCCACTCGTTCCCGTTCTACGCGCGGCCCTTCGCGGCGAGGGGCATCACGGCGGCGGCCGGCGTCTCGCTGGTGCTGGTCCCGGGACCGATGGTGGCGGGCGGCGCGGTCCTCGGCGTGGGCAAGCTCCTCGGCCACACCGGCTCCGCCAGCACGGTCGGCTTCGCGGTGGTCCCGGTGGTCGCCGCCCTCCAGCGCAAGCCCCTCGCGCTGGTTGCCATGAGCGCCGGCATCCTCGCCGTGATCCTGGCTCGCCGCATGGTGGGCATCCGACCGATCGCCGAGCGCGACGGCTGGCCCCGAGCCCTGTTCCGCCGCCTCCTGTTCGACTCCGACCACCCCAAGGAGCTCAGGTGAGGAAGGTGGGGTCCGCGACGCGGTCCGGTCGAGGGATTCGAGGTTCGTCCCGAACCGACTGCTACGCTGAGGCTTCCGCCTGTTCCAGGAGGCGTTGTGGCGTGCCGGTGATCGTGCAGAAGTACGGCGGGACCTCGATGAGGGACGCTGCCCGGATCACGGCGGTGGCCGACCGGGTGGTGCGGGCCAGGGAGCAGGGGTACGACGTGGTGGTCGTGGTCTCGGCCATGGGCGACAGCACCGACGATCTGATGAGCATGGCCCACGAGCTCTCGCCGATCCCGAACCCGCGCGAGCTGGACATGCTCCTGACTGCGGGGGAACGCATCGCGATGTCGCTCCTGGCCATCGCGATCAACGAACGGGGCCATCCCGCGGCCTCCTACACGGGCTCCCAGGCCGGGATCATCACCGACACCCGGCACGGTGACGCGAAGATCATCGACGTCCGTCCCGGCCGGGTCCTGGAGGCGGTGGGGCAGGGGAACATCGTGATCGTGGCGGGATTCCAGGGGGTCTCCGCCACCGCCGACGTCACCACCCTGGGCCGGGGCGGGAGCGACACCACCGCGGTGGCCCTCGCCGACGCCATCGGGGCCGAGTTCTGCGAGATCTACACCGACGTCCCCGGGGTGTTCACCGCCGACCCGCGGGTGGAGCCGGCCGCCCGCAAGCTCCACGCGGTGTCGTTCGAGGAGATGCTCGAGATCGCGGCCTCGGGGGCGAAGGTTCTCCAGACCAGGGCCGTCGAGTACGCTCGGCGGAGCGGCGTGATGCTCCACGTGCGCTCCTCGTTCTCCGACGAGGACGGCACGTGGGTGACGGAGGAAGACGAACGGATGGAGCAGGCCCTCATCTCCGGCGTGGCCAGCGACGCCACCGAGGCCAAGGTCACCCTGCAGGACGTCCCGGACCGGCCGGGGGTGGCCGCCACGATCTTCCGGGCCGTGGCCGACGAGGGCGTGAACATCGACATGATCGTGCAGAACGTGTCGCACCAGGGGCGGACCGACGTGAGCTTCACCGCGCCGAAGGCCGATCTCCCGCGCCTGCGGACGGTCATGGATCGTGTCTCGGAGGAGATTGGCGCGAACGGGTTCGTGATGGACGACGGCGTGGCCAAGGTGTCGCTGGTGGGGGCCGGGATGAAGAGCCACCCCGGCGTGGCCGCCGACATGTTCGCCGCGCTGGCCGAGGAGGACATCAACATCGAGATGATCTCGACGTCGTCGATCCGGGTTTCGTGCGTGGTCCGGGCGGCCGACGCCGACCGGGCCGTCCGGGCCATCCACGCGAAGTTCAACCTGGCGGAGGAGGCCACCGCGAGGGAGGTCCATTGATGCGCGTGGCGGTGGTTGGGGCCACGGGCGCGGTGGGCCGGGAGATGGTCCGGACCCTCGAACAGCGCGCCTTCCCCGTGGACGAGCTGGTGCCGTTCGCGACCGCACGGAGCGCCGGGACCCGCCTGGCCTTCCGTGGCGAGGACGTCGTCGTCCGCGAGTTCTCGCTGCAGGCCCTCCGGGGATGCGACCTGGCGCTGCTCTCGGCGGGAGCCACCGCGGCCCGGGCCATCTGCCGGGAGGCAGCCGCCGGGGGCACGGTGTGCGTGGACAACTCCAGCGCTTGGCGGATGGCGCCGGACGTGCCGCTGATCGTCCCCGAGGTGAACGCGCACGCGCTCGAGGGGCACTCCGGCATCGTGGCCAACCCGAACTGCACCGCGATCACCGCCCTCATGGCCGTGGGACCGCTGCACGATGCGTTCGGCCTGACCGGGCTCGTCCTGTCCTCCTATCAGTCCGTGTCCGGGAGCGGCATGAAGGGCATCCGGGAGCTGGCCGAGCAGGTGGAGAAGCTCGGCGGGGGCGTGGAGTCGCTGCAGGCCCCGGACCACGACGCGCTCCCGGTGGGTGAGGTGTACGGCCGCCCCATCGCGTTCAACGTCTTACCGCTGCAGGGCGGGATGGACGAGGAGGACTGGACCGGGGAGGAGCGCAAGCTGCTGAACGAGACGCGGAAGATCCTCGAGCTGCCGCACCTCCAGGTTCAGGCCACCGTGGTCCGGGTGCCGGTGGTGACGGGGCACTCGGTCTCGATCTACGCGACGTTCGGCCGGCCGGTGACGCCCGAGGAGGCGCGGGAGGCCCTGGAACGCGCGCCGGGGGTCCGGGTGGTGGACCGGCCACACCAGGACGAGTACCCAACGCCGCTCGACGCCGCCGGCATCGACGACGTCCTGGTCGGCCGGATCCGGGCCGCCGCCGGCCGGGACGACGCCCTGCTGTTGTTCGCGTGCGGCGACAACCTCCGGAAGGGCGCAGCGCTCAATGCGATCCAGATCGCCGAGACGCTGTTCCTGGCGGATTCGTGACCGAGCAGGACTGCATCTTCTGCGCGATCGTGTCGGGCGCCGCGCCCTCGGAGCGGGTATTCGAGGACGAACGAACCGTGGCCTTCCTCGACATCAACCCCGCCACCGACGGCCACACCCTGGTCGTGCCGAAGGCCCATGCCACCGACATCTGGGAGCTCTCCCACGAGGACGCCGTCGCGGTGATGGCCGCCGCGGTCCGGGTGGCCCGCGCCGCGCGTGAATCGCTGGCGTGCGACGGGCTGAACCTGGTGCAGGCGAACGGCCGGGCCGGCTGGCAGCACGTGTTCCATTTCCACCTGCACGTCGTGCCCCGGTACGACGGCGACGGCCTGAAGCCGCCCTGGTCCCTGGCCCACCCCGGCGGCGATCGTGACCGCATCGCCGAGGTCGCCGACCGCCTCCGCTCAGCCCTCTGAAGGAGGCGGCGCGGGGGGCCACTGGACGCCGTGGCCCTCGAACAGCTTCGAGAAGGACTTCGCGGCGTCGGTGAGGCCCTCGCGGAGGTAGAAGGCGTGGGCTCGGTCGCGGCAGTTCGCGGACTCGAGCGAGAGCGACCAGCACCCGCGGGACAGGGCCAGCTCGTCGCACCGGCCGAGCAGCGCGGCCCCTGCGCCGCGGCTCCTGGACGCCTCGCCGACGATGAGGTCCGGGATCCACGCCTGGGGGGTCGTGAAGTTCAGGCGGACCCGGTACTCCATGTCGACGAACCCGACCACGGTCCCGTCCTCCACCGCCACCAGGGCCTCGGTGTCGTCGCGGTTGAGGTAGCGCAGGTGCACCTCGCGGGCCGCGACCTCGTCCGGGCCGCCCAGGACGTCCGGACGCCCCAGCTCGGCCAGCAGGCGGCCACGACCGGCCAGTCCTCCGGCGTCGCGTCCCGCACCTCGACGGCGGTGGGCACTAGAAGAAGTCCGGTGACCAGGGCGGCGGGCCGGCGAACAGCGAGCCCAGGACGGGGACGGCCGGGTCGTCCGGCCGGAGCGCCCCCAGGCGGACCAGGTCGTGCGCGGAGAGGTAGCCCGTGTACAGCGCGGTGAGCATGCCCACGGGGATAGGATCGGGAGCCGGTCCGTCCTCGCGGGTGACGGCGACCTTGCCGCCTGAGGCCTCGATCCGGAACGGCCCGGCGTTGTCGGGGAACAGGGCGTCCTCGACGGCGATCACGCACTCCCCCTCGACCAGCCCGTACCCCCTGGCCTCGAGGGCCCGGGGAACGTCGAGGATCCGGTTCATCCATCGGAACTCGGACTTCTGGGTCACAGAGCGTGACTCGGCCAGGAGGAGGGCCAGCGGGTCGTTCGGCGACCCGTGCCACGTGACCTCCGCCCCGATCGAGTGGAACCCGCCGAAGTACCCGAGCAGCGCGGCCGCCGCTCGCCTGGTCAGGGCCACGAGGTGCGTGCAGGCCGGATCGATGCCGAACCCCGCCCGCTCGCCCCGTCCGTAGCAGGCGTAGCCCTCCGCGCCGTCGGGTCCGGTGGCCACCACGACGTGGGGGACGACGTCCGGGTTGCTCATCTGCAGCGTGCGGTGCCGCCACGAGCCCTCGTCCTCGAACCACACCGGGCCGGAATGCTGCGGGGCGTACTTCCGGAAACAGGCCCGGACATCGGCCAGCCGGGAGTCGTCGCGGGTGGTATCGAGCTCGATCCCCTCGCCGCCGGTCCGCGGCAGGGCTCGCAGCGGCGCGGCCAGCTCCGTGAACACCCCGGCGATCTCGTACCCGAGCTTCCGGTACACCGCGACGGTGGCCGGGTACAGCGAGCTGATCACGTCGCCCGCCTCCCGGCGCTGCCGGATGAGCTCGGCCACCAGCGCCCCGCCGGTCCCCTTCCCCCGCGTGTCCGGACGCACCGCCACCGCGGCGATGCCCGCGCACGGGACGCCGCGGCTGCCGAAGAACTGCTCGAGCGGATGCGACATCGAGGTGGCGACGATCCGGTCGCCCTCGTAGGCGCAGAGGTACAGCTCCAGGCGGGCGATCGAGGAGAATCGCTGTCGGAGGGCCGGGGGGCTGCCGAAGGCCGACTGCAGGACGTCGCCGACCCGCTCGCGCTCGTCCTCGGTGGGGACGCGGTACTCGACGCTCACGCCGGCCTCACCGCGGCTCGCAGGAGCAGGGGATCGAACTGCACTTCGGGCACCCGGCCGCGTACCGGGAGGCAGCGCGCTCGAGGTCGACGTCCAGCAGGTTCGCCAGCGATCCCAGCCACGCCAGGACGTCCGAGAACTCGTGCTCCAGGGCGGCGGGATCGTTCGTGCGCATGGCACTGGCCACCTCCCCGACCTCCTCCACCATCCACCGGAACACGCCGTCGGGACCCCGGCGCAGGTCGCGCTCGAGATACGTGCGTCGCAACACCCCCTGGAACTCCGAGATCTCCATCAGCCGGCGAGTGTACCGGCCCCGACCGACAGTTCCGGGATCAGCCGAACGTGCCGGTGTTCTCCGGCGTTCCCCGGAAGCTCGTCCAGTCCATGGCTCTGGGTCAGGGGACGAAGACGCCCGTGTTTGATTTGTTCCACCGCATGGAGCCCCAGTCGATCCCGGACTTCAGCCCCTCCGTGCCGAACACGAACACGATCCCCGACCGGGTGACGACGGCCACGTCGACGTCGTGGTCGCCGTCGATGTCCCCGGGCGCCGCCGAGGCCTGGACCCACTGGCCGACGTACTTCGGCCACCCGGACGGCTCCGAGCCGTTCAGCCGGAAGGCGTGCACGAACCCCTCGCCATTGCCGATCACGATCTCCGGCTTGCCATCGCCGGTGACGTCCGCCAGGACCGGAGCCGTGAGGAACGTCCAGTCCTCGATCAGCCTGGGGAATGCCGGCACGTACGCACCGGTCTCCGCGTTCCACGCCGACAGGAGGTGCTGGAACTGGATGCCCTGCCCGTCGTGGATGCTCGCGCCGAACAGCCGGGTGTCGACCGATGGGCTGACCAGCTCGGGCTTGCCGTCGCCGTCGAGGTCGCCGAAGGTGAGGTTCCCGGCCGCGGCCCTGGCGTCGCCCGCCGTGACCTGCGGGTCCTTCGAGGAGCCGAACACGTTCGAGAAGAACTGGGAGGCGCCCCCGGCCCCTCGGTGCCGTTGCCCCGCAGGAGGTGGAAGCGGGTGGTGAAGCCTGAGATCGCGATCTCCTTCGCACCGTCGTGGTTGACGTCGGTCAGGGCCGGGCTCTCCGGCACGCCCTGAACCACCACCGGGGGACCGTTCGGCGCGACGCCCTGGAGGGACACGGGCCATCCCGACTCGAACGTCCCTTTGGCCCGAAGGGCGTACACGCGCGCCGTGCTGCCGTAGACCTCGCCGTCCCCGAGGACGACCTCGTTTTGGTGATCGCCGTCGATGTCGCCGATGGCGGGCGACGAGGCGATCGGAGCGGTCTTCGGCGACTCCCCCGGATCCTGCAGCAGCGCCACCCTGCGAGCGGCGTGCCGTTCGCGTGGCACGCATACGCCTTTCCGTCGGCCCCGCCAACCACGACCTCCGGACCATTGGTGCCGATGCCGTCGAGGTTGCCGACGGCGGCCAGGGTGAACACACCGGAGGTCCAGAAGTTCCCCTCCACGGGTCCCCAGGGGGTTTTCGTCTCCACCGGCCACCCGGGCACCGGCTGGCCGCTGGGCCGCCAGGCGTAGACCTTGCCCGTCGAGGCCGCCCTCGATGACGTCGGGGTGCCTGTCCCGGTTGAGGTCGGCCACCGCCGGGGTCGTGGCGAACCCCAGCCGGTCGCCGGCCGGGTCTAGGTCCTGGACCACCGGCCAACCGCTGAGCTCCTTCCCCGCTCCGTTGATGGCGTGCACCCGGCCGCACGCATCGGCCACGATGAGCTCCTGCTTCCCGTCGCCGGTGAGGTCGGCGAACTGCGGACCGGACTCCAGGCTGCACCCGATCGACCTGGGGAACCCGGTGCGGATCGATGGGTCGCGGTGGACCACGAACGCCTGGCGGTCCTCGCCTTGGTTCCCTCGGGCGTCCTTGATCCTGAGGACGAGCGTCCACGACCCGGTGCCAGCGTGGAGGTGTCGAGCTTGGCCAGGGTTCCCCCGAACATGGTCGTGCCGATGAAGGTCTTCACTAGGGTCAGCGTCGAAGGCTGGGTCCCCTGTCCCAGGTACAGCTTCACCGAGTACGAGCCGTTCCCCGCGTGCGCCGACACGAGGCCCTTCACGGCGACCGTCCCCCGCACGTTCTGGTACCAGTCCGGCGAGTCGATGTCTGCCACCGGCGGGACCTCGCTCCCGTCGGCGGTGACCATCGCGACCGCGGCCGCCGCGTCCACCCTCCCCCAGCCCGTCCACGTGTCACACCCGGCCCTGTACCTGTACTGGGAGGTCCCAGTGTGGGGTTCGTCGGATGAAGCCCCGTGAGGTCCCTGCGCGCTCATCCGGGGGATCTGGGTGACCTCCTCGGACCCGAGCGAGAGGCCGAGGGCCTGGGCCCAGGAGATCACCAGGGCGGCGACGCCCGCGACCTCCGGCGTGGCCGACGACGTTCCGCCGTTCAGGCTGTACCCGCCCCCGTATTTCGTGGTGGTGATGTCCGAGGGCGCCACGACGTCGAGGATGGGCCCATAGTTCGCGAACCCCCCCTTGACCAGGAAGTCGTCCGCCAGCGGCATGGCGTCGGGCACGATCGCCCCGACCCCGATGACGGGATCGAGGAACGTCGGGGAGTTGGGGTGGGTGCTGCTCTCGTTCGCCATGGCCGCGACCACCGGGACCCCCTGCTGCTCGGCGTAGCTCACGGCGTTGCGGAGCACCGCCGGCGTCCCGGTCGACCCCAGCGACATCTCGATGACGTCGGCTCCGTTGTCGACCGCGTACCTGATGGCGGGGCCGATCACGACGCCGTCGTGGAGGATCGTGGCGGAGGTGCGTAGGACCATGATCTTCGCGTCGGGAGCGACCCGGCGATGCCCTTGGCATTGTCCGTCACCGCGGCGGCGATCCCGGCCCATCCCGTCCCGTGGCCGTAGTCCGCGTCGTCCCTCGGGTCGTTGTCGTTGGCGTAGAAGTCCCACCCGTTGCAGTCGTCGACGTAGCCGTTCGCGTCGTCGTCGAGGCCGTTGGAACAGCCGCCGGCCTCGCCCGGGTACGTCCACGGGTTCGCCGAGAGGTCCTCGTGGTCGAAGTCGACGCCGGTGTCGATGATCGCGATCACCGTGCCCTGCCCGGTGACGGTGGGCCACACCGAGTTCGCGGAGATCCCGCGGCCGTCGGACATGAGGTTCCACTGCTCGTCCGTACAGTTCGGCTCGGAGCAGTGCTCGAACAGCGGGTCGTCGGGATTGGAGGTCAGGGCGGAGGCCGTGGCAGCCCACGCCAGGAGGCCGAGCACGGCCAGGATGGGGACGATCCGGCGCCGGCGCATTGCCGCGATTGGGGGTATTCATCTGACCGGACCATCCCAGATCAGGCTGTTCTCCAGGGCCGGCCCGCTCGAGGGCGGTCCATGGTCGGCGGGTGGCCCCGTCTCCCGGGCGGCGTGGGCGGGGCCTGCTTCGGGTGCGGGTTGACGACCAAGTCGCGATAGCGCACCGGATCGTGGGCCACGGCAAGCTCGAGCACGCGGTA
>WNGB01002311.1_pt1 | contig 31134 bp, 24 predicted proteins | sample 5400681 | NCBI WGS metagenome assembly WNGB01 (sample SAMN13153367, study PRJNA577476) | soil metagenome | isolation source: 115 cm soil or saprolite under grassland replicate 2 | place: USA:California | collected 2016-06-15
GCGTGAAGTCGTCCAGGATCCAGATCGACCGGCCGTGCGTCCCGACCACGAGATCGCTCTCGTGGATGTACAGATCGCGCATCGAGCTGGGGGGGAGATTGAGCCGCAACGACTGCCAATGGTCGCCGTCGTCGAACGAAACGTAAACGCTGCGTTCGGTACCCGCGAACAACAGGCCGCGACGCTCGGGGTCTTCCCGTACGACGTTCACGACTTCATTCGACGGTATTCCTTGTACGATCTCCTTCCACGTCTTTCCGCCGTCCCGTGTGCGGGAGATGTGGGGCGCCAGATCGTCGAGCCGGAAGCGGTTGATAGCAGCGTAGGCAGCCAGCGTGTCGAAATGGGAGGCCTCCATGATGGAGACCTTGCTCCAGGGGGTGAGCGCGGGCGGTGTCACGTTCTTCCACGTCCGCCCGCCGTTGTGCGTGACCCAGATCAGGCCGTCGTCGGTCCCGGCCCAGATATCACGCCCCGGTGCCTGCCCTTCTCGGGGTCGAGCGACGTGAACGCGCCCAGGGTCGCCGGGACCTCGGACGCGGGGCGCGTCAGGTCGGGACTGATCACCTGCCAGCTCTCGCCGCCGTTCAGCGTCTTGAAGAGGACGTTCCCGGCATAATAGAGGATACGCGGGTCCACCGGCGAGAAGATCACCGGGGCGGTCCGCACGAAACGATACGGCTCGCGCAGCGGCGCGGGCGCCACGTCCTTCACCTGGCCGGTCGTCCAATCGAACCGGGTGAGCTTGCCCCCGTACACGAGATTCGGATGCAGCGGGTCGGCGACGACGTAGCCGTACTCTTCGGCGCCCACGGGGCGCCACTCGCGGAATGTGATCTGTCCGTCATTCCCTCGGCTCGGCACCCCCGCCGAACCCGATTCCTGCTGGCCGCCATAAACCCAATAGGGAAAACGACTGTCGGTGCTGACGTGAAACATCTGGGCCGTGGGTTGGTTGTACCACGAGCTCCACGTCGTGCCGCCGTTGACGGTGATGATCGCGCCCTGATCGCTCGCGTTCAGGATGATCTGCGGGTTGTCGGGGTTGATCCAGAGACGGTGGTAGTCGTCTCCGCCCGGCGCGCCGCGCCAACCGACGAACGTCTGGCCCCCGTCGGTGGACTTCCAGGTCACGATGTTGGCGACGTAGACGACATCGGGGTTCTTCGGGTCGACCTTCACCTCATTGAAGTCGCCGTCGCGGCCCCACAAGCGCGCGTCTCGGTTGACCAGCCGCCAGGTCTCCCCGCCGTCGTCCGAGCGGTACAGTCCGCCCTTGTCCTGCGACGCTCCCACGATCGCGTACATGCGGCCGGGCTCGCTCGCGCTCGTCCCCAGGCCGATCCGCCCGAGGCCCTCTTGCGCCGTGGGCAACCCGGCGGTGATCTGGCGCCAGGTCGTGCCGCCGTCGCTCGACTTGTAAAGGCCGTTGTTCGCTGAGAGCACCCATCCCGCTTCCCACGGTGCCTGCCGCGCCGACCAGAGCACCGCGAACACCGTCTGCGGGTTGGCCGGGTCGAACGCGAGGTCCATCCCGCCCGTGTTCTCGTCTTTGTAGAGCACCCTCTCCCAGCTCTCGCCCCCGTCGCTCGAGCGGAAGATGCCGCGCTCTTCGTTCGGCCCGTAGGGATGCCCGAGCACCGCGGCGAAGACGCGGTTGGGGTCGCGCGGATCCACGAGCAGCGCGGGGATCTGCTGGCCGTCGGGCAGGCCCAAGTGGCGCCAGGTCCGGCCGCCGTCGCCGGACCGGTAGATGCCGTCACCGACCGACAGATCGGGCCGCTGCAGGCCCTCGCCGCTCCCGACATAGATGACATTCGGGTCCGAGGGCGCCACGGCGAGCGCCCCGATCGAGCCGGTGGACTCGGCATCGAAGACGGGGGCCCAGATCCGGCCGTAGTCGGTGGTCTTCCAGACCCCGCCGTTGTTCACGCCGATGTAGAAGACGTTGGGCTGGCTGGGGATGCCGGTCGCCCCCACAGTGCGGCCCCCGCGGAAGGGTCCGATGAGGCGCCAGCGGAGCTCGCCCAAGAGGGAGGGGTCGTACCCCTGGGCGGCGGCGGGCGTAGGGACGGCGCCGACCAGGAGGGCGATCGCCAGGGCCGCCGGGAGGGGGCGAACGAGGTTCACGGTGCGCTCCAAAGTAGCAAAAGTGGAAAAAGAGAAAGAACCGCCGGGGGATAATGCGTTGTGTCCGCCGGTTCGGCGAGTGCCCGTGATAGCCGTCACGACGCGCCGGGCCTCACCGGTGACATATTGCTGCCGCAGAACCAGCACCCCCCCAGCTCCCCGCGCCCTCGAGGAGAAGTTGAGCCATGAAGGCTGGTCGTCCTGGCGCCCGGGCCCGGCTGAGCGTCGTCGTCATTTCGGTGGCATTCGGAGAATTCTGGAGCGATCTGGCCGAGGACCTCGATGTCGCCATCGATCTCCTCGGCGCGACGGAGGCCGTCGCGCCCACCCCCGATACGGTGGCCGTCATCGTCGCGGCGGGCGGAGCGGAACGCGACGCCATTCAGTGGCTCTCTAGTCAAAGGGTCCCGGCGGGACTGCCGGCGCTGGTCGTGGGGACGGACCCCGGGCGGCGCATGGCCATGCAGCTTGTGGCTCACGGAGCGAGCGACTACTTCGCGCTGCCGGAGGATCTCGAGATCTTCCGGAATGCGGTCGCCGCCGCGCTCAGCGGCGGTCGAACGCGCGGGGCCGGCGTGGGGAACGGCGAGGCGGACGCGTTCGCCGACATCGTGGGCGAGAGCCAGGCCATCAAGAAGGAGCTCGCCCGCGCCGCCCGACTCCTGCCGCACCGTGGGGCGGGCGCCCTGATCGTCGGCGAGACGGGGACGGGCAAAGAGCTCCTGGCGCGGGCCATCCACGCCGGCGGACCACGCCGCGGCGCTCCATTCGTGGCCGTCAACTGCTCGGCCCTCCCGGAGCACCTCATCGAATCAGAGCTGTTCGGTCACGAGCGCGGCTCGTTCACGGACGCCCATGCGGCCAAGCCGGGGCTGTTCGAGGTGGCAGATACCGGCACGCTCTTCCTGGACGAGATCGGCGAGCTGGCGCTCGGCCTGCAGGCCAAGTTGCTGCGCGTGCTCGAGGACAAGGAGATCCGCCGGGTGGGCGGCACGAAATCGCGCACCGTCGACGTGCGTATTCTGGCGGCGACCAACGAGCATCTCGCCGAGCGGGTGCGCGCCGGAACATTCCGTGAAGATCTCTTCTTCCGCTTGGGCACCGTGGTGTTCAGGCTGCCGCCGCTGCGCGAGCGGGGCGACGACACCATTCTCCTCGCGGAGGCGCTACTCGAGCGCCTCGCCGGAGAGCACGGTCTGCCGGTGCCGATGCTGACGCCCGAGCTCTGCCGCCGGTTGCGCGCCCACACCTGGCCCGGGAACGTCCGGGAGCTGAAGAACGCCCTGGAACGCGCGCTGCTCATGTCGCCGCCCGGCGAGCTGGGCGCCGAGGAGCTGCTGCCCCACGCAGGTCCGCCGGACCCACAGGACGGACCGATTCCTTTCCCCGCACCGTTACATCAGATCACGACCGCCGCGGCCCGCGCGACGGTGCAGCTGTGCGGCGGGAACCGCAGCGAGTCGGCGCGCCGCCTCCTCATCTCTCCCCGGCGCCTGCGCCGCCTGCTGAACGGCGGCGAGGATGTGGGCACGGGTTTGGGAGCAAGCGACTTGGTACGGCGGACCGCTTTTTCGACGTAGCCGCAGCACGGTAGGTCGTCCCGACCTACTGCAGGGACGGAATGACCCAGTGGCCCCGGCCCGCGTACCGGGGCTCCCACGCGCAAGTCCTGTCAGGCCCAACGGCTAGGTCAAAGACCGGAACGTGGAACGCTTCCTGCTCTTGGAGAGACTGAAGAGTCGCCCTCGGTTGCCACTTTATGGAATGGGAGATCGAATGTCCCTCCGCCGCTCTCTGATCCCGCTCGCACTGCTCGCCAGCGCCGCCGCTTTGAGCTGCAAAGACCCATCGCCGACGAGCCTCGACCTCCAGACGCCGGACCTGCTGGCGGCCAGAGTCAAAACGTCGTCAGGGGGCAACAGCAACAAGACCGGTCTGGTGGTGTGTTCCCAGAGCTACGACTCCGCGAGCAAGGTGATCGGCCCGATGGGAGATACCCTGCACGTCGGTAATCACGTTTTGTGGGTCGATTCGCTGTCGCTGACGGACACGGTGACCATCACCGCCGTGGCGCCGGCGGCCAGCGTGAGATGGGTTCGCTTCCAGCCAGAGGGCCTCGTCTTCAAGCCCGGGTTTTACGCCACGGTGAACGGCGTCAATGCGGGCGCAGCCCTGTATACGAACTACAAGGACTGCGGTGTACCGACCACGGATTCGGTCCGGATCGCGCAGGTCACCGACTCCCTGGCCATCCTTGGGTACCTGCAAACGTGGGTCCAGGCCAAGAAAATCCCCTGGAGTCAAGCGAATCAATACGTCGTCGGGCTGCTCCCGCATTTCTCGAACTATGCCGTGGCCTGGTAGGACTCTCATGGAACCGGAGAATCGTATGCACGTTCGCCGTACGCTGATCCTGCTCGCGATCGTCCTGCTCGCTGCTGGATGCTCCGACGAACGGCATCCCACTGCAGTCCAGCCGCCGCCCGCCTCTGCGCCGCACTTCCTGCAATGGGCGGGAGGCGTCACGCCTCAGTTCACCGCGATCGGCTCCCCGTCGGTGCGGAGCGCCGGCGGTTGGCTCCTGCCGTCGCTGTCTGATGGGCTCAGTCTCGAACACAATACGGCGACGTTCTGGGCCGTCCGCGGCGAGCAGCGTTCCGTCCAGATCAACTACCTGAGCGCCACCGGGGACGCCAGCGCCCCGTTCTTGCAGCTGACCATCACCGATCCGGTGTACGCGCCCGATCGCGGCGACCTCCAGCCCGGTGACTCGGTGCTGATCACGGTTACCGTCGACCCGGTGAACATCAAAGTATCGCTCGAGCCGACGGGATTGCAGTTCGGCGATCCGGCCCAGCTGCACATCTGGTACGGCGGCGCCGGCGGCGATTTGAGCGGGGACGGCGTCGTGGACGGGACGGACGCCCAGATCGAGAGCCAACTCCTTGGGTTGTGGTATCGCGAGGGCGCGGAGACCGCGTGGACGAGAATCCCGGCGGCCCAGTCGCTCGCGGACCGGTCCTTTATCAGTGCGTTGCTGCACTTCTGCGACTACGCGGTTTCGTGGTAAGGGTGCCACATGCACGCTTCACTCCCGGGAGTCAACGGAGTGCGCTGGGCGATCACGCGCGGGCGCAATCCGAGGTATGGGCCGCGGACTCGGCCGGGCGCCGTGGCCACTTCCATCCGCCACTGCGCAAACTATGCGGTGGCTTACTGAGGCTCGTGACGCTGCGAGGGAGGAGACACACGCGATGCACACGTCGTCACTCGTAGCCGAAAAGGCGCGGCGGCTCGCCGCGGCCGGACACCATGCCGAGGTCGTCGAGTACCTAGGCGCGCGCGGGCCGAGCGAGCTCGAGGAGTCGCCCAGTCTGGCGTTGCTGTTCGGCACGGCGCAGGCGCGTCTGGGGCGCCACGACGAAGGGCTGCGGTGGCTGGACCTGGCGCTGGACCAGGCGCGCAAGGGAGGCGAGCAGGGAGTCGAGGGTCGCGCCCTCAATGCGCGGGGCGCCATCGCCCTGGTCAGCGGGCGGATCGACGAGGCGGCGGACTACTGCACGCGGGCGCTCATGCTCGCGAGCCTGGACGCCGATCTTGCCACGACCGGCCGCTGCTCCAACAACCTGGGCATCATCAGCAACCTGCGCGGGCGGCACGCCGAGGCGATCGGCTCATGGGAGATCGCCGTCGCCGCCTTCGAGCGCGCCGGTCTGCGTCAGGGCGTCGCCGAGTGCTACCACAACCTGGCGATCTCGTATCGGGAGCAGGGGGCGCTCGACCGGGCGCTGTCGCAGGCCGACCGGGCCGTCGCGGAGGCCGAAGCGGCCGGAGACGACACGCTCCAGGCCCAGGCGCTCCGGGGGCGGGCGGAGGTCTGCCTCTCGGGCAGCGACCTCGAGCGGGCTCGGCGCGAGCTCGATCGAGTTGGGGAGATCCGGCGCCGCCTGCCGGACCCGGTCGGAGAGGCCGAGGATCTGCGGGTCGCGGCGGCGGTGCTGGCGGCCCAAGACCAGTTGGCGGCCGCCGAGCGGGCGCTGCGTGAGGTGGTCGGACGGGCGGAAGAGCACCAGCGGCCGCAGCAAATGGCTGACGCGATGCGGGACCTCGCCATCGTGCTCCGCCGCATGGGACGGCACGCCGACGCCCAGGCAGCTGCGCGGACGGCGACGGCCATCTTCACCCAACTCGGAGCCGAAGGGGCAATCCGCAGTCTCGCCGGGCAGGAGTGGGATGCCGCCTTCGCGGCCGAGCTGCGCGGGTCGCTGGCGCCCCTCCATGCGGCGCAGGAGCTGGCCGATACCGGGCGGTACGCCGAGCTCCTCGCGTACCTGAGCGGGCGCCCCCAGGACCAGCTCGAGCAGTCGCCCATGCTGGCCCTGCTCTACGGCATCGCGCACGGCCGCCTCGGTCAGCTCGATGCGGGGCAGCAGTGGGCGACGGTCGCGCTGTCGCGGGCGCGCGTGCTGGGGGATCGAACGCTGGAAGTGCGCGGGCTCAACGTCTGCGGCGCCATCGCGCTCGAGCGCGGCGGCATCACGGAGGCCGCGCACTTCTTCACGCGGGCGCAGGAAGAGGCGATGCAGGACAACGACATGGTCACCCTCGGCCGGTGCGCCAACAACCTCGGCATCATCGCGAACATGGAGGGCGACTACGGCCGGGCGGTCGGCGCGTACACGCGCGCGATCGCGGCGTACCAGAAAGGCGGATACGACCGCGGAATCGTGGAGTCGCAGCACAATCTCGGCATCGCCTACCGCGAGCAAGGGGCATTGGCCCACGCGATGGAGGCGGCCGACGCCGCCGTGCGCGAGGCGGAGCGGCTCGGCGACCGGCGGCTCAAAGCCCAGGCCCTCGCGGGCCGGGCGGAGATCCGGGTGACGCGGGGTGATCCCGAGCTGGCGATCCGCGAAGCGAAGGGCGCGCTGGCCGTGCACCGCGAGCTCAAGGACCCTGTGCTCGAGGCCGAGGACCAGCGGATCCTCGCCGTGGCGCTCGGCAGCGCAGGGAAGGTGAACGAGGCCGAAGAGCTGTTCCTCGAGGTCATCGAGCGCGCGACGGTGCACGGGCGGCCGCTCCTCGTCGCCATTGCCCAGCGCGATCTCGCGTATCTGCTGGCCCGCCGCGGCGACGTCGCGGCCGCGACGGTGGCGGCACAGACGGCGCGCGCGACCTTCGACCGGCTGGGGGCGAAAGTGGAGATCGAGAAGCTGGACGCGCTGCTGGCGCATCCGGAGTTCCGGACGCCGGGGTTGGGCCGAGCGCGGACGGAGAGCGCGCCGGCTGCTGCGGATGGGGTCGTCGTGATTCCAACGCGGGACCTCTCGATTCCCAAGACCGAAACGTCGAGTCCGTCATGAAGCCCGTCTGTCTGTTGGCCGTCGCGCTGGTCGTCTGCGCCTGCACCGACCGCGCCCCCATCAGCAGCGCTCTTGAGCTGGCCCCGCCCCAGGCGTCCCTCATCGGGGGCCTCCTTGGGGCTGTTGGGCTCCTGCAATGCACCGACCTGTCATACGCCTCCGCGACACAGACGATCCGGTCCGCGGGCGGCACGATTCGCGTCGGACCGCACACGCTGACGGTCCCCGCCGGGGCGCTGGCGTCCCCGGTGGCGATCACGGGCGAGATCGTGACGGGCCGCGGGGTCAATGCCGTCGACTTCCCGCCTGACGGGCTGAGGTTCGCGCGCTCCGCGTCGCTCACGATGAGCTACGCGAACTGCAACCTGCTCGGCAAGTTGTTGCCGAAGCGGATCGCGTACACGACGGACGAGCTGGAGATTCTCTCGTATCTGCTCTCGCTCGACAATGCTCGCCAAGAAGGCCACCGGGCGGGTCGCTCATTTCTCCAACTACGCGGTCGCCTGGTAACGAACGCATGACGGCGATCTCGATCCCCGCTCCCGGGCCGGCCGGTTCGCGCGCGACAGTGCGCCCCGCGGCGGACCTGCTGCACGACGCACGCGCCCGGGAGCGGGCCGGCTGCACGGCCGAGGCGATCGCCGGCTACGAGGCCGCGATCGCCGCGGCGAAGGGGGCGGGCAATAGGGCCCTGCTGGCCGAGGCGTTGCGCCGCCTTGCCGTGTTGCGCTACCAACGCAGCGAGCCGGCCGTTGCCCGGGAGCTGTGCCGGCGCAGCCACTCTGTGGCGACCGAAGCCCGGAGCGACATCCTCGCGGCCGAAGCCCTGAACACGCTCGGCGTGCTGGACCTGAAGACGGGCTCGCTGGCCGACGCGCGGGAGAACTTCCTGCGCGCGATCGAAGTTGGCGGCTCGAGCGGCGATCTGGCCGCGCGCGTCGAGCAGAACCTCGGGGTCGTGGCGAATATCCAAGGCGACCTGGTCGAGGCCGTCGCGCACTATCAGCGGTCGCTGGACGCCTACCGCGCCGCGAACGACGAGCACGGCTGCGCCATGAGCTACCACAACCTCGGCATGGCGAGCGGGGACCGCGGCGCGTTGGACGAGGCGGATCGGTACTTCCAGCAGAGCTACGAGATCGCCGAGCGCGCGGGCGACACCCACCTCCAGGGGCTGTGCCTGGTGAATCAGGCGGACGTGCACATCGCCCGGGGTCGGCTCGAGGATGCGCGCCGTAACGCCGAAGCGGCCCTCGCCCTGTTCGACCGGCTGGACGCGCAGAGCGACAAGGCCGAGGCGTATCGCATGCTGGGCATGGTGTACCGCGAGACCGGCCGCACCGCCCTCGCCGAATCGCGGCTCCAGTCCGCCATCAGCCTCTCGGTCAGCGCGGGCTCGCCGTTGAACGAGGCGGAAGCCGTGCGCGAGCTGGCCGTCCTCTATCAGTCGATGGGTCGCAACCAGAAGGCGCTGACCCTCCTGAACAAGGCCCACCGTCTCTTCAGCCGCCTCGACGCGCGAGTCGATCTGGTCAACGTCGGCGGCAAGATGGCGGAGCTCGCGGATACGTACCTCGCCGTGGTGCGCGAGTGGGGCCAGTCGATCGAGTCGAACGACACGTACACGTTCGGGCACTGCGAGCGGGTGGCGCGCCACGCGCTGGCGCTCGCGCAAACCCTCCGCCTCCACGAGCACGCGCAGACCACGATCCGGCTGGGCGCCTATCTCCACGACGTCGGCAAGGTGCGCGTCCCGCACGAGATCCTCAACAAGCCGGGCCCGCTCACGCGCGACGAGTTCGAAGTCGTGCAGATGCACCCGATCTGGGGGCTCGAGTTGCTGGCGGCGGTCGAGTTCCCCTGGGACCTGAAGCCGATCATCCGCTGGCACCACGAGAAGTACGACGGGACCGGGTATCCCGACCGCCTGCGGGGCGACGAGATTCCGCTCGCCGCGCAGATCGTGGGCATCGTGGACGTGTACGACGCCCTCACCACCACCCGCTCCTACCGGCCGGCCCTGCCCCAAGAGGCCGCGCTCGCCGAGATCGACCGCTGCAAGGCGTGGTGGTCCGAGGCGGTCTATGGTGCGTTCCGCGCGTCGCTGGCCCGGAGCCCCTGGGGAGGCCGCGCGGACGCCGCGAGCCTCCCCACGAGAGACGAGCCCCGGCACTACCAGGCGATTGCGTAGTTGGACAGAGCCTCGAACAGCAGCGCGAACAACGTCATTGAGCCTCACCTCCTTCCGTACAGCCTGCCTCTAACGACGCCCCGTCACCGGGGGTACCTTAGACGGGGGACAACGTGGCCGACCGATCCCAACAGGATATCAACACGTTGTTCCGGAGAGACTTAGGGGTGTCTGAGGGCTGCTATGGTCACCCAGTTTCAACTCAAGGTGCTCGGCTCCCCGCAGCTCGTTCGCGGCGGACGCTCGCCCGTGCGCTTCCGCACCAAGAAACATCTGGCCCTGCTGCTGTACCTCCATTTCGAGGGACGAGGGCGCTCAATCCCGCGCGACCAGCTGGTGGATCTGTTCTGGCCCGACGTCCCGCCCGAGAAAGGCCGGCATTCGCTGTCGCAGGCACTGCTGGCCATTCGGTCGCTCCTGGGGACACACGCGGTGACTGGCCGGGAGCAGGACGTGCGCCTGCTAGGGGAGTTGCCGTCGGACCTCACCGCGCTGCGCGAGGGTCACCTGGCCGCGGTACGTGTGACGGAGCCGTTGGAGGGACTGGACGACTGCGCCGGCGCCGAATTCGCCCACTGGGTGGACGGCGCGCGGGTCCGGGTGAAGGCCCAGGCGCGAGACGCCCTCCGCGCGGCGCTCAAAGCGGCGCGGGCCAAGGGTAACCTGTCCGAGACGCATCTCCTCGCGGCAGCGCTCCACGACGTCGACCCGCTCTGCGCTGATAGCGTGTACGCGCTCGCTGAGCGTGACCTGCTCGACGGGGACGTGGTGACCGCGGTGCGGCTGCTCAGGGATCAAGTCCGGCGCGCCCAGGCCGAGCTCGGTACCAATCCGGACCCCGAGATCGCTCGGCTCCTCCGGCGGCTGGAGCGCGGCGAGCGCCCGGTCCCAGAGCGGCGCCTCCGGCCGCACCTATTCGTCGGCCGGGAGGCCGAGCTGGGACAGCTGGAAGCGACCTGGAATCGCGTGGGGGGCGCGGGTTACCGGACGTGTCTGGTCACTGGTGCGCCGGGCATCGGGAAGAGCTCGCTGATCCGTCGCTTCGCCACATCACTCGGGGCGCGCACGTGGCCTGCGTTCGTTGTGCCATGTCAGGAAATCGGCCAGGGCATTCCCTACGCCGCCGTCTCCGAGCTCATCATGACCCTGGGGCGCGATCCCACAGCCGGCGGCACCGATCCGCTCTGGCTGGCGGAGGCGAGCCGGGTGTGTCCGGGTCTGCGGACGATTTATCCCGGCATCCCCCCGGCGCCCGACGCGCCCACCGACTCGATCCGCCTGCGGGTGGCTGAGGCCGTGCTCCGCATGATGGAAGCGGTGGCGGACAACGGCCCGGTGCTGCTCGCGTTCGACGATCTTCAGTTCCTCGATCCCGCGAGCCGGGAGGTGGTGTTTCTAGTCACGCGGCGGCTGGAACGGCTGCCCACGCTCATCCTGGCCGGAGCCCGTGCTGGCGAGGCGGGCGGCTTGGCCTGGGACGAGACGATTCAGCTCCAGCCGCTCGATCGATCCCAAGCCCTGAGCCTGATCCAAGAGCTGTCGGCTGACTCCGAGCAGGTGAGCTCCCCGATCCGCGACACGATCGTGCGATTGGCGCAGGGGAATCCGTATCACATCGAGATGCTGCTCGCCGATTGGCGCACCCACAAAGCGACGTCTCTCGTAGCGGCTGAGAACTCGGGTGATGTCGCCGCGATCTCCTGGACGCCTCCCGAGGACTTGCGCGCCGCCTTCGCCCGGCAATACGGCGGCCTCTCGACCGACGTGCAGCACGTGCTGCAGGTCCTCTCGGTCGCTGGCAAGGCCGTGGCACCGAATGAGCTGGCGAGCCTGCTGGGGCTCCAGGCTGGGGTCGTCGAGCGGGCGGTGCTCGAGATGCTGGAGCGGGGCGTCGGTCGCGTGGAGGAAGGGCGGCTGTCGTTCAAGAACGAGTTGCACCGGGCGTACGTCTACCACGCGATGGGGGAGGACCGGCGCAAGTACCATCACGCGCAACTCGCCCAGCTGCTGGCCGGCTCCCAGGACCGCCATTACCTCCAGCCAATGCTCGAGCTGGTTCATCATTTCATCGGCGCGGGCATGCAGCATCAAGCCATGGGAACCGCGTTGCAAGCGGCCGAGGTCGCCGTTGCGCGAGGCGCTCCGCGGGAAGCCGAACGGGTCCTGACCCGCTTACTCCGGACTTACGCCGTGACCCCGGATTCCAAACTCCGCTTGGTCCTGGCGCACGCGCTGGTCGCCTCCGGTCAGTACCAGCGCGGGTTGGACGCCCTGACGGAGTGGCACCCCAGCGACGCGTCCTCGACCGATCTGGCCCTGGCGGCCTTGCTCCGTGCCGAGGCGCTGCAGCGCGCCCGTCTGGGCGGCGACGCGACCATCATCGCGGCGGCGGAGGAAGCGATCGCCTTGGCCGAACGGGCCAACGCAGAATCGTTTCTTGTCCGGGCCAACTACATACGATTGGAAGTCACACTGGATGGCGGGGACCTGGAAGCGCGGGCGGAAGCGGAGGCACTGGCAGCCCGAATAGCCGCGTCCTCTGCAACCCCGGAGTGTGTGGCCCTGGCCAATCTCACGCTCGGGCAAGGGGCCCTGTCGCGCGGCGAGCTGGTTCAAGGCGCGGAACGACTCACCGCGGCAGCGCCGGTTCTGGAATCGCTCGCGCTGTTGGTGGAGTTGCGCCTGGCCTTGAACATCCTGGGCATATGCTACAAAGGCTTGGGAAGACTCGAGGACGCGACAACGACTCTGAGTGAAGCCGTGGCCGTGGCCGAACGTTGCGGCCACCCGGGAGCAATCGGCCACAGCCGCATGGCGCTCGCGAACTCCTACCACGACCTCGCCTTCTTCGATTTGTCGGCCAGGTGCTGGAGAGGGGCTCTGCCTGCGCTGGAAGCGCTGGCTTCGCCGCGCGCATCGGTGGAGGCGTACTCGAGCATCGCCAGATTGGCCGTGGTCTTGGCCAGCGTGGCGGAAGCGGAAACGGCCGTGCAAACGTGTGAGGACGCGGCGCAGCGTTCCGGATTGTGGCGGCACAAGGTGACCGCCCTCCTGACTCGCGCGGAGCTCCATCTCTCCCAAGGCCAGCCGGAGCTGGCCTGGCCACTGGTGGAGCAAGCCGCGGCCACCGCCGGGGATCGTGCCCACCTCCTGCCGGATGCCGGATTCTACGAAAGACTGCAACGCCAGTTCTACTGGGCGACGCGAGGCTACGACGCCTTGAAGGCGCTGGGCCGGCCGGTTCCCACCGCCCTGTTTGACTCCATGGTGGAAGCGCTGGAGGTCAGGCTCTTCGATGAGGCAGTGGCGCACCTTGCAGGGAACCAGCCGGACGGAGGAGCGCCGGCGCTCGAGGAAGCCGTGAACGCGGGCCTGCTCGGGCCGCTCGCTCGACTGCTGGCGGTCGGCGTTCATCACCCCGGCGTCCCTCAGGCTCTGAGCGGGGAGTCAGCCGCCCAGCTCATCGCGCGGGCCTTTCCGCACCCTGAGCGTACCGTGGTCCCGCGCACGGTCGGGCTTCCTCTTGACAGGTCGGGCGTGGAGCGCTAGCCTCACCCCTCGCACCATGTTCCAGCTCGCGCTCGTCCTCGGCCTCCTGCTCGTCCTGCTGCTGAGCATCTCGCTCAGGAGGGGGTCCCCGGCGCGCGTAAGGGCAACATGATCAGATAGCAGACGCAGCAACGCAGAGGCAACGCCGCGGACCCCCCAAGGTCCGCGGCTTTTTTTTCACCTGAGGGGGGCCACATGGGACGAGAGGTCGTCATCTTCGACACCACGCTGCGCGACGGCGAACAGGCGCCGGGTAACTCCATGACGCCGGAGGCCAAGCTGCGGCTCGCGCGCCAGCTCGACCGGCTCGGCGTGGACGTAATCGAAGCGGGGTTCCCCAACGCGTCCGAAGGCGACTTCAGCGGCGTCCGCGCCATCGCCGAGGCGGTACGCCGCCCGGTCATTGCCGCGCTGGCCCGGTGCCACGACCGGGACATCGACCGGGCCGGGGAAGCGCTGCGGCCGGCGGCGCGGGGCCGCCTGCACGTGTTCATCGCGACGTCCGACCTGCATCTCGAGCACAAGCTGCGGCTCACGCGGGAGCAGTGCCTCGAGCGCGCGCGCTCGGCAGTGCGGCGCGCCCGGGGCTACACCGACGACGTCGAGTTCTCCGCCGAGGATGCAACCCGCACCGACCTCGACTTCCTCTGCCAGGTGGTGGAGGCCGCGATCGCCGCGGGGGCGACCACGATCAACCTGCCGGACACGGTGGGCTACGCGACGCCGGCCGAGTACGCTGGCATCTTCCGCGCGGTCCGGGAGCGAGTGCCTGGGAGCGACCGGGTCGTCTTCAGCGCGCACTGCCACGACGACCTGGGGCTCGCGGTGGCGAACTCCCTGGCCGCGGTCGAGGCGGGCGCAGGGCAGGTCGAATGCACGATCAACGGGATCGGCGAGCGGGCTGGGAACGCCGCGCTCGAAGAAATCGTCGTGGCCGGCCGCGTTCGGCCCCACGTCCTGGCGTTCCATTGCGGCGTCCACACGCCCGAGCTGTTCCGGACGAGCCAGCTGCTCTCGCACGTGACCGGCATTTTCCCCCAGCCGAACAAGGCCGTCGTCGGGCGCAACGCCTTCGCCCACGAAGCGGGGATCCACCAGCACGGCATGATCCAGAACGGGCTGACCTACGAGATCATCCGGCCCGAGGAGGTCGGCGTCCCGCGGTCGACGTTGGTGCTGGGCAAGCACTCGGGCCGGCATGCGCTGGAGCGGCGCTACCAGCAGCTCGGCTACGAGCTCGACGAGGGCACGCTCGACAACCTGTACCAAGAGTTCACGGCGCTGGCGGACAAAAAGCGGGAGATCCTCGACGAGGATCTGCTCGCGCTGCTGCACGGGCGGTTCCACGACGCGCCCGAGGCCTACCGCCTGGGCCATCTGGAGGTGACCTGCGGCACCGTCACCGCAGCGGCCGTCGTGAGCCTCGCCGGCCCATGGGCCGGGGAGCGACGCGCCACGGGCGGGGGCAATGGCCCGATCGCCGCGGCGTTCGCCGCCGTGGGCGAGATCGTCGGACGCAGCATCGAGGTCCTGAACCTGAACGTGCAATCGGTCACGCCCGGGCGCGACAGCCTCGGCCAGGTGCTGGTCCAGGTGAAGGTCGACGGGAAGTCGCTTTCCGGCCATGGCGCCTCGACCGACATCGTCGAGGCGAGCACCCGCGCCTTGGTGCACGCCCTCAACAAGGCGAGCCACGCCGATCAGCTCGAGAGCCAGGCGCTGAATGCCACCTACTTCTGGGGCGTGTGAGCAGATGACCGAGATCCTGAGCGGCGCGCACATCCTCTGCCGCACGCTCGTCGAGGCGGGCGTCGACGTGCTCTTCGGCTACCCCGGCGGCGCGATCATGCCGTTCTACCACGCGCTGTCCGAGTATCCGTCGCTCCGCCACATCCTGGTGCGGCACGAGCAGGCGGCGGCGCATGCGGCGGACGGTTACGCCCGGGCCGGCGGGCGCGTGGGCGTGTGCGTCGCCACGTCCGGCCCCGGCGCCACCAACCTCGTTACCGGGCTCGCCACGGCGCACATGGACAGCTCGCCCGTGGTCGCGATCACAGGCCAGGTGTCGCGCTCGATGATCGGGCGGGATGCGTTCCAGGAAACCGACATCGTCGGGATCACCCTGCCCATCACGAAGCAGAACTACCTCGTCCAGGACGCCGCCGAGCTGGCGGACGTCGTGCGGGACGCGCTGGCCGTGGCGCAGGCCGGCCGGCCGGGCCCGGTGCTGATCGACGTCCCGAAGGACGTGCAGAACCAGAAAGTCGCGTTCTCGCCCGCCGGCGTCGGGGCGCGTGTAGGGGCGCAGCATGCGGCGCCCCTACCTGACGACGGCGTACGGCAGGCCGCCGAATTGATCGCCGCCGCGCACCGGCCCCTCTTGATGGTGGGCCACGGCGTCATCCTGGCGAGCGCCTACGCCGAGGTGCGCGCGCTCGCGGAGAAGACCGGGATGCCGGTCATCACGACCCTGCTCGGCATCAGCGCCTTCCCCGAGGGCCATCCGCTCCACCTCGGCATGCCGGGGATGCACGGCGAGGTCCACGTGAACCGCGCGATCCAGCGCGCCGATCTGATCGTCGGAATCGGGCTGCGGTTCGACGACCGCGTGACGGGGAACCTGGCGGCCTTCGCCCCGCACGCGCAGGTGGTCCACATCGATTTGGACCGCTCGGAGATCGGCCGGAACGTCCGCACCGCCGTGGGGATCGTCGGCGACGCCGCGGCCGTCACCCGCCGGCTGGTCGCCGCGACGGCGGCCCGCAACTGCGACCCGTGGCGGGCGGAGATCGAGGGGTGCCGCCGCCCGCCGGACGCGAGCTTCCGCGGCGGCATGGCGCCCGAGGCGATCCTCACCGCCATCCGCGACGCGACCGCCGGGGAGTGCACCATCGTGACCGACGTCGGCCAGCACCAGATGTGGGTCGCGAAGCTGTTCCCCTACCGCCGGCCCAACACGCACATCACGTCCGGGGGGCTGGGCACCATGGGCTTCGCGGTGCCGGCCGCGATGGGCGTGCACCTCGCCCGCCCCGGCGAGCCCGTCTGGGCGATTTCGGGGGACGGCGGCTTTCAGATGAACATGGCCGAGATGGCCACGATGGTCCAGGAAGGGCTGACCGTGAAGCTGGCGGTGTTCAACAACGGCTACCTCGGGATGGTGCGGCAATGGCAGCAATTCTTCCATGGGAAGCGGTATTCCTGCACGCCCATCTGGAGCCCCGACTACGTGAAACTCGCCACGGCGTACGGGATTCCCGGCTACCGGGTGCAAGAGGCGAGCGAGCTGACGGACGTCGTCGGCCGGGCCAACGCGGAGCCGGGGCCGGCGCTGGTAGAATTCGTCATCGAGCAGGAAGCGAACGTGTATCCGATGATCCCGCCGGGCGGCTCGCTCTCCGAGCCGATCGAGGCGACGGTGTGACGGCCTCGCACACGGTGGATGTGCTGCTCGACGACACGCTGTTGACGCTGAACCGCGCGGTCGGCGTGCTGCGACGGCGCAACCTGGCCGTCGAGCGGCTGGCCGTGCGCCCGTGCGGCCCGACCGGCATCTCGCGGATGACGTTCGTGTTGAATACCGATGCGGCGACGGCCGACCGCGTCGTCCAACAGTTCCATAAGATCGTCGGCGTACGCGCCGTCGAAGTGACCACGGTTCAGAATCACACCACCGAGGAGCAGCCATGAGCTCGCCTGATGTGCGCGTCTTTTACGATGCCGACGCGGACCTCGCCCGCCTGAAGGGTAAGGGGATCGCGGTCATCGGATACGGCAGCCAGGGCCACGCCCACGCCCTGAACCTGCGAGAGTCGGGGGTCAGCGTCATCGTGGGGCTGCGGGAGGGCGGCGGCTCGTGGCAGCGGGCCAAGGCCGAGGGGCTGGACGTGCGTCCGGTGGCGGATGCGGCCCGCGCCGCGGACATCATCATGATGCTCGTCCCCGACCAGGAGGCGCGCGTCGTGTACGAGGCGGCCGTCGCCGGCGGCCTCAGGGCCGGCAAGACGCTCCTGTTCGCGCACGGCTTCAACGTGCACTTCAAGGAGATCGCGCCTCCGGCCGACGTGGACGTCGCGATGATCGCGCCCAAGTCGCCCGGTCACCTGGTGCGCAGCGAGTTCCAGGCGGGCCGCGGCGTGCCGGGGCTCGTCGCCGTGCACCAGGACGCCAGCGGCAACGCCCTGGCGAACGCGCTCGCTTACGCCGCCGGGATCGGCTGCGCGCGCGCCGGCGTGCTCGAGACCACGTTCCGCGAGGAGACCGAAACCGACCTGTTCGGCGAGCAGGCGGTGCTGTGCGGGGGCGTCACGGCGCTCGTCCAGGCGGGGTTCGAGACCCTCACCGCGGCGGGCTACGCGCCGGAGATCGCGTACTTCGAGTGCCTGCACGAATTGAAGCTCATCGTGGACCTGATGTACCGCGGGGGCATGAAGTTCATGCGCTACTCGATCAGCGACACCGCGGAGTACGGCGACTACACGCGCGGCCCGCGGATCGTGAGCGACGCGGTCCGGGCGGAGATGCAGCAGCTGCTCGCCGAGATCCAGAGCGGCGCCTTCGCCCGCGAATGGATCGCCGAGAACCGGGGCGGGGCGCGCCACTTCGCCGAGTTCCGCCGGGCCGCAGCCGATCACCCGATCGAGCGGGTCGGCGCCCGCCTGCGCGCGATGATGCCGTGGACGGAAGAGGGAAAGGCTGCTGCGGGCCTCGGGCCCGGGGCCCGGGGCGCTGAAACGACACGTAAGCCCCAGCCCCCCCCCCCGACCCCCGAGCCCCTGAGGGCGTGAGCGCGCCATGACCCCCCGCACCCTTTTCGATAAGGTGTGGGACGCGCACGTCGTGCATCAGTATCCGGAAGGCCCGGCGCTGCTGTACGTCGACCTCCATCTGGTGCACGAGGTGACCTCGCCGCAGGCGTTCGAAGGCCTGCGGCAGGCCGGTCGCCGCGTGCGGCGGCCGGAACGGACGGTGGCGACCGTGGATCACAACGTGCCGACGGGCGACCGCACCCTTCCCCTCGCCGACCCGGTCGCCGCCCGCCAGCTGGACGCGCTGGCGGTGAACACCCGCGACTTCGGCGTCGAGCTGTTCGACCTGGCGTCGCCGCGCCAGGGCATCGTCCACGTGATTGGCCCCGAGCTGGGCCTCACCCAGCCGGGGATGATCGTGGCGTGCGGCGATTCGCACACGGCGACGCACGGCGCGTTCGGGGCGTTCGCGCTCGGCATCGGCACCAGCGAAGTCGAGCATGTGCTGGCGACTCAGTGCCTGGTGCTGTCCAAGCCGCGGACCATGGAGGCGCGTTTCACCGGGCGCCGCGCCCCCGGCGTCACGGCCAAGGACCTGATCCTCGCGTTCATCGGCCGCATCGGGACCGCCGGCGCCACGGGGCACGTCATCGAGTACACCGGCGACGCGATCAACGCGCTCTCCATGGAAGAGCGCATGACGGTGTGCAACATGTCGATCGAGGCGGGGGCCCGCGCCGGAATGATCGCGCCCGACGAAACGACCTATTCGTACCTCGCCGGGCGCCCCCGGGCGCCCGGGGGTCCGGCGTGGCTGCGCGCTCTGCTCGAGTGGCGGCGCCTGCCGAGCGACCCCGGTGCCCGGCATGATGCGCGGGTGAGCCTGGACGCGTCGGCCGTGGCGCCGCAGGTCACGTGGGGGACGAGCCCCGCCATGGTGACGGACATTTCCGGGCACGTGCCCAGCCCGGCCGACTTCGCATCGGACGGCGAACGCCAAGCGGTGGCGCGGGCACTCGCGTACATGGCGCTGACGCCGGGCACGCCGCTCGAGGGCCTGCCGATCGACCGGGTGTTCGTGGGATCCTGCACCAACGCCCGGATCGAAGACCTGCGCGACGCCGCGCGGGTGGCGCGCGGGCGGCGCGTCGCCGCCGGCGTGCGCGCGCTGGTGGTCCCGGGGTCGCAGCAGGTGAAGCTGCAGGCGGAGCAAGAGGGCCTCGACGGCGTGTTCCGCGCGGCGGGGTTCGAGTGGCGCAATGCGGGCTGCTCGATGTGCCTGGGCATGAACGCCGACGTACTGCGCCGCGGGGAGCGCTGCGCCTCGACCTCGAACCGCAACTTCGAGGGCCGCCAGGGCGCGGGCGGGCGCACCCACCTCATGAGTCCGGCGATGGCCGCGGCGGCGGCGGTGGCGGGGCGGCTGGTGGACGTGCGGGATTGGGAGATCCGGGACCTGTGAACCAGCCCTTCGTTCGCCATACCGGCGGGTGCGCGCTCCTGCTCCGCGCCAATGTGGACACGGATCAAATCGTCCCCAAGCAATTCCTCAAGGGCGTGGCGCGCACCGGCTTCGCGGCGGCGCTGTTTCACGATTGGCGCTACCGCGAGGACGGCATGCCGAACCCGGAATTCGAATTGAACCGGCCTGATGCGGCGGGCGCGACGATCCTGATCGCCGGCGCGAACTTCGGCTGCGGCTCCTCACGGGAGCACGCAGTCTGGGCGCTCGCCGAGTACGGCTTCCGCGCCATCGTCGCTCCGTCGTTCGCCGACATTTTCGAGGCCAACTGCTGCCAGAACGGCGTCGTTCCCGCGCGTCTGACCGATGGGGAGGTCGCCGAGCTGTCCCGGCGCGCCCGGGCCGCGGGCCCAGCGTACCGCCTGACGGTGGATCTCGAGGCGCGGCGCGTCGAGGACGGGGCGGGGTTTCGCGCGCCGTTCGCCATCGAACCCTACCGCCGCGAGATGCTGCTGCGCGGCCTCGACGCGATCGGGCGGACGCTGCTCGAGGAGCCGCGGATCGCCGAGTTCGAAGGGAGGCGGGCGTGACGCGCCGCACGATCGCCGTGTTACCGGGCGACGGCATCGGCCCGGAGGTAATCGCGGAGGCGGAGCGCGTGCTCGAGGCGGTGGCCGAGCGGTTCGGCGTGAGACTGGCGCTGCCACGGTTCCCAATCGGCGCCGCGGCCGTCGCGGTCGCGAAGGACCCGCTGCCGCCGGAGACGCGCGCCGCCGTCACGCACGCGGACGCGGTGCTGCTCGGCGCCGTGGGAGACCCCTCGCTCGACCAGGCGCCCCGACACCTGAGACCCGAGGCGGGCCTGCTCGCGCTGCGCGCGCTCCTCGGCGTGTACGCGAACCTCCGGCCGGTCACCGTGCATGCCGTGCTCGCCGACCGCTCGCCCTTGAAGCCCGACCGGTTGCGCGGCGTGGACCTGCTGATCGTGCGCGAGCTGACCGGTGGGCTGTACTACGGCGAGCCGCGAAGCCGCGACGAGGATCGCGCTGTCAACACACTCACCTATACCGCGGGCGAGATCGAACGCGTGGCGCGCATCGCGTTCGACGCGGCCCGCCTGCGCCGGCGTCTCGTGACGTCGGTGGACAAGGCCAACGTGCTCGAGGTGTCGCAGCTGTGGCGCGATGTCGTCACGCGGGTGGGCCGTGACTACTCCGACGTCCACCTGGAGCACCTGTACGTCGATTTTGCCGCCATGAAGTTGGTCGCCGAGCCGGCCGCGTTCGACGTGATCCTCACCGAAAACACGTTCGGCGACATCCTGAGCGACGAGGCAGCCGTGTTAGCGGGCTCGCTCGGGATGCTGCCGTCGGCCTCGCTCGGCGCGGGGCCCGGATTGTTCGAGCCGATCCACGGGTCGGCGCCGGGGATCGCCGGCCAAGGGATCGCGAACCCGCTCGGCGCCATCGCTTCGGCGGCGCTGCTGCTGCGGCATGGCCTGGGCATGGCGGAGCCGGCCGGCGCGATCGACCGGGCCATACAGTCGGTGCTGGCGGAGGGCTTTCGCACGCGCGACATCGCGGGCCCGGGCGACCAGCCCGTCGGCACGCGGGAGATGGGTGAGCGGATCGCGGAGCGGGTGGCGGGGGGGGCGGGCACGGGCGCTACGCGTCCGTCACCGCCCCCTCGCTCGCGCTCGACACGAGCTTCGCGTACTTGAACAGGACGCCCGACGTGTATTTCGGGGCGGGCGGCTTCCAGCCCGCGCGGCGCCGCGCGATCTCCGGCTCGGGCACGTCGAGCTGCAGCAGACGGCGCTCGGCGTCGATCGTGATCCGATCGCCTTCTTGCACGAGGGCGATGGTCCCGCCCACGGCCGCCTCGGGCGCGACGTGGCCCACGACCAACCCGTAGGTCCCGCCCGAGAACCGCCCGTCGGTGATCAGCCCGACCGCGTCGCCGAGCCCGGCCCCGATGATCGCCGAAGTCGGTGAGAGCATCTCCCGCATGCCGGGTCCGCCCTTCGGCCCCTCGTAGCGGATCACGAGGACGTCGCCGTGCTTTACGCGGCCCGCCAGAATCGCCTCGAGACAGTCTTCCTCACAGTCGAACACCCGCGCGGGGCCCGTCATCCGCAAGGTCTTGGCGCCGCTGACCTTGGCCACGCCCCCCTCGGCGGCGAGGTTGCCGCGCAGGACGATGAGATGCCCCTGGGGGTAGAGCGGCCGGTCCCACGGCCGGATGACGTCCTGGTCTTTGCGCGGGGCATCGGGGACCTCGCGCAGCACGTCATCCAGTGTCTGGCCCGTGATCGACAGCGCATCGCCGTGCAGCGCGCCGTGGGCGAGCAGGATCTTCATGACCTGTGGGATGCCCCCCGCGCGGTGCAGATCGACGGTGACGAACCGGCCCGACGGCTTCAAGTCGCACAGCACGGGGACGCGGGAGCGGATCGCCTCGAAGTCGTCGAGCGTGAGGGGCACGCGCGCGGCGTGCGCGATCGCGAGCAGATGGAGCACGGCGTTGGTCGAGCCGCCGATGGCCATCGTCACGGCGATCGCGTTCTCCAACGCCTTGCGCGTCAAGATTTGGCGCGGCCGCAGGTCGCGGCGGATCGCGGCGACGAGCGTCTCCGCCGAGCTGGCGGCGCTGTCGGCTTTCTCCGCGTCCTCGGCCGCCATGGTCGAGGAGTACGGCAGGCTCATCCCCATCGCCTCGAACGCGGAGGACATCGTATTCGCCGTGAACATCCCGCCGCACGATCCCGCGCCCGGGCAAGCCTGGCGCTCGATCGCGAGGAGCTCAGTCGCATCGATGCGGCCGGCGCTGAACTCGCCCACGGCTTCGAATACGCTGACGATGGTCAGGTCGCGGCCGGCGTGGCGGCCGGGCTTGATCGTTCCCCCATACACGAACACCGCCGGGATGTCCATCCGCGCGATCGCGATCATCGCGCCCGGCATGTTCTTGTCGCACCCGCCGACGACGAGCAGGCCGTCCATGCACTGCGCGTTGCAGGCGGTCTCGATCGAATCGGCGATCACCTCGCGCGAGACCAGCGAGTACTTCATGCCCTCGGTCCCCATCGAGATGCCGTCGCTCACGGTGATCGTCCCGAACATCTGGGGCATCACCCCCGCCGTGCGGAGCGCGGCCTCGGCCCGGCGCGCGAGACCGTCGAGGCCCATGTTGCACGGGGTGATCGTGCTGTAGGCGTTGGCGACGCCCACGATGGGCTTCTCGAAGTCCTGATCGCCGAACCCCACCGCGCGGAGCATCGCGCGGTTGGGGGAGCGCTGCACGCCGTCCGTGATCGTCCGGCTGCGACGGGCCGAGGGCATGGTCAAGAAGGTAGCGCGCGCGCGGGATAGGCGCCCAGGACCCGGAGGCCGGGCGCCAGCCCTCCGAGCTCCGCCAGCGCCTCGGCGAGTCCGCTCCCCGGGTCGCCGACCACGTCCAGGTAAAACGCGTACTCCCAAGGGCGGCCGGGCAGCGGCCGCGACTCGATCTTGGAGAGGTTCACCCGCCGTTCGGCGAAGACACCCAGGGCCTGGTGCAGCGAGCCGGGGACGTCGGGGAGGGTGAACATGAGCGACGCCTTCGAGGCCCCGCCGCCCCCCGCCGGCGCCGGCTCACGGGCGACGATCAAGAAGCGCGTGTAGTTCTCCGGATGGTCCTCGAGGCCCTCGAGCAGCACGGCGGCGCCGTACAGGTCGGCTGCGAGCGACGACCCGATCGCCCCCTCCGCGGCCAACCGGCCGGCCATCAGATCGCGCACACTGCCCGCCGTGTCGTACGCCGGCACGGGGGTGACGGCCGGATGGTCGGCGAAGAAGCGCCGGCACTGCGCGAGCGCGACCGGGTGTGAAGCGACGCGGCGGACCTGGGCCACGGTGGTCCCGGGCCGGCCGACGAGGCAGTGCCGCACCCGCACCTGCGTTTCCCCGACGACGTGCAGCGCATGCGCGCCCAGGGCGTCGTAGGCTTCGTAAACGGAGCCGGCGAGCGAATTCTCGATCGGCACCACCCCGCGGTCCGCCGCGTCGGCCTCGACGGCGCGAAACAGGTCCTCGAACGTGGGACAGGGGACGAGTCGGACGTCGGGGCCGAGCGCTTCGAGCGCCGCGGCGTGGCTGAACGATCCCGCCTCTCCCTGAATGGCGACGGCGGTCACGGTTGGAGCTCCGCACGTCGCGTGAGGCCGATCAGCTGCGAGAAGAGGCCGCCGATTTCGTCCGGGGGGAGGCCGAGGTCCCGCGCGAGCGCCGCGGCCCGCTGCACCACGACCGCTTCTTGGGCGGGGTCCACGGCCGGCAGCCCGGCCACGCGTTTGGCCGCCGCCGCCCGCCGTGCGGCGCGGACCCGCGCTCCGATGAGACGGACCAGGGTCTGGTCGATCGATTCGATTTCGGCACGCACATACTCCAGCTGTCGCATGGCTCTACCCTCGCAAAAAGAGCGGCCCGCTCTTCAGCGGGCCGCTCGTGACATTGGAAGATCCGTCGCTTCAGCTATCCTCGCGCACGTCTCCAGTCACGGCCCGCTGGGCGGGACGCGAAGAAAAACGCAAACGCGAAATAGCTGGGGCGCGGGTTCACGAGGGTGATTCTAGGCGAGCAGGGGGGCGACGTCAAGGCGCGCGGTCGTCGCGCACGATGCGCCCACCGATCATCACGAAGCTCACCCGGCGCACCGCGGTGATGTCCCGGGCCGGATTGCCGTTCACCGCGATGATGTCCGCCTCGAACCCCGGCGCGATCGCGCCGATCCGGTCGCCCAGCCCGAGCGCGGCCGCGTTGCCGGACGTGGCCGCCACGAGCGCCCGCATCGGCGTATCACCGGCTTCCCTGACGCGGCACACGAGGTCTTCGGCGTTGCGGCCGTGGGCACCCGCGACGGCGTCGGTGCCGTAGACCACCTTGAGACCCCGGGTGGCGAGCGCCCGGCGCAGCACGGCTGGGGCCAAGGGCAGCACTCGCTCCATCGCGGCGAACCCCGCCTCCGTGTAGTTGCCCAGCCCCTCGAACCTGGGGCGGTTGTCGAGGTAGTTATGGAACACCAGCCCGCACTGCGGATCGAAGTACGTGCCCCGCGCGGCCATCAAATCGAGCACGTCCTGCGTGACGAACAGGCCGTGCTCGATCTCGTCGCACCCGGCCAGCGTCGCCGCCCGGACCGCCTCGGCGCTGTGCGCGTGCACGACCGCGCGCAGCCCCTGCGCGTGCGCTTCCCCGCACGCGGCCTCGAGCTGCGCATCGGTCATCGTCTGGGCACCGCCTTCGCGAATGCTGGCCGACGCGAAGATCTTGATGACGTCCGCGCCCTGCTCCTTGTGGCGGCGTACGAGCGCGCGCAGGCTGTCGGGCTCCCCCCCGCCGCTGCGCTCCGTGAGGGGGTCGAGCGAGGTGAGGATGCGCGGGCCAGGGAGCGAAGCTCGCAGCTCGGCGTCTTCGGGGGCGCCGAGGCTCTGCACGGTGGTGAAGCCGGCGCGCAGCGTCGCCTTGGCGTTGGACGCGGCGGCGAGCAGCAACTGTGCGGGCCCGTCGCCATCGCCCCGTGTATGCAGCCGTCCTTGGCGGTTGAAGTACCAGGTGGGGTGCACGTGCGCGTCGATCAGGCCGGGCAGGACGGTGCGGTCGCCGAGGTCCACGAGGCGCGCTCCCGGAGGCAGGGGGCCGCGCGGGGCGACGCGCGCGATGCGGCCGTCCTGGACGAGGATGTCCACGTTCTTCGTGGCGCCGCCGCGGCCGTCGAGCACGCGCGCGGCGCGGAGCACGACCGGGGGCTCCTGCGCCCGGAGTGGCGCGATGGCGCAGGCGAGCGCTAGGGCGAGACGTCTCAGGAGGGGAACGGCACCAGCTTCCGGTTGCGCTCGTCCCAGAGCGTGAGCCTGACGCACCGCAGGCTGCCCAGCAGCGTCAGCATCGGCACTCGGCTCAGCTCGGGATGCTCGTCCATCACGCGCTGCAACCGGTAGTTGGGAATGCGGGGATGCAGGTGATGGACGTGATGCAGGCCGATGTTCCCCGTGGCCCATTGCAGCAGCTTGGGCAGGCGGTAGTACGAGCTGCCCTGGAGCGCCGCGGCGTCGTACGCCCAGCGCTCGTCGTGCTCCCAGTAGGTGGGCTCGAACTGGTGCTGGACGTAGAACAGCCAGACGCCGATGACCGTCGACAGCAGCGCGACCGGCACCTGCACCATCGCGAACTGCCGGAACCCGAGGATGAGCCCCATCAATACCACGAAGGCCGCGAGGCCGACGTCGGTCCACAGGATGCTGCGGCGCTCCCGCGTCCAGCTGCGCGGGACGATCGCCGGGATGCGGTGCCGCACGAAGAAGTGCACCACGGCCCCGACCCCGAACAGCACCGCCGGATGGCGGTACACGCGGTACTTGAACCGTTCCCAGCGCGACTTGGCGAGGTATTCGTCCACCGTAAGCGTGTCGATGTCGCCGAACCCGCGGTGCTCGAGGTTGCCCGAGGTCGCGTGATGCAGCGCGTGGGTCTTCTTCCAGTAGTGATACGGCGTGAGCGTGAGCACGCCGAGAATCGAGCCCACGATGTCCGCGGCCCGGGTCGAGCGGAAGAACGAGCCGTGCCCGCAGTCGTGCTGAATGATGAACAGCCGGATGAGGAAGAACGCCGCCGGCACGGCAAGGAGCAGGGTGAGCCAGTAGCCGACGCCGAGGCTGAGATACATGGCCGCCCAGGCGCCGGCGAACAGCGCCGCCGCGCTCGCCAGCTGCCAGATGCTGCGCGCGACGTCGGGGCCCTTGTAGGGCGCCAGACGCGCGGACCACGATGCATTCACGGCATTCTCCTTGACTCTTGCCCTTGGGGCTGCGAGAACAATATAACCCCGACGGAGGCTCCGCCCGTGCCGTGCGTCACGCTTACCCTGGCCCTGGTGCTCCAGGGACCGCTCACCATCGGCTCCGTCACCGCCCGTCCGGGCGAGATCGTCAGCGGTTTCCTCGACGTCCCCGCGGGCGTGGATTCGGGCACGCGCATCCCCATCACGATCGTGCGGGGCCGCGACGCGGGACCGACGCTCGCGCTCATCGCCGGGACCCACGGCTCCGAAGTCGCGCCGATCGTCGCGTTGCAGCGCGTGCGCCGCGAGCTCGACGTCGCGCGACTGCGCGGGACGGTGCTCATGGTGCACGTCGCCAACTTGCCGTCGTTCCAGCGGCGCACCATCTACTACTCCCCCGTGGACGGCAAGAACCTGAACCGAGTCTATCCGGGCCGCATGGACGGGACCGTGTCCGAGCGGATCGCGGCGACCATCACGCGCGAGATCATCACCCGCGCCGACTATCTCGTGGACATGCACGCCGGCGATGGCAACGAGGCGCTCGTCCCCTATACGTACTGGAGCAAGCTCGGGCTCGACGCGCGAGTGGATTCGATCGCGCGCGACATGACTCTCGCGTGGGGCAGCGACTACATCGTGGTCGATACCGCCCGGCCGCGGGACCCGCGGGCGTCGGTCTATACCCAGAACACCGCCCAGCTCATGGGCAAACCGTCGATCACGGCCGAGGGCGGGCAGCTGGGCATCGCGGCGGAAGAGTACGTGCAGCAGAACGTGCGGGCGGTGAGCCGATTGTTGCGCTACCTCAAGATGCTGCCTGGCGATGTGGAGCTGGTCGACCATCCGATCTGGTTCGAGCGGACGGAGGTGCTGCGCTCCAACGTGGCCGGGACCTGGCACCCGGCCGTGAAGCCCGGTCAGATCGTGGCGGCCGGGACGCTGCTGGGCACGATTACGGATTACTTCGGGAACCGTCTCGCGGACGTGCGGGCGCCGTTCGCGGGGATGATGCTGTATGTGGTCGCCACGCCGGCCACGTCGCCCGGGGAACCGCTGGGCATGGTGGGGGCGCCGAAGCCGGACCGGTGAGTCAGTCCCGCTCCATCTGCTCCAGGGCGAACCGCAGCCGGAGGACGGCCGAGTCGAGCAGCCGCAGGTGCTCATCACCCAGCGTGTCCGACTCGGCGACTTGCACGAGGAGCGCGAGCGCGGCTTCCATTTGGGCGGCCGCCGATTGGCGGTCGAGCCGCCGCTCGTCCCTGCTGCGACGCTCGCTCAGTCGCCGCTCTTCCTGATCCTCCACCCGCTGCTCCGCATCGCTGCGGCGCTCCGACGGGGAGCGGCGATCGGCGAGCTTGCGGCGGTCGAACTTCGGAGCGGTCATCGGCCGTTACCTACCCCATGACCTGCCAGGTCCGGTCCTTGCGGAGCAAGGAATCGAGGTCCGTCGCCCCCTTGGACGGCTCACCCTGGGCGTACACCTCGCGCTCGTAGGAGGGCGCGGGGTTGCAGTACAGCACACCCATCGCCACGGGGAAGGGCGGCTCGAGCGCGGCGAGCAGCTGCGCCAGCCCCCGGTTCGTCTCGTCGTGCACCAGGACGTCCGCCGCGGTGATCCCATTTTCGCCCGGCGTCACGATCTCGAGCTCCAGCTTCCCGGGCTTGAGCCCCAAGCCTTTCTCTTTGCTCTTCCCGAAGAGCAGGGGCCGGCCGTGCTCCACGAGCACCTGCGCGTCGGGCGCGCCATCCTTGGCGGTGATTTGATCGAACACCCCGTCGTTGAAGACGACGCAATTCTGGAGGATCTCGACGAACGACGCGCCGTGGTGGGCGTGCGCGCGCTTCAGCATCGCGACGAGGTGCGGCTGTAGGGTGTCGATCGAGCGGGCGACAAACCGCGCCCCCGCGCCGAGCGCGAAGCCGCACGCCGACACGGGGTACTCGACCGAGCCCAGGGGTGTCGAGGGGGAGCGCGTGCCGCGGCGCGAAGTGGGCGAGTACTGGCCCTTGGTGAGCCCGTAGATCTCGTTGTTGAACAACACGACCTGCAGGTCCACGTTGCGGCGCAACACATGCAGCATGTGATTGCCGCCGATCGAGAGCCCGTCGCCGTCGCCCGTCATCACCCACACGTCCAGCTCGGGGTTGGCGAGCTTGATGCCGGTCGCGATCGCCGGCGCCCGGCCGTGCACCGTGTGGAACCCGTAGGTGGACATGTAATACGGGAACCGCGCCGCGCACCCGATCCCACTCACGAACACCGTCCGCTCGTGCGACAGCTGCAGCTCGGCGCACGCCTTCTGCACCGCCTTGAGGATGGCGTAGTCACCGCACCCGGGGCACCAACGCACTTCCTGATCGGAGGCGTAGTCCTTCGGGGCGAGCTGAGCGTCGGTGATGGTGGTGACGGTCATCGAATCGCCTCCAGGATCTCCGCCACCTTGAACGGTTTTCCTGTGACCTTACTGAGCCCCTCCGCGGGAATCAGGTACTCCGCCCGCAGCAGCCGCACCAGCTGCCCGTGGTTCATCTCGGGCACCAGCACCCGGTCGTACCGCTTGAGCACGTCGCCGAGGTTGCGCGGGAACGGGCTCAGGTGGCGCAGGTGGATGTGCGCCACGTCGCGCCCGTCTTCCCGCGCGCGGCGCACCGCCTGCTGGATCGGCCCGAAGGTCGAACCCCACCCCACGACGGCGAGCGCGCCGTGATCCTCCCCCAGCGCGACGGTCTGCAACGGGATGTCGCGCGCGATCCCCGCGATCTTGTCCGCCCGTGCCTGCGTCATCCGGGCGTGGTTGTCGGGGTCGTAGGAGATGTGCCCGCTGTCGTAGTCTTTCTCGAGGCCGCCGATGCGGTGCTCGAGCCGCGGCGTCCCCGGGCGCACCCAGGGGCGCGCCAGGGTCGTGGGGTCGCGCAGGAAGGGGTGGAACCCCTCCGGGTCGGTCCGATACGCGATCGGGAAGCGCGGCAGGTCGGCCTCGGCGGGGATGCGCCACGGCTCGGCGGCGTGCGCGAGGTAGCCGTCCGACAGGATGATCACCGGGGTCATGTACCGCGTGGCGAGGCGGACCGCTTCGATCGCGACGTCGAAGCAATCGACCGCGGTCGCGGCGGCGAGCACCGCCAGCGGGGCGTCGGCGTTGCGCCCGTGCACGGCCTGGAACAGGTCCGACTGCTCCGTCTTGGTCGGCATGCCGGTGGACGGGCCGGCGCGCTGCGAGTCGATGACGACCAGCGGGAGCTCGGTGGCGATCGCGAGACCGAGCATCTCGGTCTTCAGGGCGATGCCGGGGCCGGAGCTCGACGTGACGCCGAGCGCGCCGGAGTAGGCGGCGCCGAGCGCCGCGCCGATCGCGGCGATCTCGTCCTCCGCCTGGAAGGTGACGACGCCGTACGCCCGCAGCGGCGCGAGGGTGTGGAGCAGGGCCGATGCCGGCGTGATCGGATACCCCGCGAACACCATCTTATCGAGCCCCGCCGCCCGCATCCCCGCGACCAGGCCCCAGGCCAGCGCTTCCGTCCCGCTGACGGTGCGGTACAGGCCCGGTTGCACGACGGCCCTGGGGACCACGTAGCCGACGAGGTGCTCGGGCATTTCCGCCGTCTCGCCGAACGCGTGGCCCGCGTTCAGGGCGGCCAGATTCGCGTCCGCGATCTCCGGCTTCTTGGCGAACTTCTTCTTGAGCCATTCCGCGGTCGCGGCGCGCTCACGGCCGTACATCCACAATAGCAAGCCCAGCGCCCACATGTTGCGGCAGAGGTGCGCTTCGCGGGAGCCGAGCCCGAACGGCTTCACGGCGTCGGCGGTGCGCTTCGTGATGTCGAACTTCAGGACCTGGTAGGGCGCGAGCGTATTGTCGTCGAGCGGATTGGTCTTGTACCCCGCCTTGGCGAGGTTGCGCTCGTTGAACGCCGCCGTGTCCACGATGACCGTGCCGCCGACGCGCAGGTCCTTCACGTCCACCTTCAGCGCCGCCGGGTTCATGGCGACGAGCACGTCCACGGCATCCCCGGGGGTCATCACGTCCACGGCGCCGAAATGAATCTGGAACGCCGAGACGCCGAACGTGGTGCCGGCGGGGGCGCGGATCTCGGCGGGGAAGTCGGGGAAGGTCGAGAGGTCGTTCCCGGCGAGGGCGGTTTCAAGCATGAACTGGGCGCCGGTCACCTGCATGCCGTCGCCGGAGTCGCCGGCGAACCGGATGACGACCGAGTCGCGGGTTTCGCGGCCGGCAGCGGGGGACAGGGTGCCTGAGGCCATCGCCTTGGAAACTAGCGCCCGGGCAGGGCGGCGGTAGGGTGGCTGGGGATGTGGGTGACCGAATCGGCCCGTGAATGCTACATTTCCCGGGCCCTGACCCCACTCAGCAGTTGCAGCCCAGCGAGAACACGACCATGCATGCAGTGATCCGGCGTTATCGCGTGAGACTCGGGACCGTCGCGAGCGCGGCCCGTCTTGCGGAAGACAATCTGTTGCCGCGGATGAACCGGCTCCCGGGCTTCGTGGCCTACTACCTGCTCGACGCCGGGGACGGCGTTCTGGCGTCGATGAGCGTGTGCGAGACCAGCGAGGGCGCCGAGGCGGCGGCCACGCTGGCCGCGGAGTGGTTCCGCAGCGACTGGCCGTCGTTCCAGCTCATCCCCCCGGCAGTCACGGATGGCGAGATCTTGGTCCACGCCGAGGTCGGTAGGGGCGCAGGCCGCCGCCGGAGCGAGCGGCGCCGCGTCGAGGATCGGAGAGCCGGCGCCGATCGTCGGGGGAACGCCGACCGGCGGCAGACGGTGCTGGCGGCTGTGGTCGAGCGCCGCGACGGCGCCCCGCGTCGGCTTGCGGCGGAACGACGGGAGCGTGAGGAGCGCCGCTCCGTGGGG
>WNGB01003108.1_pt1 | contig 31130 bp, 26 predicted proteins | sample 5400681 | NCBI WGS metagenome assembly WNGB01 (sample SAMN13153367, study PRJNA577476) | soil metagenome | isolation source: 115 cm soil or saprolite under grassland replicate 2 | place: USA:California | collected 2016-06-15
ACGAGCTCCGTCAGCGCGTAGCCTCATGACACCCACGGGCGCTAGCGCCTCGGCGACGTCGGCGTCTTGGGCACCCCTGCCTTGGTCGTTTTGTGGATGATGGTGATGCTGCCGCCGCTGGGGAAGAACGTGCTCTCGTGCCCGTCCTCCCAACGGACTCGGTAGTAGACGCCTTCGCCGGCACCCATTACTTCGAGGATCTCGCCCACACGTGCCGCGCGCCCTATTCGCTCCGACTCGAGGATCACCCGATCTCCAACCCTGCCCTCTGCCATCTTTCGACCTCCCCTGAACGTCGATACCTATCAAAAGCATATTGCCGTGCTGGCATCGACTCGATTAGAGGCCAATGGCCGCCCACGCGCAAGACCTATGGGTCAAGAAGCCAGCCAGTCCATCGGTCCCTTAGGCCGCCCGGCCATTCGTCCAACTGGATGTGTACCGATGTCGCCAAGCAGCTGTCGCAGAGGTCCCTGCTGGAGATACCCACGATGTCCGAAGTACAGCCCTGACTGTCAGGGGCGCGCGCCGGTGTTAGCCGGAAAGGGATGGCCTGAGTTGGGCGCGCCCGCTGTTCACCGTCCACTAAGCTGGGTAACTCCCATTCCCCTTACGAAGTGCGCAACTTTCTTGAGTCGGCGCTCCCTGCCGCGGGAATCGTAATGTGGAATTCCGTTCCAGCGTCGGGAGCGCTGTCGAACCAGATTCGTCCGCCGTGCAGTTCGACTATCTCGCGGGCCATCGGCAGGCCAAGTCCACCGCCCACGACCCTACTCGTCGGGTTATCGCCGTCAACTGGATGTCGGCCAAACGACCGATTGTCAAAGTCAGCTGGCATGCCCGGGCCGTGGTCTCTGATGTCGACCTCGACTACACCGGGTTCAATGCGACTGGTGATTGCGATCTCGCTGCCGGCAGGCGAATACCTGGCTGCGTTGTCGACCAAGATCCGGACCAGCTGCGACAGTTTGCTCGAGTCACCGCGAACGGTCGCTTGCGATACTGCGAGCTGCGTGACGAATCGGTGTGAGGTGTCTTCGAAAGCGATTGAGCCGACCACTTCGCCTATGACGTTGTTCAGGTTGACCTTACCGAGAACTACGGTTGCCTGGCTGGCGCTTTCTCGATCCAGCGCGAGCATCTTGTCAAGCATCTGGTCGAGGCGTCTTGCGTCGTTGAAGACTTCTTCGGCAAACGTCCTCGCCTCGTTCACATCAAGGGATTCTGTGTCGCGGAGCAGTTCACTGAAGCCCTGGATGCCAACCAGTGCTGTTCGAAATTCGTGACTGACCATGGTCAGGAACTCGGTCTTCATCCGGTTGAGACGCTCGAGGACGCTTAGGTTGGCAACTGCGGCAGCCTCAGCGTGGTGCCTGGAGGTCGTGTCTTCGAACATGCCGATGAAATAGTCGATGTCGCCGTCGGTGTTGCGCACCGCGGTAGCGCTCCAATGTAGCCAGACGGACGAACCGTCGCTTCGTGTGGCACGGCTGGTGGATTCAATAGCCTCCGCTGCGTTATCGGTCAGCTGACGGAATTCGCCTAACAGACGTGCCGACTCGTTGTCCGGAAAGAGTCGCGAGATCGGTGAGCCTGCCAGGTCGGCGGATGAAGCACGAAGGAGGTTGGCAAAACCCGGGTTGGCCTGGACGATCCGGAATTCGCTGTCCAATCGGACGACTCCCAGGGGCGCATGAACGATGACGTCGTTCAGGGTTGCGGCGAGCAGGCGCGTCCTGATCAGCAATGAACGAGACTCCAAATGGGCGAATATCTGGCTCAGCATCAGAGAGATCGCGATCAAGCCTGCGACGACGGTCAAGAACTGGTCCAGCTCCTGACCGCGCAAAACCAGGACCACAGCACTGGCGCCGGCCGCAAACACCCCGAACCAAGGCAACGCGAGCTGCCAGACATCGATGGGCGCTTCGTCTGCACCTGGCCCATCGGGTCTCGCCGGCCAGAGTGCGGCCAAAGCAATGAGCAGGTACCCGGCAACCCAGGCGGTATCCAGAACGCTGCCGACGCTTCCGTAGTTTCCCCCAGCAGTGAGGTACGCGAACGCGCTGTCGGCCAGGGCGTTGGACGCCAGACCGGCAAGAAGGAGGAGGAGGCGAACGTGATCTTGTTGAGTCGCCCGCCGTATCGCGAGAACGAGCGCGGTGCCGATGACTATGTCGCCCACCGGATAGGCCAGGCTCAACAACTGGTCCCCGAGCGAGTCGCCTGCCTCCAGATAAACCTTGCTCAGGCCAAGCGCCCAGCCGACGAAGATCAGCGACAGTCCTACCACCAAGCCATCGACCCAAAGCCGAACGCTGGTTGCCGTTCCACGTGGTGGTGCTGCAAATGTCAGGACGCCGGCAACCGCGAGTGGGATTGCGGCCAAGTAGCCGGCATCGGCTGCGGATGGAAACGGCACGCTAATGCCCAAGCCGACTTCGTACACCGCCCAGATGACCTCTCCCAGACCCCAGCTGGCGGCTGACGCAGCCAGCAGCCACCATGCCACGCTGATGTGGCCTTTGATCCGTCTGGCCGCCAGCGCGCAACATAGGCTTGCCACAAAGGCGGCAACCGCCTCGCCGATGTCGTCGACCGCTGTCGTGAGCGCGTCGCCGCCGATGCGGAACTGGAGCCAGAAGCCAAACGCGAGTGTCGCAGCGGCAGCGAGCCCGGCTATCCACCAAAAGGACGTTCGCTGCCGGAGCGTCCCTGAATTAGCGAAACCTAAGTGTTTGCTTAATGCCGTCAGTGCGGCTGCATCTTAGCCGCTGAAGTCGATTCTTCGACCTGCTTAAGGTCCCTCGCGCGAGGCGGCATAAGCGAGCGGGACTGGATTACAGACGAGACTGCCACACGGAGCCTTTGCTTCCAAGCTCGGCTGAGGCGCGAACTGCTGAACTGTTGGCCGAATTTGCGAAGAACAGGTGGCCAGAGGCCGACCCGCTGGCTAGAATTGCGGGCTAAATCTCGGGCGACGTCTACCTGTTGAGCTCTAGGAGGGGTTGATGAAGCGCTTGCTCTTCGGAATCGCCGGATGCGGGGTGCTGGTCGCGATGAGCACGTCGCCTGCGCTGGCGAACCATGCCTGGAACGACTATCACTGGGCGACGCGCGGCACCGCTTTCACGCTTTCGCTCGGCAACAATCTCACCACCACCGAGTGGCAGAACGATCTCGCCACCGTTTCCTCGCAATGGTCCTCAGCTCCCCGTGCGGAGAGGGTCCTGTCGACGAGCGTGGTCGTAGGCAACGATATCGGCAGGCAGAAGCGCTGCCGACCGACGTCGGGGCGGGTCGAAGTGTGCAACGCCCGTTATGGCCGTACAGGCTGGCTGGGTGTCGCCACGATCTGGATCACCAGCGGTTCTCACATCGTGCAGGGCACGGTCAAGGTGAACGACACGTACCTTGCGCCAGACTCGTTCTACACCTACAACACGGCGGAGGAGCGCCTACACGTGATCTGCCAGGAGGTCGGCCACACATTCGGCCTCGATCACCAGGACACATCCGGTGCGACGTTCGGAACGTGCATGGACTACTTCCACAATGTGAGCGGCGACGCGCGGTCGACGGAGCCCGACCGGGGTGACTACGACCAGCTGGCGTGTATCTACAACGCCGCGCTGAACGGTCAGACCCTCACCTTCCTGGGCTCCAACAATCCATACCAGGCGCCCCATTCATGCACTGGCACAGGTCACGACGACGGTATGACCACCGTCGGCGCCGCAGCCTATTCGCCTGCAGCGGCCGAACTGCCGGCGTGGGCGAACCCGTCCCGGGACGCCTACGTCGCGCACCTACCGAATGGACTGACGCAGATATCGTTCGTCACCTGGGCGAGTCGGCCCTGACGCTGGGCGACTTCCTAGGCGCCCCGAGGACTTTTCGACATACGGGCCGCGGCGGTAATCCGCCGCGGCCGGTCTCTCCTTTCGGTTGCCTGAAGCGAAGCGCAAGGTAGTGCAGCCTCGAGCAGTTGGTCGAGCGCGCCGCCGCAATCTAGCCGCCATCCGAACGGTTTGAATTCGCCCTCCGCTGCTTTCCGTTCGCCCACCAGCGACAGCGATTAGTGCATCTGGCAGACTTGCCGGCCTGAAAGTCGGCGAAGCTTAGCCAACCTTGAGGTCGAAGTGGGTCACGTACACCTCGCGGTGAAGACGCTCACTCACCTCTGAGGGGCTCGCGGTCTCGAAGAAGAGCTCCAGGGCTTCTCGGAGGTTCTTCGAGGCGTCCTCAACGGTGTCGCCTGACTGGCGATGTCCAACTCTGGACATAGGGCGACGAAGCCGTTCTCCTCGCGTTCGATAATCGCCGTCAGGTGCTCGGTCCGCTGCACGTGGTGAATTCTGACAGCCAAGAAGACAGCCAAACCTGCGGACAAGCGCGCACGGCTGCGGACGTTGACGGATCAAGGGCTGTGACTTCGGCACTTGCGCGGATGCTGGTGGACTGTAAGGCACATCCACCCCGCGGTCTTCAAAACCGTCTTGAGGAGGCAGCTCTCGCGCGTCCTTAATATGTGCGCTGCTCAGGCCCCTGGTCTCAGAGCGCTGCCTGCCGCCGATCCTCTGGCGTACGGCAACGCCGGTGGCCAACCATGGCATTGGGCGCGTACTCAGCTCTCTTAACCGCAAGTTCAGGGTTCGAGTACGGCCCGGAGCCATGTTTTGAACTCAAGATTCAGCTGTCAATCTTGATTAGTTGACGTGTCGATCTTCTGGTTGTCAACGCCGGGCTTTACTCGTCTGCCGGCCGCGACCATGCCAGGCATCCGTCTAGAGTGGCGGCGTGGCGGCGCAGTCCGTGACGACGCGTGTTCCAGGCGATGTGACAAGCGCAGACGCCATCGTCCAGACCCGTGGCTTGACCAAGCACTACGGCGCGATAGTGGCCGTCGACAACCTGAACCTCACCGTCCGCAGGGGCGAGATCTACGGGTTCCTGGGTCCGAACGGTGCGGGCAAGACCACGCGCCCGGCTCTCCCGAATCGCTGGCAAGGATCGGCGCAATAGTGGAGACGCCGGCCTTCTATCCGTACATGTCGGGCTACGACAACCTCCGCCTGCTCGCCATCTACTGCGGGGTGCCACTGAAACGTGTCGGGGCGGCGCTTGACCAGGTCGAGCTGACTCCGCGCGCCCGGCACAAGTTCTCGACCTATTCGATGGGGATGAAGCAGCGCCTTGGCATCGCCGCTGCGTTGATCAAAGAGCCCGAGCTCCTCATCCTCGACGAGCCGACGAACGGGTTGGACCCCCAGGGCATGGCGGACGTTCGGAACCTGATCATCGAGCTGGGTAAGGGCGACCGCACCGTGCTCGTCTCGAGCCACCTTCTGGGCGAGGTGGAGCAGATGTGCACGATGATCGGCGTCATCCAGAAGGGCAAGTTCGTTGCCGAGGGCACCATCGACGAGCTGCGCGGCGCGGCAACCCTGACCGTGCGGGCCGACCCTGCGGAGACCGCGATGCGGGTGCTCAGCGACGAGGTTGGCGCCGACAGCGTTCGCGTTCTGGCGGACGGCGCCTTCAGCCTGAAGGTCGACCTCAAGCGCACGGCCGAGCTGAACCGCAAGCTCGTGAGCTCGGGAGCCGATGTGACCGAGCTTCGCGCCAGCGAGCGTTCGCTCGAGGACGTGTTCATCGAGCTGACCGGCGCCGAGGCGGGCCTGTGATCCGAGCCTTCATCGGGGAGATGTTCAAGACCGTCCGCAGGCCCGCGGTCTGGGTATGCATCGTGGTGCTGCTCGCGGTCGCGGTGACGATCGGTTATGCGATCCCATGGCTCATCTATTCGCACCCGCCCTCGGGCAGCAGCCAGGGCCTGCCACCCGGGGCGACGCTCGCGGACTTCAAGGTGACGCTCTACCCGCCGAACTTCGTGCGTCTGACGCTGCAGCAGTGGAGCGTGCTCGGGGGAGTGTTCGCGCTGATTGTCGGCGTGCTGCTGCAGGGAAGCGAGTACGGCTGGGCGACGATCAAGACGCTCTATATCCAGCGGAGCGGCCGGCTGGCGATGCTGGCCGGCAAGGTGGGCGCTCTCGCGGTCGTGGTGTTGGTGCTGGTCCTTGCGCTCTTCGCCGTCGACGCGGCCGCCAGCACCTTCATCGCCCTGATCGAGGGCCAGAGCCTGAGCTATCCGGACGCGACGACCACGGCCAAGGCGCTCGCGGCGATGTACCTGATCTTTGGATTCTGGAGCCTGCTCGGCCTGGTCCTCGCCACCCTCTTCCGGCAGTCGGCGATGGCCATCGGACTCGGCCTGGCCTACGCGCTGGTGATCGAGGCCCTCATCTTCGGCCTCACCGCCTCCCTCGCCCCCAACGTCGTGAACCCCATACGCCAATGGTTTCCGCTGACGAACGCCACGTGGCTGGCAAACTCGTTTGGGCAGGCTCGCATCCGCGGTTTCCAGACCGCCACGCCGGCGCCATACGCCGACCCCACGCACGACGTCTTCGTTCTGGGGGTTTATGTGCTCGCGTTCGCGGTGATCGCGGCGTGGCAGCTGCGACGCCGCGACGTGACGAGCTGAAGAGGCGCACTCTTACACAACTCTGGAATCTCGACGGTCAATCGAAGGGCGTTGGTGGCCGGCGCGCCAGGAAGGCATCGCGCACCTCGGAGTCCTTGGCGACACTTGGCTTGAATCCCACCTCTCGCAGGAGCCGCATCCACTGCGCCCGTGGAAAGAGTCCCTGAAGATGACGATCGTGCGCGACGCGGGCTTGGCCCCTCCGGCCCCGCAGCAGGATCGCGAAGTCCACCACGTACGTGGTGTCGGTCGGGTCGGGGTCGACGACCCACTGTAGGAATCGCACGCTCCCTCGTTCGGAGTCACTCCCACCGTGGTCGGTGCCCTCTTCGAACGTCTCCCGGACGAAGTCGGGGACGAACAGCGCCACGCCGCCGGGGCGGCAGTGCTCGTACGCGGTCCGCATCACGGCGCGGAGATCCGTCTCGGTGGTCATGTGGCAGATGGCGTCATGGACGTACACGGCGTCGAATGTCCGCCCGAGGCGTACGGAGCGGATGTCGCCCCTCACGTGCTCGCAGCCCGGGTTGAGTCTTCGACTAACTCTGAGCATTCGAGGCGACACATCCACCAGCGTCATCGCAAAACGCTTCTTGAGGTGGAGGGCGCTATTGCCGCCCCCTGATCCCAGTTCCAGCACGGTGCGGGGCTCCGGCCGCATCGATTCCCGCAGCACCCGCGCGAAGTGGGCGACCTCGCGGCGGTATTCCGCCGGATCTGAGAAGACAGGCCACCAGTCAGCGAGTTGGTCGTAGAGCTTCATCAACCCAACAGCCTGACTCACTCCGGCTCGACAGATATGAAGCCGCCGGGGCCACAGAACCCCGGCGTGCAAACGATTAGAAGAACAGGAAGAGTCTTACTTCTTCTTCGAGGCCTTCTTCTTGGCAGGCTTCTTCGCGGCCTTCTTCTTGGCAGCCATGTGTTTTACCTCCTTCTCTAGTTACTCGGACCCGATGAGCGCGGCTTGCTCTGGGGGACCGTTGTGCGTTCAACGAAAGCTTCGGCCGACTCGTCTTGTGTCGTCGCCTCTGTGATGGCAATGACGAGCAGCATCACTTTTCGCTGCTTTGATACCCGAATCGACACCTTGTTGTCAATGGATTCTCAAAAGTGATTCGTCCAGCCTTGGACGTCGAGAAGAGACCTGGTGTGCTGATGGCGCTCGGATGTCGCGCGGAATCGATGATTCAGCAACGCGCGCGGAAGCAGTGATCATTTGAGCCGCGGCCACGGGCGGATCGATCGAATCGCGCGACGGGCTTTCAGCTAAGTCCGGCCGGAACCCTGGGCAGCTCCTCGATGGCAGCATCTATGCGCGACTGGGACAGCTCGATGTCTTCGAGCTTGCCGGCAAAGTACGCGTCGTACGCCGACATGTCGAAGTGGCCGTGCCCAGAAAGACCGAACAGGATCGTGCGCTTCTGGCCTGCCTCTTTAGCCGCCGCCGCTTCCTCGACCACGGCGCGCAGCGCGTGCGCCGACTCTGGAGCCGGCAGGAAACCCTCACACCGTGCAAAGCGCACCGCCTCGGCGAACACTTCCTTCTGCTTGTAGGCGCGCGCCTCGACCACCTTGTGGTCGACCAGCGCGCACAGCGAAGGCGCATCGCCGTGGTAGCGAAGTCCGCCCGAGTGAATCCGATCCGGGACGAAACTGTGTCCTAGCGTGAACATCTTCACGACAGGACCCATCCCGACCGCGTCGCCGAAGTCATACGCGTAGACACCGCGAGTCAGGGTCGGACACGCGGCCGGCTCCGCCGCCACAAAACGTGTGTCGGGCATCCGGCCCTTCAGCGTGTCGCCGATGAACGGATAGGTGAGGCCGGCGAAGTTCGACCCTCCGCCGACGCATGCGATCACCACGTCCGGGTACTCGCCGGCCATCTCCATCTGCTTTTTGGCCTCGAGCCCCATCACCGTCTGGTGCAGCAGGACGTGGTTGACGACGGATCCCAACGAGTATTTGGCGTCCTCATGTGTGGCCGCATCTTCGACCGCCTCGGAGATCGCGATGCCCAGGCTGCCAGGCGACTCAGGATCCTCAGCCAGGATCCCGCGGCCGGCGTTGGTGAGATTGCTGGGGGATGCGTGCACGGTCGCGCCCCACGTCTCCATCATCGCCCGGCGATACGGCTTCTGCTCGTACGACACCCTGACCATGTAGACGGTGACCTCGAGACCGAAGAGCGCGCCGGCGAAGGCGAGCGCCGATCCCCACTGGCCGGCCCCGGTCTCCGTGGTCAGGCGCTTCACGCCCTCCCTGGCGTTGTAGTAGGCCTGCGGCACGGCGGTGTTCGGCTTGTGCGAGCCGGCCGGAGAGACGCCCTCGTACTTGAAGTAGATGTGCGCCGGCGTGTCCAGCTCCCTCTCGAGCCGGTCGGCCCGATAGACGGGACTCGGCCGCCAGATGCGGTATACCTCTCGCACCTGGTCAGGGATCTCGATCCACGGGTCGGCCGATACCTCTTGCGCAATGATCGCCTGCGGAAAGATCGGCGCCAGGTCGGCCGGCCCCATGGGCTGCAGCGTCTGGGGGTTGAGGTACGGCGCGGGAGGCGCCGGCATGTCGGGCAGGATGTTGTACCAGCGCTCCGGGATCTCGTTCTCGCCGAGCAGGATCTTCTTGGTCACGGCTCCCAGCCTCCTGAATCCGTTGGAAGGCGCGCGAAAAGACTACTGTCTTTCGGTTTGCTTCCGAAAGCAGGGGGGAAGCAGCGCCGTCTTGTCGTGGGCGAGGCCGACAACCTCCGATTTCAGATACCTGCCGCCTGAACCGTCCGAACCTCGTCCGCCATAAGTAGAGTGCGGGCCGTGGACTCGACCGAGCTCATCGAGCGGTGCAATCGCCTCGCCGGGCTCGCCAAGCGGCGCCTGGCGTTTCCGACGGCGAACCCCGCAGCCGGCGCCCGCGCGCGACAGCTGCATGAGCACCTCGATGGCTTCGTCCGTCCGCGCGTCGCCGACATCGACGCGCCGCTGCTGGTGCTGCTCCTCGGACCCACCGGCGCCGGCAAGTCGTCGCTCCTTAACACGATCGCCGGCGCGCAGGTGAGCGAAGTCGGCGTGCTTCGGCCAACGACAAAAGACGCGGTCCTGTACGCAAGCGAGGGCGATTCGCATCGCATTCTCGGGAGCGGCCGTCTCGCCGCCATCGCGAAGGAGCGGCTCAGGCTGGCGGCGGCGCCCGCAAGCGCGGACGGCATTGCCGTCATCGACGCGCCGGACATCGACTCCGTCGAGCGTGACAATCGCGCGCTCGCCGACGTGCTGGTGGAGACCAGTGATCTCTGCGTGTTCGTCACGACCGCCACTCGCTACGCGGACCTCGTGCCGTGGGAGGTGCTGCGCCGGGTGCGCGAGCGTGGTCTTCCGCTCGTGGTGGTGTTGAACCGCGTGCCGGCTGATGAACAGGACCGGGCGGCAGTCGTTGCCGACGCCGAGAGGCTCCTCGGCCAGGCTGGCACACCAAACGCGCAGGAGCCGGTGGACTTGATCGTGATCGATGAGGGCGACATCGATCCGCGCGTGAACGGACTTGCGCGCCAAAAAGCACGCCCGCTTCTCGAGCGCGTAGCGCACCTTGCCGCGGAGGCCGACGAGCGCCGGGCCGTCGCGACGCAGGCACTCGCGGGTTCGCTCAAGGGCCTCGCACCGCTCGCACACAGCATCGCCGACGATCTCGAACACGAGGCCATCGACGCCGACGCGCTGCGGCGGATTGCTGCGTCCACGTACACGGAGGAGCTCGCCTCGCTGGCCCGGGCGCTGGAGGGCGGTCTCATCTTGCGCGAGGAGGTGCTGCGTAGATGGAACGACTTCCTCGGCGCGGACCAGGTGGCGAGATTCATCTCCTCAGGGATCGGCAAGCTGCGCGCGATGATTCTGACCGTGTTCCGCGGAACGACGGCCGCGCCGGTGACAGTCGTCGAGGCGGAGATGACGACCACCCTCGAGGCGCTCGCGCTGCGTCACGCGACAGATGCCGCGCGGCGGACCGCGATGGCCTGGTCCGAGCGGTCCCATGCCGCCGCGCTCGTCGCTCGCAATCCCGCTTTATGGTCCGCGTCGGAAGGATTCGGCCCTGCGGTCCGAGAGGGCCTGGGTCTATGGATGCGCGCGATCGTCGACGACGTCCGCGCGCACGCCGGCCGGAAGCGCGCGGTCGCCCAGGTGGCGGCGCTCGGCGTGAACGCAGTCGCCGTCGCCGTGATGCTCGGCGTGTTCGCGTACACGGCCGGCCTCACGGGGGCCGAGGTGGGGATCGCCGCGGCGACGGCGTTCCTCAATCAGAAGCTCCTCGAGGCGATCTTCGGCGAAGGCGCGATGGGGGAGCTCATCGCCAAAGCACGCGCCCGGCTCTCGGCGCTCATGACCTCGCTCTTCGACGACGAGCGCGAGCGTTTCGATGTGCTCGTGCCGGCGCCCGGAGAGCTGCGTGAGCTTGCGGCGTCGCTGCGGGCCGCAGTCGAAGACCTCACGCTGTGAGCGTCGATCGCTGCCTTGGGAACCTCGACGAGGCGATCGCGGCCGCCAAGGCACTCGGCCTCGACACAACCGCCGCCGTCGCGACGCGCGACACGGCGCGTGCGCGGCTCGGCTTCCCGAGCAGCGTCTACGTCCTCGCCCTGGCCGGCGGCACCGGCGTCGGGAAGTCGACGTTGCTGAACGCGATCGCCGGCGAGAACGTGAGTCCGGCCGGCGCGCGCCGGCCGACGACATCGGACGTGGTCGCGTGGGTCTCTTCCAGTCGCGGGCGCGAGCTTGCGGGCCTGCTGCAGTGGCTCCGCATCAGGGAGCTGCGAGAGCACGCGGGTGGGGCGCTCGCCGATGTCGCCGTGCTCGACCTTCCCGACTTCGACTCGATTGCTCTCGAGCACCGAGAACGCGTCGATGCTCTGCTTCCCCGCGTCGACGCGGTCGCGTGGATCGTGGATCCGGAGAAATACATGGATCACGTCATGCACGGCGGCTATTTGAGGGAGTTGGCGCCTCGCATTCGCCGCCAGATCGTCGTCCTCAATCGCAGCGATCTTCTCGGTCCCGCGGACGTGAACCGCGTCGCCGAGGACATGCGCGCCCAGCTACGTCGCGACGGCGCCGGCGACATCGACGTCATCGCGACGCGCGCGCGAGAGGGCGCGGGGGGCATCGGCGAGCTACGCGAATGGCTCGAGTCTGGAGTCGAGGCGAAGCGCGTGGTCGCTTCTCGCGTCGCCGCCGAAGCGCGGGAGGCCGTGCGCGATCTCGCCGCCGATGCGGGCGTCGTGGGCGACACCCAGGCCCCGCTGATCGAGCCGGCGCGCCGGGAGCGCGCTCTCTCGTCGGTCGCACGAGCCACGCTCGCCGTCGTCGACGTGGCAGGCCTCGAGCGGCAAGCCGTCGCGGCGACACGATTCGCGGCGCGGCGGCGCGGCGCCGGACCGTTCCGGCACCTCACCAGCGCGATCTACCGGCTCACCGGGCGCGCCCGGGCCTCGGCGGACCCCGCTGGGTTCTTGAGACGCTGGCAGCTGCGCGGTTCGCTCGCGCCCGCGGTCGAGCCGCTGCGCGAGCTGGTGACCTCGACGCTGCCCACGGTGCCGGCACCCCTCCGCGGCCCGCTGGCCGAGCTGAGCGCGTCCACGTCAGTAGAGCGTCGCCTCGCCGAGACGGTCGATCGTTCGCTCGCGGCGGAAGCGGCCGGCTTTCGGGTGCCCACGAGCGCCCTGTGGTCCGTCCTCGGCGCCGCCCAGTATGCCGTGACCGCTCTCCTCATCTTCTGCGCCCTCTGGTTCGTGTCGCTCTTCGTCATCCGCGACGCGCCGGTCAGCGCGATCCCGGTGCCGTATCTCGGACTGGTGCCAACGCCCGTCGCACTGCTCGCCGCCACGCTCCTCGTCGGCTACGTTCTCGCGAAGTTGCTGAGTCTGCACGCCGGATGGCTTGGCGGACGGTGGGCCAAGCGCGTCGGCGCCCGGATCACGCACGACGTCGGCCAGCGGATCGCCGACGACCTTCTGGTTCCCCTGGAGCAATTCGATGCCTCGCGCGCGGCGCTCGGCAAGGCGGTGCGCGCGGCGGACGACTGCTCATGAGGCGCCGGGCGATCACCTCGCGCAGCCGCCAGTTCTTCGGTTGCCCGCGCTACCGCAACCATAAGAAAGCATCCACGGCCTAGCATTTGCCCAAAATGACGGCGCCGGACGTTGCCCCTGCCCACCCGACCGGCTCGAGCGAGCGCCGCCCGCTCACCGTCCTGTTCGCGGACATCGCCGGCTCCACCTCGATCGCGGAGAAGCTGGACCCGGAGGACTGGACGGCGCTCGTCGGCGAGGCGTTCAAACGGATGAACCGGACCATCGAGCGCTACGACGGGACGATCGCCCGGCTCATGGGCGACGGAGTCCTCGCTTTCTTCGGAGCTCCCGTGGCGCACGAGGACGACCCGGAGCGCGCGGTGCGCTGCGGCCTGGACATGGTCCGTGCCATCGACGAGCTGGGCGCGGCGCAGAGCGCACTGGGCACCGGCGAGCTTCGCGTCCGCGTCGGCATCAACACCGGCCCGGTCGTCGTCGGGGTGGTCGGCACAGACACCGCGCACGAGTACACAGCGATGGGCGACGCGGTCAACGTCGCCGCCCGCATGCAGGCAGCGGCGCGGCCGGGTAGCGTGCTGATCACGTCAGCCACCCACCGCTTCGTCTCGCCCCTCGTCGAAGCGCTCGATGTCGGCCTTCTCGAGTTGAAGGGAAAGACGAACTCGGTCCAGGCCTACGAGATCACCGGCCTCAAAGTCGGAGGAACGCGAACTCGTGGCCTGCTCGGCGTCCGCTCGCCGATGATCGGCCGCGACCCGCAGCTGGCCCGGCTGCAGGAGCTCTTCGGTGTCGTCCAGGCGGGACAGGGTCGCGTGGCCTGCGTTCTCGGCGACCCCGGACTTGGAAAGAGCCGGCTGCTGGCCGAGCTCCGCGCGAGCCTCGAGCAAACGGGTAACTCTGTGCGCTGGATCGAGGGGCGTTGCCTCTCGTACGGCGAGGCCATGCCCTATCACCTGGTGCTGGACCTGGTCCGCTCGCTGATCGGCGTGAACGCCTCGGCGGACGAGTCGCAGGCCGCCCAGGCGCTGCAGACCTCGGTGCGCGATCTCATCGGTGAGGGTTGGGCCGAAACGTACGCTTACATCGGTCACCTGCTGTCGCTGCGGCTCGATCCCGAGATGCAGGCACGGATCACGGCCCTGGAGACCGAGGCCATCAAGCGATACGCGGCTTCGCTCATCCTGGTCCTGCGCGCGGTCGGGGCGCGCGGTCCCGTCGTCCTGGTCTGCGACGACGTGCATTGGGCGGACACCGCTTCGGTCGACACCCTGCTCCAACTCCTGCCCAATATCTCCGGGTTGCCGTTGCTCTTCATACTGAGCTCTCGCGTCGAGCGCCAGTCGGCCGGTTGGCGGCTGGTCACCGGAGCTCGCGACGTCTTCGGAGAAGCGCTCACCGAGATCCGACTCGAACCTCTTTCGCTGCAAGACAGCCAGGCTCTTGTGTCCAACCTGCTCCGGATCGAATCCCTGCCCACGGAGACACGAGACCTGGTGCTGGCGAAGGCCGAAGGGAATCCTTTCTTCGTGGAAGAGGTCATCCGGATGCTGATCGACCGCGGCGCCATCGTCCGCGACGGGGAGCGCTGGATCGCCACCGAGCGGGTTGCGGGGATTGAGATTCCCGACACGCTTCAGGGCTTGCTGCTCGCCCGTATCGACCGGCTGCCGCAGGAAAGCAAGCGCACGCTGCGTGTGGCGTCGGTGATCGGCAGGCAATTCGGAGTCACGATCCTGGAGCGCCTCCTGGAGACACGGCCGTCATGAGCGCACGAGCGGACTTGGGCAAGCTCGAGGCCACCGGCCTCATCGAGATCGCGGCTCTGCAGCCGGAGCTCGAGTACCTGTTCCGCCATGCGCTCGTCCAGGAGGCCGCGTACAGCTCACTTCTGAAGCAGGATCGCCGCACGCTGCATCGTGCCGCCGCGGAGACGATCCTGTCGCTGCATGGCGAACGCCAACGCGAGCTGGCCGGAGTGATCGCGATGCACTACGAGCAGGCGGGCGACGCGTCCCGGGCGGCCGAATATTTCGTCCAGGCGGGTGAGCACGCTCTCGAGCGCTTCGCCAACAAGGAGGCCACCGCGTTCTTCACCCGCGTGGACGCGCTCGCCGACGACTCTCAGTCCGCGCTGCGACTGCGAGCGGCGGTCGGCGGCGCAAAGGCGGGCTGGACGTACAACATGTCGGGCACCGACATCGATCGTCTCGAGCGGGCTGTCGCCGAGGCAGACGGCACCGACCAGCGGCTGCTCGCCGAGGCCTGCTTCTGGATCGCGTTCCTGCGCCGCCAGCGGGGCGAGGCGCCGGGATCCAGCCCGGCGCTGAAAGCGGCGCTCGATCGCGCGGCACAAATCGGCGAGGCTCTCGGCGATCCCAATGCGGCCGCGCTACCCAAAGCCTTGATGGGTTCGTACATCGCGTTCACCGGCCGCCTGCGCGAAGGAGCCCGCGACATGCGGGAAGCGCTCGATTCAATCGAGGCCGAGTCAGATCCCCTGTCCACGGCGATGGTCTCTGATTTCCTGGCGCTCACGTACGCGCGGCTCGGGGACTTCGCTGCTGCTGAAGAGGCGCTTGCTCGCTCCCAGCGGCTGGCCGAGAATGGCGACGCCATTGCCCGCGTCGACGTGATGATCGCAGAGTCCGCGATACATCTCGAGCGCGGCGAGCTCGACGAGGCGTCCGCGCAGTCCATGCAGTGTGCCACGCGGGCGGAGGAGCTGGGAGCGTTCGCGTGTGTCGTGGTCTCGAACGTGATGTACGGCGCTGCGAGCCTTGCGCTGGAGGACGCCCCCGCGGCCAAGGCACCGCTGGAACGTGGCAGCGAGCTCAGCACAGTCACGAACATGGCCCCGATGCGCACACTCATCCAGGGGCTTCTCGGCTCGGTAAGGGCTCAGCTCGGCGATCTGCCTGGCGGAATTGCTGGTTGGGACGAGGCGCTCGCGAGCGCTCGCGCGATGAACGATCGCTTTGGTGAGGCGCAGACCTTGTGGCGTCGTGGGCGAACTTTGGCCCGGGAGGCGACGCCGGATTGGACCGCGGCGCTGGCCGACCTCGACCGGGCGGTCGAGCTCTTCGAAGCCATGGAGACCCGACCCTCACTTGCCCGAGCGCTCCACGACCGCGCGCAAGCGTTGCGCGCCCTCGGCCGAGGCGATGAAGCAGCTGAGGCCGATCGCAGATCACGCGACCTCGCGCGGCAGCTCGGCTTGCGGGATCTTCCCTTCGCTTAGGGCGCTCATTTCCTTACCAGCAACGCCGGTGCAAGGTGATGTTTGACCGCACAGGGCGGCGCTGGGCGAATTCGGACCGCCCTTTCTGAACAGCTCGCAAGCGATCGGTTAACCGCAAGGTTCAGGGTTCGAGTCCCTGTCCCGGAGCCATCGGACGTGTGGCAAGTTCGGCTGAAGCGCGACAGAGGCCTTCGGCTGACGGAAAGCGGCCTTAGTGTGCGGCGCTTTCCACCACTGGCACTGCGCCTATGACACGCGTCCCCCTGCCGGGCTCCGACTCGATTCGCACCTTGCCGCCCACCGCTCCGATCCGGTCGCTCATGTTGGTGACGCCGGCACCGGCGTCGCGATGCGAAACATCGAAGCCGGCGCCGTTGTCGCCGACCTCGAAAAGCAAACGGCCGCCCTCCTCCCAGATCCTCATGCTGGCGGTGGCACCGTTGCCCGCATATTTGCCCGCGTTCTGCAGAGCCTCGATACAGCAGAAGTAGACGGCAGCCTCCAGCTCGGGTGCATAGCGGTGAAGGTTGGTCGTCTCGAGCTGTGCGGGCATGGGAGCTCGGCGGCACGCCGCCGTAAGTGCTTCAGCCAGCCCACCGGTGATGAGCAGTGGTGGATAGATCCCATGTGACAGAGTGCGCAACTCGTCGAGCGCCGATTTGACATCGGTCGCGAGCTCGTCGACCAGCTCCGCCGACCGCCCAGGATTGCTGGGGGAGAGCTGTTTGATCAGGCGCGCCTTGACCGCAATCGCGACGAGGTATTGCTGAGCTCCATCGTGAAGGTCCCTCTCGATCCGCCTCCGCTCAGCGTCGGCGGCGGCCACGATGCGCGCCCGAGATTCTTGAAGCTCCCTTGCCTGCAGGCGCAGTTGATCCACCGACCGTTGCAGCTCCGCATCAAGGCGCTGCTTGTTCAAGCCTATTGCGACCTCTCGGGCGAGCTCTTCCAGGGTGATGTCGGCCTCCTCGGGCAACTGGTCGGGCCGCGACGCGCGCTCGATCACGATCAAACCCAGCAGCCGGCCCGAGACCCCGACCGGAGCGATCCGGAGTGCTCGTTCGGGCCGGTCCTGGAGGAGCGCCGGCAGCCAGACCTTGACCCACGCGCGCCCCGAGACGCGAGCTGTGGCGGCGATCCCCTCCTCGGCCGGGGTCAAAGTGACATGCAGCTCTCCTAGCCCAGGGTCGGAAACGGCGCGGCGAATCAGACCGCCGTGGCTGAGCCAGATCTCGGCGGTGTCCAGCCGGAACGAATCGCGCAGGGCCTCCACGACCTGGAGCAGGAGCTCCTCCATAGGCTCACCGCGGGCCAGCCGGCTGGCGAAGGAGGTTCGCACGAAGTCGATGGCGGTGAGGCTCGCCGACTCGCGGCGCCGGCGCCGCTCCGAGGAGACGATCGCCGTCGCTATGGTCAGGAGCAGGATTCCCGCGAGCATGGCGCCGAGCACGATGGTGCTGGCCTCGGGACGAGTGAGGTCGGGCATTCGTGCGTCAGCCGGTATGCCGGATGGCGTCGGCCGGGGAGATGTGAGCCGCCCGCCACGCGGGGACGGCGGTGGTCAGCAGTGCCGTGCCATAGACGATCAGAAGTGCGACCCCCAACCTGACCCCGTCGATCCCGTAAGTGCCGCCGGCTATGAAGAACCTCATCATCAGGTAGCCGAGAAAGGCACCCGCGATGACGCCGGTCGCAACTCCGATTGTGGCAATCATTGCGGCCTCCGCCAGCAGGCCCCCCACCACTCGCGGCGGCTGGTAGCCAAGCGAGCGCATGATGCCGATCGCGCGCCGCCGCTCCACCGCCGCCCGGATCCCAACCACACCCAGCGAAAGGACGCCGACTAGCAAACCCATCCGGAGAATGACGTCGAAGAATGTGAGCCACGCAAGGCTGCCGGTGTAACCGCGGTCCAGCAAGTCACGGGTCGTCGTGGCGCGCACGCCCTGCAGCACGAGGGAGTGCTCGATCTGTCGCGCCAGCGACTGCGCATCAACGCCGGACTTCGTCTTGAGCAGCACTACCGACCCTGAGGGCCGCGTCTCGATCTCGGCCAGGGTGCGACTCGAGGCCATCACTCCATCTAGGATCGGCGACACATTGCCGGCGACGCGCAGCTGAAGGGGGCCATGCACCCCTTGAAGGGTCACCTCACCGCCGGGCGGCGTGAAGTTGACCACGATCAGGTTGCTGTCACGTGCGATCGCCCGCCACATCTCGTGGGCGCTCGCGAAAGCTTTGTCCCGGCTGGTCACATAGACGGGAGGGTCGCTCTCCAGCATTCGATCGGAGAGCTCGTAAAAAGGCACCGGCATGGACTCGCCGTTCGGTCCATAGGCCTGCGAATGGATAGGACCCTTGTACGTGCGAACCGGGATGTCGACACGTGCGGCGATCTGGCTTTCGATGTCCGGCGGCAGCTGGACCGGCTCGAGTCCATGTGAAACCAGCCGGATGTTGTATCCGGCCGAGTCCCGCGCGTACTCAGGCCGGTAGGCCGACACAAAGATGGCGAGCATGGTTACAAGGACCAGCGCGAGCGCGAATGTGCCTGTGGCAAGGCCGGTGGAAACTGGCCGGCGGCTGAGTTGAGCCATCGGGGGCCGCAGCGCGGCCTGAAGCCGGCCAAGCCGACCTCCCATCAAGCCCAGCCCAGCCTCCAGAACCTGAAGGTTCGCCGCGGCAACAATGCAGAGCCCGAAGACTGCGACCAGGGTGCCGCCCGTGAAGACGCTCATGTATTTCGTCATGTCATCCATCGAGGTGTTGCCGCTGGCGACTACCGCAGACCAGAGGGCAAGAAGCAGGCCGGCGATGCTGGCTCGCCCGCGGTCAGGCAGACGACCTCGAGCAATGCCCGCACCGACTGCGATCAGCACCACGCCACCGCCAAGTTGGGCGAGCGGGTCTGGGTAAAGAACCCCGGCGCCGCCCAAGATCAGTCCCAGCAGACTGAACGCACGATGGAACCGGCCGCGGTCCCGGGAGCTCGGCGGCTCCGGCAGGTCTTTGACGGCGGCCGCGATCGACATCCTTGATGTTCGGTAGGCCGCGGCCGCCACAGTCGCCAGCGTGATCACGGCGCCGGCTGCAAATGCGATCGCAAGCGTCGAGGGCCTGATCGGATAGACAACCACAAACCCGTATGGCGCTGTCGCCTGCTCCCCGACCAGGCGGCCGGCAAATACGCCCACCACGATGCCGGCCGCGGCGCCGCCGAGGCTGTAAACGCCCCCTTCCAGCACCGACACCACGATCACGTCTTGGCGGCTCAAGCCCAGCGCGCGGAGGATCGCCAGACGGGGCCGGCGCTCCTCGGCGAGGGCCAGCATGAGGTTCACGACCAGGGCCAGACCAGCGGCGACGATCAGACCTGTAAACGTGAGCAACTCTGCGGTCAGAGCCTGCATATTCACCTCATACTGGTGCACCGCCGCGCGCTTGCCCTCACCGACCAGCAGTGGCGTCCCTGATCCGAGGCGTGAGACTGCGCTCCGAAGAGGCCCTGACGCGCGGTCGGCCGCTTCCAGGCTTCCTGTCTCGCCACCCCTCGCCGACACCCTGACCACGTTGATACGGTCATCTCGTGTGATCAGCCGGGCCGTGCCGAGGGGCATGTAGATCGCACCCGCGCTGGGATAGGATCCCGGCCCCTCCGTGCCGGCGATACCAGCGACGCGGAGATCGGTTGCGTCGCCCGGCCACCCGGCGGTGGCTCGAAGCCGGTCGCCGATGCGAGCGCCGAGAGCGCGAGCCAGCGCCTCTGACAGCAGAACGTCGCCGGGCTGCATGTCTTCGCCATACGTCGCATGCCCGCCAAGCAGCCCGAACGCGCCGAAGGGCCGCTGAGTCCTGGGGTCGAACCCGACAAGGCTGACGTTGTCCTCGGCCTTTTCTCGATCGACGTCGGCCACAGAGCCGACCAGCTCCACCCCCGCCTGCACGCCGTCGACATACGGTGCGAGCTGAGGATCGGCGCCCAGGCGGTCGGCCACATCAGCCGAAAAGAGACGCCCGTTGGCGCTCACCGTCAGGTCGACCGCCCCCCATGTGCGGTAAGCGGCTACGAGGCGCGAGTCGTGTGCCGAATCTGCGCCGACAAGAGACGCGGTTATCGACGCGGTGCCGATCATCAGCCCGCCAACGAGGAGGGCAAGCTGGCCGCGTCGGCGGACGCTTTCGCGGAGGGCGAGTCTCGCCAGCAGCGGGCGCCGCCAAGCGAGCAGCGCCAGTGGTCCGTAGACCAGGAAGAACAGCCCCCCGACGACGAGGAGTGCGGTGCTCAAGGCGAGACCTACCTCATGGCGGGCGCCGAAGCGGGAGCAGCTTCGATGCGGCCATCGCGCATGCGAACGGTGCGCGCCGCGCGCTCCGCCACCTGGGGGTTGTGGGTCACCAGCACGATCGTCTGGCCTTCCTTGTTCATGCGCAGCAGCAGCTCGACGATGACCTGGGTGACCTCCGTGTCGAGGTTCCCGGTCGGCTCGTCCGCCCAGACAACCGCCGGCCGGTGGACCAGCGCCCGGGCCACGGCCACCCGCTGCTGCTCACCACCGGAGAGCTGGTCCGGTCGGTGCCTGGCCCGATGCGCCAGGCCCAGCGTTTCCAGCATCTCCAGCGCCCGCTGCCGCGCCTGCCTGCCCCCGTTGCCTTGCAGAAGCAGGGGGATCTCGACGTTCTCCGCCGCCGTCAGCACCGGCAGCAGGTTGAAGGCCTGGAAGACAAAGCCCATGCTCCGGCAGCGATACGCGGTTCGCTCCCGGTCCGACATCGAGGCCAGGTCGGCGCCGTCGACCAGCACCTTGCCACCGTCGAAGCGGTCGAGCCCGGACAGGCAGTTGAGCAGCGTGGTTTTGCCCGAACCAGAAGGGCCCACCACCGCCACCATCTCGCCCCGCTCGACCTCCAGGTCGACCCCGCGCAGGGCCTCGACCTCGCTCGCGCCGCGGTAGACCTTGCGCAGCCGGCTCGCCTGGACGATCAGCTGACTGGAGCCGTTTGACCGGTCTGGTTTCATTGGCACCTCCACGCGCAGGATGAACTGACGCGTCGGGCGGGCCAAGGATGCCTGCCTGCCGATTCGAGGTGACGCCAGCCCCCCAGGCTCAAAGGAAATCTCTCGCCGGTCGATCGTAGACCCAATTTGCCAGACCTACCCGGTCATCCTGATCGCCTCGGTCGGCGCCATCCTCGCCGCCCGCGAGGCCAGTGGTCCGGTCACCGCGAGGACGGTCCCGTAGACGATGGCAAGCGCGACTCCCAATCTCGCGAGGTCGACTCCATACAAGTGGCCCGGGGCGAGACCCTCGATGAGGAAGTAGCCGATGAACAGGCCCGCGGTGACTCCCGTGACGGCCCCGATGGTCGCCGTGATCAAGGTCTCGGTGACCAGGCCCGCGACGACATTGCGCGGCTGGTAACCGAGCGCACGAAGAATTCCGATCGTCCGCCGTCGCTCGACTGTCGCGCGGATGAGAACCATGGCAAGGGCCAGGACACCGACGAGCAGACCGAGGTGCAACAGGGTGTCGTACTCGACGATATAGCCGATGCCGCTGTCGTAGTCCTGATCCAGAATGTCGTGGGTCGAGGTGGCCTGCACGCCCTGGCCGTAAAGCGCGCGCTCGATCTCGTGCGCGAGGGCGCGGGGATCGAGCCCTGACCTGGTCTTCAGGAGAATCGTGGACCCCGCCGGCCGGGTGTCGATCAGAGCCATCGTCGCCGGCGATGCGACGACGCCGCTGAGGATGGTGCTGCCCGACCCCGCGGCGACCCGCAGGTGGAGCTGCCCGCTGACGCCCATCAGCGTGATCTCCTCGCCCGGTGCGAGGCCGCTGCCCCAGTCGGCGATGACCAGGCCCGGCTCGTTGCGCACCGCCTGCCAGACCTCGGCGTCGCTGGCGAACCGCTTGTCCCTGCTGCTCAGGTACAGGGGCGCGGCAAGCTGCGGCTCGTCTGGGAGTACGTAGAAGATCCGCGTCGCCGAGGAGGCCGCGCCACCAAACGCGGACCCGTTGTACGGACCCTGGTACACACGCATCGGGATCGTGAGCTGCGCCCTGACCTCGCGCGCGATCTCGGGCGGCAGCTGGATCGGACCGGAGCCGCCGGTCACGACCTGGACGTCGAAGCCGGCTGAGTCTCGATCGTAGTTGCGAGCCTGGCCCGCCGCAACGAACACGGCGACCAGGGTCACGAGCACCAGCACCAGCGCAAAGGCGCTCGTGGTAAGGCCGGTGCGCACGGGCCGGCGGCTCAGGTAGGCGAGCGGCGGCCGCAGCGTCGCCTGGAGGCGCCCAAAACGGGTCCCCAGCAGCCCGAGCACGAAGTCGAGCAACCTCAGGTTGGCCGCGGCCGCGATGCCCAGACCCGCTCCGGTGATCAAGACGGCCCCGAACAGGGGCAGCATGAACCTGCCGAGATCGGAGCCGGATGGAGTGCTCGCGGCGACGACCGCCGCCCAGGCGGTTAGAAGCACACCGGCCAGCGTCGCCCGTGTTCGGTCCGGCACGCGCCCCCGCGCGAGTGCAACCACGGTCACGATCAAGACGACGCCTCCGACCAGCCGGGCCCGCGGATCCGGCGGCACCAGCATCGCCAGGCCGATCGCGCCGAGCACGACGAGCAGCCCTGCCCGCCACCAGCTCTGAGGAGGCGCCGAAGCAGGTTCGGGGAGGTCGCGGATCGCCGCCGCGATCGCCATTCTCGACGTCCGGTAGGCAGCGCCGGCGACCGTGCCCAGGGTGACCAGAGCGCCGGTGGCGAATGCCACCGCGAGCGTGACGGGCCGCACCGAGGGCTGCAGTGCGAAACCGAGGAAAGGCTGCGCCGTCGGGTCGATCAGGGCGTAGGCCCAGAGCTGGCTGGCGAGGAAAAGGCCGACCAGCGCTCCCATCGCAATCCCAGCCGCCGCCGCAGCGACGCTGTAGATCGCGCCTTCAAGGACGGCCAGTTGGACCAGCCCCGTGCGGGTCAGGCCGAGAGCGCGCATGACCGCCAGCCGCGGCCGGCGCTCCTCGGCCAGGGCCAGAACCAGGTTGACGATGAGGGCGATCGCCGCCAGAACGCTCAGCATGCTGACCGCAAGCGTCGTCCCGAGGACGTAGTTCGTTCCGATCTCCAGCTGTTGAGCGGCGTCCACCCGAACTTCGTTGACGGCGAGTGGACTGCCGCTCGGAATCCTGGCAACTGCAGCCCGGAGCGGCGAGACCGCGCGTCGAGCGGCTTCGAGGTCTGTCGCGTTTCCGCCGCGGGCGGCGATCCGGACCACGTTGACGCCGGTGTCGCCCGTGACCCGCTGGGCCGTCGCAAGCGGCACGAAGACGGCGAAGTAGCTGCCGTAGGTGCCAGGCCCCCGCGCGACGGCCGTGCCGTACACGCGAAGGTCGATGGTGGAGCCCGCAGTGCCAGAGCTGATACGGAGGCGGTCGCCCGGCTTTGCGTCGAGCGCCGTCGCCAGCGCGGACGAGAGCAGCACGTCGCCGGAAGCCAGCTCTGTACCGTAAGTTCGGCGTCCGTCCGCGAGCGCGTAAGCGCCGAACCGCTTCTGCGATGCCGGGTCGAAGCCCACCACGAGGACTCCGGGCTTGCCAAGGCGCTGGTCCAGGTCGGTGACCGAGGCAGGCACCTCGATGCCCGCTTGCACACCATCCACGTAGGGGCTCAGCGCGGGATCCGAGGCCAGGCGCTGCGCCACCTCCTGCGAGAACGAGCGTCCTCCTGACGCTGTCACGGTGAGGTCGACCGCGCCGAGCCGCTGATTGAGGACGTTGGCCGTCGACCGGGTGAACGATTCCGCAGCCACGAGAGAGGCGGTGATCGAAGTGGATCCGACCATCAGGCCGACGACCAGAAGCGCGAATTGACCCGGACGGCGCGTGCTTTCGCGCGCGGCGAAGCGCAGGAGCAGTGGGCGCCGCCAGGCGACTATCCCGAGCGTCGCGTACACGAGGATGAACAGTCCGCCGAGGACGGGAAGGACCTGGTCCATGGTTGCACTCCGGCGTGGTCAGCGCGGTGTGCAAGGGTCGTCGGCGCAACCGGCGACCCTTGTCACGAACATCTTGCTCCGACTACGGGGCCACCTGGAGCTGGAGCGCAACCCCCGGCGCCGGCATGTATGCGTAGTGACCCACGGTCACCGGGAAGGGAATTGTCTCGCCGTCTCCCAGCGAAACCACGTAGTAGGTATTCGTCGGGTCGGTCCAGAAGGGCACAGCGCCCGGAGGGAGAGTTGCCGTGAACCACGTGATCTCGCCCAGGATCGGGAAAGCCCCGCCACCCACTCCTCGGATGTGACCACAACCGGCGCCCGCTACGTCTCCGCTGCCTCCGGCGTCGATCTCGATCCACACCCAGATGCCGCCCAGCCCAAAGCCCGTGGGTGGTGGTTGGCAGAGCGGGTAGCTCGGGTTGTTGCAGTTGCCCGAGAACTCGATCTGGGCCAGCGGCTGCTCGGCGTGCCCATAGGCAAGCGCGCCGCCCGCGCTGGCGCCGATCCCAAGCGCGGCGAGAATCGCGGCGACCACCAGCGTCGAAAACAACCTGAACAGCTTCCTCATATCAGCCTCCTTCGGCCCCAGCGGGGCGCGCAAGAACTTCCGCGGGCAATCGCTCTGTTGACCTGGGCAGTTCGGCCACCAGCTGTCGCGCCCGGCCCGCGAGGCGCAGCGCGACGATCAAGATCAGCAGCCCGTTCACGACGTGGAGTGCTGAGACGGCCCTAGGGCCGATGCCGTCGTAGTAGGGGAACAGCAGAAGCCCCTGTAGTAGGAAGAGGCCGATCAGGGCGCCGGCGAGGCCGGTCACACGCCATGGCGCCCGAGCAGCGAAAGACAGCATCACCACGAGGAGGAAGAGCAGCGAAAGCACGGCGCGGCCAAACCACGCGTGAAGCGCAAAGCCGCATCCGAAGCTCTCGTCCGGCACGACGTTGCAGAAGTCGCCGGCGGCGAACACACCGATGCCCGCGAGCAGGAACTGGATCACGATCGCTACCACGAGCAGCGACGCCGTGATGGCGTAGGCCCACCGAAGGTACCGAATCATGTTGGGACCTCCTCTCGCCGGTGGCCGCCCGCGATCTCGACCATCTCGGGTGCCGAGACCAGGGTGCTTTCGAACTCCGCCGCCTTGCAGCGGGTCTCCGCGCGCAGCGTCGCGGTGCGCCGGCCGCCCTCGAGCTGGGCCCGCTCGCCCAGGATCGCGCCCGGACCGACCTGGGCCACCACCTTGCCGTCGACCTCGACGGCGAGGACGCCGTCCAGGAGGAGGTACATCTCGCCACCTGTCTGGCCCTGTTCCAGCAGCACCTTGCCCCTGGCCAGGTCTTTGATCCTCGGCCCTGGCTTGGTGTGCATGACCAGGTAGGAGAGTTCCCGTTCGAGGGACGTCTCCGCCGCCATCGTCACCGCCTGCGAGTCGTAATCACCCCAGGGAGTCCGCTCACCGAATGCGTCGTTGAGCCAGGTCCGGGAATCGATGAGACCGCTTTTCGCGACCAACTTGCCGGAGTGGTCGTAAATCCAGTGCCTGGGGAAGGGGCTGGCGCCGACCAGCTTCGTTTCGGAGCGTCCGTCCGCGTGGATGGTCAGCGAAAGCGTGGTCCACGCGATCGCCGAGTCGATCTGGAAGAAGGGCTTGCGCGGCACCGGTCGCGGCGCCGGCATTCCCGTACGCCCGCCGGCGGTCTGCACGAACCGGACCGACGTGGGGCCGACCTCGGGCTCCGGCCGCAGCAGCGGCATCGCCACGGCGGGCACGGTCAGGGTTTTGGGGCCCACCCTGAGCCGGGTGACGCCGATGTGACCGCGGCCGAGGTGGCCGTGGTCGACGATGCGGCCGTTCTCGACCTCGATGAACGCCCGAAGCTCATTGGCCTCCCTGAAGAGATCGGCCTTGCCCCAGGCGTCGATGTCCCTGAGGACATCGGGCAGGGGCTCGTCGTAGTGGGCCATCCCGAGCTGGAACGGCATCTTGAACATCCCCTCGACCGCGTCGGAGGGGATCCATGAGACGGAAGTGATCGACGACTCGAATCGCATTTCCAGAGACCTCCTTGTTGGTCGCAGGCTAAGCGCGCGCGCTCGCCCCTTCGACCGTGCCGCCTTGCGTCTTTCGGGCGGTCCAGCACCACCCACGGCGGGGTGCTGGCCCACTTGTGGCCGGGCGGCGGACGGGAGGAAATTGCCCCATGCCGACAGATCGCATCCGCGTGCTGCTCGCCGACGACAACCTGATCGTGCGCGAGGGCATCCGCTCCTTGCTGAGCCTCGCCCCCGACCTCGAAGTCGTGGGCACAGCCGCCGATTTCTCAGAGCTTTTGCGTCAGGCCGACGACCTGCAGCCGCAGGTGGTCGTGACCGACATCCGGATGCCGCCCAACTTCCGGCTGGAGGGAATCGAGGCCGCCCGAGAGATCCGCCGCCGGCACCCCGGCACCGGCATCGTCATCCTCTCTCAGTACGACGCTCCGGAGTATGCGATCGGCTTACTCTGCGATGGCGCTGCCGGCTGTGCCTATCTGCTCAAAGACAGGGTGGCCGCAGGCGATGAGCTCGTGAGATGCGTCCGCCAGGTGTGCATCGGCAGCTCTGTCCTGGACCCGGTGATCGTCGAGAGCCTGACCCGGCCAATGACGGTAGACGGCAATCTCTCGGCCGACGAGGAGGCCCTTCTCCGTATGGTTGCGGAGGGGCGCCCGGTCAAGGCCATCGCCGCCGCCTGCCGGATCACGCCCGCGAGCGCAGCGGCGCGGCTTGATGAGCTCTTCCTGAAGCTCGCGCGGCAGGCCACGGCAGGCGCGAATAACGCCCTGCAGCAACTGGAGAGACTGCACCAGGCGATCGTCGAGCGTGAAGAGCAAGGCCGTTTCTTGAGCCGCTTCCTACCCGGTGGGGTGGCCGAGCAGCTCCGCCTCGATGGCCGGCGGCCTGGAGAAGCCACCCGGCTGGTGGTCACGGTGTTGATGACAGACGTACGAGGCTACTCCTCGATCGCCGAGAGTGCAGACCCGAGCCGCCTGGCGGGGCAGCTCCACCAGCACCGCGCGGCGATCAGCCACGCCCTCGTCGGCCACGGCGGAACCGTGATGCAGTTCGTCGGCGACGCGGTGATGGGCGTCTTCGGTGCCCCGGTTCCAATGCGAGATCATGCGGCTCGTGCGTTTTGCGCGGCGCAGGATGCGCATCTCGAGCAGGCCAACCTCAACCTGAAGTGGAGGACCGATGCCGTCCAGCCTTTCCATATGGGCGTCGGGCTCTCGACCGGCGAGGTCGCGGCGGCGCTGCTCGGCTCCGACGAACGCCTCGAGTATTCGCTGGTCGGGGACTGCGTCAACCTCGCCCAGCGGCTCCAGGAACTGGCTGGCCCGGGGGAGATCGTCCTCAGCGAGCCGACGTGGCTTGCTCTGGAGAGCGCGCCGGCAGTCGAGCGGCTTGGACCGCTGGCCTTGAAAGGCCGGAGTGCGCCGGTCAGCGCCTACCGACTTGCGGCGACTCCTCGGACAGGAAGATGAGCGTTGCCTTTACTCGTCTGTGGATGTCCCGTTCCTCAGAGAGGCCGAGCTTGGAGAAGATCGCGTTGATGTGCTTCTCGACCGCGCGCTCGGTAAGGAAGAGGCCGGTGGCGATCGCCGCGTTGTTCTTGCCCTGGGCCACGTGAGCCAGCACCTCACGCTCGCGCCCGGTGAGGGACTCGATCGGCGATTGAGCCTTTCGCGCTCGAGCGGCGATCAGCGCTTCGACGATCTTCGGATCGACGACGGAGCCGCCTCTGGCCACATCCCGGATGGCGCCGGCGAGCTGCTCGAGATCGTAGACCCTCTCCTTCAGGAGGTAGGCGCGGCCTGCGGCGCCTTGCGCGAACAGCCTGAGGGCGTATTCAGCGTCTGAGTACTGGCTGAGAACGACGACAGCGGTCTTAGGGCTGATCTCGCGCAAACGAGCCGCCACCTCGATCCCCTCGTCGGTATTGGTGGGTGGCATGCGGATGTCCGTCACGACCGCGTCTGGCTTCTCCGCCGCAGCAGCCGCCAGCAGGGCATCGCGATCGGCGCAGACCGCAATCACATCGATGTCGGGCACCGTGCTCAGAAGCTGCCGGATTCCCTCCCGGACCAGCAGGTTGTCCTCGGCGACGATGAGCCGGATCGCCATGCGCTCAGGATAGGCGCGAGCCTCACCAGCAGGGGTGGTGCAGGCACCCTTCTACTCTGGATACAGCTCCGACTAATTTGAGAGGTCGCGATGCCTGTGCGAGTGCTGATCGTCGACGACCTCGAGCCGTTTCGGATTGCCGCGCGCGCGGTCGTCGATTCCACGCCCGGGTTCCAGGTCGTGGGCGAAGCGGCGAGCGGGGAAGAGTCCGTTGCCGCGGCGCTGACGCTTCACCCAGATCTTGTTTTGATGGATGTCAACCTCCCCGGCATGGACGGCGTGGAGGCTACGCGACGAATCTTGGCCAGATCCCACCGCACGGTGGTCCTTCTGCTATCGACTCGAGACGCGGCGGATGTCGGCCCTGTGGTCGCCAACGCCGGCGCCTTTGCCTACCTGGCGAAGTCCAGCTTCAGCCCGGAGCGTCTGGCGGAAGCCTGGGCTGCGGCCGATAGCGCCAACGGGGATCGATGACTGCGTCGCCGCAACCGGATATTGTCGGCACGCCTGGTGACGGTTGCGAGCTTTATGGACTCGCCACGTCACCAATATTGCGCGCCTTGCTTCGCCACAAAACGGCGCCCACGCCACCCGTCCACAGGCAATAGGCGGCCACCGCCACTAGACCGACCGACCAGATCGCGTCGTGCGGTGCGGCCCAGGTGGCGACGCTGATCGCCAGCAGCCCGATCGCTGTCAAGATGCCAAGCCCATCGACCGGCCGCGGGTAGGTCTCATTGCCGAAGCCAAGGCCCGACGCAACCAGGATCCAGATCCCAACCACCGCCAGCGGCCAAGCCGTCCATGTGCCATAAGCAGGTTCGCGAAGCACGTCCGCGAGGGCCAGGGCTTGAAGCACGATCAAGAACAGAGCTCCCACCACACCCCAGAAACCAACGAACAGCCCCCATGCCGGCCAGCGCATTGGGTGGCCAAAAAGGCCGATGACCACGAAAAGCAGGAGGATGGCCCACACCAGAAGGAACCAGGAACGCGCGGCCGACCCTCCGAGGAGTTGGCTGGCGACGGCTGCCAGCAAGGCGATCGCCGAGGCGTAGGTGAACGTACTGATCCAGCGCACTCCGCGTGCCAGAGTAGACCAGAAACACGTGGCGAAGCGTGTTGCACCAGTCTGGCTGACCCGCTTTGCGTGTAGGTCTGCTAGCACAGGTGAATTTCGACTGAAGGTGGAGCTGGTCAGTGGATTCGGAATCATGGCACTACATCTCAAACTGACTTCTGCCTAAAGCATTTCGACACCAGCGCCCGATCCCTCAAAAGCGTCAGCACAAGGTGTCTTACGTCCTTATATGTATGTCTGGAGGGGCAATGCGCCGGTCGGGACCGCGTCCTGCGCTCGCGTGCGGTAGACGCATGCCGTACAGCAAAGCCGGTGGCACACCTTGATATGTGGCGGCACGCGGCGGTACTCAACGAATGCGAGTCGCCCTTTCTGACCGGGCTGCAGCGATCAGTTAACCGCAAGGTTCACGGTTCGAGTCCCTGTCCCGGAGCCAATTTCGAATTCAGCCGTGTCGCGTAGCCCTTTACACCGCGGGCTGCCTTACAGCAACCGCACAGCAACGCAACAGCACGGCGGGCCGTCCCAGTCCTCGATCAAGCCTCTATCCGAACTCAAACTGAGGGCTGCGCAGGTCGAAATGGCCGCACCTTGCGGTGCAAAACCGCAAGGTTGCTCACGCTCGGGGCTTGCCGGGAGTGTGGCCAGCAAGCTTGCGCGTCCTTATCTATACGTGGCAGCGTCGGCCGCGGAGGCTGGCGATAAGTGTGATTGCTATCGATAGCGAGAGGAGCCCCTAGTCGCTGAGGCTCCCTCGTAATCCGAGCATTCCCTTCAGGGCTTCCATCATCCCGAGATGCGCGTTCGCGTGTTGCAGCCAAATCATGATGTCGTCTCCGTAAGTGTCTGGCTGCAACTGGCTGGGATAAAGGACTGGCGGAGGCACGATCTGCGGAAGGAGAGCATCCTCGATGCCGGTGAGCACGGTGTCGAGATGCCTGAACGCCTCGCCGACGTATGCGACAACCGCATGCTTCTCGGGAAGGTTGATCGTGGCCGCATCAGCATCAGTCAGGCCTGTTCCAGCATCTTCAACACCCAGTTGGACTCCGCCTAATCTCCAGTCTTCGGTAATGTTGCTCGATTTCCAGATCTGGTGGGCTGGACCGAGGTGTGAAAGCGATGCGGTCCGCGCAACGAGCACCTCCGCTAGGACGTCGTCCCATCGCGCGATATGCCACAAGTTCCACGCGATCGATTGTGGGCCTTTTGGAGGTCGCCAACGAAACTGCTCCTCCGAGAGTTCGGCAACCAGGACGAGCGCGGATCGGTGGCAATCCATGTAATGGCGGCCGAGGAGGCTCGTTGTTTGTCGAGACGAGACTGTTACGCCCCGGGCCATGGCCGAATTGTATGCGCGTCAATCCTGGCTCTCACGCTTATCCGGCGCCGGGGGAGGGTTTGTGCGCGCTGGTCAGGGCGAATGCTGTCTATAACCATCTCGTTCCGGCTGACATACACGGCGGCGACCGCGCCAGCACCAACGTGGTCGTCGACTAAGGCGCAACGGCAGCCACCTTTGCGATCAGCCATCCGCAGATCGCGCTCGGCAACCAGCGCTACGACCACACGCCGTACGGCTAGGTCAGCCGCCTCTACGATGGGGAGATCCAGTGGGACCAGGTACGCGGCTTGCGTAACGTCACCACTCATGCCTACGATCGAATCCAGCTCAAGCAGGTGGCCAACATCGTGGCGAACGATCTCCCCTTGATGCGGCGCGCGCCTGGAGTTAGGCCCTAAAGGACCGTGGCCCCGAGCACGACCGGTGACGTGCTGCGCGTCGAAGGCCGGGCTGTTTCGTACAGACCATATGGGCCGGGGCCGTTGACTGAAGCACGGACCGACGCCTCGCGCATAGTCTCGCGCGGATTGGTGTCGGTCGAAGGAGGCACCTTCGGCCGATGACCGCATCTATGGATGGAGGCGCCGGCCATGGAGAGTATGCGATGGGTGGGAGTCGATGTTCACGCCAAAGAGTCGGTGGCGGCGGTGCTGGACCAGGCAACCGGCGAGATCAGCACACA
>WNGB01006784.1_pt1 | contig 31119 bp, 30 predicted proteins | sample 5400681 | NCBI WGS metagenome assembly WNGB01 (sample SAMN13153367, study PRJNA577476) | soil metagenome | isolation source: 115 cm soil or saprolite under grassland replicate 2 | place: USA:California | collected 2016-06-15
GGGCCGGCTGGAGGAGGTCGATGGCTGGAGTGTCGCGGTGGTCGGCACGCGCTCGCCCAGCACCTATGGCCGCGAAGCTGCCCGCCGGATCGTCGGCGACCTGGCTGGAGCAGGGGTGACGGTGGTCAGCGGCCTGGCGATCGGCATCGATACGATCGCCCATGCGGCCGCGCTGGAGGCTGGCGGGCGCACGCTGGCGGTGCTGGCCTCGGGCCTCGACCAGGTCTACCCCGAGCGCAACCGCGCGCTGGCGGAAGAGATCATGGCACGCGGCGCGCTGATCTCCGAGTTCCCAATCGGCACACGGCCGATCCCGCAGCTGTTTCCCGTCCGCAACCGGATCATCAGCGGCCTGGCGCTCGGCACGCTGGTGATCGAGGCCGGGGTGCAGAGCGGTGCGCTGATCACGGTGCGCTACGCGCTGGAGCAGGGCCGCGATGTCTTCGCCATCCCCGGCCCGATCTTCAGCCCCAAGAGTATGGGCCCGAATCAACTCATCCGCGATGGCGCCGGCCTGGTCACGCAGGCCCAGGACATCCTGGAGGCGCTCAACCTCAGCGCCGCCGCCATCCAGCAGGAGGTGCAGGCCGCCTTCCCCGAGGACCCGACCGAGGCCGCGCTCTTTGAGCTGGTCAGCTATGAGCCGCAACACGTGGATGAGCTGCGCCGCCAGAGCGACCTGCCGATCACCGTCGTCTCCTCGACGCTGGCGATGCTGGAGCTGAAGGGATTGATCCGGCAGACCGGCGCGATGCAGTACGTGCGGGCGAGGGAGGAGCGGGTCGGATACGACGTCGGCTAACGCGACTCCATATATTCCCGGCGTTGACGATGAGTTAATCGTGTGGTTGCTGGAGGAGGATTGTGGCTCAAAGGAGAAATGATTGAACGCGTTCTTGCGATGCCATTATTCAGAAAGTGAGCGCTCGTCTGAGTTCAACGGCCCATCAAGGCAAGCTTCACCTGCCTTGATGGGCCGTTGCAGCGACTGGTTTAGCATCACGAGCTAACCCAGATGTCGGTTGGGATCATCTACCCCCTACATCCAACCGAGCTCTTTCAGCGCCCACGATGCGTTCCATATCTTGACCATGCGCTCAACATCGCCGGAGTGGTCGATGTCCATCACCGATCCGTTACCGCGCTTGCGCGTCCACAAATTGCCTGTAGATCTGCTCAAACGTCCGAACATCCGCCAGCGTGTCCTGGGCCGATGATTCGAAGGCCGTGTCATGCAGCACTGAGTCGATGAAGTGCCGCATCTCCTGCTTGTAGGACCACGTCCAGCCCTCGTCAGGAAAAATCTCGACCTGGCTGCTGCCCTTGCCTTTGTCGGAACGATACACCTCGACCGTCGCGGGGACATTCTTGAGCAGCAGTGGCGGGGCGGCGGTCCGCACCCATCCGCGCTCGAAGTAGATCTGCGTTTGCTCGTCCCAACCGTGGTACGTGACCACGCCAGATTCAAGCACAGTCCGTACGCCGGCGACATCCATCACGACAACCCCCGACATGCCATCCCGCGGGTCGAGATCTACATACTTGACCGTGACATCGTCTCCGGCGTCGAGCAACCAGCGTACCAGATTCACGTTGTGGGTGTACTGCTGCAGGTAGCCGATGTAGCCGCGGTAGAACTGCTCCGGCATCCACACTGGAATCACCGGATCGGCCGGCGGAATCGGCTCGTCGGTCTGTTCAACCACTGTATCGTTGCCGGCGATCCAGTCGCCGCAGAACCCGTGGTTGCGCACGTACCTCAGTGCTCCCAGCTCGCCGCTTACACGGAACTGATCGACTAGCAGCTTGACCTGATGATTTCCACTATCGTACCGCTTCATGTAGCCAACCATGAGCCGCTTGCCGCTCTCGCGCTCGGCCTGCAAAATGCGCTCGGCCTGCTCGATCGTCACGGCCATGGGCTTTTCGACGAACACGTCCTTGCCGGCGCGGAGCATGGCAATTGCCAGCTCGCCCTGGACGGCGTAATGGCCAGAGATGGCGACCGCCTGGATGTCACGGTCTGTCGCAAGCTCGGCGTGGCTGCGGTACAGCCGTGGAATCCGAAGCTTTTCCTGCACCCGCCGCCCAAGCTCTGGCCGCACCTCCGCGACGGCCAGCAGTTCACATGCAGGCAGCGAGAGGAGATTAGGGAGGTGGACTTTCTGCGCCAGGTAGCCGCAGCCGACGTAGCCCATGCGAAGTTTTGCCATACTGTCTGCCTTCTTGTAGCTCGGTCTCAGCCCATCCTCGCCTGGTGTGCCGGTGGTGCGGTTGGATGGATGAGCGGGTTCAGCACCTGCCAGCCCCGTACCAAACCTTCGTCGAAGCGATCGCCGCTGTAGATCGGATCTTCGTGCTCGATCGCGATCCCGCCACGGTAGCCGATCTCGTCAAGCGCCGAATGGTACTCCATTTTACTCGATCGGCTTGGCGAGCAGTTCATTACCCTTGTCGTTGATCGTCTTGAGCACATCCGCGGCCGATGCCTGGTTGCGCCAGAGCTTGTCAATCTCAGGGTACCAGACCTCGTTCTCAAATTGATCGGCGTGCGGATCCACCCGCCACAGGCTGGCGTTCTTCGCGTGCTCCTGCATGAGATCGATCAGGCCGGGCGGGTAGGGCTTCACGAGCCAGCTTTCGCGCAGCTTCGGGTCTTCGTACTGAGGCTTGACGAGCGGCGCAACGACTTTGCCCTGGAATTTCCACGACTCCGGATCAGCCGCCCACCACGACATCCACTTGTACGCTGCTTCCTTGACCTTAGAGGCGCTGTTGATGACAAACGCATCGGGTAAGTACACGTTGACCCGCTTGCCATCCCGTAGCGGAGTCAGCGTCGCGTCGAAATCATCGCTCCACTGCTCGTGGTTGTCCCAGGGCAGCCAGTTGCCGTTCAGCTCGGTCGCTACTTTCTTGGAGAGCAGGCTGACCGGCGAGCTGGGCGGGTTCAGCGCGCTCGGGTGGATCTTGTGGACGTTCATCAGGTCGGCCTCATCCTGGAGCACCTTGGCCGTCTTCGGATCATTGACGCAGATCTGCGTCTTATCCTGGTTGTAGTAGAAGCATCCGCCCGCGCTCCACACGTCCTGCGCGACGGGCAACGTCCAGCTTCCCCAGCCGTTCGCGCCGTACTGCGTGATCGCGCCGCTGGCGTCGCGCTTGGTCAACTTCTGGATCATCGCCACGTACTCGTCCCACGTAGTCTGAGGCGTCGGGTAGGTGACTCCGGCTTCGTCGAACAGCTTCTTGTTGTAGAACAGCCATATGTTCAGCGCCCACACCGGCAATCCATAAATCTTGCCCTCGACCTTCCAAGTGTCTAGCGCGCCCTCAAGGTACATGCTGGCCGGGTACTGTTTGTCGCTGTCGATAAATGGGGCGAGGTCTTCAAGCACCCCCTTTGGGCCAAAGCGGCTGGGAAACGTGTTCGGCACGCGAAACACATCCCAGGCGTCGCCGCTAGCGAGCGCGGCGCTGATCTTCTCGCTGTAGCCCTGGCCCTCGCTGCGCTCGAACTGTACCTCGATGTCGGGATGGGTCTCATTGAACCTGGCGACCATCAGCTCGGCGAGCTGGGGATGACCAAACATGGTGAAGCGAATGACCTGCTTCGTCCCGGAGGCGCTGCTGGGTGCCTGCGCCTGGGGGGCTTGGGTTGGCGATTCTGCCGCGCCTGATTGTGCTGTCGGCGCCGTTGCGCCTGATTGAGCCGTTGATGCCGTTCCACTCGATTGGGCCGTCGACGCCGTCCCGCCCGATTGCGCTGGAGGCTCGGCGCCACACGCCGCAAGCACCAGCCCCGCCGCGCCCATGCTGATGCGCTGGAGAAATTGCCGCCGTGAGAGAGGAGTCTGTGCCATCGTTGATCCCTCCGTGGTGTAAGTTCCGAATACGACTATGTATTCGCTTTAAATGAACCGAACCCGTCATGTGACATGTTTCAGCGCCATATCCTTGCGTTCGGGCTATCCTTTCAGCCCGCTCATAACGACATCACGGATGAAGTATTTCTGGAACAACAGGAAGATGATGATGCAGGGCAGATCGATGAGCAGCGAGACGGCCATCAGCAGGTGCAGACGCGAGCTGAGCATGCCATAGTTGCCGCCGGTGCCAGTCATCATCGACTCGAATGAGGACAGACCCTGGGTGAGCGTCTTCAACTCGATCTTTTGCAAATAGATCACAGGCCCCAAGAAATCGTTCCAGTGGCCCATGAACGAGAAGATCGCCACCGTCGCCAGGGCTGGCCCCAGCAGCGGGAGGATGATGCGCGCGAAGATCTGAAACGTGTTCGCGCCGTCGATCCGAGCGGCTTCGTCCAGCTCATGTGGCAGAGTGATCATGAACTGCCGGAACATGAAGATGTAGAACGGCACGCCGAAGAATGCCGGGACGATAAAGGGCATGAAGGTGTTTACCCAGCCCAGTGTTTTGAACTCAAGGAACACCGGGATGAATGTCGCGACGCTTGGCAGCAGCATGGTTCCCAGGCACAGTGCAAAGACTATGTCGCGCCCTGGCCAGCGGACGCGGGAGAAGCTGTACGCCACTATCGCCGAGACAAAGACCTCGCCGATCATGGGGATCAGGGTGGTGATTAACGTGTTCAGAAAAAAGCGTGTAAACGGCGCAGCGGTCCACGCCTCGACGAAGTTCGCCAGACGCACGGGATTCGGGATCCAGATCGGCGGGTAGGCATAGACCTGCTCGGGCGTCTTTAGTGCGGTGCTGACCAGCCAGACCAGCGGCGCAAGGAACGGCACGCAGAAGATCAGCAGCAACACAAACCTGACGGCCTGGCTGAGCGCGGCCTGGCGGGAGCGCTTGAGCCGGATTTGCGACATGACCATCGCTTAGCCCTCCTCGGTGTACACCCAGAGGCGCGACATGCGAAACTGCAGGATAGTCAACGTAATCATGATGACGAACAGCACCATAGCCAGGGCGCTGGCGTAGCCCATGCGGAAGTTGCGAAACGCCTGGTTGTACAGGTACAGCATGTAGAACAGTGTCGCGTTCGAAGGGCCGCCATTGGTCAGCACATAGGCTTGCGTGAAGGTCTGGAAGGAGCTGTTGATGTTGATAATGATCGCGAAGAAGATCACCGAGGACATCATGGGCAGGGTGATGAAGCGCATGCTCTGCCAGCCGTTCGCACCATCGAGCTGTGCCGCCTCGTACAGCTCCTGTGGCACGCGCTGCAAACCCGCCAGCATAATGACCATGGTGATGCCAACGAACTGCACGTTCATGATCACGATCGCCGGAAGCGCCCATTGCTCGCTGGTCAGCCAGCCTGGTCCCTGAATCCCCAGATGGGCCAGCGTGAAGTTCAGCAAGCCAAACTCCGGATTGAGAATCCAGCTCCACAGCACCGCTGATGCAACCAGCGGCAGAATCGAGGGCAAGTAGTAGATCGCGCGAAAGATGTTTGTCCCCGGCACGCCGGCATTCAGCAGCGACGCCAGCACAAAGCCCAGGATGATATGGAGCGGCGCCGACCACAGCGTGTACGAGACGGTGACACCGAGCGATTTCAGAAAGAGCGGATCTTTGGCAATATTGACATAATTCTGGAGGCCGATGAAGACCGGCGGCGTAATAATATCCCAGCGGGTTAAGCCCAGGTAGACCGAGGCGAGCATGGGGCCGAGGCTGAACAACACAAAGCCAAGCATCCAGGGTAGAGCCATCGCCATGCCTTCGATCGCCTCGCGCCGGTACAGCTTCCCCATACGAGGACGCGCATGTCCTGGCGCACGCGGCGTCTTTGATTTCGCAGGAGTCTGGGCTTCAGGACTCACCATCATCGATGCGTACTCCTCCATGCCACCACTACAGTATTAATGGAGCGATGACCGGGAAAGAAATCTCCTGTCCCCAGGTGTGCTCGGGAATGGTTCGCGATAGGACGGCGCTTGCTGATGAGGGGGTGAAGCTAGGCGAGGAAGTATGGGGACTTGCGCCGTTGCAACTCCTTCTCGGCAAACGATGATACCGGCGTACAATACTACTTTGTTGTGCAAAAAATAATGCATAAAGGATTTGACAGACGGCTCGTTTGTATTAAGATATGGTTGCGGTGTGCATAGTATTGCAGGATGAGAGATTGATGGCAATGCACATTTCAACTCATGTTATGCACAAAAACGCGCTGTTGCCCTGGCGTGTACAATCCGCGGGGATGGTCGAGATTGACCATGACGTGCCGCTCCACCACCACCCGATCGTGGAGTTGGTGTACTACCTCCAGGGGCATGTCCTCTGTCAGCTCGGGGAACGCGTGGTCGAGTGCCGTCCGGGAACACTGTGCGTGGTCCCGCCACGGCGCGTCCATGGTGAAAAGGAGGTGACATCATTCACCTGCATCTACGTGTGGCTTGAGGCTCCACCGCAACTGTTCTGGCCAAGCGTGTATGTTGATGATTCCTCTCGCACGCTTGGCAATGTGTGCCAGGCGCTGGTCCGCGAATGGAATGGCCAGGCACCCGATCGCGATGACATGCTGGCTGCGCTGATGCACCAATGTGACATCCTGCTACGACGGGTGCATGATCAACAGGCTGTGCCGGCGGCAGAGCAGTTGGTGCGGGACGGCGAGCGTTTGATCAAAGAGCGCTTTATGACGTCCATTTCGATCAAGGACGTCGCGGAAACACTCTGCATTTCGCCATCCCTGCTGCGCACGCAGTTCGTCCGCCTGCACGGCTACACACCGATGGCCTATTTACAGGCGGTGCGGGTCGAGCAAGCGCTAACCCTCATTCGTAACTCTGATCTGAGTCTCGAAGTCGTCGCACAGCTGTGTGGCTATGATTCGGCAAGTCATCTCAGCCGACATGTGAAGCGGGCAACTGGGGCGCGTCCAGGTAGCTTTCGCCTCAAGGACCATGCTGCCGTTTGAGGGATTATGGAAACGGTGATGGAGACATAGCTTACGATCACCCCTGGAACCCAGATGGCGCCGGCCTGGTCGCCCAGGCCCAGGACATCCTCGAGGCGCTCAATCTCAGCGCCGCCGTCAGTCGCACACGCTGCCAGACCATGCTGGCCGCATAACAGCGGCATTGATTGCTGCATTCTGGCCGTGAGGCACCGCGCCGGGAGTTTTCTGGTTGTGGGCCATCTAGCATTTATGGCTCGTCCAGTACGATCCGCTCAGGGAGCGTGTAACGTGTGGCGTGATTACAAGCTCTGCTGCTCAGCTGGGTTTAGGCATGCATGATTGCGCGTAGCGTCATCGCGTTGCGAACGGCGTTGGCATATCCGTCGTTGTTGAAGTAGACAAAGACCTCACGACCCATGCCCTGCCACTCACACAGACGCTCTGCCCACCACTGCAGCTGATCATCGGTATACGAGCCAGCGTACAGATGCTGGGGATCGGGGCCATGCAGCCGCACGTAGACAAACGGCGCGGTCGCCCGCAGCATGCATGGCAGCTGTGCCCCGCTCATCACACAGTAGGCCGCACCGTGACGCTCCAGCAGTTCGAACACGGCATCCTGATGCCAGCTCGGGTGCCGAAACTCCAGTGCCACCTGCATCCACCGAGGTAGCTGCCCAAGAAAGTAGGATAGGCGCGCGTGATCGTACTCCATGTCTGGTGGCAACTGCACCAGGAGCACTCCACAGGCTCCGTCCAGCGCATGGAGGCTGCGGCTGATGCGCCCAAGCCAGGCCTCTGGTGCATAGAGCCGCGCTCCATGGGTGAGGCCGCGCGGAGCCTTGATGGTGATGCGAAAGTGTTGTGGAACCTGTCGCCGCCAGCTGACGAAGGTACTATCAGCGGGCCAGTGGTAATACGTACTGTTGATCTCGACGGTCGGGAAGTGCTGCACATAGTAGGCCAGCCGGTCACGTTGCGGCGTCCCTTGCGGGTAGAACACGCCGTCCCAGTGATCGTAGCTCCAGCCGGATGTGCCGATATGAATCATCATACATTCCCTGCGGCCAATAGGCACGTTCATGCAACAGGCGTGCCGTCGCAACCCATCGCCTACCGCCGCACCCGATGTGTGACTATGCTGGCCTTGTGGCCGTTCCGGCGCGGCCCTGGCGCTGCTGGCGCGTCGGCTGAAACGCCGATACATATGCATCATACCCACGGTGGAACAACAGAATGGCTCTTTGCACCGCATCGCTCCATTGTGCTATACTCACTATTATTCCACGAGCGATACTATCGAACAAGAAGACAAACGTAGGAGGAAACATGTTGAAGCGCTCAGCATATTCGCTTCTTTTTGTTATCCTTGTAACATTCATTTCGAACAATTCGACTCAGCCACACGTAGCACATGCAGCATCAACGCCTCTTCCGGGGAATAGATTCGTGGGAATTCTTTATGAAACCTGGTATAATGCGTATGATCATAATTATATATACCCTAATATTCAACCAACCGCCGGGGACCCAATGTGGTGGGGCAAGCCAGCGCTGGGGTTTTATAGCTCTAGTGACACTAATATTATTAATATTCATGCCAATCAACTTATTGATGCTGGAGTTGATTTCATACTCGTAGATGTATCTAACCACAACATTAATAGTCTTACTCTATGGAATCCGATTATAACACTGCTTAATGTTTATGCTGTCCGAATATCTCATTCTATACCTACGCCAAGAGTCGTGTTTCTGTCGAGTACATCGGGCGATGAATTACAAAGGTTGTTTAATAATGTCTATTATACTTATAATAGTGTACTATTTAAATATGGCCCAAAACCGTTATTGTTAACATTTCCTAATGATAGTAATAATCCAGGATGCAATTCAACTATCGGTGATGCACCTGTAAGCACATACTTTGAATGCAAACAGTCTCCTGGACTTACAGGTAGCAATGCTAGTTGGTCGTTTCTGGAAAAATACCCTCAACCATTGTACGCTAATGCCGAATGGCCTGAGGAAATGGCTGTCTCAGCCGCTCAGCAAAACTTCTGGATGGATTACAAGGGATCGCGTGGAAGGCGTTGGAACTATCGCACGGGTGCCAATAATGGGTATGAAGGCCAGAATTTCGATGATCAGTGGGCCAGAGCACAGAGTTCAAATCCAACATTTGTCATACTCAAATCTTGGAATGAGTGGGTGGCTATCCGTACTTCTCAAGGACATTTTACTGACGCGTATAGCCCTGAGTTTAGTACTCATATAGAGCCTGTTTCCGGTCTGTTCGCAAATTTATATCTACAGAAAATGAAACAGCAGATTCAGCAATTTAAGCGCAATAGCCCTAGCCTTTATTTCTACGACTCTTCTGCCGGTAAATGGTATCTTAAAGAGGGGCGGGGATGGCAACAATTAGGGAATGTTAATTTTACGCATATAGTTTCCTGGCCTAATGGCAATAACTATCAGCCGATTGTAGGTGATTTTAACGATGATGGAAATATAGATATTGGGGCAAGGCAACCTGATAGTGGCGTATGGTACTTCGCGTTCTCTGATGGACACGGTAATTACTACAATACACGTAACTTTACCTGGGCGGGAGATTCAGCAGGGTTAGCGTCCTTCCAGCCACTCGTGGGTGACTTTAATGATGATGGGAAGACAGATATAGGCTTGCGACGGCGTGATACTGGCATATGGTACTTCGCGTTCTCTGATGGACAAGGTAAGTATTACAATACACGTAACTTTACCTGGGTGGGAGATTCAGCAGGGTTAGCGTCCTTTCAACCACTTGTAGGCGATTTTAATGGTGATGGCAAAACAGACATAGGCCTACGACGACGCGATACTGGCGTATGGTACTTCGCGTTTTCTGATGGACAAGGTAATTATAATAACTCGCGAAACTTCACATGGGCGGGAGATTCCTCCAGTAGTGTCATATTTCAGCCAATTGTGGGTGATTTTGACTGTGATGGCAAGACAGACATAGGCTTGCGACGCACAGACAACGGTATAAATTATCTCGCTAACTTCGATGGTAATAGCACATACAGTAACTACTTCAATAATAACTATGCATGGCGCAGTGGAACTCAGTATATGGCAATGAGTAAGCCCTCGCAATGCACGAAGCCTTAGAAGCTATCTAAAAATTCAAAGCAGATAAAAAGCAGGGGCAAGCCTTCGCAGCATCCATTGCATATTGGCAATCTTCATCATTGCTTCGCTTGATTCGGTCGTGTTTTCATAGTCCTTGCTCAATCTGCGACATGACGTGAGCCAACTGAACGAGCGTTCAACAATCCAACGCTAAGATTTGCCCCTCGCATCGAGCCGTCTTTTAGCCATCCATGTGCGCGTAATTCTTCGATTGCATGTAGTGAAAATCCCGTATCACTCCCTCGCATCTCCCGAATAAGCTGCGCCTTCAAGTCTTGCTCAGCACGCCGCTCATTCAGCCCGTCAATCACAAGGATCGCAAAGGCGATGCTCAGAGAGTCTACGCTTACATTGGCGTAGAAATCAGAGATAACATCGTTCAATGTCTCACCAAGGTTCGGCAGGCCAGCGCATGTGCAATGCTTGTTGACGATGCCGACCACAAAGACAACGAGGCCAGCCACAACTAGCACAGCCGCAATCTGCTGCACGGTTATTCGCTCGGTCAACCGCTCGGTCAGCCGCTTCAACAAACCAGCCAGCCGCTTCATACCCTCGCCTTCCACCTTGCGATCGTGTGCATGATACTACGCATAGCGCCGCCGCGCGTTGCACATCTTCGGAGAAGCACCGCGCACAATGATCCCCAGGGATCACCAGCAGCCCCAGGACGATCGATAGCCCCCTTGCTCGGTACACAGGCAGGGCGATTGCTCAGAAGGGCGCTGAGCGCGCCGCGTGATCAAGTTGCGCCGGCGCAAGTCGTACCTCTTTGGCAGGGACGACGGTTTCATGGATGGTTGGCGTAGCCTCGGCTCTGCTGGTTCTGCATCCCAGGGCAGTATATCCCAAATCCTTTACTTTATTTGAGGTGTTGTTATGGCTCGCATTGAAGATAGCAAGGGTAGACTAGATACAAACTCCGGCTATGGGCGTTTATTTGGTAATGATGAGCTTGGTAGACTTATTAGTCGCGTGCATGTATGTTCTATCCGGAATGGTTTGCAACTCGAAGCAATTTTATGGGAGACTACCCCATATAAATCCACTCTTTACGGTATTCTCGGCAAAGAGCTGCCACTAACTCAACAAGGTATTCAAGTTGTTTCAGGACGTATTATTGCACAATATCATCGCGAAGTTAGCAAAAGCAACGTAGATATCACTGTGAGTGATGATAATATTGAAGCTCGTGATAGAGCAGGAAAGAAGTTGCCAATCACAGATTTGCTTATTCTAAACAACAGCGAGAACATTTTGCATATCGTAGAATTGAAAGACGGCGATGTATTTGATACCAAAAAGGCAGACGGAGAAATCGCTTCCGCGATGAACTTCGCCAACTGGATTAGGCCACAAGTAAACCATCGTGTCAGCTATTACTTTTGTGCGTTTAATCAAGAAAACAAACAGAGTATTGTAGAAGGAATAAAAGGTCGATTTAATATAGACCAAGTTTTAACAGGTCGGGAGCTTTGCAGCCTTATCGGCGTTGATTACGATAATATACGGCGTTTGCGTGAAAACGACCAAATGGCTAATAAACAATATTTCACGCGACAACTTCTTAACATCCCCGAAATCAGAGATCTCATCCTGGCGCAGCTCGGTATCAGATGAGACCTAACCTGGACAGCCTCGCAGCAGGTCCGCTCATTTGTGTTATACTAAGTCACCTTGCCACTGTTACGAAGTGCTTAGCAGAAGGTGACATAATGCTTCTGGATCACATTTACCAAGGTGATTGTGTCGAGGTCCTAGGCTCCCTTCCTGAGAAAAGTGTTGACCTTATCTTCGCAGACCCCCCTTACAACCTGCAACTCAATGGTGAACTCTGGCGCCCGAACATGACTAAAGTAGATGCTGTAGATGACAAGTGGGATCAGTTTACAGGCTTCGCCGCCTACGACGAGTTTACGCGGAATTGGCTCATGGCCTGTCGCCGTGTGCTCAAGGATAATGGCACAATATGGGTGATAGGAAGCTACCACAATATTTACCGTGTCGGCACCGTTTTACAAGACTTGGGTTACTGGATATTGAATGATGTGGTATGGGTTAAGACTAATCCTATGCCGCAGTTCAAGGGTGTCCGTTTCGCGAACGCACACGAGACACTTCTCTGGTGTAAGAAATCGAGTGACCAGAAGAAATACACCTTTAACTACCACGCGATGAAGATGGTGAATGATGAGAAACAGATGCGCAGCGATTGGGAGCTAGCTCTGTGTACCGGCAGTGAGCGGCTACGGGTTAACCGCGAGAAGGTACATACAACCCAGAAGCCCGAAGCTCTGCTTTATCGGGTCATCCTCTCAAGTTCAAATCCTGGCGATATTGTGCTCGACCCGTTTTTCGGAACCGGTACAACTGGTGCCGTAGCGAAGAAACTCGGTCGGCATTTTATCGGCATTGAAAGGGAGACAGCTTATATTGAGGCTGCGCAAGCACGTATTGGTGCTATCCCGCCTGCCCTCTTTGATGCTGAAGTGTACGGCCAGTACGAGACAAAACGGTCAGCGCCGCGCCTTCCTTTCTCGGCACTTTTGGAGGCCGGGCTGTTGTTGCCTGGACAGACGCTCTACTTCAATAAGAGATGGGATAAAACAGCGGCAGTCCTGGCCGATGGCTCCCTGCGTACACCTAATGGTACACGCGGTTCAATCCATAGAATGGGAGCCTTTGTTGGCAATCTCCCTGCATGCAACGGCTGGGAGCACTGGTACTATCTAAATGACCACGATGAGTATATAGTTATCGACGCGCTGCGAGAGCATATAAGACAAGAGGCGCGAACACCAGCGCCAGAACAGTCTGACGCAGCAGATGGCAAACTAGAACAGATGGTTGCTTGGGGCGACTAGTGAATGTCACCACCCCATGAGTAACAAGCTGTAACGACACGAAGCCGGCCGGTGATCTCACTGGCTGGCTTCGTCGTGCTGTGCGGCCAGCAGCGAGGGCGAGGCTGGTTGCTGTTTACAAGTGCTCCCTTTTTGAGCGGCGATGGAGATAACCATACGTCCGGCTCATTCGTTTGGGCACCCTTCTGCAAAGCGGTAGGATGATCCCGCTGGATTGCCGTTGACCTCCGTGCTATCATGTGCGAAGGAATAGGCGGCTGATGCGCTGCTTGATCATCAAGGAGGGCTCGTGAACACGCGCGACATGCTGACGCTCTACGACTACAATTATTGGGCGACACGACGGATACTAGCCGCCAGCGAACACGTGAGCCAAGAGCAATTTCTGATCCCAACGACGCATAGCTTCGGTAGCCTGCGCGGCACGTTAGTACACACCCTAGACTCTGAGTGTGCCTGGCGCATGCTGTGTCAGCACCAGACCCTCGCTTACTTCAGGGCGATGGAGGAAGATGCGTTCCCGACCGTCGACGTCGTGGCGCAGCGCTGGGGTGAGGAAGAACACGCCATGCGCGACTATCTCGCGCACCTCACCGACGACGATCTGACCGAGTATATCCGGTATACGACGCCCGAGGGGGACAAGCGGGAACGGGTGATGTGGCACTGCCTGCTCCATGTCGTCAACCACGGGACGCAGCACCGGAGCGAAGCCGCTGCGATCCTGACGGAGTATGGTCACTCACCAGGAGATCTCGATTTTACGGCATTCTTGAACGAACAGCCCTGAGAGATGTGGCTCAAACCGGTCGCCCATGGAGCCGACGCCGCCGCCAAGGAACGTGACTGGCAGTATCGATGCCTGCCTGAGCACCTTCGGTCACTAGCGTTTCTCGCCCGCGGCAATAGCTGAGAATATTCGGGGGGTTGCCTAACTAATCATTCAAGCCGATGCTGCTTGGCGGCGCGGCTTAATTCAGGCGTTGGTCGGTTCACAATGTTTTCAGGATTTTAGGGAGGGAACATTATGAAAACCAAGCAAACAGCACCCCAAAATATCGACGAATATATTGCAGGATTCCCAAATGATGTTCAAGCGATTCTAGAAGAGATACGGATGACGATTAAAAAAGCTGCACCGGACGCGGAAGAAACAATGAGTTATCAAATACCGACCTTCACTCTGAAAGGTAAGTATTTAGTTTACTTTGCGGCTTACAAAAAGCATATCGGGTTTTATCCTGCGCCAATAGGACATGCGGAATTCAAAGAGGAGCTGTCGATTTATGAATCAGGTAAGGGCACGGCGAAATTCCCGTTCGATACGCCAATTCCTTACGACCTGATAAGCAAAATTGTGAAGTTTAGGGCGAAGGAAAATGTGGAAAGAGCAGAAGCAAATAGGTTAAAGTCGACGTTTTGACAATATCCCTGCCCGCAGGGTTTCATCTGGGTCTGCCGGTTAGGGATCCTGGCTCAATACCTGTCTGAGCATTTCGAGTAATGTAGCCATCGTAAACGGTTTTTGCAAGAACCCAGCCAGCTGCGTAGGGGCAATCTGCTGCATCGCTTCCTGTTCGCTATACCCGCTCATGAGCACGACGCGCGCCCGGGCATTGATCTGGTGAATCCTTTGGAGCGCCTCGATCCCATTCATGCGCGGCATAATCAGATCAAGCAGGACACAGTCAATATCTGCGGAGTGTGCCGTGTAGGTATCGACTGCTTCCTGTCCATCGTTTACGGTGATCACCGTAAATGCATGATGTCGCAGTATATCCGTGGTGATGCTGCGCGCTGCGGCATCATCGTCGACCACAAGCACTGTTGCTCGCTTTGCTGCGCCTGTGTGGTGAGCGGTTGGCGTGGGCGTCCGTTCGGCCTGTCTTTCCACACTTGGTAAGAAAATAGAAAAGACCGTCCCTTTCCCGACCTCACTGGTTACCTGGAGGCGACCGTGATGCCCACGGATAATCCCCATAACTGCCGCTAATCCCAAGCCCCGACCAGTGAATTTCGTTGTAAAGAACGGTTCAAAGATGCGCGCGATGGTCGCCGCATCCATTCCGCTGCCAGTATCAATGACATCGAGCACAATATAGTCGCCAGAAAGCGGTTCATCCACAACAACGGCAGTCGTGCCTGCGGCGCGTTCCTCGTGGAACTGTTGCGGCTGGGTTTTGATCGTGATTCGCCCCTGCGACTCGCCAATGGCTTCTGCCGCATTCATAATCAGGTTCATCACGATTTGACGAATCTGCGTCGCGTCACCTTCGATCGGCGGAAGATGCGCCGCGAGGTCAAATTGTAAGGCCACAGGTTTGGCGATTGACGCTTTGAGCAGCGCAGCCATCTCGACAATCAGTTCATTGAGATCAATCGACTGAATAACAAAACGGCCCTTTCCCGCATACGCCAGCATTTGACGCGTCAATTCCGCCGCGCGCAGTGCGGCAATTTCAATCTGTTGAATGCTGGCGCGTTCTGGCCAACCAGGTTCAAGTTCATCGAGGACGAGTGAGGCGTTTCCCAGGATGCCCGTCAGCAGGTTGTTGAAGTCATGTGCGATACCGCCCGCCAAAACACCGAGACTTTCAAGCTTTTGGGTCTCAAGGATTTGGCGTTCCCACAGCAATCGCTCTTCCTCCGCTCTTTTTTGCTCTGAGATATCATGGAACGCCAACACGACGCCGACCACCGCCCCCGCTTGATCATGGAGCGCTGCGGCCGTGCCGCTGACGTAGCGCATCGTCGTGTCGCGCGCTCGGAGGAGCGACTCGGTCATGGTTGCAAACTGCGATTGGTTCTGAAACACACGCTCCAGGAGATTCGGGTGAGACGCGTGATCGGCTACATCAACCAGCACCAGAATATCCGTGAGGCGTTTGCCGGCGGCTTCTGCCTGGGTCCAACCGGTGAAGCGTTCCATCGTATGGTTGAGGGTGAGGATGGTGCCGTGCGCATCGGTGGTCATCACACCATCCCCAATACTTTGGAGGGTTACGGCTAAGCGTTCGTTTTGGGCTTCCAGGCGCTGTTGCGCGGCGTGCATCTGCGTGATCGTTTCGCTCAACCGACTACGAAATTGCTCTAAGAGCAGCAGCGCCAGCAGGGTTACGGCCACCATGGTGGTGCTACGCAAGAGGTTGATGACCCAGAGCGGCGCTGTGGTGAAGGGTGGCACATATTCGCTCAGTAAGACCACGAGAATCGCTACGGCCATGCTTAGGCCGATCAGCCGCCGCATGGCGTTTCCATCAAGATACGGCAGTGCGATGGCAACGACGACCACCGGCACCACCGCGAGCGCGGGAAGAACGGCTGGCCACACGACGACGATCAGCGGATCGACCGCGAGCAAGCCGCCGCAGATCAGGCTCACCGCAAGGGATACCTGCCCGTGTCGCAGGAAGCGTTGTGCGACCAACAGGCAGCCGAGATAGCTGCTCGTAATCACAACGGCCGCACCGATTTCCAAAAGCGGAACGAGCAGGAAGACCGCTGTTTCGAGCAGGGCGAAGCCAATCGCGATGGGGACCAGCCACGCCAGGAATTGGCGTAACCGAATAATCTGGGGGGTCGGCCCGTCGTTGGTGTGGGCAGTGTTCATGGCCACCGCTTTCTGGGGTCGTGTATCGTCCTAGTGCTGTGTTGTGCGCATGAGTCTTTCGTGGGTTCGTAGCGGTGTTGGCGCGTGCGACTCGCCGAGTGCATAGGCCTGGTCTTCCTGCGCCAGCCCATAGCGTCCTGAGAGGGCGGACCACGCTAAATTACCATACGCAGCATAGCGATCAATGTGGTGATCGATGCGTGCGCCGAACGATGGGATCGCCTGTTCGGCCGTAAGAAAGGCCTGCACCTCGCCATCATGGAGGGTGACAGCCTGCGCAATACTGCTGGTCAGCGCGCCGTGGTGGGTCTGCTGGAGGATAATTATCAGATTATGCATGTCACCCCGTTGGATCTCCTGGTGTAACGAGATGATGTCATTCGCCCAGCACACGGCGTTTGTCGCCCGTTCTCTGAGCCGCGTGACCGTCGGATACCGCCAGATGGTTCTGGGGAGCGCAATCTGGTCGGCTATCTCGACCACCTTGAGCGCCGTATACATGCCCGATGTGAACCGCCGCATCCGGATATATGTTGCGACATCGATACGGCACTGCTTGGCGCGGTTCGTCGCCTCCCACACACAGCCGGAAAAGAACTCAGCGACATGGGTGATGAACTGGCGCAATTGGACGGTGTTTGCGTAGCGAAGCAGGCGCTGTCGGATATTCCACAGCGCATCTGCGAAGGGTGATTCGATTCCAACGAGTGTGTCCCCGCGCAAAAGGGTAAGAAAGTGGGCGTGATAGCGCGCGAGGTGCGTGGGTTGGGCGCGCAGGTGGGGGCGATCACAGACATCATCCCACATAATTGCCCAGGTATTCCAATCGGAGAGCAGCTGAAGTGTTTCGAGTGACACGTTTGGTGCGAGATAGGCCGCTAACCAACCGAAGCGTGCAGATTGAAAGCGCTGAGCACTGGCGTCGCTGGTGATCAGGCCAAACGCGCGCCCCCAATCAATCGTCCGTTGATCGACAGTTGCGGCATGGGAGCTGACGGTCGATTGGAATGGGCAATACAGGGTGGGGAGATCGATCTCAGACATGGTGTAGCAAGCCTTTACGAGAGGCGCTATCCGACAGTCCGATTGCTCTGGAAAAATGGAGCGGCTGCGATGGAACCGACCTATTCGGATACGACGCTACGGCGATGCGCTCGTAGCATCTTGGAATGCACCTGGATTGTGGAGCTGCGCGCCGCAGAACGCCGTGGTTCCGCGACAACAAATACGCTGCTCACGCTTCTGAAACAGCGGAAGCGATAGTGTGGATGATGCGTGAAGATGACTTATTTGTCAAATAATGATTAAAAGCAGTTGTCCTTGCTGCATGCCGATGTGTCAGGTCTGTGCTTGACAATCTTCGGCATATCTGGGAGCGCTATGTTCACTGGGGGGTGGCGAACCCGGATAAGTTCAAGGTGATGACGCAACGGCGCGTCTCGGACCAGGTGACTGCCGAAAGCAAAGCGGCAGGATACGCGCCGTTCGCCGAGCTAGAGCGTGTGGCGACAGAGTACATTCAGCAGCACCAGATCGGCGATTACCCTGTGCCATTCATCGCTGCGTTGAAATCTTCTGGAAGGGGATTACCAACCACTAACCTTTTTTTGTTCACGTAATGAGTGCGTACTCAAGCACTTAAAAGGAATGCATCATGCAACAGGAAAGGAAGACACCCATGCGGATCGAGAACGACATCGTCATTCCAGACCAGACCGGAACGCTTGCCGTGGTCACCGGCGCAAACAGCGGGATCGGCTTCGGGATTACGCGGCGGCTAGCTGCCGCCGGTGCGGAAGTCATGCTTGCCGTGCGCAATCTGGACAAGGGCAAGGCGGCCATCAAAGATCTCCTGGCCGAAAACCCGCAGGCCAAGCTCTCGCTCGAACTGTCGGAAAAATCAACTTCGACGATTTGCAGTCGGAGCGACGGTATTCTCCGATGCGCTCCTACGCCCAATCCAAGCTCGCAACCCTATTGTTTGCGATCGAGCTGCACCAGGGCAGCCTCCAGCACGGATGGGGCATTCTCAGCAATGCTGCGCATCCGGGTGCCACGCTGACCAACCTGCAAACCAGCGGGCCAACGCTCGGCAAAGCCAGCACAAACCAGGGCGAAACCCTGTCGATGCGCCTCACCAAACGGATCCCCGGCTTTTGGCAAGAGGTTGCGCAAGGTTGCCTGCCTGCGCTTTTCGCCGCCACCAGCCCGCTCGCCGTCGGCGGCGGATACTATGGCCCCGATGGATTTGCCGAACTCACGGGGATGCCCGTAGCCGCCAGGATGCCTCGCCGGGCCAAGGACGAGCACACCGCCAAGCGGCTCTGGGAGGTTTCTGAGCAGCTCACGCGGGTATACTTTCCCACAACAGATCAGGAGTACTCTGCGCAAACGACACTGATAGGTTGAGGCATGTGCGCGCCGCCTCACCTGCCCGGAAGGTTGGACGGTGGCGATTGCGCGCATCACCAACCTTGTATCCGCATATCGGTACACCTGTCTGGGAAAGGCCATTAGTGGCGCCGCCCACAGCTCCTGGCCGGTGCTGCTGTCGTTGGCGCTGAAGAAGACATAGGCGCCGGCGGATTAAAAGATAATGGGCTGGAGCTGGCGCTGAGTCGGCTGGGCCGCTATTGAGGTCCGCGGCACGATTGCGCGGCTTGAGGTTCAGGTGATTAGCGATACACCTGCGGTGATGCGGGCCGTGCTATTGCAGACCAGGCAGCAGGCAAAGCATTCTACCGCCAACAGGGGTGTCAGGACGGCGCGGCCCATCCTCACACCCCTACGCTGATCAGGTCATACACGACACAGGCGGTCTTCGCTTACCGTGCGTACATCCAGTCGGTCCAGCCCATATTTTTGCCGATGTTGGCGACGCTGGTGGGGTAGCTGGTGCCATAGACGCGGTTGACCATCCAGGGCACCCAGGTGTCGTCGCTGGCGGCCCACCAGCCACCATAGCGCTGCTCGAGCCCGTCGAGGTACTTCACCGCGCGCAGCAGCGCCTGATCCTGCCAGTTCCACACATCGTAGCCCTGGCGCGATAGGATCATCGCGTGTACCAGCGCGCCCTGCAACCCCTCCCACGGGTAGCCGGTCTTGCACGGCGGGTATTGGAACTCGCAGCCGCGCCGCATCTCTTCCGGCATCGCCCCGTCGATCAGCTCGCCGTTCTTAACCCCACCAACCGGGTTGATCGCGACCGGATTGTTCGGGTCGGATTGCCAGGTCACACCATAAGGGTACTTGAAGCCGGCGTAGGCAGTCCGATCGCCGACCCAGCCCTTGAACACTTGCGCCGAGCGGGCGAGCTCCTGCGCGTCGCCCAGATAGACGGCAATCGCCGCGCGGCTGGCGCCGGGCATCGTGCCATGGTTATTCGCCCGCCGCTCATGCTCGCTGATCAGCGTGCCGTCGGAGAACTGCTTGTAGCGCACGGTGCTGATCCACTGGCGGAACTGGCCGTCCAGCGGCGGGTCGTACACTTTGAGGTTGATCAAGTCGGCGGTGATGATGTATGACACCAGATTGCGCGCCAGCATGATTACAAGGCCGCCCGCCTCCTTGCCGATAGCGGATCGAATCGCCTCTGCGGCTTTCTGACGGTAGCGCGCGTCGCCGGTGCGCGCGTAGACCAGCCCGACCGCCAGCGTTCGGACGTCGTGGTTCGCATTGTAGTCGGCGAGCGTGGGCGTGCCCAGGTCGCCGTCGGCGGCGGCCCGCATACGGTCCCAGGCCGGCCCGCTCATGGGCAGCTGGGCCAGCTCCTCGGCCGAGATCCACAGCCCACCGGTCGTCGGTGGCGGCGGTGGCGGCGGCGGTGGTGTCGGGTCGATGCGCGGTGTCACGGTGATCGAGATGGTTGCCACGTTGCTGTCGGCCTGCCCGTCGTTCGCCACGAATGTGAATGCGTCGCTGCCACTAAAGCCCGCATTGGGCGTGTAGGTCAGGTTCGGGGCCGTGCCGGATAGCGCCCCTCGGGAGGGCTGGCTCGCGACGCGGTACGTCAGCGCGCTGCTCTCGGGATCAGTCGCGGTCAGCTGCACGGCCACCGAGGTGTCCTGCGCCGTCGTGACCGATCCGTTCTGCGCGGTCGGCGGTTGGTTGGCGGGCGGACTCCCGCCGCCGGGCCGGATCTCGATCGCGACCACCGCCCAGTCGACAGTTCCGTTGAATGAGCCGTTGACTAGTGCTGCGCCAGCCGTGGCGACCGTGCGATCTTCGATCGCCACACTCGCCATGTCGCCGCTGCTGCCCTGGAACAGCTCCGCGCGCTCGGCGTAGCCGCTCCCCGGCGTATGGCTTCTGTTGCGCATCGCCGCCGCGCCGTAGATGACCGCGCCAGGCACACTGGTGGTCAGGCTCACGGAGTACGACGCGCTGTCGACCCCGCCGCTGCATGTTCCGCCTGCGCCACGAGTGTTGGCCGAAACCGGCGCGCCCAGTGCGGCGGCGGGGTCTACGCCCGAGTACCGCGAGACTGCGATCACCGCGTTTGTGGCAGTGCTGCTCAGGCTGGCCGTCACGGGTCCGGCGGCGGCGGGCGCGCCGCTGCCCTGCCACACCTCGACACGTGTCTGGCCGCGCCCGCCACATTGCGCCCGTACTAGCGCCCAATTGAGCCCCAGCCCGGCCACCGCGCGTACGGCGATGCTGCCCGATTTGGTCGCGACCGCAGCCAGATACAGCTGCCCGGCAGCCGCGGGCACCGCCGAAGCCGTGGACACTGTCGCGGAGGAGGTGGCGCCGCCCGAGCTGCTACCTTCATACATAATTCCAGCGGCGGCCGCCGGTGCGGGAAGCGTCAGCAGGCAGGCGAGCAGTGCCAACAGCATCCACAGCGATGCCCTCCTGCAAGAGGTCGACCAGTACATGTTTCCTCCTTGGATTGGCCAGCACGCCAATACATGTGTCCAACGACGAATGTTGGCACAAGTGCCTTTGATAAACCACGATTGCCGAGGCGGTGCGGGCGTGCCGCTCGGAGGGCGAAATACACCGGCACTGCTGCATCGCACAATTCATACGTCGTCGCTGTGATTCGTGCAATAAACGATTGCTTTGACAGTAGCCGGATTAATATTGTATTTTAAGACTACAAGAGATTGATTAATATGTCTAGTGGGATCAGTGTAGTTTTTGGTTACAATTACACAATAAAGGCAGGTATATATCAATCTGAGACCGCCTAAGGTTATTATGACGATATTTTCATCAAGCTACATATGATATAGACTAGTTGAGTGGATTACACGACGCCCGCCATATTCTCGCACAGCACAACGGCGGGGCGATCAGGTCGCCCCGCCGTTATGCCGACTACTTTTGGCTGCCGCCGTTATGGAATAGTACCGTCCTGTGTGTCACCTGTGGCCGAGCTAAAGTCGGTCGCCGTATCGGTTCCAGCCCCGCCGCTGAACTTGTCGGCGCCGCTGCCGCCGATCAGCGTGTCGTTGTCGCCCCCGTCGCGAAGCTGCGCTGCGCAGCGACACAGTGCATATGCACGCCTGGGCAGAACAGGCCGGCGTGCAATTTTATTCGAACGTCCCTACACGCCCCGGCCGCCGATTGCCCCAGCGTAAAGTGGAGCGCGGTTAACAACACGCCGAATAGCAAGCCCCCGACTGAACCAATCGCCAGCGCGCGCCGAAGGCGCAACGGTTCCTGGCGCGGCAGATGCAGCTTCGATTGCGATTGGCCGATAAATGCCCATTCCGGCGCAACGATCGGCCCCGGCCCGCCTATGCCAGAACCAGGCCGCCAGCGGGTAGGCCCACAGCACGAAAAGCACTATCGGGGTGATCGGATTCAGAACCAGAACCAGCGTCACCGCAGCGAGCAAGTACGAGCATCTTCTTCCACTGCGTAAGCCAAGCGTGGGGGACACCCAGCGTGTACCCGGCGCGGCTGCGCCGCCCCCAGAGAAGCTCTTTTTGTGTATCGTGCTGGCGGCTTCGCCGCCAGCACGATACACAGATATGGGAGCATGAAGGGCTGTACCCTTCCTTACCTACCCCAGTGAGCCCCCCACCCTGAAGTGTAATGTTCGTACAAACCTTGTCTAGATCCTAAATCATCCAAGCCGATCGATCACTTCGCATAGTATCGTATGAGCAATACAACACCTAAAGACACAATCATCTTCTACGACGCCGCGCTTGGCGGCACGCCCGACACACAGGGCCAGCTAGCCTACCGCGACTCGCGCGCCGCGGCGGCGACACAAGCCTTCGCGGATGGTGTCACGATGCTGGACACGATGGCGAATCAGACCGACGCCGCCGGCTACTTCGCCGACCCGCGCGCCATCCCCGCGCTCGACAGTACCGCCGGCTATGCGCTGCGCTTCAGCGTGCAGGTCGTCGCGGAATATCACGCCGATAGCGACAAGGACGGCGATGGCCTGGGCGACCGCGCCGGCTTCAGCGTGATTGTATTGAGCAGCGATGCGAAAGGGATTGAGCTGGGCTTCTGGGAGGATCAGATCTGGGCGCAGGAGCAGGGCGCCGCCGAGCCGCCCGCCGGCACGCTGTTCACCCACGCCGAGATCGCCAGGTTCAATACGACTGGCCGGATGATCGCCTACACGCTGGCGGTGCGCGGCGATCAGTACGAGCTGTCGAGCGACGGCGTCGCAATCCTGCGCGGCCGGCTGCGCGACTACACCGCCTTCGAGGGGCCAGTCAACCCATATCGCACGCCCAACTTCATCTTCCTGGGCGACGACACCGGTTCGGCGCGGGCGAAGATCCGGCTGGCGTATGTGGCAGTGACGACCAATGACGAATGACGAAAGACCAAAGACGGTAGCTGATCGCCATCATCGTCCTTCGTCCTTCGTCCTTCGTCCTTCGTCCTTCGTCCCGCGCCCGATCCGGCCCACCGCCCAGCCAAACACAAGCCCGGCTACGGCCAGCAGCGCCACGCTGATCGCCCCGCCGATCAGCGCGTCGTCCATGCTGAACGGGCCGCCGCGCAGCCACCAGACGAACAGCGTAGGGCCGGCCAGCAGCGCCAGCGCGACCAGCAGCAGCGGCACGGCCCCACGCAGAAATAGGAATAATCGAGAATGAAGAATGGAAAAGCGCTTACCTCGCTCTTGGCTGTTCTTCATTCTGAATTCTCAATTCTTAATTTCCGCAACTTGCCGAAGCTGCTCCAGCAGCCCCAGCGCCAGCTCTTGATTTGTCGCGCCAACAACCTGCTGCGTGATCTGGGCCAGCAGCTGCATGGTCGCCGCGTCGGCGCGGTCAATCAGTGCCACCAGCTCGTCGATCGCATGCGAGTCGCCGTCCACCAGCGCGGCGCTGACAATCGCGCGCAGATCATCGGGCGCATCGGCAGCTGAGAGTACGCCTTGGATCTGCGGCGCGCTTTCGCCCATACTCAGCACGGCCGGCTGTGCCTGGGTTGCGTCGCTCAGGCGCGCCAGCGCGTTACGCGCGGTCGCCGCAGCATCGAAGCGCACCAGCGGCGGCGCGGCATACGAGTGGCACTCAACCTGATAGTGCAGATCGGTCTGCGCTTGAACCTGGCCGCCCGTCGTGCTGATCGGCGTGGATGCCGGCTGCGTGGCCGCATCTGCGGCGTCGGCGCTCAGCACCGCCGTGAACTGCACGCCCACAACCAGAGCGCCGAGTGCGAAGCTGCCGGCGGCTGTGCCGCGCACGCGGATATCGTACGTCCCAAGCGCCGGCTGGGGGATGACCACCATATTGAGCTGCTTGCCCTTGTGCCCATAGTTATGGCCGCGCACGCGCCGCTGCCGCCGCGCGGGCGCCGCCTCGGCACCCAGCACAGCCGGCTGCGCGGCCGGCAGTTCGACCGTCAGCTCGATTGGTGAGGCGGTCATGATCACCAGGCGCGGTTGCGCTGGAGCGGCGGCAGCAGCCGGCGCTGGGATGCCCAGCTCGCCCAGCACTAATCCCACGGCATGATCAGGCAGCTGATCGTGAGCGATCGGCACCGGCGGCAGATTGTGAACGCGCGCGTCGGCGACTTGTGCGCTCGAGAGCAGCACAGTCCCATCGCCGCTGCCGGTCGTCTGCTGATCCACCGGCGCACCATCCACATAGCGCGGCGGGTTGGCGGTCGGCGCGGGTGCGGCCTGCACCACCAAGTTTTGCACCGTCACAAACCCCGTGCCGGTGATTGTCGAAAGCGGCGCGCGCCCCAGCAGCATCGAGAGGCTTGCCGGCGAAAGCGCCATGTCGCCCCAGAGATTGCGCTGGCTCATCAGATCTTCCGGCTTGGGTGTGGGCGGCGGGCCCTGGCTGATCAGGTAGTTATCCACCGAAAGCAGATCGCGGATGCCCGGCACCTGGGTGCGGATGGTCCTGAGGGTATCGAGCGCGCTTTGGAATGGGTGGATATGCTCCAGATACCAGAGATACACATTCAGCACGGTGTTGACGGTCGGATCCCAGCGCAGCTCGCCGCCCTCCCAGGGGTAATAGGCCTCGGGCGCGCCATTGTGCGGTGTGCCGAGCGTGATCAGCCGCTCGACATCGTTGCGGGCAGCGTACGCATTGCTCTGAATGTAGCTGCGCGAGACCAGCCCCCCCATGCTGTGAGCGACCAGGATGACCTTACTCTGGCCGGAACGGCTGCGCGCACGATCGATCCAGGGGATCAGGTAGCTCGCGGCGCTGTCGCCGACCGACTTGCGCCAGTCGTAGAAGGCCACAAACAGGTCGACATCGCGCGTGTAGCCGGCGCGGGTGAATGTGTCGAGAAATGTTTTGCCATAATCGACGAACGGCGGGAAATCCCAGCCGCTAAGGGTCGGGCTGCGCCAGTCCAGCAGCACCATGAGGTTGAACGACCCGCCAAGCCCCGGAACAAACACCACTGGCGTTCTTGACATACACTACCTCCGCGAATGTTATGCGCGATACCTGCGTCGATTCGCCGCGTGATACGCAGGGCTAGTAGTCCGTCCGAGCAACGTTAATGAGACAAAGGACGAACGACGAACGACGAAGGGCTGCAAGGCTGGCGTTCGTCGTTCGTCCTTCGTCCTTCGTCTGATCGATCAGCATATCACCAGCGTCAATAAATCAAACGTAGCTCGAACAAGAAATCGCACAGGGTGAAGCCTTATTACTTCAGCGTGGCGCGGCGACCAGCCAGGCGTGCGGCCAGCGCCGGCCATACCAGCGCCCTGCGCCAAAAGGATGGCGCGCGCTCGACCAGCAGCCAGAGCAACAGCGCGACTACCAGCAGATTGCGCAGGTTGAGCAGTAGCACCGGCAGTAGTTCCATATCCAGCAAATGATCATAATTGAAGGGGAATTGCACGATCGTGAGCACGCAGATCGCCAGCAGCGCACTGGCCTGCCGCAGGCGCAGCAGCGGCGCCAACGGCAGCAGCCAGATCACGTATTGCGGTGAAAACACCTTGTTCGTGACGATAAAGACCAAAAGCGCGGCGACAGAATAGGCTATCAGGCTTTCGCTCGTCACACGCCCATCCGCCGCCTGCTCCTCGCGGAAGCGCGCCAGGCAGTTGGCCAGCACCGCGCAGAAGAGCACTACAAAGATGACCAGTATCCAGCTCAGCACGGCGCCCGCGAGCGGCGAGACTACCTGTAGCGCCCCATAGTTGAATTCAATCCGTGCCGGGGTCATGCCCAGCACATGCGCCAGCACGATCGCGCCGGCCGGCAGGCTTTCCAGCTGCAAGCCGCGCAGCTGGTGGTAGCGCAGAAACGACAGCAGCGGGCCGGGCGCAATCAGCACAAATGGCAGCAACGTAGCCGCCAGCGCGCCGACGCTGCCGAGCGCCAGGCGCAGCAACGCCAGCCGGTTTTTGCTGGCCAGATAATATGCGCCGAAGATTGGCAGCAGCACGGCTGGGTAGAGCTTGGCGGCGACGCCCAGCCCCAGCCAGATGCCTGCCCACCCAGGCCGCTGGCGCAACAGGCATAGCAGCGCCAGCACGGTCAGCAGCGCTGGAAACAAATCGTAGCGCCAGGGCAGCAGCGGCGCGCTCACCGCAACCAGGAGCACGTAGAGTGCTAGCGCTGACCCCGCCGCTCGCCGCCCGCGAATCTGCGCGATCGCCACCGCGATCAGTGTACTGAAGATCGCGTTCTGGATCAGAAACAGCCAGACATAGCCGATGAAATTGATCCGCAGACCGAACACAGCCAGACGTGGGAGCACAAACGGCAGCAGCGCCAGCGGCGGGTACTCCAGCGCAAAATCACGATACGGCATCCGGCCACGCAACAGCTGAAGCGAATCCTGATAGTAGATCGAAAGATCAAACGCGTGCCATCGGGCTACAAGCGGCAACGTCACAAAGACCACCATCAGCAACACGATCAGCTGAAACGCCAGCAGACCAACGACCACATAAATAGATGAGCGCCGTGTTTGGAACATGACAAGGTTTCGCTCCATTATCAGGAAACAGCAAAAAACGATCCACAGATCGCACGGCAGTGTGTAGCTAACAACCCATCTGTGGGCCGTCACTACAGACACCGCGGCGTCTGCGGATCGTTGAACGCCAAGTAGTATATTGCCGCCAGGCGCAAATCGCAAATCGTAGATCACAATCTCAGTATATATTGCGATCTACGACCTGCGCTATGGAACCGAGCCTACTTGATCTCGGCGGTCGCGCCGGCGTCGACCAGCTTGGCCTTGGCCGCGTCGGCCTCTTCCTTGCCGACAGCTTCCTTGACCGGCTTAGGCGCGCCCTCGACCAGATCCTTGGCCTCCTTAAGGCCCAGGCTAGTCAGCTCGCGCACCGCCTTGATCACCTGGATCTTGTTCGGGCCGGCCGCCGTCAGGATGACATCGAACTCGGTCTGCTCTTCGACCGGGGCTGCCGCCACCGCGCCATCGCCACCAGCCGCCGCCAGCCCTGGCGCCGCAAATGCCATCGGCGCCGCCGCCGTCACGCCCCACTTGTCTTCCATCGACTTCTTCAGATCGACCAGCTCAAGGACATTCAGGCCCTCGATGCTCTCGATGATTGAGTTAACCTTATTGCTCGCCATGATTCTGAGTCTCCTTATGAAATTTACTGGAAAATAGAAAGAACTACTATCGACTTGGTGTCGTGTGCCCAAGCTCGTCACTCGTCACCCGTCACTCGTCACACCTGCGCCTCGGCCTCGGCCGGCTGTAGCTGATCGATGCGTGCTTGCAGCGTATACAGCACGTTGGTGATCGCCGCGTTGATCACGCCGACGACACCAGATATAGGTGCCGCGACGACGCCGACAACTTGGGCCAGCACCTGGTCGCGTGTCGGCAGGCTTGCCACCTGTTCGAGCACGTTGGCGCCCAGCAGGCTGTTGCCAAGCATACCGCCGCGCACCACCAGCTTCTTCGGGCCTCGGTTGAATTCGTTGATTGCCTTGGCGGTCTTCGCCGCATCATTGTACGCGAACGCAAGCGCTGTTGGGCCGGAAAGCAGCGGCTCAAGCGCGTCGCGGCCGGAATCTTTGGCGGCGCGCAAGGTCAGCGTGTTTTTGGCGACAATCAGCTCAGCACCGGTCTCACGCAACTTCTTGCGCAGGTCGCTGATCTCGGCAACCGTTAGGCCGCGATAATCCGCCACCAACGCCAGCTGGGTGCGCGAAAGCTTATCAGTCAGATCGGCCACCGAATCAATTTTTCGCTGTGTAGGCATGTGTTAGTTCACCTCCCTCCGTTTGCCAGTAGTCTGTAGTCCGTTGTTGGTTGTGGAATGTCACGGGCAACCGACAACGGACAACGAACAATCAAAAAGGCCACCGTCTCCCACAGACAGCAGCCCAAAGACGGTCGTATCCCGTCATTTATAAGGTCTGCCTCGGCGGGCGGCTAAAAGCCATTAAGCAAGGCACCCGCTGTCTAGGGCAACATTATTAAGTTATGAGTGCTGAGGACTGAGGACTGAGTTATATAGATTGCTACTCAGTCCTCAGCACTCAGTCCTCAGTCCTCGTTACGAAGTAGCGCCTCCAGAGCTCAACGCCTGTGCCGCGATTGGATCTACCCGTATGCCAGGCCCCATCGTGCTCGTGAACGTAACGCTCTTGACGAACACACCCTTGGTTGCGCTCGGCTTGGCGGCCTTGACCGCCTCCATCAGCGCGGTGATATTGTCCTGGATCTGCTGCTCGCTAAAGCTAACCTTGCCGACCGCCACGTGCAGCAGCCCGGTCTTATCGTTGCGAAATTCGACTCGGCCGCCACGCACTTCACGGATCGTACGCGGCAGATCATCGGGCGAGACGATCGTGCCGCTCTTTGGGTTCGGCATCAGGCCGCGCGGCCCGAGCTTGCGCCCAACCCGGCCGACCTTGCCCATCATGTCCGGCGTCGCGATCGCGATATCGAAATCGAAGAAGTTCTCTTTGTCGATCTGGCCGATCAGATCATCCGCGCCCACGAAATCGGCGCCAGCCTCCCTGGCCGCCTGAGCCGCCTCGCCCTGCGCGAAAACCAGCACGCGCACTGTCTTGCCGGTGCCATGCGGCAGCGCCACGGTTGTACGGATATTCTGGTCGGCGTGGCGCGGGTCGATGCCGAGCTTCAGATGCACCTCAACCGTCGCGTCGAACGCGGTATACGATGTCGCTTTGATCAGCGATACGGCATCCTGCGGCGCGTAGAAGCGATCACGATCGACTTTCTTGAGCGCCTCGTTGTACTTCTTGCCATGATCCTTGGCCATTGTGCTATTCTCCTTGTGGTGCTAGCGGGCACGCGCCCTTCCACACTATTAGGGGTTAAGGGTTAAGGGTTAAAGGCAATGATTTTCATTGAAGCCAATGATATAACTCTTAACCCTTAACCCCTAATCCGCAATCTTAATGCCCATGCTTCGGGCCGTGCCGGCGATCGTGTTCTCGGCCGCTTCAACCGAGATCGCGTTCATGTCAGTCATCTTCTGCTCAGCCAGGGTGCGCAGCTGCTTACGTGTGATCGAACCGGCCGTGCTGCGGTTTGGCGTGCCCGAGCCTTTCTCCACACCCGCCGCCTTGCGTAGCAGGTCGGCGGCCGGCGGGGTCTTGAGTACAAACGTAAACGAGCGATCGGAGAAGACCGTGATCTCGACCGGGATAACACTGCCGGCCTGCGACGATGTCTTCTCGTTATACTCTTTCACGAACTGCATAATATTAATGCCGTAACCACCGAGTGCCGGACCGACGGGCGGCGCCGGGGTCGCCTTGCCGGCCGCAAGCTGTAGCTTAACGACACCAGTCACTTTCTTAGCCACCATCTACTCCTTTTAATCACAGGACTTACGCGGTGCCGCACGCAAACGTCTTTTAGCCTGCCCTTCGACCGGCTCAGGGGAGCCGGCAGCATGGTACTTGCCATTTTATCTGTGTTTCGTTTTTGCGCTCTGCGAGCGCAAAAACGAAACACAAAAAGAAGATAAAGGACCGCTCATCCAAACCTACCCAATGGTGGGGGCGTGGGGCCGCGATGCCGCCCCACGCCCCCACCAGCTTTTCATCCTTTGTTGGTTGTTTTTTCGCCCGGCCGGGCGAAAAAACAACCAACAAAAAAGATAAAGTACCGCTATCAATCTATCAAACGCGTAACCTGCAAAAAGTCCAGCTCAACCGGCGCTTCGCGGCCAAAGAACGACACCAGCACGCGCACGCGCCCACGCTCGTGATCGATCGCATCCACGATACCCTCAAAGTCAGTGAACGGCCCATCGGTGATTTTGATCGCCTGGCCAACTTGGTAGCTGACGCGAACCTTTGGCGCCTCCTCCTCCATCTGCTTGAGGATCGCCTTGACTTCGCTATCTTCCAGCGGCGTTGGGCGGTTGCCATGGCCAACAAAGCTCGTCACACCAGGCGTGTTGCGCACAACATACCAGGAATTGTCGTTCATGCGCATCTGCACCAGCACATAGCCGGGAAATACTTTTTTATGAACGGTGCGACGCTGGCCATTCTTAATCTCAATCTCTTCTTCGGTCGGCACAATCACGCGGAAGATCTGATCCTGCATCTCCATTGTCTCGATGCGGTGCATCAGATTCTGCTTGACCTTGTTTTCATACCCCGAGTACGTATGAATGACGTACCAGTGGCGTCCATCATCCGCCTGAAATTCGGACTCGGTCAGTTTTTCGTTTCGCTCTGTCACGTCTACCCTCGCGTCAGTCGCTTTACTGAACCGCGCTCTGAAGCAACCCGAGCAGGGTTGCAAACAGTGCGTCGGCAGAGAACAGGACTACGCTAATCACCGTGGAGAGCACAATGACAACCACGGTCAGCCGAATGGTCTCCTCGCGCGATGGCCAAACGACCTTCTTCATCTCAGAGCGTATTTCGCGAAAGGTGCGAACAATCGCATTTTCGCGCGGCTCTTTCTCTTTATCCATTTTAGCGACCGCCATCGGCATTCCTTATAGGGAACAGGGTACAGTGGCTGAATCCCCTACCTATTTCCTGTCCCCTGTCCCCTCTCCCCGCATTACGCCGTCACTTTGACGACCACGCCCGAGCCGACCGTGCGCCCGCCTTCGCGGATCGCGAACCGCAGCCCGTCCTCGATCGCCACCGGCACGATCAGCTCCACCCCCATCTCCACATTGT
>WNGB01003305.1_pt1 | contig 31116 bp, 30 predicted proteins | sample 5400681 | NCBI WGS metagenome assembly WNGB01 (sample SAMN13153367, study PRJNA577476) | soil metagenome | isolation source: 115 cm soil or saprolite under grassland replicate 2 | place: USA:California | collected 2016-06-15
GAGTGCCGGGCGCATACTTTCCCGGAGCGAAATAAATATCTCTTCCGCTGGCATAAGCGCTGCTGCCACGCTCGACAGCCGAGGCTGCTGCATCCTGGTCGGTATGAACGCGGACGTCGCTGAATTCTTCGCCGAACTGAGCCTCCATCTGCTGCCTTGTGCTCTGAGGCAAAGCAGTGCTGCCGGCGTTGACTTCCGCTGACGATTCGGTGGCGCCTGGTGCTGGACCACCAAGCACCCTTTGCATTGTCTGGTTGCCTATAGCGTGCTGGAGCTCCAATAGCTCAGCAGCAGGATGGGTTCCATCGATCTCAGACTCAGACTCCCGATCCTCCTCCTGATCGTGTGTTGCTCTTGATCTTGAGTGATGCCACCACATCAGCTTGCTTTCGCCGTTTGGGCATGGTTGTCAGCAAACAGTTGCTCGAGGTCGGGATTCACAATTCGCTTTTCGAAATCCACCCATACCCTTTTGTCTTTGCGGCAGTCGTACCCTCGACAAGGCAATGGTCTCTGCTCACGAACCGTGCAGCAACTACTCTCACGATCCAGATGGCGGCAGTAACCCTCCGAATCCTGCGCTATCAAATAGGGGCGCCCGAGGTCCCACTTGATGACGCCTTCCTCAACATCCTGTTGCGAAAGCGCAAAGCTCATCCGGCAACACGCCGCCTTGCAAAGCTGAACGCGACTCTCGCAATCAATCTCCACGGTCTCAGCAAACGTGTATTTGTCTCCCTCGTCCGCCTGCATCGCTACGCCCATTCCTCGATCGAGAAACGCTTCGAGCAGACGAGCGGCCACTTCCCGTTTTTTCTCTTCGAGTTCATCCAGCTCCACGAGTCCCTTATCAGTCAGGAGCTCAACCAGAGCGTATAGGAATGACGCGCTCTCAAGCAGTTTGCTGGTATTCGCGTTGAGGCGGCTATGACAGTAGAGCAGCCCGCCGGACACCTCGTTGCGCTCGACCCCGGCCACCTCGTTGCGTTTTACCCTGGATTGAATCGTTACTAGTTGGCTCAATGTGCTCACCGCTTTCGCTATTCAGGTGCGACAAACTGTCCAGTCTGCCCTGCGGACCGCGCGACAAGTGTCGTTCCGGAACTAACGTCTTCTCGCGCGAGATCCACCGCAGACTGGACGGTTTGTCGCACGTGACAAACCAGATCTGGTTCCCTTCCAAACTTCGTTGCAGACGACGACATAAAAATCCTTAACTCAACACCTGGGGAGGCGGCACGGTCCGCTTAATCAGTTCGTAATACGGGCCGAAATCAGTCTTCACCGCCAGTTTCCCTTCCTTCTGATACTCGCTCTTGGTTGCCAGAATAAGGTGCGACATGCTTATCGGTTGCGACTCCTGAGCGGCCATGAAAGCGGCGCCGAGAACGATGTTCTTGATGTTGCCGCCGGTCATTTTGAATTTTTGTGCGAGGAACGGGAAGTCGATGTCCTTATGGCACGGCGCATCCTTCGGGAAGTGGCCACGCCATATACGCTCTCTCAGAAGGTCGTCAGGGAAAGGAAACTCTAAGACTTCCTGCATCCGACGAAGGAAAGCATCGTCGAGATTCTGCTGCAGGTTGGTGGCAAGTATGACAACGCCTTCGTATTGCTCAACGCGTTGCAGCAAATAGTTAACTTCGATGTTTGCGTAACGATCGTGAGCATCCTTTACTTCAGTTCGCTTACCGAAGAGTGCATCTGCTTCGTCGAAAAACAGAAGCGCCTGACTCTGCTCGGCCTCTCGAAAAATTGCACTCAGGTTTTTTTCTGTCTCGCCTATGTATTTGCTGACCACACTCGACAGGTCGATTTGATAAAGATCAAGCGAAAGCTCGCCGGCCAGAACTTCTGCGGCCATAGTCTTTCCGGTGCCTGAAGGGCCGGTGAAGAGAACGTTCAGACCTTTGCCGCGCGAGAGCTTTTCGCCAAAACCCCAATCTCGATGCACCAATCTTCGATGCTTCATCCAGGCGGCAATATTGTGAAGCTGTTGGGCCTTTTCCGGCGGCAGGACCATGTCAGACCAGGTGTAGCGTGGCTCAATTCTGATCGCGAAGCGACCGACCTGAGGACTGGTCAGAGCGCGGCCCGCATCCAGCAAATCCTGAATGCCCGGCTGCGATTGGTTTGGATCTCTAACGGCGGCTAAACTGCGAGCCATGTCGATAGTCTGCCTGATGCGCTGACCGCCGAAGCGAAATGTGTCGGCCAGTCGAGAAGGATCGGCTGTAGTCTGCGCGTCGCTGAGTGCGGCCTTCCATGTTTGCCTGCGCAAATTGAATCCGGGAGTTTGGATGTCTAACCGCCAGACTCGAATATTGGCAGGTATACGAGCGAAGGCACTCTCTGACCCAAGCAACAGGATTGGTTCATCGAAAACAGCCAAGGTGTTCCACAGGAGAGTCAGCGCCTGACTCGCTAGCTGACTTTCACTGCCGTTGGCGGCAGGCTCCCGGTCTCTAATCGCAACGATCGCTCCCCAGAGGACCGCGTTCCGCAGTAGCTTGGCGACGGCGGATTCTTCGGCGCCAAGCTGTAACAGGTCAACCAACAAGAGCCGTCTTCCCAAACCTTGAGCGAGAGCTTCGGCTGCGCTCGTGAGCGCCGTCTCTGACTCTCCAATAAGCCTTAGTGCGATACCTCTTCTGTCGGCCCCTCTCAGGTAAGCTGCCAGGTTCCGTAGTTGCTCCTGCGTATTCGGGTCGGTCTCAGACTCGTGACTTGAAAATCGCGGTTCAACCAACCTTGCAGCGCCCTCGGTTATGGGTGCCTGATCAAGCAGGAAGGCAATGATTGCTTCGTCGATCTTGAGAAACTTGCGCAGCAAAGGAGCATCGCGGTCATGCGGCTCTGCTGCCATTTCCAACAAACGATTGGCAAAGAGTGTGGATGAAGGCGCAAAGAGAATTCGGCCGTCGAGTTTCTCGCGTTCGGATCGACAAATGATGTTTAGGGCCAGATTGATACTGGGATGCTTTCGCGTTACATCATTTTGGAGATAGGCGTATAGCGTCTCATAGTGAGGTTCCAATTCTACGGCAATAGTAAGTAACAAGACGTCGACTTCCGCCGGCGAAAGATTGAAACGTCTTGCCAGCGCAGGCAATGCGAGCCATCGCCTTGCCTCTTCAGACAACTTGCGCCGGGCATCAATATCCTGCCGCAGCTTCTCGAGCTTCTGATCGATAACAGTCAGCTCATCCTGGACCGCCTCATGACGTCTCCAGCGTTCACCAAAAAAATCCGGAGCCTGGGCGAGCGCGTCGATTTCCGGCTCAGAGATCACCAGCCCACGAAACTCATCTGCCGTTTGTGCGGGATCCGATCTTCGCGCCACTAAAAGGGCGCGCTTAAGCAGCAAGTCGAGCCGCGCCATTTCTTCACGAAGATGCTCAAAACTGTTCTGATAAGGTTCCATTTCACGCCAGTCAGCCAACTGATCGACTAGTCTGGTCAAATCATCTTACGAACTTCTCACAAACCTTCCAGTTGAAACTCCAATCGACGGCTACCCAGCCAGCTTATCGATTCCACAGATTCGTCCATGCCCGAAATATGCAGCGCTATGTGAAAGGGGTTGGGCTGGAGAATAACGAGAATCCGTTTGTCGTCGATGCAGATGCGGCCTGCCTGTAGGAAAAATGTTCTGATTACGTAAGCAGTGGCCGCCTTGCGAAAACCGCGTACTCTTTCTGCGAACTCGCGAGTCAGGCCGTCAGCCAGGCAATCAAACGTAGTTTCCCAATCTCGGCACGCATCAATATCGATTTCCTTCGCGAGATCGAGCGCCTTGAGCAACTCCAGTCTTTCGGCGTCAGATACGAATGATAGAAAAGCGCGGTATGACGCAAGATCGGCAGACGCCGGTTCAGCCCAACCAGCAAACACAGATATCCCAGGCTCCAGGCGGTCCGCTTCCAGTGAGTGGCCCATCAGCCGCAGTCCCAGTCCTGCCAAACAAAAAACAACTGCGCGTGGTCCATAGGTCAGGCCCAAAGACGTCTGGAGGATCCGCTGCGGCCATCCAAGTCGATCGAGTAAGCCAACCAGCAGCAACAACCCGGCGCAGTCGCTCGACAGCCAGGAGTAATCCTTTCCACGCGCCGCACGCTTCTTATCTGTGAATGGTGTCAGCTCATCAAGCACTTGAGTGAGCGAGGTGAGCTTATGATCGTGAACCTGGTCACCCGCTTGGGACGCCAGTCTGCAAACCTGTTCCAGCAATGCTAGGACAACTGGATTGAGCAAACGCCCACTCTGCTGCAAAGCTTCCGGTGACAGCTGTTTGAGCCACATCGCAGGCTCGCGCGTTGGCGTCATTTCCACGAGCACATCCAGGGTCATCAACACGTGCAAGATGCGCCGGGGAGTCCAATCCCGTCTACCGGTGGACCGGTTCAACTTGCTGAGAGCCAGGAACAACCGGAGCGCCCGGCGTCGCGTCGCGAGAATGCCTTTCACGGTTGACTGCGAAGTTGCCAGCGCTCCAACCGTAAGCAAATCGTCGACAGCTAGTTCCGTATGGCTATCACCTGTTGTAGTCGCGATACTCACGAAGAGTTGCTCCAGCGCCAAATCGCCCAGTAGCAACAACAGTTGTTCGAGACGCCCCTCGGCGTCCAACAATAAGAGAACCGGGACCAGCTCTGCGGGCTCCCGTTGAAGGACTGTTACTACAGCTTCAGCAGTTCCCAATCGAAAGAGATCAGCGAATTCGTCATATTCCCACCGCGTGGCAGCTGAGCCCGATACCAGATCGGAAATGAATTTCGCGAGCCATTCTGTTCGTGTTTCCGCGCGAACAATCTCATTATTGTCGGCACGCCCTGAGGCCAGCATTACCGACAGAGCGCGAACAAATTCAGCCGCCCAATGCCGAGCTAGCTTCTCTTCGGTGAGATTCGCACTGGCGATCTTCAGGTGAAGGGGCAACCGGCGTATTCGTATGACTGAGCGTGGGGAACCTGGAAGCGAACCGAGTTGGCGTCTACATTCTGACGCGAATCCGTGGCGAACAACTCGCTCAACCAACTCATGCGTAATCTGAGCGCGCCGAGGCGCTCTGCAACGAGTCTTGAAACTGGAGATCGTGAGACTCATGGATAAAAGACAACGATGTAACTAACTAACAGTGATTTGATCGGGAGACTGGGATTGTTAAGAATGGAATCATCATTCGGTCCAATTATCCAGTTCACCACGAAGTCGAACGTATTCTTGCTTGCTAATTGTTTTTGCGGCACGTCGGTCGTCACGTTAACTATTGGGGATAGTCCGCCACCAATGTTGGTCTGCCAAGTGCTCACTTCATTCTTGGTTTTCCACTCAATTCCTGCGAGCGCTGCCATGATCGAAGCACTGGAGGCCTCCGGCAGCTTGCTCGTAAGGGTGAACGCCTGATGTCCGAGCGAGGGAGTGGGATCGACGGCAACTATGGGGATTGAGATGGTTTTGATCTGAATGTCAGGCATCAAAGTTTGGACGTACTCCTTAAACGCCAACCACTTCGTGTCTACCTGCTTGTAGAATTCTCCCCGCATGAAAAGATCATGGCGAACCTTAAGATTCCCTTTCTTACTCGGAAAGGGCGAGATGGTGGGTGCTGGAGTCACATCAGCCGGCAGAACTTCGAAATCCTTTCCCACAATCAAATTCTTGCGCGGGCGTAAATCTGCCTCGACACTAATTGGCCGGTTCGCATCCGGCGCGGAGTCGCCCAGGCTAGCCACTGGCGCAACTATTCGCTGGGCGCGAAGGCCAATATAAGTTCGATTCTTCGGCCAGGCGTTGCTAATGGTGAGATCAGCGGCAACGTCCACTGAACCGAGCCGAACCGGCCAGGGTTTTTTCACCGGGTCGTCTGACAGTTCATCGGTGGCTGCAGGGCCGGGGACTTTCTTGGGGTCGACAGAATCGTCAAGCTGATTGGAAATTATTATTTGATACGATTCGTGCCGGCGCGTGTACTGATCTTCGATATCACATACTCGAAAACCTCCCGCGGGCGGAGTTGCGAGTTCACTCACATACGCGATGAACAGTGAAAACCTCTGTGTGGTGGCGATGTTACTGATTCGATTTCTGATGACGTCGTCTTCACCCAGAACGTAGGGGGCAAAGAGGAAAATCTCGCGGCCGTAAGCGTCGATAGCCATGCCGGGACTGATGTAGTACTGCGGTGGCGCGCCGGGTATCACTTCTCCCAGTTTGACATCCAGTCCTTCCACTATGCCCCAGCGATGCAGCGCCAGATTCAACCGGCGGCGCATTTCGATGTGATAGTTTTGCTCCGCGATGAAGTCAAAACTCCTGAGATACTCACGCTCGTAATAGTTCAGCCGCTCGATGTTGTTAGCCATTTTCGCTCTCCCCTTCCGGGCTGCCTGGTTTACGGCGACGACGTCCAGACCTCTTTTGCGGTGCCTTTTTAGCTTCGTGCTCGCGCTTTTCCGCAGCACGGCTCAATGCTTCATTAATCTTCTGTCGTATCTCTGCAATCTTCGGTTCAGGAGCGCCAGTCAAGTTTCGAAGGTGTTCCTCAGCGGCGGCAATTCGTTTTTCGAGGTCCTCCGTGCGCTTGTCGGCTGCTGCCGCGGCTGGTGCCGCCCTCTCTAATGGCTTTGGAGCCGTTATTGCTTCAAAGCTCTTCTCACGCGGCAATGCAAACGCGTTTACGACGTTCTTCTTGTCATCGAGTTCAGCAACCACGGTGGAGTCGTCAGGGCTGGCGAGTCCGCTGCGGTACATCATGTCGACGAAATGGACCTTCTCCTGATCGAGCCTTGCGTTTCTATAGGCGACATTCAGCCCCAGAACATCAGCAGCCTGATCAAATTCGATCTCACTCATGTTTTGAAACATCGTCGGCGAGAAGGTTTGCGGCTGGGCAAAGTTAAAAGCCTGTTTGACAGACTTTGCGAGATTCGAGAAGGCACTTATCGAGTTGGTCCCGGCATAATTCAAGGCTTGAGGACTGACCTTTAGCAAACGGAGCAACCATAGGCAGTCGAAGTCGAATTCAGCGCAACAAATGTGTTGTGGCTTATCCTTAGTTGTGTCGTCGTTCGGGTTGGGAACCGGAACCCCGGCTGCAGTCGTACCGGTTGTCGGGTCCGTTGGCTGCTCTTCACTGTCTTCCTTACAGGCAGCTCCACCGAGCACAGTTGCAGCCAGGACTTGCCAGAAATTGGCAAACGACCAAACGTAGGATCGCGGGCAGTTGCAGACGTGCGTCACGCATCCGCCTCGCACTTCAACTGTTCCCAGGACTACGCAGCCGGCATGATCGGAGCCGGGGCAGCGTGGAACCAATTCACCCAAGGCGCAGGAGATTGCATATTGCCAGGCCAGCCGAAACAGCTCGCAAAAAGCCTCACTGACTTTTTGACCATAGTTCCCTTGCTGTTGCGGATCAGGCAACATGATGTATCGGACATCTTCGGCCAATCTGCAGTTGTACTTGTCCGGATGTTTCTTCAGGAAGAGCAGCAATAGCCCGCGGAGCTGGTAAAACAAATTGTCATGTTGATGTTCGGTGATCTGAGTGGGTGTCGTAATGATGGCTTCCAGCGTAGTGCCATTAGTTTGCAGTGCATTTGCAAAAGCGCCTTTGGTAAACAAACAAAAGCAGCCTTCCAAACGCTCTTTGAGATTTTCCAGCCACCCTTTCTTCTCCGGTAGCTCGTCGAGCACATCAAACCAAACGCCTTCGCGTATTCGCGTCGGTTCACATTCGGTCAGACTTGGCCCGCAGCCTAAGACAAAAGGAGTGGTGAAATCGCCGGGCTCTTCCTGGTAGCAAAAGGTGACATAGAAGCACTGGGGGTAATCACAATCAGGCTGCTCCTCCTCGGGCTTACAAGGGTCGCAGGGCTCACCAACCAGCAGGTAACCCTTCTCCTTGAGCTTTGCGAGAACGTCGAAACGAAGTGGATCGCACACGACGAGATCATTGCCGCAGTCATCAATCGCAAACCCTTTGTCAATGAGTATCCCGCCACACTGGTCGTCGCAGGTCAACCGCAGGCCACACACGACTCCCGAGCCGTGGAGGGCGCGGTTGTAAAGCTTGTGCTTTTCAACGACGTATTGCTGCTCTTTCGATAAGTCAGCATCTGTTAGCAGATGTCCGCAAAAATAGTTTGGCCGTTCGAAGCAAACCAGATCGCAGCAGGTACCACCGGGCTTCGGATTGGAACAATGGCAGGTCTCAGATTTTGGTTGGTTGTAGGTGTTGTGCCTCGTTTCTATCACGGTAGCCTCCAATCAGCGTAGCTGCAACTTTCTCGGGCGTGCTTAAGAAATTTACCGCTTGCCAGCTCTTGTTTGTTTACCCGCGCGTTTCGTTAGTGACGCGAATCCAGCTTTCGAATAGACCACCGGCAATACCGTCTCCAGTGGGCGTAGCGACGACGTAGTTTCCGTCGTCATCAAGACGACCCAGTAAATCGCCATCAACCGGTAAGCCGTTGTCGTCGAGGATCAGACCGCATCGCAGTTTCAGATAAAGATCAAATCTGGTCCGATCGAGTCGTCGCTGGGCATAACGAGGGTCGATTTCCAGATATGCCCTCCGACGATCGTTGCTCAGCCTGACACGCGAGGGGACCATTTCGATTTGTCCAGCGCCCGATGCGTCGGTGTATCGCACCACTGTTGCCTGAAACGTACGCCGGTTAAGCCCCTCGCGGCGAACAGGCGACCCAAAAGTAACCTCGAATCCTCTTGGCGAGTTGTCGTCCCCGATAAACTGGCGCATAAAGTCGTGACAGTGATACTCCCCTTGATGGGTCCAACTGATATCCGCTATTTGCGTTAGTGTCTTGGTGGGAATTTTTTTCGCGAGGCAGCGGACGATTTGTTCGAGAAACTGGGTGCTGCGCAACGCGGGTCGCAACGAGTAATCTATTCGGTCTTCAGTAACCGCATCGCCAAGGACGTGATCTTTGACGATTGCCAGTGGCAAACATTTCAAATCAAACGGAGCGGGACAGGGATCAACCAACACGTCGCACATTGTGAGACAGTCGTCGTCCTCGCAGTCATACCGGTCTCTGAGTTTATCAAGACCGTCCGGCTCTTCGGTGTCGACCGTTAACGTGTAGGTTTCGCAGATGCGATTTGGTTTCAGCCCACTGTCGGTGCAGGCACACTCATCGAAAGGAGCAGGCATGAGCTCGTCTTCCGACTCCGCGTAAGCCAGACAGAAATACAAATTGACAGTTGGTTGAGTTGCCGGCGACTGGTCCTGATATCCGCCGTAAGACTTTTCGCCGTACGAGCCGCCTGATTGATAAGCCCCTTGTTCCGCGGGACCATCATAATTCTGTGGTTCGTCAGCGTTATAAGAAGAACCGTAACCCTCCTCATTCGCTCGTCTGTCGCCATAGCCTCCTGGCTGATAGTGGCCCCCATTTGGCTGATCCGGTGGACACGGATCCTTTTCGCCGCCTGGTCGTGATATCGGCTTCGGCAAGTCAACCTCCACCTCTTTGAGAACACGAATGAAACGACCACAGGGATCAATCGCCAGGCCGGGTTCGATAATCACTTTCAGTTGCGGACAGTGCGGATGCGATCTGACCTTCAGGCCACATACCACTCCCCAGCCATGAAGCGCGAGATGATGCAGGCGAAGCTTGTCGGTTAAGTAGCGCTGTTCAGCCGTCAGATCCCGCTCGGTTAGCAGCTTGCCTGTGAAGTAGTTATTGCGGCAGAACGGCGGAATGTCGCACGCCGGCTGCTTGCACTGTTGCGACGTCTGCTGGTTCTGGACGTATTGGTTGGTCTTAGTCTTCATCATTAACTCCTTCACGAGAGCTTGGTGGTAATCCCAGTTCGCCACCGGCTGGCGGTACCGCGAGCACGAAGTAGTTTCTCTTCCTTTGAGCAGGACAGGATCGCATCGTAGTTCAGAGTTGAAAGTGTATTAAGGACCAGGTGACTGATGCTTCCCACAACCGCATCAGCGCCCACGGTTGCCTGCACACCAACGCGCAGCCGCGGCAACACTGGACAAAGCTCCGCGTGGGTGTGGGCGGGCTTTTCGCGATCTACCACTTGCTGCACCTTCTGCCTGGTCTCCGCCACCGTGTACGGACTGGCTGGAAAGAACACGGAAAACCGGTGGGATCCCCAATCGAATGGCTCCAGAACAGGCTCGGGATTACTGATCAGACGAAAGTATCCGAGTTGCGAGTAGGAAGTTAGTTGTAGCCGTTTATAGAAGTCGCGACTCCACAGTCTAACGCTGCCATCGAGGCGCAGACTGATCCTGTGCTTCTGGATTTGTTCTCCGCACAGACCCGTCGCCGGCGCTGCAACCGTGGCGCACGGGTCCTGGTCACTCAATTTTTCCGGATTGGCAATAACCGAAAGCACCGGCCAGCGTCGCAGGCGGAAGTGTTCCAGAATTCTCGCAAACTGAACGCCTGTATGATCCTGGATCGCCTGTTCCACGCCCTTAACCGTTCCGCGTACGCGGTAAGTGCCGAAAGCATTCTTGAGCATCTGCCGTTTCTTTTCGCTGGACCATTCCAGCGGAGGTCCATTGGCGCCGGGCGTGCTATTTTCCGAAGCCGGCGGACAGCTTGGTGGTGGCTGACATTCTTGTTCCCTCAGGCATTCGAAGCGACACCGCTGATCGATCAACGAGTCGGGTTGAATAACCAGGCCCAGCCATCCGGCCAGCCACGCAAAGTGAGACTCACTGATCGAAGTGGGATCAAACAATCGCCAGAGTTCGTCAATCTGCTGGTCGAAATTGTCAAACTGAGTTTGGAAGATGGAGAGAAAACGATCGAGGAACAGACGGCCATCGTTGTCCTCCTGATAGACGGCCGGCAAATAGCGAAGATAGCTGGCCCGAGGAAAGAACGCCTTGATTCGCCGAAGTACTGGAGACCCAATGCCGTTAGACTTCAACGTCAGGCGCAACCATAAAAACCGGCCCGGTCCACTCTGAACCAGACAATCAGGATCGTCGTCGCCAGTTAGCACACAACGTCTCCAACTCGTGTCGGGTATGGTGTGCCTGTTGACGTTCTTGCTGGTTTCTGACGTATAGCTCTCTATCTCGATGCTGCCCGCGCCAAAATCTCCGGTACGCATGACCGAGTTGTTTGTCGGTGCTTCTGCCGAGGGCATCGAGGCCGTAAGCAAAACTCGGTGCCATTGACACTTTTCCAACCTGCTGTCGATAGCCCTGGTGACAAAGCTCCCCTGGTGTTGAAACGTCCCCACCGGCTCGATTCTCCAGAGGCGCTGGCGTAATCCGTTATAGTTCTCTTTGATGATCGCGATCAGGAAAGGACTGGAACCGGATACCCAGGCAAGATCCAGAATCTCGCCATCAACATTGCTGGAACCCTGACCGACAAATTCGTACTTGTCCTCCGTCTCGGGATTCGGCGAGTAGATTCCGATCAGTCCGTTCGCATCACCAACATAGAGCATTCCATCGGATCCGAATTCGACGCTGCGCGGATCTTTAATATTCGTAAGTGACCGGGCCAGTATCCGTCGCGGCGAGAACAGCAACACGGCTTGCTGGGCTGCGTCGACCACTGCTATCAACCCATCCGGCCCGAGGGCGATCTGCGTGGGATCGATCAGACAATCCGAGCCAATGTCTGCAACCCAGGTACCGTCTACCAGAATTTTTTGTATGCGATGGTTTCCGCGATCGACTATAAACACTGCGTCGCACTCGTCCGCGACTACCGCCCAGGGCCGTTGAAAACTCTTCTTACCGGCGCCCGGTGTTGGGTTACCAAGCGGATCGACGGTTCCCCAGGTCTGGACCAATGCGTGTTGCGTATCAGAATAAATTTGTACTCGATGGTTAGCAGTGTCGGCGATGACCAGCCCACCCGATTTCAAGAAGGCGATACCGCGCGGTTCCAGGAGACTTCTGCCACCGCTTCCTTTTCCCCCAATCGTGGTGACTGTTTCAATCTGCGAGCGACCGAGATCGATCAGACTCACTCTATTCGTTGCCGCATCAACCACCCCGACCTTTCCGGAAGAGTCGATCGCCACGCCGGCTGGACAAAAGAAGGAGGCTTCCTGCAATGCCGCGTCTAGCAAAAGTGAAGATCGTCCGGGAACCGCGAATAGCTGGCGATAGCCGTCGGGAGTCGTTGCCAGTCCGTCAGAAATCTTATCGGGCGGATCTTCGTTCCATCCATACAGCTGGTCCAGGATCAGATATGCTGTGCCTTCAGTAGTCATGAGTAAGTAACAATCAGGTTATGCTTCCTCGAATAGACCAATTCATCCTGGTTCACAAAAACGTCGGTGCAGGCAGGCTGACGTTGCCCGTCAACGTAGGTGGTGACGGCGCCGGCTTCAAGGCGCAAGACGCCGGGAGTGTCGAGTATCCGGCGGTAGACCTCGGAAAAATAGACGGTCCCGCCGAATTCCCAACCCGTGCCATCTTTTCCACCGGTTAGCGGGTGGAAATACTCGAGCAAGAGCGCCTGCAAAGCCTCAGCTACCTGTCCGCTATTAGCGGTCGGTTTGGCGATCACTCGTGCTTCTATTTCGATTTCTTTGTACTTGGGAGCCGCCACGAAAAGCTCAGTAGTGATCAACCTGTGTCGATTCAGCCATTGGCCCACGAGTCTGAGTGTGTCGGCGGAAGGCAGCGGTTTCAACTCGTCCTTGAGTGCTTCAGGCACTACCACGATGGTGACCACACCAGGCACCGGTAACAGCGTTGATGCCGACTGTTTGCTGACCGGCAACCCGCCGCAGCCTGACGTTGTGGTTCGGTTTTGCGAACAACCACAACCTGATTGTGAGCCTTTGACGTAACTTGCGGTGAACTGACCGCCGGCGCAGCCGGCACAACCGGAACACTCGCATTTAGAGCACGTTGATGTGGACTTCTTATTTGAAAGCGCTGGTCGAATTGGTTCAATGTCAGGATGCCGGAGCGGCAAGGCGTGGGCGCGTCGAATCCGTGCCCCCGGCGTCTGCACTGCCAGAAATTCGAAATCACTGCTAGTCACGGCACGCGAACGAGAACGGATGGCTTCCGGCGCGCGCAACTTGGCCGCATCGATTGTCTCTTCGTCGCTACCGCCAACCGCCGGACGGAGATTTGTAACGCTGTCCACATAAGGCACCGACGTCTCGAGCGATGTGATTTTTCCGGGGCCCGCATTTCCACCAGCGCCGCCACCCCAACGATAATTTGCTGCTTTGACGTTGGGCAGATCATTTTCCTCGTCGTTTCGTTCAGTCAGTCTGCCGGGGATTTTTCCATGCTCGCCGTCGCCGAAGGCGATCTCACCAGTCGACGGAGCCAAGGTGAAGTGAAGGTCATTTCTGAGCGATGCACCGAAGTCGGGAACCAATTTCCAGGATTTAAATCCTTCTCCCTCGTCGACCTGCAGATCAAATCGGTCGCGCAAGACGGGAGTGTTAGCGAGCTTGAATTTTTGATTGGGTGTACCTTTGCTGGCTCCCAGAAGTTCGTCGGTTATTGTTACGGCATTGGTGGCTTTGACTGTGTTGAGCAACACGTCCTCCAGCCGGGGCACGATCTCGAAACCTGCGCCGAGAATTTGATCTATGCGGTACCGCAGCCAAAACCGCGCTTCATCGTCATCTTTCCGAAGCAATCCGACTTTCACACTTTCAAAACCGACAGGCGGGTCAAACACAATCGTTCCAGTTTTCGTCAGGTTAGCGGTGTTGTCGCGAACGCCGGTAAGCGGCAGCCACTTCGCACTCTCGCCCGCCCAGTATTCCCAGACCGTGATAGCCGGGGGGCTCGATGAATCTGGATCCTCTGGAACACTGCCGCTATTTTGTTGGTCATCACCGGTGGTGGCAATGAGGTTCGCCTTGATCCCTTTGCCCTCCTCGATAATGTCAGCCGTATAGACATGAACCGTAAGGGTGACGGGCTTGTCGGTAGGAAAACTCTCATCAAATCCCAGATAGAGGGTCGAATTTCTCTGCGGCCGCGCCCCGAACGGATAGAAGTATTTGCCCGGCACCCGAAAAGCTTCGGTCACAATCTCGAAGCGCGCGCCATCAAAACTCTGCACGTCTTTCAGTTCTGCGCTGACTGCGTAAAGATTGTCATCCGTTTCAAAGATCACCGGCTTGCCATCAACCTGTTCAGACAATGCGACCTGGGTTCCCTGAGGAATTAACTTGGCCTCAGGAAGCTTCTTGGCCGTGAGCTTAAAGATGAGTTCTGCCTCTGCCGGGGACGGCGGCGCCGGCGCTATCCCGATCAACTCCAGAAACTTTACGAAGTTCTTCTCGGGCACACGATTCAAACGCCAAATGATCATCTCCGATAACCATGCAAAGAGCTGCACCAAAGTGATCCCGGGGTCGCTTTCATTGAGGTCCGTCCACTCAGGCGTATAGCCGGGGATGCGGCGCTTCGCCTCCGCGACCAGATCCTCAAAAGTGCGATCGTCAAGTGTGATATCGGGCAGCGGCATTAGCTAACCCCTTCTTCGAGATAAAACGGAAAAACCACATTGAACAGCTCGTTGGTATTTCGGATCCGGTATTGGATGGTGACCAGCACCTGGCTATCCAAATCGACAGACTGATTTCCGAGTAACCCCCGCGTCTCCGTATCGAGCTGTGATCCTCTCAGTTCGGACACGCTATTCACGCGAACCTCATCCAGGTCAATTCTCGGCTCCCATTCCAAAAGCGCATTCTTGATTGCCGTGCCCAGCGCCGAACGATTGATCAGGCTGTTGGATTGAAAAACAAAATCATCGACCCCGGCGCCAAACTTCGGACGCATTATTCTTTCGCCGAGCGCTGTCTTGATGATTAGCCATATCGAATCCTGAATTCGCGCTGGGCCGTCCGACCATTCAAGTCGACCCCTGGCGTTGACTTTGATTGGGAAACGCCAACCCCTGCCGATGAAGTCTTGATTGCTCATCCACAAGGCCCCGGCGGAGGTATAACCTCTGCCACGATTTGCAACGTGCCGACCACTCCCTGCAACGTCTTCACTAGCTCTTCGAGCGACTCGACGTCAGTTTCGCTGCCAATTGTGGGCAGCTCGATCGGTCCAACCCCGGCAAGGCCCATCAGCGGCGAAGCCAACTTCAAAATCACGCCAATTGGCTCAATCGATTTCGTCAGGTGCTCGGCAGAAGTCGCGGCGTTATCCTGGGCACACTGCAATGTGCGCTGCAATTCCGTGTTCCCGGAGGCAGCAGCCAGATCGAGTTGCAGAGTGATCCCCTTCATGATTCCCAAGAGGGTTTTCAATTGCCCCAGAAGACATTTGAGCGCTTTGATGATCAAACAGATAAGATCCTTTAGAAACGGAAGCAATGGAGCTCCAGACACAACCAGCACACAGGGCATTACTTCCTCAGCTGCTTTAAGGAATTTAGGGATGGCGCCGCCAAGTTTAATTGGGTCCGGTGGTGGTCCTAGGCCCTTTACCACGTCGATGAGCGGAGCGATGAGGCCCAACAATTTGAAGAGACATTCCGTGGCCGCGAGAAACGGACCAATTTGCAGCATCAGATTGAAGATCATCGAGCAGTCAGTAGGAATGCCTTTTGAAATGTCGGTGAGCGCGTTGATTGATCCGCCGGTTGGCAGAGTGATCTTAAGTGGCGAGGGCGAAGGCAGCTTGAGATCATCGCAAGGCGGCAACTCGAGCAACTCCTTGAGGTCTAATGAAATTGGAATGTCTATATTCGGCATTAACTCGACTCGTCCTGCTCAAATCGGATTACTGTTTGGCGAAACAACTCGGCCGTTAATCGTGACTACGGGGGCCTTGAGCTCAAGCAGCGCGACGCTCTTTATGACAATCTTGCCGTTAGACATCGTGATGACGTTTCCATGCGCATCCTCGATCACGAGTGCTCCCTTACTGCCATTGCTCACCGTTGAATCGAGGAACGTGATGCTGTGCCCGTTGACCGATTGAATGCGCCGGATCCTGATATCATCGGCCGGCGGCTTATCCGGACCGTTCCAAAGAAAACCCAGCACGTAAGGGAAGCGAACGTCGCCGCGCTCGAAACCCACTACCACCTCGTCCTCTATTTCGGGCATGAAGAACGTGCCCCGATTATTCCCTCCCATGGCGGTGGCGATACGAATCCAGTCAGTCTCATGAGTGTCTTCATGAGCGTTGAATCTGACCTTGATCCGGCCCGGAATCTCGTCATCAACCTTAGTTACGGTTCCGGTAACTAGTCCCTGCACCAGACTCATAATTTTTCCATCCTTCCCGTGAAATCAGTCGTGTATCCGCCGTCGCCGATTGAATGCGTCGTCGACGTGACGAGATAGGTGCCGGAAAAGCGTGTACCAAGTCCTAGGATTTCCACTTTCGATCCGGAACGTAGGTCGGGTACGCCGATCGTTTTTCCTTTTGCTTCAATCAACCCTTCACAGATCTGACGCAGTCGATTGGTCGCCAACAGTTTGGCTTCGGCTTCGTTTTGAATGGGCCGGTCGACGACTATTTCAAGCTTTTTTGAAGGGGCAGGCTCAGTTACTCCCAATTCACTCGGCACGACGATGCCTTTGATATCGCTTCTCTTGACCGTCACCTTGATTTGCTTTTTTGTTTGCGGGTTCCATCCTCGCACGGTCAACTCATCCACCTGATTGGCGACCTGAAAAGTCGGTTGAAAACTAATCAACGACTTGCCCCACTCCAGAATGTAAGTTGGCCGGTTGACATCACTGGTCGGCCGATAATGAAAGATGACCTCACGATTGGTCCCCTGTGACGACTCTTCCATGGTCAACTCGTAACCAAGATCTCGCGCCCGCTCCATAAGAAAGCTGATCGGAAACTGATTGTTCATCAGCAGGTAAGGGATCGCCTGCTCTTTCTTGATGTTGCGCTGGTGGTCTTGCTCGTCGAGTTTGAGTTTGAGTTGCGGAGATTTTTTTCGAACTTCGGTCGCAATGTTGTCTACCAGCTCTTTGGCGATGTCGGAATCTTTCTTGTTGAAGAATGGCTTGGTGTCCTGCTTGGTGCGGAAACGATGGAACAGGTTTACTCCTCGGACGTTCAGCGTCGAAGCTCCGCCCGCAGGAAAGTTAGGAGTCAGAGTTGTTATTTCACCGATCAACATTGTCCGTAGTTCACCCTCGCCATTTCGGTAGTAACCCATCTGCACTTCGACGTCCTTAAACGGATTAAAAGTGTCTTTGTCGCTGTACTTGAATGCCGTCTGGTCGAGAGTCGAAGCGCCGGCGTCCCAGTTGTTAACGGTCATGTCAAATGAATCGACCTTGTCCAGGCTATCCGTGTAAGTCACACTCAGAATGTCGTTCATTACCACACGTTGTAGCTCTTCGTTCTGAACCTTGACGATAAAGGCCGGGACATAAAAATCCTGGTCCTGGTAAATATGTACGGGGAGTGTGTCAGCGGCTCCCATGCCCTCTCGACCTCGCTTCCGATTCGGTTAGGTCTTCGACAAGTTTGTCCTGCTGGTGCTCCGGAAATGCGGGGGGACCTCGAGTTTCGTGCCTGGAGCGACTATCCGTGGATTGTCAAGATTATTTGCGTCAGCGATTAATCGCCACTGACCGGGATCGTTGTATTCCTCCCAGGCAAGATGGCTAACGGTCTTCCCACGGCCAAGAATTCGCACCTTTCGTCGGTCAGACGAATGCTTAGGCGTCTCCTTGAGTTGTTCTTCAATTGTTTTGTATTCGCGGAAAGTGACATTGAGTCTTGCTCGCAGCGGCACTCCCGTTGAGCTAAAGAGATTGAATTCTTCGTTAACACTCTCGACTATGCATTGAGGAAACAATGAGGAGCCAAAAGAAAAAAGCTGGCCGTTCCAATACAGCGAGCAACGCGGTGGGGCATGTGTCTCTCTATTTATTTTGACGAGCTCATAAACCTTCCGAGTCTCCTCGCGCACATCCTTGCAATCGTCGAGCATGCCAAACTCAGTGGTGTCAAAGAACAACTCCATCGTGACCTTCTCGTTCTGCCCTCTCACAAATTGCAACACCGGTGAATCGAGGCCCGGAATCGCAATCTCCGCTATCTGCACGCCCTTGTTCAGGGTGTAGCGCTCAGGGTTGAAGAGCACATCAAAGCTGCTGTGGCCATCGTCGTTTATGATAGTCAACTTCTCAGGTTTCATTGTTTTCACGCGTGCGCTTCGTAGTTGCTATCGAAAACTGAAGTGTCTCGCTGGCGCTGCGCCACTCGATCTTGTTCCTGACGAGCCTGCTGCATGGCAATTTCAACAATGCGTTTGACATCCTCAGGACTGAGAGAAGCCACGCCCTCGGTCACAACCACTTCAGTTTGCACCTCGCCGATTCTGACGTCCGTTGAATTCATCGTTCTTGATCCTCGTAGTTGATTTCCATGGCGTGACGTTCCTGATAGTGCTGATTGCCTTCACGCCCCCAATTCCATAAACAGGCCCTCGTGCGAAATCTCGAGAGACTCGATTGCCACGGTACTTTGCGTCGCATTCAACGATGGCCCAGTCCACTTCATTGGGATTCCCCGTTTGAAACGCCAAATCTTTGCCGGCTGTTTTGCTTCATCGAGAAGAACTATGAGCCCGTCTTTTCGTTTGCCCTGCCCGAGGACAAAGTCGTTGTGCCAGGTCCAGAGATCGTCATACAGATAGATGACTCCGTGCTTTAGCGTAATGTTGGAAAAGCTGGCGCGAGTCGGAAACTTCCTGACGTAATCGTTTAATCCTCCCTCTTTGTATTCGAAGACTTCGACCGTCGCGTCCAGGCCGGAACACTCTGAAAAACCCGCCACCTTGTAGCTCAAAGCTGCAGTGATCAAGGTGCCGACAACGTTTGAAGTGTCGAGCAGAGTTAGATAGAAATTGAAGACGCCTAGTGGGTCGATTCTCAGATTCATAAAGGCAATCTCATGACTCCGCGATTTCCGTCCCGCCGCGCCCCTGACGGATCTCGAAAACTATGAACTCCATCGGCGCAGCGATCGCAATTCCGACCTCGCAAACGAGCTGGCCGGCACCTATTACTGACGGCGGATTGTTTGTCTCGTCGCACTTCACGTAAAAACCCTGCGCGGGGAGAGCCCCCTTGAGCCCACCCTGGCGCCAGATCGCTTCGAGGAACACCGTCAAGGAATGAACGAGCGTTCGGCGCAGAGAAAAATCGTTCAACTCAAATACGGTCCATTGCATAGACTTGTAGACCGACTCTTCAATCATCGACATCAGCCGACGCGCGTGGATAAATCTCCAGTCGGCATCGTTTTTCTCTGCCAGCGAGCGCGCGCCCCAGATGCGAATGCCGCGACCATTGAAAGGACGAATCGCATTCACGTCGAAAGGGTTTAACTCCTCTTGCTGAAGAGCGGTCACCTCTTCAGCTACATCGGTGACGAATTCCAGGGCGACGTTTGCGGGCGGTCGATGGACTCCAAACTGGTTGTCGATCCTTGCATAGGCTCCCGCTACATGACCGCTTGGTGGTACCGCGCGCGTCAGACCGTCCGGATCTAGTGGATCGGGAACCTTGAGCCAAGGGTAATAAAGAGCTGCGAATCGGGTCTGAAACAGAAATCGCCAATTCACCAACTGCGAAGTCTCGCGCTTCTGCGGCGGGCTATCGAGAATCGCGACTCTATCCCGCAGTCGTTCACACTGGTCGATCATCGTCTGATAGATATTGAGTACGGTCTGATCATCGAAGGCCGGCGGAATAGCCGTTGGATCTTCAGCAATGGAATCGGGAGCCGGCGGCTTCGGCAGTGGATCGCAGGGGTTTCGCTTCGGAGCAGGGGGTTTGGGTTTGGTATATGGCGGTGCAAAGACTGCGTCAGGGGCACACAATATCGCGACGTCATCAATCTCTTCCAGGATTCGCAGACCACGGAAATCGTCGGCACTACCGGCAAAGTCCGCCAGGCCAACCTGGCTTAGGCCATCGCGCCCCCCATCCAGGTAAACTGGTCCTACACCCAAAGGTCCGGCCGCGAGTTTGTTAGAGAACCCCCTGCCGACTGGTAAACTCGAGTTCGAGGTACTTACCCGGATGATTTGTGATTGTCCATTGATAAGATCCGGCGCATAGAGAGGATTTTTTGATTTGCCCTTTTCCAGCAAAGTCTCAGTTAGAGAAAGCCGCTTGTAGAATTCTTCCTCTTTTGGCTGCGAGGAGTCTGTCGCACCCTCAACTGTCACGCGAAGCGAAAACTCATCGACGACGTCCGCATCTTGAAGCGGAGCGAAATCGAGCCTTATCCGGTTACCCCAGTTTCCTGCACTAGTCGCAGTCACTGCCAACGCAGGCGAATACCGGTAGACACTGGCGCCGGCAGAAAGTGCTGCCAATGTTTTGTGGCCCAGCACGATTTTGTTTTCGTGAACGGCAATCACCATCCCAAACTCTGAGACTCCTTTGTCAGCAACGGCGACCAGGTTGCCCTCGCTTAGTTTGCTCGTGTCGTCCAGCAGCAGGTCGGTCTCGCCCTTCGGTCGGTCAGAAGCCAATTTGGCTACCAACACCGGGGCTGAGCCATCCGGTACCACCATCGACGCAACGCGCGGCCGCAGCAACGAACCGGGATGATTGGTTGCCGCGATGCGCACCACGTAACAAGTTGTCCCCCCGTTTTCGAAGAACGCCCTTACTGCATACGCCAATGAGCCATAAGGAATAAACCGGCCGAAAACGGCGGTGAACTCCTTCCAGCTCGTTAGCCTGATCGCCAAATCCTCGGCTTTAAACTTTCCGCCGGATGGCCTTAGACCAGCCAAGGGGAGTGGCCCACGTTCGGCGAACCCGACGAATCCCGCCACATCAGTTCGGACCAGCCGAATATCCTTACGTTCGGCTGGTTTTGGCCGAAGATAGATGCCGGGCGTCAAATAGGCGGACATGGTGTGCCTCGTCGAGATAGCCGGCCTTACTCCGTAGTTCAGGCGAGTTCTAAGCCCTCATGAGCAATCTCGAGTGTTTCGATAGCGACCTCGCTCGTCTTTGCATTCAATGCCGGACCTTCCCATTTGCTGGGCCATCCTTCACGGAAGTTCCAACGCAGTGCTTCATTGCGCGCTTCGTCAAGCAACACGATTGAACCGCTGGCTCGCTGGGTCTTGCCGTCCATCACCTTCTTACGCCACTCGTAGAGCTTCTTGTCGGCGGTGTAGCCTCGTTTGAGGACGATGTTGTTGAACTTCATGAGGCCAGGCAATTTCCGTGTTGTGCCCTGCTGCTCGGCTCCCTCGCGATACTCAATGATGTTGGTATCGGTCGTAAGCCCGCTTGCCTCGCTGAAGCCGCCTTTCACCACCCCATCAATCTCAATAAGAAAATTAAATTGACCGTAAGGGTCGTTGCGTTTGCCGTCTGGCATGATTAGTCCTCCGCTAGGCTATGTTGATGCCGAAAACTGCTAGCCTTCTGTTACATCTGAACCGCCGGTCCATTGACCGATGCGGAAGATCACAAACTCGGCAGGTTTTACCGGCGCGATGCCAATCAACATGATCAGCTTGCCGTTGTCGATGTCCGCCTGCGTCATGGTCGTGCGATCACACTTGACGAAATATGCTTCCTCTTTTGTTTTTCCCTGAAGCATTCCATCCATCCAGAGGCGGGTGAGAAAGTCGCTGACGCTGCGCCGCACTCGTGCCCAGAGAGGTTCGTCGTTGGGCTCGAAAACGACCCACTGAGTGGCCTCTTCAATCGATTCTTCGACGAAGATGAAAAGGCGACGCACGTTGACGTATTTCCAATCGGGATCGGACGCGCTGGTGCGGGCGCCCCAGACAAGGTTTCCGCGGCCGGGGAAGTTTCGCAGCACGTTGACGCCGCGTGGGTTTAAGAGATCTTGTTGCGCTTTTGTTACCTGGACCTGCAGACCACGAGCCGGATCCAGCGGATCAAGCAGCAGCCCGCGAATGACCTCGTTAGCCGGTGCCTTATGAACCCCGCGTTCGATGTCACTTCGCGCGTAGATTCCGGCAATGTGGCCTCCGGGAGGAATCAGTGTCTCAATGCCGGTAACGGGATGCCTGATTCGGAGCCAGGGGTAATAGTAAGCCGCATACTTTGATACCCGAGTGGGTCGATGGACGGCAATCGCCGGGGCTGTCTGCCTTGCTTGAATAATCGCGAAGCGGTCCTGAAGGTTCTCGCACTGAGTTACCAAATCATCTGTGATGTTAAAGTTCTCTTCTTCAGGGCAGCACAGGATGGCGATCTCGTCCACCGCTTCGAATTGCAACAGGCTGTTTCTAAAATCAAGGAGGGCAAGGGGGGTCGTGCCGTCAGCACCGTTTGCCAGCGCGGTCGGCCCGGCATTTGCCGGACGGCCCGGCGCGGTCTGCTCCAATTCGACAAGAGTAGAAGAACCATTAACCTGGCGCTTATAAAAACTACTGGATTCCGGCAAAGGCGAGAGATTGTCGTAATCTTCCTGTAGCGTCGGATCTCCAACCGGCGGTGTCACTGCCCAATATCTGACAATCAGTTTAAAGAAAAGGTTGGCGGGATCGGTCGCGGGCAATGCTGGGTCATTAAGACCTGCGGCAGCAACTTCAACTTGGATGCGGTTGCCCCATAAGCCTGGTCCAATAGCGCTGACCGTCATTCCGTTAAAGGCTTGAGTGGCTTCGACGGCGTCTGCGGCGGTCACGCGATTAACAAAACACCGCTTTCCGCCATTTTGAAAAAAACCTTCAGCGGCATACGTTAGATAACGGTCTGCCGCGCCCTCTCGTAAGTAACTACCAAAAACGCGGCGGTATTCGCTAAAGCTCGTAACCAACGTAGGTGTAACTGGTCCTCGCTCGCTTATTCCGAGAAACCCAACGGTGCTCGTCGCCACGCCTTCAATCGGCTTGTTTCCGGTGTCGACCTCTTCAACATAAACGCCAGGTGATAAATACTCGGGCATGTTTGTCTCCTTCTCTTGGCTTATGGTGCCAACACGATATTTTGACCCACCGAGATACCGCGGCGGATCGTGACCGCTTGGTCCTTATCTGGCTGAGGCGCATGCGTGGCCCGCAGCGTGATCACTTCGCTTGCGCCGACCACTTTCTTGAAGAAAAGCACGAACTCACCATCCGGCCCGGTGAGATACTCGAGATCATCATTGACTCTGCGAACGCGTGCATTGGCTACAGGCAAGCCACCCACCAAGGCGGTGCCGCGTACGAGCGTTGCGCCGATTGGAAACGGGTAAGCGGTGGTAGGCTGAAGCGCTGCTAATGTGCGTTGTTGCCGGAAAGCCGCGGGCTGTGTCGGATCGTCCAACGGTTTGGTTTGATCGGCCGCTAACAAATCGGGGAACGCCGGCCAGCCGTCGTGAGCAGGTGGAAATACTATGGGAACGTCAACGTCGAAATAGTAGGGTGGATCGCTCAAGTAATAGGGCGGCGCATCCGCCTGGGAATGATTTGGATCATCAACCCGACCGGCGCTATTACTGCGGATCTGCACCGTGTACGGGGCCGGCGGTATGTCGAAGAAAAAGAAGTTTGCCTGGCCAGGTTGTTGCAAGGGAACGTATGGCGGCACGAAGGGTTGGTTCGCGATTCTAACCGTGATCCGTCCCGCCAGCTGGTTTGTCTCTGTGAATTGATCTGAAAGCATAAGCGCGAAGACAAGCTTCAGTTCACGAACATCCGAGTCAAATGTTTTCAGCGCCGCCATCTGATATGCAGTTAAGCCATTTCACCGAACCTACTACTCTTCTGCAGCACCGGCTGCAGAAACTGCTCACGAGTGGAATCGACCATGGCAACTCGCACCACGTAACAGATCGAGAGTCGATAGCTCAGCTCCAGGGCCTGCCAGACTCGAGCTGTTTCCTCCAGCGTGGCCGGATTCAAAATCACACGGACTACTTCACCGGAAGCTGCAAGCGATCCCACTAAGTCCGGCCCCTCCAGAATCGCGCGGTCATACAGAACCTGCATTACCTTGCCGAGCACTATCTGCTGCTCGCGGGGCAATCCAACCATCGGCGTCACCAAATAAAAAAGGTCCAAACTGAGAGGCGTCTTGCGCAATTGAGCGCCATTCCCCTGAACCGAAAACCGATTTTTCGTATTTGGGTCTTCAACTATCCGATAGAGATAGATCGACAATCGGACAGCATCATTGCCAACCAGATCAGCAGGCGACTCAAGAGAAATACGGTTCTCGTTGTCAATCAGCGCGTTCACTTGCGGATCAAGTTGGATTTCCTGCCAGAGAACGCCTGCCAGCGATTCACCCACTTCCGCCAGAACTGTGTAATCGCTCATTCGTATCTGCCTTCGGTATTGCTTGGGACCCTAGTACTTCTTTGGTTGAGCAGGCACATCGAACGCGGCCAGAATCTTGAGAATGTTTTGCTGTCGATTGTTCTTCAGCTCGTCTAATTCCTTTTGGGCAGCCTCCAATTTGGCAGTAGCCGTAGCTACTTCAGACTCTCTCTGTCTGACCAACTCTTGAGCCTTGCTCAGTTCATCGGAAGCTTTATACAGGTTATGCTTCAAATCTTCACTGCAGACTATCTTGATACTGTGCAGCGTTCGCTGAAGCTCGAGAGCCAGGAAATACATGCTGGCGGCGTGACTGGCGTCGTCCTCTTTTTCGATCAGCGTCTTGAGATCCTTAATGACCTTCAGCTTCCCTTCTATGTCGTCCTTCAAGCCGGTCCAATAGTCATACTGGGCCTGCTTATTTTTCTGCTCGTTCTTGGCTTGTTCCAGTTGCTGCTCGGCGCCGAGCTTTTGATTCTTGAGTTGCCCCAAGGCAGCCGCTTTCTGAGCGATCTTCCGGTCATATTCGGCAATCTTCTGATCAATTTGCGGTTTGTTTTTTTCCACGGCGCACAGGATCATGCGCATCTTAGTGTCGCCGTAGGTCTCGTCTTCCTTGAGCTCCTTGATGAGGTTCGGGAGTGCCTCCGTGTAGGCCTTGAGCACGTCTTTGATTGCACTCCCAGCTTTCGTCAACGACTCAATATCCGTCTTCAATGAATCCGATTCTTTCGTCAGCTTCGCTACATCCGCCAATAACTGAGTTTGATGTTTTTGTAGCTCAAGCAACCGGTCTTCCGGGTTCGGCACCGGCGGATATCCCGGCCGCTGATAGCCAGGCGGCGGTTGTTGCGGCGGATAACCGCTGGGTGGCGGCTGCGGTTGATATCCCTCAGGCGGCGGATAGCCGCTTGGCGGTGGTGGCGGCCCCGGCAGATAACCCGATGGCGGCGGCTGCGGTTGATATCCCTCAGGCGGCGGATAGCCGCTCGGCGGTGGTGGCGGCGCCGGCACATAACCCGATGGCGGCGGCTGCGGCTGATATCCCTCAGGCGGCGGATAGCCGCTCGGCGGTGGTGGCGGCGCATAACCCGTTGGTGGCGGCTGCGGCGGATAGCCGCTCGGCGGCGGCGGCGGCGCATAACCCGTTGGTGACGGCTGCGGCTGATACCCCTCGGGCGGCGGCGGCGCATAACCCGTTGGTGGCGGCTGCGGCTGATACCCTACCCGTTGGTGGCGGCTGCGGCTGATACCCTTCAGGCGGTGGCGGATAACCGGATGGCGGTGGCTGCGGTTGATACCCTTCGGGCGGCGGCGGATAACCGGATGGCGGCTGCGGCTGCTGCCAGTATCCCGGCGGCTGTTGCCTATACCCTGGCTGCTCGCCAGGCTGTTGGTACTCCGGACCAGAACCGTGCTTATCGCACGTATTGGGATCTTCTCCGGTTGGGTTTTCCGGGTTGTATTCGTTCGACTTGCTGTCAGCCATATCTGATCTCCGTTGTCTTCAAAATCAGTGGACAGTTTGCGTAGCGTTGAGTTCCTACGGAATCTGTGAAGTGTGATTTGTCCCTGCGTTAGGTTTCTCTTCGATTAGAGCTTCTATTCGACGTTGCCTTTTTGGATTGATTCGATAATGAGTCTGCAAGTCATAGCCTTTCCGCTTGAGGATCAGCCGTTCAGCCACCAGTTGCTCGACTACTCTCTTCACTTCTGCGGTTCGTGTTCGAATCTTATGATCCAACAACCACCACTCAACAATCCCAAGCAGCGTGTCTTGTGCTTTAGGATTTCGAGCGAGATAGCTCAGAACCGCTCGAGCCATCTCTTCCTTTTCAAGTAGGCACATCGCTGCTTTTCGAGAAGGTGTTTCAAGTCCTGGCCGCGTAACTGCAAGACGCAAGCCGCGCCTAAATAAGGGATTAATCTCAATTTTTTGCTGACCGGCAGGATGTTTTTGTCCAGGTCTTAATGCGGAGACTAACGAAACCCTTCCAGTTCAAGCGGATGCATGTAGGACTGAATTGTCCTGGTTAAATTTGAACATCGGCATGAAGGAAGTATCTGGAGAGAGGGAGGATCAAGGGACAAATCAAAAAGCCAGGGTCCCTTCTGGATTGCCGCCAGGAATCGGGGGAAATAAATAGATTAACGGTGAGCCTGGTTCGTTTGGCCGTGATTGCCGGGCTTGAAACTTTGGACGTCGATTTGATAACGACGAATTAGGTGCCAAAATGCCCTTCTGTTTTTTCTGGCTGCTTGCGCTGCTTGCGAAATGTTTCCGTGATAGGCAACCAGTAGTGCCCGAATATAAGTCTTCTCAAACTTCTCAACCATCCTCGCTTTGGCTTGTTGTAATGACTCTGGTTGATCGCTCGCGTTCAGGAGCGACAACACCAGATCTTCAGGCTGGATAGTTGGCTCCTGGGCCAGCACCACAGCTCTTTCTATCACATTCTCGAGCTCCCGGATGTTTCCGGGCCAGGAATGGACCATCAAGCGATGCAACGCTGCAGGCGCAAATCCCTCAACCTGCTTGTCAAACTCAACCTCGAATCTCTTCAGAAAGTGTTGCGCCAGAATGGCGATGTCGTCCGTCCGCTCTCTCAAAGGAGGCAACATGATGGGCACTATATTCAAACGATAAAACAGATCTTCACGGAGACGACCACTCTTGGTCGCCTCCTCGAGATTGCTGTTGGCGGCGGCAATCACTCGAACATCAGCCTGGCGCATTAGTGTCGACCCTAACGGCCGGTATTCCTTCTCCTGTAGAAAGCGAAGCAGCTTCACCTGCGCGAGTAAGGGAAGACAGTCAACCTCATCGAGGAAGAGCGTGCCGCCCTCGGCCTCTTCGATTAGTCCTCTTCGCGAAGTTGCCGCTCCGGTAAACGCTCCCCGGACGTGGCCAAACAATTCATTCTCAACCAGGTCGACGGGTACGGCACCGCAATTAATGGGGACGAAGGGTTTGCTTGCACGAGGACTCAAATAGTGAATGGCGCGAGCACAAAGTTCCTTCCCTGTTCCTGTTTCGCCCAGGATCAAAACCTGAGTATTGAACTTCGAGACAAGCGGAACCTTCTTCATTTGTTCGACAAAAACAGCACTTTCGCCAACAAGTTGCCTGAGGCCCATCTTTCGCTTAAGGGTGTCGATAAGCGCCTCTTCCGGTTTGGCTCGCTCCAGCAGCCGGTGAACGCGAGGTAGAATATCGATAGCCCTGAAGGGCGGAACAAAAAACTCATCCACCCCGCACCTGATGACTTCCAGCACAAAATCCGGTTCCTCTGATTCAAGCACGATCGCAGTAGTGACACGCGGGAATTCCTGTTTGACTGTATTAATAATTGAAACAGCGCGCTCTTGCAAAAAAGCAGGAAGCAGCACAAACAGTAAGACTTCCGCTGGCAACGAGCGTGTCTCATAAACGCATTGTTCGAAGCGATCAAGTTTGCCATCCGCTGAGACCTGGCAAGCGATAGGTTCAATTGGACAAACCCCTTTTAAGATTGCGCCCAGCGACGCAGCAATGCCGCGCTTGTTATGGAAATCCAGCAATAGAATTCTTGACGGCGCCATGTGTATTTACGTCGCGCGATGCCTCCGTTCGTGATGCTGCGGCTGCCTTCTTTGCGGATAAACAAGCTTTAGGATCGGCCACAGCGCACCGCGAAATCACCGTGCGAACGTCTGGACAGTTAGCCTTAGGCGATTTCTCTGGCTTTACCTTTTCCACTTATCGTCATAGGGAAAGATCCGGAACGATTGTTTTTCAATCCCCATCCGTGGCAATAATCCTCTCGACTCAATCTGCAAGGGAGGAGACGATGCGAGGCTAAACCTATAATTCAACGGGGCCAGAGTTGCGAGTATGCGAGGAGCAGAGGCTCGTGAGAACTCACCGGTTTTGTGAGACGCTATCTATTGCTTCTTCTGTTTTCGCCTGCAAATTCCTCAGCCGTCCAGAATCCGGCGTTGCTTGGTGGACTAACTCAGTAGTAGGTCATTAGGTTAATATGATCAAACTTCAGCACGTCATGTCGTTCACTCTTATCCGTCCAACTCTTCACTATCGGTACAACAGTTACGGTGATCTCTGCCCTCTGCGCCACAGCGCTCCTTACGGCGCTAGTAGCGATCACTACCTTCTTCATAGGCAGCAGCGGATGGGACGGACGCGGATCGAAATTGTCCCGCTGGCGCGGAAGCTCACAATGACCTACATCGCCAAAACACCCTCCGTGGCCGAATACATTGAAGGAACCGGCGTAACCTGCCGCTTCAATTGGGGGTGTATTTATGTTGGCGTTGGGATTATTAACGAAGACCCTTGCTTCGTAGGATGCTCCCGAGTGATCGACTCCGATAAATTCCAAATCGGCGCGCGAGAACTGCGCCGGTAAATGAGCAGTCCGGATGGGTTTTGAATTATATATCTTTCCAGTTGAATACATTTGATTCTCCTCCCTTACAGCCGGTCGCAAGCTCGCCCTAGTTCTTCCACGCTTCTGGCTGCTTGTTTCTGTTCGCTGTCAGCAAGTTTCCATTTCAACTAGTCACCGCGCCTACTGAATTCGCAAACTAGAAACCGCATACTCATAACCAAGGGTGTTGACGTTCAGTACATCACGGACTGTTAACCCAAATGGTTCCAGCACAATTGGCAGTAATTCCGGTGCGACGTTGTTCATTCCCTGCCTCAGTTGCCACAAATACCAAAGCCGGTCGATCATGCAATGGTGCGACCAAAAAAGTGGATCCCAGGCGGCCGTGCCGAGATTGCCCATATCTCCACCCTGGCTGCCGTTGTTTCCTCCTACCCAGCCGTGTATAAAGTCGTGGATATCCTCAATTTGGGTGGAGAAATCGCTAAACTGAGTGTGATTCAGAAGACTTTCGATTTTCTGCGGAGTGGGCAATTGTCTCGGATTGCCCGGGAAGCGAGTGGTCCAGTGACTGATTGGCGGCTTGGCAGTCGGGGCATAGATCCAAGCTTGATAGAGGGGATTATACCGACCGTTGGCTGTTGGTGTGGCAAACGCGGCAGGAATGCCGATTACCTGAGACGTCGGAGTAGTCCAATCCCACCAAGGTAAACCAATCTTATAATTCGGACGGGCCAGGTCGCGAATAGCCCTTTCAAAGTAGAGGAGGTAGGCACGATGCCACGGTAGAAAGAGTTTCAAATTCTGACTTGAGCGCACTGACCGATCGTGATGGGGGCAATACCAATTGGGGATGCCGTGAAATCCAGCATAATAGTTGTAGCCGCGATTATCGAATATCCATTGAGCTCGAACATACGCTTCACGCAACGCTTGCAACTCAGGAAGGGTCAACGCCTCTATGTTTTTGCGGACAATATAACTAGCCATTCTGCCTCCCGGAGGAAAAGAGGATTTTGAAGAATCGTTGAGGTAAACAGCCGGGGGAAGCTGTTAACAAAAGGTCATCTATACGTGCATTAACAACGGCACAGAATCTCCTTGGTTTTTTGCCGGTTCAACCTAACACTCCATAATGAGGCTCCAAATAAGATAGCTCCACTCAAGTAGAGTCCAGGGTTGAAGTTCAGTCGAAACTTGCACAAGTACATAGCGATGGCGGCAATAAGACCCAGGAGAAAGGGGCGATAGTTATCGATGCTATGACCCCGAAACAGTAAGAGTCCCAAAGGAATCAGCATGAGAGCAAATGTCAGGGAGCGCAACCAGGATGCATTTAGCGGCCAACTTACCCCGATCGTGCTCATTAACGCGATCCAGCACAATGGACACTTGGGCATTGCAGTCGCCACGAGTGTGGCAGCACCCGAAAGTCCGACGTTGCTCGACCTCTGTTTCAGAGACAAGTGAATGAGGCTTTGACTACTCACAGGACACTCCCCTATGTGCGATGAAGCGAGGTGAAGTGACTAAACTAAGCTTCGTAAGACTAAGCTTCGTAAGAAAGTCGACATGCGAAGAGCGCAAAATACTGCTGTGCATCTGGAAATGTCAAGAGCAAATACTGAACGAGAAGAATCTTGTGAAGAATTCTTTTCACGACGCCTACCCGCGCTGTGTTTGGGGGCGCCAGCAAATTGCCGCGGAAACTGCGCAACAGCGGAAAACGAGTCCATTAATAGTCCAATATGCGTTCCGTGAGTCTTTCAAATACGGTAAAGTATCGATGCCGCTAAGTCCCTTTGAAATACCGTAAATCGCTTCTCTTTCACGGCGGCGACACTGGCAGTCTTCTCCTCATTTTGGTATTCTCCAATCTCAGTTCCCGCGTGCCTGAAATGCGGTAGAGTGATAGTCCCATACTACGAGTTTCTTTTAATTGGAGCGACTCACGTCTCTTTCATGAAGCGACTCGGCGTGATTCCGTGGGTTGTTTGGGTGGTCAATTTGTGGCCAGAATTCGCGGCACAAGACGCATAGCGGATTATAACGAGTGGGAAGGAATGTAAAATGATCGAAAATCTTTGGTGGCTGCAACCTTCGAAAAGGCCAAGACTTGCATCTTTGCCGAGCCTACGGTTCGGGTCCGTGAGGTCGGAGGTTCGAATCCTCTCGCCCCGACCAATAATCCAACAACTTACGGCTGCCGATGATGGTTTGAGGGAGACTCACAGCGTACTGCGAATTGGATGCCCTTTTCGTCCTGAGTCACTCTCGAAATGAACAAGCTGCGAGTTGTGTCTCGACGCTAACTGAAACGAATCATTCTCAAGGCAGTCACACCTATCGCCCAGTTACTTTGGAGCTGATCCCTGTGGGCAGACCCATAAGTGAATCATCAAGTCGGGCCGCGCTGGACCAACCACAGTGATTATTCGGCGACCATTTAAACCGCGATAGTTGATCAAATA